>WNFZ01000422.1_pt1 | contig 52164 bp, 55 predicted proteins | sample 5400081 | NCBI WGS metagenome assembly WNFZ01 (sample SAMN13153365, study PRJNA577476) | soil metagenome | isolation source: 80 cm soil or saprolite under grassland replicate 1 | place: USA:California | collected 2016-06-15
CGCCTGCCGGTCTACGCCCGGGCCGAGTGGCGCCGAGAGCACCCCGACCAGGACCTCCCCGACGGGCACGCCTTCTGCCAACCGTGGCCGGCCGGGCCGGCCGACCGGCGCCGGGACCAGGTCATCTACTACCAGTACTGGGCCGACCGGGCCCGACGCACCCTGCGCGGCATCGACGACCAGGTCGCCAAGGCCGAGAAGGCCGTCGCCGGGATAACGGCCGTCAAGCGCAACCGGTTCGTCCAGCTGTCCGGCGGCACCCGGACAGTCAACCGGACGCTGGAGGCCAAGGCCCGGGCCCTGGCCGGCCTGAAGGGCTACGTCACCAACCTGGCCGCCTGCCCCGACGGCACACCCGTGACAGCCGAGTTCGTGATCGACGCCTACCACCGACTGTTCCAGATCGAAAAATCGTTCCGAATGTCCAAGCACGACCTGCAAGCCCGACCGATCTACCACCACCAGCGCGACTCGATCGAGGCCCACCTGACCATCGTGTTCGCCGCCCTGGCACTCAGCCGCTGGATCGAAGACCGGACGGGCTGGTCAATCAAGAAGTTCGTCCGCACCGCCCGCCGCTACCGCGCCATCGAAATCCGCGCCGGCACCCACACCGTCACCGCCGCCGACCCCCTACCCGACGACCTCCGCGACGCCCTCGAAGCCATCACCCGAGCCAGCCGACCTACGCACTAACCTGAGCCAAGTCGGGGAGCAGGACCGTGGCCGACGCGGTCAGGAAGCAGATCACGATCGCGGCCGTCCGGCAGGCGTAGGCGTTGCGACGGAACCTGTACGTGATGTTCTCCTCGAACACCAGCGGGAACATCGCCCTTGTCCCGGGTCCGCTCGCGCAGCGCGGCGGTGGCAGCCTCGTACGCGTTCGTCGGCAAGGCGATGCCCAGGTCGGTCTGCGTGGGTGGGCCGACACCAGCACAGGACACGGGCCCAGCTCTCGCCGGGGCACATGTCCTCATGACTTGCTACACGAGCGGAAAGGTTGCTTCCACCAGCAGTCGTCGATCGATCACGCTGCGATTTTGTAGATCTGTGACGTGCCCCCGGCAGGGTTCAAACCTGCGTCACCGCCACGCGTAACGGCAGCCGTCGTCCATAGGCGTGCCGCTCAACGTGTAGGCGCCGACCGGCGACGGACCGCTGTGACTGGCACATCTGGGCCGTGAACTGGGAAAACGCGGTTCTTATTCTGCCAACTATGGTCCGCCATAGCTGGCTGTGCGCGAATCGCCGCGTTTCGCCGCTTCGCGGTCAGGGCTGTCCTTCGAGGGCCAGCCCATCGACGAAGGACCCCATCGCGCCCCAGGTGGGTGTCGTTTCAGGCGAGCCGGATAGTTCCAGTCAGGTGATGTCCCCGTTGGGTTTCGGTTCGTGCCCGGCCTCCGACAGGAACCGAATCCCAACGACGCGCGCCAAGATCGGTCTCGGCGCGCTCCGATTGTGTTTCCAGATCGTAGGTCAGCCGTAGCCCGAGGTTGCGGAAGACATCCAGCTTGTGTTCGGGCTCCGCCTCGCGTAGAGCGGTGATCATGTGGCCGAGTTCGGTGACCGATCTGGTCTGGTGTCCACGCTGACCGGGAAGGCGTACGCGCGCCAGCCGGTCTGGCCGTGTTCGGCCGCGAGTTCGATCATGCGCGAGACCGAGATGACCCCGGCCACGCCTTGCAGTCCGGCCACCGTCAGACCGGTTAGCACCCGGGCTGCGTTGTCCGTGCGGCTTCCGGTGGCGCCGTGCGCGCGAGCCCCGGCGGTCACCGTGCGCCGCTGGACGGCACACCGAACCCGTACGCTGGCTTGGGCAGATCAAGGCTGCCCTCGATGACCAGCATGGCCGGGGTGAGCGAATGTGGGGATCCTTTGCTGTCCCCTATAGCGGCCAATTCGCGCCAAGATCAACGATTATGGCGCGCTGCCAAGCGGCGTCAAGGCGCTTTACCCGGTACCGCCGCCGAACCTGTGAGCACCGGCGTGGTCGCGGCCGCCGGCAGGGTGACCGTCACCTCCAGGCCACCGCCGTCCAGCGCGACGGCCGCCACCGCCCCGCCGTGGGCGTCGCACACCGCCCGTACGATCGACAGGCCCAGGCCCGACCCCCGCGCGCCGGTGCGTTCCCGGCCGCCCCGGCGGAACGGCTCGAACAGCACCGGCACGTCGGTCGGGTCGACCTCGAAACCGGTGTTGCCGACGACCAGCCAGGCGTACGTCTCGTCGGAGCCGGTGCGCACCCAGAGCTTGCCGCCCAGGTGGTTGTACCGTACGGCGTTCTCGATCAGGTTGCCGGCCAGGCGGTCCAGCAGGCCGGGATCGCCGACCACGCGCGCCGGTTCGAGATCGGTGGTGACGTCGAGGCTGAGCCGGTTCATCTCCGTGCGCACCGACGAGAGCGCGGCGGACACGCCGGTGGACAGGTCCGCCGGCACCTTGCGCGCCAGCCGGCGGCCGGCCTGCGCCTCGGTACGCGCGAGCAGCAGCAGCGACTCCACGAGCGCGTTCGCCCGGGTCGAAGCTTCACGCACCACAGTGGACATTCGCCGGAACTCCGCGACATCGGCGTCCGGGTCGCTCATCGTCACGTCGATCTCGGTACGCATGACGGCCAGCGGCGTACGTAGCTCGTGCGAAGCGTTGGCCACAAAGCGTTTCTGGCTTTCGAACGCCGCGCCGATACGCTCCAGCATGGCATCGAAGGTGGCCGCAAGCTCGGCCACCTCGTCGTCGGCACCGGCGTAGTGGATGCGCTGGTCGAGGGTCTCGCCGGACAGGCGGCGGGCCATCGCGGTGACCCGGTGCAGCGGCCGCAGGGCGCGCCCGGCCACCCAGTACGCACCCACCACCCCGACCAGCCCGATGGCCACGAGCGCGGCATTGCCCCGGATCAGCAGCTCCCGCTCAGCGGTGCGGACCACCTGCCGCTGCCAGACCCGCGCGTCGACCTCGCGGCCGTCGGCGAGCTGGACGCGGGTGCCCTCCCGCAGCTGGTCCGCCGGGTGCAGCGCGTCGCCGACCAGCGTCCAGGCCAGGAACACCAGCACCGCGCCGGCGCCGATCAGGAGGATCCCGTTCAGCAGGGTCAACCGCAGCCGCAGCGTCGGCCGCAGCCGTCCGGTCCGCCGGGCGTCGTACACCGTCATGTGGCTGCTTCCGGTTCGGTTCGCACGCGGTAGCCGGCACCGACGACGGTCTCGATCAGCGGCGGGTCGCCGAGCTTCTTGCGTAGCGTCATCATCGTCACCCGTACGGTGGTCGTGAAGGGATCGGCGTTGGCATCCCACACCCGCTCCAGCAGCTCCTCGCTGGAGACCACGGCGCCGCGCGCCTTCAACAGCTCCTCGAGCAGGCCGAACTCCTTGCGGGTCAGGTCCAGCAGCTTGCCGCCCCGGGTGACGGCCCGCCGGCCCTGGTCCAGCACCAGGTCGCCTGCGCTCAGCACCGGCGGCGCGGCCGGAGTGGCCCGACGGCCCAGCGCCCGTACCCGCGCCAGCAGCTCCGTGAAGTCGAACGGCTTGGGCAGGTAGTCGTCGGCGCCCAGCTGCAGGCCTTCCACCCGTTCGGCCACGCTGCCGCTCGCGGTGAGCATGAGCACCCGGGTCAGCGCCCCGGAGGCCACCAGGTCGGCGCAGATCTCGTCGCCATGCACGCCCGGCAGGTCACGGTCGAGCACCACCACGTCGTAGCGGGTGACGAACGCCATCTCGTGCCCGTCGGCGCCGTCGTAGGCCACGTCGACCGCGATGCCCTCCCGCCGGAGCCCACGCGCGATCGCGTCGGCGAGGTTGCGCTCGTCTTCCACCACGAGTACCCGCACCCGCCAGTCTCCTTCCACGCGCCCAGCCAACGCGGCGGGGTGTGAAGTTCCCGTGAGCAACGCTAGCTTCCGTAGTGCCACACCGTGATTTCGTCCGGCCCGCTCGGGCAAGCAACGTACCCCGGCACGCTCTGACAGACGCCAGTGTCACCGCTGTACGCGCCGAGTGGGTAGGCGACCAGCCGGTCCAGGTCGAGCACCGCCACCTGGAAGACTCCGGGCCGTTGCGGCACGAGGACCGGGAACCGCGTCCGGTAGCCGGTCGCCGGCAGCGGGCGCCACTGCGGCAGCTCGCGAATCACCCGCCCGGTGGCGCCGTCGACGACCGCCATGCCGTTCGCCTCCGGGCCGCTGCGCACCGCGAGGGTCCGCTCGCCCAGCCCGATCATGAACCGCCACGGCGAGTGCCACCGGACCCGCCCGCTGGCCGGATCCACCGCTGCCAGCTCGTCGTCGATCAATGCGCATAACCAGGGCCCGCACATCAGGGAGCCCGCGCCCCGCGCGTCCGGCAACACCCACCGCAGTCGAGTGCCGCTCCGGTCGTACGCCCGGATCTCGCTGGCCCGGTACCCCACGAGCAGGTCGCCGGCGAGGAAGTACCCCTCGGTCGTGTCGGCCAGCGGCAGCGCATGCCGGCGGCCGGACGCGAAGTCCAGCCACTGCGGCTCGTCGGGTAGCGCGGCGATGCGGATGCCGGCTACCCGTTCGCCGTCGGGCCCGATCTCGGCGACCACGGTCGGCTGCCCGGAAAGGCGCAGGTGGATCGGCTCGGTGGCGAGCTCGGCGCCGGTCCGCAGGTCCACAATGGAGATCCGCGGCTGGGCCGCGCTGGTGTCGGTGACGACAGCCTCGTTGCCGATCACCGCGCGGTCGCTGCGCGGGCTGACCCAGATGGCCGCCCCATCACGGCGCCACCGGACCTCGCCGGTACGGGCGTCAAGCGCCAGCGTGCGCATCTTCGGGCTGGGCACCAGGACCAGCACGAGGCCGCCGGCCGGCGTGATGTTGTACCCGGCGACCGGCGGCCCGCTGGCCGTCCAGCGCCGTTGCCCGGTGATCACCGAGTACGCCGCGAGATCCGCGCGATTGGCGCCGGTCACGTAGAGGCCGTCGGGCGCGAGGCGGAAGTCGGCACCGGCTTCGACCCTGACCCGTACCGGCGGATCGAACCTCGGCTCGCCATGCCCGGCCACGGAGCCCCACAGCAGCGCGCAGGCGAGCAGGGTCGCGGGAAACGCGGCGCGCGGCCGGGGCAGCCAGGGGCGCGATGGCGCGCGCGGCGACGGGTCAGTGACCACCCCGAGGTCGATCACCGCCGCCTCCTATCCGGCGAACCGCCAGAGGCGTACCGAACGGATACCGGTCAGGCAGGCGAGGTGCCGCTCGGTGGCCTCGCACCAGTTGTACGCGCCTTTGGCTCGGCCGAGGAACCGCTGGCGGCCTGTTCCTAGATCGAGTGTGGTAAATATCGTGTCCCGCCCGCCAGTCCTGATGAGCACCAGCCGGCTCGAATCACCGGAGAATGTGCCCCGCATCTGGTAGTCGGTCAGCGCCGACCCCAACCGGCCGGTACGGGCATCCACCAACCGCAGCCCCGAGTCCGGCGCGCCAGTGGCGCTGACTAGCATCCACCGAGCGCCGGACACGAGCGTGTGCGCCTGCTCCAGCCGCCAGCCGATCGAGCCGTTCGCCGGGTCGATGGCGACGAGCCCGTACAACGAGTGGACACACAGGTACCGGTCGCACGAGGAGTACCACGGCGTGTCCACGATCTCTACTGCCGGATGCGTGACGACCGTGGCGGTCCACAGGCGGGCCAGGCTGCGCGAGGAGTACGCCGTAAGGGTCACCCCGCCTGGCACCTCGCGCGGGAACAGCAACAGGTCGTGGACCATCGAGGCGCCCCGGACCGGCTGGCCGCGCGGTGCCGGCCCGGTCGCCACGGCCTCGGGAATGCGCCCAGAGGCGTTGACCCGCCCGGTCGCGGCGTCCCTCATCTGGATCGCGCCGGACCTGTCGGTGCTGACGATCTGCCTGATGCTGCCCGCCGAATCAGAGCCGTACCACATCTGCTGGCCTGACCCGGGCGTCCACGACCACCTGGTCGCCCCGGTCGTCAGGTCCACCACGTCGACCGATGCAGCCGCGAACGCCGGTACGCCCTGGGTCACCTCGACCGGGTCCCAGGGCGGCTCGCCGCATCGCTCCTCGCCGGGCCGGGTCTCCGCGACGACCAGGCTCGTACCGGGGACGGAGCCTAGCAGGCGGCCGGGATGCCGCCACCGCACCCGCCCGGTCGTGCGGTCCACCCCGAAGATCTCGGCGTCGCGCAGGCTCGGGCAGATGCCGCCGAGCACGATCAGCAGCCCGCCGAGCACCGTGACGCCGAAGAACCGGCCGTCCCGGTCGGCCGCGAGCCGCCAGCCTTCCCGGCCGTCCCTGAGGCGGTACCGGTGGACCTCGCCGTCGTTGATCGGGCTGTCCGACAACAGGTACAGCGCGTCGGCGTCGAGGCTGAACACCGGGTGCGCCAGCTCCTCGACGCTCAGCACGGCCACGTCGATGAGCTCCGGCGGCCGGCGCGAGGCGGTCAGGACAGCGGCCAGGAGTACGGCGAGCGCGACCGAGACCACCGGCCAGTTCCGCCGTACCACGCCCCGGCGCGACCTCGGAACGCCCTGCTCCGGCGGGCGGCGCTCGCCGAGATCGATCAGGACGTCCGGGGCGTTCACGTCAGCTGCTGGGCAGCGGCCACCCACTCGGTGACCCGGCGCGCCACCTCCTGGCCGGTCAGCCCGAGGTCGGCGAGGATCTCCGAGCGGCTGCCGTGCGGGTGCCACGCCTGCGGTATTCCGATGTCGCGCAACGGTACCCACACCCCGGCATCGCGCAGCGACTTCGCCAGCGCGTCACCGAAGCCGCCGGTGCGTACGCCGTCCTCCACGGTCACCACCAGCCGGTGCTCGGCCGCCATCCCGACCAGATCCACGGGTACCGGGCGCACCCACCTGGGGTCGACCGCGGTCACGCCGTACCCCTGCTCGGCCAACCGCGCGGCAACCTCGACACCGAGGTGGCCAAACGGCCCGACCACGACGAGCAGGACATCGGCCCGCTCGCCGCGGGCAAGGACGTCGATGCCGGCGACGCCGACCCGCTCCAGCGCCGGCAGGTCCGGTGGCACCGCGCCGGTCGGGAAGCGCACCAGGGTCGGGCCGTCCTCGATCGCGACCGCCTCCCGTAGCTCCTCGCGCAGGGTGACCGCATCGCGGGGGGCCGCGATGCGCAGCCCGGGTACCACGCCGAACACCGACAGGTCCCACATGCCGTAGTGGCTGGGACCGTCCGGGCCGGTGATCCCGGCACGGTCGAGCACGAAGGTCACCGGCAGCCGGTGCATGGCGACGTCGAGCAGCACCTGGTCGAAGGCCCGGTTGAGGAACGTGGCGTAGATGGCCACCACCGGATGCAGGCCGCCCAGGGCGAGCCCGGCCGCCGAGGTGACCGCGTGCTGCTCGGCGATGCCGACGTCGTAGGCGCGCTCCGGGTACTTGCACATGAGCTTGGCCATGCCGGTCGGGCCGGCCATGGCCGCGGTGATGCCGACGATGTCGGCCCGCTCCTCAGCGAGTGAGACGAGCTCGTCGGCGAAGACGGAGGTCCACCGCAGTGTGGCGGGGGCGAGCAGCTTGCCGGTCTCGATGTCGAAGGCGCTGCTCGGGCTGTGCAGGCAGTCCTCCTCGTCGTCTTCGGCCGGGCGGTAGCCGTACCCCTTGCGGGTGACCGCGTGGACGATGACCGGGCCGCCGAAGCCCTTGGCCCGCCGGAGCGCCGACTCCACGGCGGCGAGGTCGTGGCCGTCGACCGGGCCCACGTACTTGATGCCGAGGTCTTCGAACAGCGCCTGCGGCGCAACCGCGTCCTTGATGCCCTTCTTGACCGCGTGCAACACCTCGTACATCGGCCCGCCCACCAGCGGCGTCCGCCCGAGCGCCTCCTTGATCAGGTCGAGCACCTTCTCGTAGCTCGGGTTCAGCCGCAGCGTTGCGAGATGGTCGGCGAGGCCGCCGATCGTCGGTGAGTACGACCGGCCGTTGTCGTTGACCACGATCACTAACGGGTTACCCGCGCCCGCGATGTTGTTCAGCGCCTCCCAGCACATGCCGCCGGTCAGCGCCCCGTCACCGACGACGGCCACCACGTGCCGCTTCTCCCCGCGCAGGGCGAAGGCCTTGGCCATTCCGTCGGCGTAGGACAGCGCGGTGGAGGCGTGCGAGTTCTCGATGATGTCGTGCACGCTCTCGGCCTGGTTCGGGTACCCGGTCAGCCCGCCCCGCTGGCGCAGCAGGTCGAAGCCGTCCTGCCGGCCGGTCACGATCTTGTGCACGTAGCCCTGGTGGCCGGTGTCGAACAGGATCCGGTCCTTGGGTGAGTCGAAGACCCGGTGCAGCGCCAGGGTCAGCTCCACGACGCCGAGGTTCGGGCCGAGGTGGCCGCCGGTTCGCGACACCTTGGCCACGAGGAAGTCGCGGATCTGCGCCGCGAGCACGGCCAGCTCGTCGGCGGAGAGCCCCTTGAGGTCCTGCGGGCCGCGTATCGAGTCGATCAGGCCGGGGACGTCAGGAGCGCTCATGTCTGGCGAGTCTATCGGGGTACCGCCCGCCCGCAGCCCGGCAGCTAGGCCAGCGCGTCACCGGTCTCCGGATCGAAGAAGTACAGGCGGCCGGGGCTGATCGCCAGGGGCAGCGGCGCACCGACTGTCACCGGCTGGTCGCTGGGCATCCGGATGGTGAACCGGGCCCGCTCGTCCGGCAGCAGCAGGGCATCGTCGGCGGTCTGCGCGTCGACCGCGGCCCGGGTGGCGTCCGTGTCGACTCGCCGGGCGTCGATCTCGGCGATCACCATGCGCTCATCGCCCAGCTCCTCCACGACCTCGGGCACGACCGTGAGCGTGGGTCTTCCGTCGCCGTTGCCCACCTCGAAGCCGGTCGGCCGGACCCCGATGATCACCTCGCGGTCGGCTTGAGCCAACGCCGAGCCGTCCGGCAGCGGTACCTGTACCCCCGCGAACCGCACCGCCCCTCTGGAGATCGAGCCGGGCGCGAAGTTCATCGACGGAGACCCGATGAACGCGGCGACGAACAGGTTGACCGGGTTGCGGAACAGCCGCTGCGGCGTGTCGTACTGCTGGAGTATCCCGTTGCGCAGCACCACCACCCGCTGGCCGAGCGTCATCGCCTCGACCTGGTCGTGGGTGACGTAGACCGTCGTGGTGCCCAGCCGCTGGTGCAGCAGGGACAGCTGCGCGCGCATGCTCACCCGCAGCTTGGCGTCCAGGTTGGACAGTGGTTCGTCCATGAGGAACGCCTTGGGCTCGCGTACGATGGCCCGGCCCATCGCCACGCGCTGGCGCTGCCCGCCGGACAGCGCGGCGGGACGCCGGTCGAGCAGGTGCTCCAGCCCGAGGACCTCGGCGACCTCGGCCACCCGCCGCGCCCGCTCCGCCCTGCCGGTGCCGCGCATCCGCAGCCCGAAGCCGAGGTTGCGGCGCACCGTCATGCGGGGGTAGAGCGCGTAGCTTTGGAAGATCATCGCGACGTCGCGCTCCTGGGGCAGATGCCCGGTGACGTCCTTGTCACCCAACCAGATGCGGCCCGCGCTGACCGGCTCCAGCCCGGCGATCATCCGTAACAACGTGGACTTGCCGCAGCCGGACGGCCCGACGAGCACCACGAACTCGCCGGGCTGCACGTCGAGGTCGACCTGGTTGACCGCGACGACACCACCGCGGAAGCGCTTGGTGACCTTTTCCAGGCGGATACCGGCGGACGGCAGACGGCGCTCGGCAAGCTCCGGCGGTGCGGGCGCCTCGGGCAGCGGCCTCGTGTCGGTCACTGTGGTGCTCCTTTGTCAAGCATGGAACTTTCTCCGTTAGCCCTTCAGCGATCCGGCCATCAGGCCACGCATGAAGAACCGGCCCAACAGGATGTAGACCAGCAGCGTTGGGATCGACGCCAGCAGTGCGCTCGCCATAACCTGCTCGAACGGCACCTGCTGGCCACCGGCGATGTTGTTCAGCGCCACGGTGATCGGCCAGTAGTCCCGGCTGGTCAGCATCACCCCGAACAGGAAGTCGTTCCAGGAGGACGTGAACTGCCAGATCATGGCGACCGCGAAGGCGGGCGGGGCGATCGGCAGCGCCACGAAGACGAACGTACGCAGCATGCCGGCGCCGTCGACCTTCGCCGCGTCGATCAGCTCATCAGAGATGCTCGCGAAGTAGCTGCGGAAGATCAACGTCGTGATCGGCAGGCCGTAGATGATGTGGACCATGATCAGGCCGTCGAGCCCGCCCTGCATGCCCAGGACGCTCACCGTGCGCACCATCGGGATGAGGATCGCCTGGTACGGGATGAACATGCCGAACAGGATCAGCGGGAAGACGAAGTCGGCCCCCGGGAACCGCCATTTCGACAGGACGAACCCGTTGGCCGCGCCAAGGACCGAGGAGATCACGCTGACCGGCACCGCCAGCAGCACGCTGTTGATGAAGCCGGGTCCCAGCTTCGGCCACACCGCCTGGAACCCCTTGAGCGAGATCGAGCTGGGCAGCTCCCACATGCGCGAGACCGTGACGTCGGCCGGGTTCTTCACGGAGGTGACGACCAGCACGTACACCGGCATGAGGAAGAACAGGACGAACGCGAAGAGCGCCAGATGCCGGCCGAGTACGAAGGCGGGCGCCCAGCGGGACCGGATCGGCGTGGGCCCGGTGGGCGGCGCGAGCGGCGTGGCGGCCGCCGGCGCCGGCGCGGGTGGTGGCACGGTTTGGGTAGTCATGTCCGGCGCTCCGATCGGACCGAGTACCAGATGTACGGGACGATGATGACGGCGATGCCGAGCAGCAGCAGGACCGCGATGGCCGCGCCCCGGCCGTAGGCGCGGCCCTCATACGTGGTGAACCACATGTACAGCGCCGGAGTGTCGATCTTCAGGCTCTTCAGGTCCATCGCGTAGATGAGGTCGAACGTCTTCAGCGAGATGTGGGCCAGGATCACCAGCGCACTCATCGTGACCGGCAGCAGCATCGGCCGGACCACATGCCAGAAGACCTGCGGCTCCCGGGCGCCGTCGACCCGAGCCGCCTCACGCAGGTCCTCGGGCACCCCGCGCATGCCGGCGAGGAACAGCGCCATGACGTACCCCGCCAGCGCCCAGCCCGCCGGTAGCGCGACCGCCGCGATCGCCCAGCCCGAGTCGGACTTGAACCAGTTGCTTTGCAGGAAGTCCAGGCCGGCGAGATGGAAGAGCTTGTTGATCCCGGTGAGCTGGCTGCCGGTGCCGTTGCTGAGCAACCAGCGCCAGATGATGGCGATCGCGATGAAGGAGATCGCCATCGGGAAGATGAAGACACCGCGGAAGAAGCTCTCCCCAACGGCCCCCCGGTCGAGCAGCAGGGCCAGCACGAAGCCCACGATCAGCGAGCCGACGACGAAGACCACCGTAAAGATGATCACGTTGCGGACGTCGATGGCGAACCGCTGCCCGACCGTGGTGGTCTCGTCGGCGAGCTCGCGGTAGTTGGCGAAGCCGACGTTGCCGAGATCGGGCCGGCGGCCGTTCCAGTCGCTGAACGAGATGCGCAGCGTCCAGCCCATGAACCCGTACACGAAGATGCCCAACGCGATGAGCGAGGGAGCCACCAGCAGCAGGCCGGGCCCCCACCGACGCAGTCGCCTCATCGAGCGCCTCCTTCCCGTGCCGCCAGGCGTGGACTCCGTACGGCGTCCCGGCGCCCGACGCGGAACCGGCCCGCGGTTCTTTCTCGCACCGCGGGCCGGTCTCGCGCAAGCACTGTCCTCAGATTCCGGCCGCTGGCGGGCTCCGCTACGCTTCGCCCGCCAGCGGCCGTCGAGCTACTTGTTCTTGGCGACAGCCGCCTTGACGGCGGTCGCGAAGGCGTTCGCGTCGTTGCTCTTGGTGAACAGGCCGAGCGCGGTGTCGATGTCGGCGTTCACCGGGTCGGCTGCCACCACACCGTGGGCCAGCGAGCCGACAACCTTCGTGCTGGGGCTGGTCCACTGCTCCAGCGCCCAGCCCAGGTAGCCGGTGTACTTCGACTTGTCGGCGTCGGTGCGGGCCGGCACCGAACCCTTGAGCGGGTTGAAGGCGTCCTGGCCTTCCTTGGACCCGCACAGCGTCAGCCAGATCTCGGCGGCGGCCCTGTGCGGCGCGCCAACCGGCAGGGTGAAGCTGTCCGAGAGGAAGTTGTATACGCCGTCGGTGCCAGGGGAGGCCACGACGTTGTAGTCCTCCTTGTACTTGAGCTTCTTGGTGCCCTCGAGGTAGGACATCATCCAGTCGCCCATGACGTTGTAGACCGCCGCGCCTTCCAGCATCCGGTCGGCGGCCGGCTGCCAGTCCGCACCCGCCGAGGCGATGTCGGAGAAGGACAGCACCTTCGTGTACGTCTGCAGCGCCGCGACCACGTCGGCCGAGGTCCAGTCGGTCTGGCCGTTCCACAGGCCGGTGTACTTGTCGGTGCCCAGCTCACCGAGCAGGACGTTTTCCAGCAGGTGCTTCTGCGTCCAGGCCGGGCCGACCGAGATGGCGGTCTTGCCCTTGGCCTTGATCATGGCCGCCTGGGTGAGGAACTCCGACCACGTCTTCGGCGGAGCCGTGATGCCGAGCGTGGTGAGGGTCTTCGGCTGGTACCACAACAGGTTGGACCGGTGGATGTTGACCGGCACCGAGTAGATCTTCCCGTTGCTGGTCAGCAAGTCGGTCAGGCCCTTGGGGAAGATGTTCTTCCAGCCGTTCTTTTCGTAGAGGTACGTCAGGTCCTCGACATCGCCGTTGGCGATGTCGGTGGAGATCTCCTTGCCGGCGTGCCGCTGGTAGGAGTCGGGCGGGTTGTTCGCCGACAGGCGGGTCGCCAGCTGCGCCTTGGCGTTGGTGCCGGCGCCGCCGGACGTGCCCGAGTTCTGGAACTTGATCTCCGGGTGCTGCTTCTTCAGCAGGTCGATCAGGGCGTTGAGGCCGGCTTCCTCGCCGCCTCCAACCCACCAGGACATGACCTCGACGGTGTTGCCACTACCGGTCGTGCCCTTGTTCTCGTTTTTCGAGCAGGCTGATGCCGCGACCAGCGCGGCGGCCACGGTCAGTGCGAGGAAGGCTCTTCGACTTCGCCGCATGACACCTCCCTTGTTAAGCCTCCGGGCGGCGGGCCCGGACGCAGGTCCGGCGGCAGGACGGAAGGCAGGTCGTCTCCGGCCGCATCTGCTCGCACACTTCTCTACTGCGATATTTCTGTCAACCGGTCGAGCGGTATCCGTGACCTAGCCGTGATTCTCGGAGAAGGAGCGCTCTCTCACGCCCGAATTACCCTGAAGACCCGTTCAGTTTTGCTCATCTTTGACAGAACTCAGCGCGGCTGGGAGGATTCGCGAGCGTGAACATCGCGCAGCCGCCGGCTGCCGAGCTGTGGAAGGCCACCCTCGGCGGCAACACCCGGCGGGTGGCCGAGGCGCTGCGCAGGCTGGGCCCGTGCACCAGGTCCGAGCTGATCGCCGCCGCCGGCCTGTCCAGGCCCACAGTCACGGCCACGGTCGCCGAGCTGGTCGCCAGCGGCCTGGCGGCTGAGGGCGTGGGCGACGGCTCGGCCCGGCTGGGCACCGGTCGCCCGGCCTCGGTGGTACGGCTGACCCGCGCCGCCGGCCTGGCCGCCGGGGTCGACATCGGGCGGCGGCACATCCGGGTGGCCATCGCCGACCTCGGCCACCAGATCCTCGCCGAGCGGGCGGAGCGCCTGAGGGAAGACGCCGACGACAACCCGGGACCGGTGCTGGACCTGGCGGCCGAGCTCGTGGTGAACGCACTCGCCGAGCTGTCCGGCGCCACGAGCGAGCTGGTCGGTGTGGGGCTCGGCATCCCGGCGCCCATCACGCTGGCCGGGCGCATCGGCTCGCCGATGCTGCTGCCCGGCTGGGCGCATCTCGCCCCGGCTGAGGAGTTCGCCGGCCGTCTCGGCGTACCGGTGCTGCTGGGCAACGACGCGAACCTCGGCGCGCTGGGCGAGCACCAGTGGGGTGCCGGTCGCGGCTGCCCGGTGCTGGTCTACGTCAAGATGGCCACCGGGATCGGCGCCGGCATCGTCATCGACGGCCGGCTTTTCGTGGGGAGTGCGGGTACGGCCGGCGAGCTCGGCCACGTCACGATCGACGCCCGCGGTCCGGTGTGCCGGTGCGGCAACCGGGGCTGCGTGGAGCTCTCGGCCGGCGGTCGCGCCCTGGTCGAGCAGGCCCGCCTGACCTACCCCGAGCTGGCCGACGTGGCCGATCTGGTCCGCCTGGCCACCTCCGGTGACCCGGGCTGCCGCCGGCTGCTCTCCGACGCCGGCGCGCTGATCGGCATCGCGCTGTCCGGCCTGGTCAACCTCATCAACCCGGACCGCATCGTGCTCGGTGGTGAGCTGGGCGCCGCAAACGAGATCATGCTAGAGCCGTTGCGGCGCGGCCTGGCCGAGTCGGCGATGCCGGCCGCGGTCAGCACCGTCCAGGTCAGCCGCGGCCTGCTCGCCGACCGGGCGAGCGCCCTGGGCGGCATCGCGCTCGTCCTGCGCGATCCCGCGCCAGCGACGAGGTAAAGGCCCATCGAGGTTGCCACACGGAGCGGACGCTCGCGGCAGTTCAGCCGGATGGCTCCGGTGTCAGGAGTGCGACGCATTCGACATGGTGGGTCATCGGGAACGCGTCGAAGGCCCGCAGGGCGGCCAAGCGCCATCCGGCACCGATGAACGTGGCCACGTCCCGGGCGAGCGAGGCCGGGTCGCAGGAGACGTACGCCACCGCGCGGGGGTGCCGGTCAAGGATCGAGCGGACCACTGCCGCACCAACCCCCGCGCGCGGTGGATCCAGCACCACCAGGTCAATGCGCCGCCAGCGCGGGTTGGCCAGCGCCGCCGCCACGTCGGCGCGGACGACGCGCACCCGGGGAAGGTCAGCCAGGTTGCGGCGAGCCGCAGCGGCGGCGCGGGCGTCGGCCTCCACTACGGTCACCGGACCAGCCAACGGCGCCAGCGCCCCGGCGAACAGGCCCACGCCGCCGTACAGGTCCCAGACCCGCTCCCCCGGCCGTGGCTCCAACAGCTCGACCACCGCAGCGGCGAGCACCTCCGGCGCGGCCCGGTGCACCTGCCAGAAACCGTCCGCCGCCACCGACCACTCGCGGCCCAGCGCAAGCTCCCGTACCACCGCGGGGCCGGAGACCACCCGGATGCGACTGTCCTGTCTGGACCGTCGCGTGTAGACGGTCAGGTCACCGCCGGACGAGGCGACCGCCTCGACCACCCCGACGTCGGCCGGCCACCGGCCGCCGGCAGGCAGCCGCGGGTCGGCGATCAGGCAGCGATCGACCGGCACCACCTCGTTGGATCGGTGCTTGTGAAAGCCCACCCGGCCGGCACCGTCCACTGTGTACTGTACCCGGGAGCGCCAGCCCAGCACATCGCCGGGCAGCGGCTCCACCACCACGTCCATCGTGATACCGGCGAGCCGGGCGAGCTGCTCGCGCACCACGGCGGCCTTCAGCTGCCGTTGGGCGGCCGGGGTGGCGTGCTGGAAGTCGCACCCCCCGCAGCGATCCGGGCCCGCGTAGCGGCACGGGGCTTGGACCCTGTCGACAGATGCCGACAGCACCTCCACCGCGTCGGCGCGCAGGAAGGCCCGGCGCTGCTCGGTGACGACCGCCTTGACCCGCTCGCCGGGCAACGCGTGACGGACGAACACGACCTGGCCGTCGTACCGGGCCACGCAATGCCCGCCATGCGCGACCGGGCCGACGGTGAGCTCCAGCGACTCACCAACCAGATCGGTCAAGGCGAGCCCGAGCTCTCCTCGGCCGCTTCGCTGCCCACACCGGCGCCGGCGTGCAAGTCCGCCTCACCACGGGGACCGCGGGCCGGGCCGCGGGCCAGGCCACGGTCGAACCGGGCCAGGTCCTTCAGCTCCGAGGAGGCGAGCTGCCACGGCACGCTGGTCACCATCACGCCCGGCTCGAACAGCAGCCGGGTCTTCAGCCGCAGCGCGCTCTGGTTGTGCAGCAGGTGCTCCCACCAGTGCCCTACCACGTACTCGGGAAGGAAGACCGTCACCACGTCGCGCGGCGAGTCGCGGCGCAGCGACTTGACGTAGTCCACCAGCGGGTTGGTGATCTCCCGGTACGGCGAGTCGACCACCGTTAACGACACCGGGATCCGCCGGCGTTCCCACTCCTCCTGCAGAGCCCGGGTCTCCTTGTCGTCGACGTTGACGGTGACCGCGCGTAAGGTGTCCGGCCGGATCGCCTGGGCGTACGCCAGCGCCCGCATGGTCGGCAGGTGCAGCTTGCTCACCAGGACGACCGCGTGGTTTCGGGCCGGCAGGACCGGCCGGTCCTCGGGCGGGGTCAGCTCCCGCGCCACGTGGTCGTAGTGGCGGCGGATGCCGCGCATCGTCATGTAGAACACGGCCATCGCCGCGATCGAGATCCACGCGCCGTGGCTGAACTTCGTGACGAGCACGAGTATCAGCACGAACCCGGTCATCACCATGCCGAACGCGTTGATCATCCGCGACCGCATCATGCGCCGGCGCTCGGCCGGGTCCCGTTCGGTGCGCAGCAGCCGGTTCCAGTGCCGCAGCATGCCGGTCTGGGAGAGGGTGAACGACACGAAGACGCCGACGATGTAGAGCTGGATCAGCCGCGTCTCGCTGGCGCGGAACGCCACGATCAGCACGGTGGCGAACGCGGCGAGGAACATGATGCCGTTGCTGAACGCCAGCCGGTCGCCGCGGGTGTGCAGCTGGCGCGGCAGGTACCGGTCCTGCGCCAGGATCGAGCCGAGCACTGGGAAGCCGTTGTAGGCGGTGTTCGCCGCTAAGAAGAGGATGAGCGCCGTGACCGCGGTCACCAGGATCAGCGCCGGCCCGTACTGGTGGAAGATGGCGTTGGCCAGCTGGGCGGTGACCGTCTTCTGCTGGTACCCCGGCGGTGCGCCGACCAGCTGGGTCGCCGGGTTCTCCGCGTAGACCAGCCCGGTGTACTTCGCCAGCAGGATGATGCCGAAGAACATGGTGACGGCGATGATGCCGAGGATCAGCAGCGTGGTGGCGGCGTTCTTGCTCTTCGGCGACCGGAAGGCGGGCACGCCGTTGGAGATGGCCTCGACACCGGTCAGCGCCGCACAGCCGGACGAGAACGCCCGTACGAGCAGGAAGATGAACGCGAACCCGGTGACCGTGTGCTCGGCGCGCAGCTGGAAGCCGGCGCTCTCGGCGTGGACCGTCTCGCCGAACAGGAAGACGCGCACCAGGCCGTACGAGATCATCGCGAGGATGACGCCGATGAACAGGTACGTCGGGATGGCGAACGCGATACCGGACTCCCGGACGCCCCGCAGGTTCATCGCGGTCAGCAGCGCGACGATCGCCACCGCCAGGATCACCCGGTGCTGGGCCACGAAAGGGATCGCCGAGCCGAGGTTGTTGACGCCTGAGGACACCGACACGGCCACCGTGAGGACGTAGTCCACCAGCAGGGCGCTCGCCACGACCAGTCCCGCCCGGTTGCCGAGGTTGACCGTGGCCACCTCGTAGTCGCCGCCACCCGACGGGTACGCCCGCACGTTCTGCCGGTAGCTCGCGACCACCACGAGCAGCACCACCACGACGGCGAGCGCCACCCACGGTGCGTACGAGTAGGCGACCACGCCGGCGATGGACAGCGTCAGCAGGATCTCCGCCGGGGCGTACGCGACCGACGACAGCGCGTCTGAGGCGAACACCGGCAGCGCGATGCGCTTGGGCAGCAACGTGTGCTGCAGCCGGTCGGACCGGAACGGGCGGCCGACGAGCAGTCGCTTGAGCAGTGAGGTGGGACTCGCCACGACCGTCAAGCCTAGGACCGATGCGCACGCGCCGCGCGCGCCGGACGGCGCGCAGCGCGAGGACCGCAGCTTGCGAGGACCGCAGTCGCAAGCCAAGTCACACCGCGCAGCGCGAGGACCGCAGCTTGCGAGGACCGCAGTCGCAAGCCAAGTCACACCGTGTACCGTCAGCGCTGGAGTCCGCGGGGCCGAAGGCTGAACGCCAGGGCTGAAACCAGGAGGCACACGCCGTGCACGTCGTCATCATGGGATGCGGCCGCGTCGGTTCCACCATCGCGCACAGCCTGGAAGCGCGCGGTCACTCGGTCGCCGTCATCGACCAGAACGCCGACGCGTTCCGCCGGCTTGGACCGGACTTCGAAGGGCTCACCGTAACCGGCATCGGGTACGACCGCGACGTGCTCGTGGAGGCGGGGATCGAACGGGCGGACGGCTTCGCCGCCGTCTCGTCGGGCGACAACTCCAACATCATCTCTGCCCGGCTGGCCCGGGAGACCTTCGGCGTGTCCCGGGTGGTCGCGCGGATCTACGACCCGAAACGCGCTGAGGTGTACGAGCGGCTGGGCATCCCGACGGTGGCCACCGTACGGTGGACCGCCGACCGGATGCTGCGCCACCTCGTGCCCGAAGGGGTACCGGAGCTCTGGCGGGATCCGACGAGCACCGTGTCGATCATCGAGGTGCCGCTGCACCCGGACTGGATCGGCCGGCCCGTGCATACGCTGGAGGAAACGAGCGGTGCGCGTGTGGCGTACCTGATGCGGTTCGGCATCGGCACCCTGCCTACGCCGTCGATGCTCCTGCAAGACGGCGACCAGGTGCTCATGCTGGTGACTGACGAGATGGTCACGCCCGTAACGAAGGTCACCGGCGCCCCGCCGGAAGGAGGTCACTGACCATGAAGGTCGCTATCGCGGGTGCCGGCAACGTCGGCCGCTCGATCGCCAACGAGCTCGTCGGCAACGGCCACCAGGTGATGCTCATCGAGCGCCAGCCGGCACAGGTACGCCCGGAGCGGGTGCCGGCCGCCAAGTGGTTCCTCGCCGACGCCTGTGAGCTCGCCAGCCTCCAGGAGGCAAACCTGTCCTCCTACGATGTCGTCGTCGCGGCCACCGGCGACGACAAGGTCAACCTCGTGGTCTCGTTATTGGCCAAGACCGAGTTCGCCGTCTCGCGTACCGTGGCGCGGGTCAACCGCGCCGAGAACGAGTGGCTGTTCACCGAGCAGTGGGGCGTCGACGTGTCCGTCAGCAAGCCACGGCTGATGGCGGCGCTGGTCGAGGAGGCGGTCAGCGTTGGCGACCTGGTACGCCTGATGACCTTCCGGCAGAGCGAGGCGAACCTGGTCGAGATCACCCTGCCCGACCAGGCACCCTACGTCGGCCATCCGATCAGGGACATCCCGCTGCCTCGGGACACCGCGCTGGTGGCGATCCTGCGCGGCAAGCGGGTGCTGGTGCCGACCCAGGACGACCCGGTGGAGGCCCGCGACGAGCTGGTGTTCGTGTGCACCAGCGAGGTCGAGGACCAGGTGCGGGCCGTCGTGCTCGGCGCGGACAGCGTCGAGCGTACGCGCGAACAAGCGTCCCGCTGAGGGTCGCCTCACGCCGCCGGTTCAACCCGGTCCTGGGTCACCCGCCGCACCGCCCAGACCGTGATGGCCAGCAGCAGCAGGTACGGCGGATAGCCCAGCGCAAGCCGCGCCACGCCCAGCGCGTCGACCTGGTTGGCCAGGTAGAGCCCGGTTTGTACCGCGACCTTCACCAGGTAGATCGCGGCCCAGAGCACGGTGAGCCAGCTGAACATGCGCAGCAGCCGAGGCTCGTCCCGCCAGCGGGTGGTGCCGCCGCCGAGGACGATCGACCAGATCCAGCCCACGAGCGGCCGGCGCGCCGCGACCGAGACGAGCATCGCCACCGCGTAGGCCAGCCCGAGCACGATCCCTGGCAGGTAGAAGTCCTTGGCCTGGCCGGTGCGCCAGGCGATCGCCGCACCGACCAGGATGCCGAACAGGCCGTTGACCGCATGCCGGACCGACTGGCGGCGCGAGAGCCGCAGCACCGCCATTGCCACGGCCGTGGCAACGGACGAGATCAGGGCGGGTCGCAGGGTCGAGACGATGTTCACGACCACGAACACGGTGACCGGGATGCTCGACTCGATCAGGCCGCGTACCCCGCCGAGCTGCTCGGCGAGCTGCTCCGAGAAGGACGGCTCGATGGGCTCGTCATCGGTCGCCTCCTCGTCAGCCGTGGTCGCCTTCTCGTCGGCCGCGGTCGCCTGCTGGTCAGCTGCCGCTCCCGCCGAGCCGAGCTCCTCGAGGATGATGCCGTCGGCGCGCTCGATGTCGGCATGGGTAACGCCGAGGATCTGCTCGATCTCGGCGTTGTCTGCGACCGTCCGGCTGTCCTGGTCCGCCAACTGCCTCACCTAGGCGCTTCCAGCTCGTAGTGTGGGTTGTAGATGATCTTACGGTCGTCCTGGACCGCGCAGCGCCCGCGTACCGTGATCAGCCGGCCGGGCTCGATGCCCGCGATGTGACGCCGACCCAGCCAGACCAGCCGGACCAGGTCGCTGCCGTCATAGAGCTCAGCCTCGAGCGTGGGCAGGTTCGTGCGCGGAGTGTACACGACGGTTCGCAGCCGGCCGGTCACACTGACCAGGTCGCCCCGGTTGACGTCGCAGGCTGGCGTGCTGCCCGACTCGGCGGCGTCGCGCTGCAGCTCCTCAGCGTCGAGCTCGGCTTCGCTGGCGAACAGGCGGCGGAAGAACCGGCGCAGCGGGCCCGGTCGCCCATCAGCCCGCGATTCGGGCTCGTCGTTGTGCGGCACATATCCATCATGCCCGGTCCGGCTACACCAGCCGAGCGGTCAGCCGCGCCGGCGGGGTCGCGGCGAGGGGCGCCGACGGACGTTCCCACTACCTTGCCCACCACCTTGGCCGACCGGTGCGCCGTTGGCGCCTGCCGGCTGCTGCGTCTGCTGCGCCTGCTGGGCCTGCTCGGCCATGTCCCGGGGAAGGCGTAAGGGCAACGGCTCTCGTACCGGCATCGCCTCGGTGCCGCGGTCGACCACCAGGCCGCGCAGGCATTCGGCGAGCGGCTCGGCAGCGTCGGGGTCGACCGCGGCCGGACCCTGGTACACCGCGCGCACCATCCAGCGAGGACCGTCGATCCCAACGAAACGGATGTCGGTGCTGCCCTCTCCCATGGGGACCCGGGAACGCAGCTCCACGCCGTACTCCCCGTCGACCTCCTCGGACGCGGCGCCGTCGTTGCGAAGCTCCTTGCGGATATCGGCGCGGACCTCGTCCCAGATGCCCTCGGAGCGGGGCGCCGCGAACACGCCCAGCTGCAGGGCGCTGTCTCCATGGACCAGCACGACCTGGTGGATCGCTCCGTCCGGGTCGGCGTGGACCCGTACCTCGACGCCCTCGACGGCCGGAACCTGCATGCTGCCGAGATCGAGCCGGTCACCCGCCGGTGCGTCGGCGATGTCGTACGGCCCGGTCGTGCCGCCAGTCTCGGCGCGCGCCTCAGCGGCGTCGTCGTCCTCGTCGGGGTACCCGAACTCGTCGCGCTCGCGCCGGCGAGCAGCATGCCGGGCACCGCGCCCGGGCTCGTCGCCCTTGGCCCGCCGCCCGCTCCCACGATCCCGCGAGAAGATCACCGTTCCACCACCCTGTGCTCTCTCAGGTTCCGGTCGAGCCGTGCCCGCCGGCGCCCCGACGGGACTCGGGAAGCTCCTCGACGATGTGGAAGTCTGCCCGCTCCACCCGCTGTACGACAAGCTGGGCGATCCGGTCGCCACGGGATATCTTGGCCGGCGCCACGGGATCGTGGTTGACCAGGTTGACCAGGATCTCCCCCCGGTACCCGGCGTCGACCGTACCGGGCGCGTTGAGCACGGTAACCCCGAGCCGAGCAGCGAGCCCCGATCGCGGGTGCACCAACCCCACGTACCCGACCGGCAGCGCGACCGCCACACCGGTACGTACCAGTGCCCGCCCGCCGCCCGCGGCGAGCACCACGTCTTCGGCGCTGAAGAGGTCGGCGCCGGCGTCACTGGGATGGGCATACGTGGGTACCGGCAGGTCTGGGTCCAGCAGGCGGATGGGTACGGCGACCGTCATGTCCGTCACGGCTCTATCCTGCCGCGTGCGCGAGCCCGCCGTGGCCGTACCCTCGCGGCGTGGCATCCGGCGGCAAGACCCTGTGGAAGGAGCGCCTCAGCGTGCCGTGGTGGCTGTGGCCAGTCGCCTTCGGGCTGGCCGCGCTGCTGGCGACCGAGGTCTACCTCGGTGCACCGGGCCGACCCCTGTTACTGCCGTACCTGGTCCTGCTGCCACTCGCCGGAGCCGGGCTCTGGGCGCTGGGCCGCATCCGCGTGGTGATACGCGATGGTGAGCTGTGGGTGGACGACGCGCGCCTGCCGGTGGGCTTTGTCAGCGAGGTGGTCCCGTTGGACGCGGCGGCCAAGCGGTTGGTTCTCGGGCCGCACGCCGAGCCGTACGCGTTCGTCGTGCACCGACCCTGGATACCTGGCGCCGTGCAGGTGCACCTGGACGACCCGGCCGACCCGACCCCGTACTGGGTGGTCAGCTCGCGCCGGCCGGAGGCGCTGGCCGCCGCGATCGTGGCGGCTCGGGACGCAGCACCTAGCCCGCCTCGATGATCTTTCCGCGGAACCCGGCGAGGTCGCGCCGGATCTCCTTGCCCAGCGACAGGGTGGCGCGCCGGTTGAGGAACCCGGCGATGGCGGCACCCGTGAACAGCGGACCCAGCGTGCCGAGGTTGCGGCCGTACCGGCGGACCAGGCGTTCCCGTAACTCCTTGCGCGTGGCCGTGCCCAGCGCCGCGGCGATGCCCCGGCCGGGTGAGAGCGGGTTGACCCCGCGCCGGTGGGCCCACGCCTGCAGCAGACCGGCGGCTCGCTGCGCGCCGTTGCCCTCGATCGGGCACCCGTACACCTCGTGCAGCTCGCCGATCAGCTTCATCTCCACGGCGACGACCGCAACAGTCTCGGCCGCGAGCAGGACCGGCACGGACAGCAGGGTCGGCGTCACGGCCCACTCCACGGCGGAGACGCCGCCGCTGGCCGCTCCGATCCCCGCGGTGACCCGGGCGGCGTTTCGCACCAGCCGGTCGGCCAGCGCCTCGCCTTCCAGGCCGGGGTAATGCGCCCGCAGGGTGTCCAGGTTGCGGACCGGGATTTGGGGGGCGACGTCGGTGACCGCGTCGACCACCCAGCGGATCGCTTCCTTCGGCCGGAACAGCTTCTTGATGCCGCGTTCGCGGACCTCCTCGCGAACCACCCGCCCGAGCAGCCGGCGCCGGGTCGCCGGTTCGACGTCGTCCTCGGTTAACGCCGCTACCGCGGAGGACAGCTCATCCGTGGACGACGGCGCGCCCGGGGACGGCGGCTCGACCGCCGTCGACGGCGAGCCGTCAGGCGGCGCTAAGCTCCCGGCCGGGTCGGACGGGGGCGCTAAGCCGCCGGCCGCATCGCGGTCCGGGTTATCGGACGGTGGTTCGCGATGATCCATGTCTTGCCCCTCCCATCGCGGTCCCGGTGGACCGCTTGAGGTGTCAGGCGCATTCGCGACAGATCATCTCACCACCGCGCTGCACTGCAAGCTGGCTGCGGTGGTGCACCAGGAAGCAGCGCGAGCAGCGGAACTCGTCCGCCTGCATCGGAATCACCTTGACGGTGAGCTCTTCGTCGGCCAGGTCAGCGCCGGGCAGCTCGAAGCTCTCCGCCACATCAGTTTCGTCCACGTCGACGACGGCTGACTGGGCGTCGACCCGTCGAGCCTTGAGCTCCTCCAGGCTGTCCTCGCCGAGGTCGACCTCGTCGCGACGCGGAGCGTCGTAGTCGGTGGCCATCGGTTGTCACACTCCCATTTCTGTATCGCGCCCGGTGTAACGCCAGACGGTGCCATTTCGCTACCCGCTGTGGCCGACTGATTTGGCGCCAGTGGGATGACGCTTGGAAACGTGCCCGGCGAGCGCGGTACCTTACCTCTCTCCTCCGACTCGTGTACGCCCCCACACGTGAACTTGTTCCCAATGTGACCCAGGCGACACCAAGGTAGGGTGTGTGATCCGCCTCAACCGCTCGCCGCGCCGACCGGGTGAGGTGATTCACCCCGGGCGAGCGGGTAGGCGCTAACCTCGGCGGCAGGACCGCCGCCGGCCGAGACAAGCGCGTACGCACACCGCATCACGGGGAGCCACAGAGATGACCTTCGCGCGGATTCGAGCGATCGTGATCGTCAGCGTGCTCGTCGTGGCGGCCATGATCGTCGTTGCGGCGGCCATCCTCCGGGACAACGAGACCGGGCCGGTAGGGGCGGGCTGCCCGAAGGACGCGGTGATCGCCGACACCCGGCTGCCCGAACCGTCCGAAGTGAAGATCAACGTCTACAACGCATCGGAGCGTCCGGGCCTGGCCAACCAGGTCAAGACCGACTTCGTCAACCGCAAGTTCACCGTGGTGAACGCCGGCAACGACCCCAAGGGCAAGCGCCTGGACCAGGTGGCGGTGCTGCGCTACGGGCCGAAGGCCGTTGGTGCGGCGTGGCTGCTTCGGGCGTACTTCCTGGACCAGGCGGCCCGGGAGTTCGACATCAACCGCAAGGACGACATCGTCGACGTCGTGCTCGGCACCCAGTTCCGCCAGCTCGCCACGGTGACCGAGTTCCACCAGGCGCTCGCCCAGCTCGGCAACCCGACCCTGCCCGAGGGCACCTGCAACAAGAACGCCCGCTGAGCTCGCGACCCGGCCGCGAGCTCATGACCCGGCCGCCGCTCACGGCCCGCCCGCGGCGTCGAGCGCGACCAGGCGTTCGTGCAGCTCGTCATAGAGCGCCGGCGGCGCCGCGATCACCAGGTCCGGTCCCGGCGGCGCTCCGGCGAGCCCGGTGACCCGCAGGCCGGCCTCGGCCGCCACCAGGCCGCCCGCGGCGTGGTCCCAGAGACTGAGGCCCTTCTCGTAGTACACGTCGAGCGCCCCTTCGGCGGTCAGGCACAGGTCCAGCGCGGCGGCGCCCATCCGGCGGACGTCGCGTACGTGCGGCAGCAGCGCGGCGAGCACTGCGGCCTGGTGCGCCCGGCGGGCGGGGTCGTAGGCGAACCCGGTACCCAGGAGCGCGTGCCCGAAGTCGGTGACCCGGGAGCCGGTGAGCCGCCGCCCATCCCGGTACGCCCCACGGCCGCGGATGGCGGTCCACTCCTCGCCGCTGGTCGCGTTCCGCACGACTCCGGCGACCGCCACCCCGTCGACCTCGGCGGCCAACGACACGGCGTACAGCGGGAGCCCGTACAGGTAGTTGACCGTGCCGTCGATCGGGTCGAGGATCCAGCGAACCCGGCTACCGGTGGCAGCGACCGTGCTGCCCTCCTCACCCAGGACGGCGTCACCGGGTCGCGCCCGCCGCAGCGCCGCCACCGCCTGCCGCTCGACCGCACGGTCCGCTGCCGTCACAACGTCGGTGTCGGTCGTCTTCGTGGAAACCTCGCCAACACCGGCGTCACGCATCGCGACCGCGAGCTCGGCGGCCGGCCGCACCACACTACGGGCGATCTCCAGGAGCTCCCGCGGATCCGGTACGCCCTGATGCGGCTCTGCCATCGCCTGACCTCCTCGATCGCGCACCATCCTCGCAAGCCACGCGGCGTCCGGCAGGGTCTAGCCGGTGACCGGCAGGGTCTAGCCGGCGACCGGCAAGCGATCGGCGGGGGTCGAGCCGGCGGCCGGCGGGCGTCTATGGCGAGGTTTGCCGATCGGTCCGCGCGTGGCGCCCGGCCGAGACGAGATGATCGGCGCTGCGAGCGTTACAATTCACGCCTGCCCGCCCGCTACGGATAAGCCCCCGGCCCCGCGGCGACGGGTCATCCACAACACCCGGCCACACGCACCGGCTTTCGTCGTGCGCGCCGCTGGCCGGCCGCCGTGCTCGCTCATCGCCCACGGGAAGGTCGTTCGTGACAGCAGCCCACCAGAACGGCGCCGACATCCGCTCGCTCGCCGAGACGCTGATCGACCATGCGGCCACCGCCGGCCACATCACGTCAGCAGAGGTGGCCCGTGCGGTGGAGGACGCCGAGGTGACCCCGAGCCAGGCAAAGAAGCTCCTGCAGGCGCTCGCTGACGCGGGCGTCACGGTCGTCGTGGTTGACGACTCCTCGACCGGGACCCGCAAGGTCGCCGCGGCCCGCGCGGCGACCCCGGCGTCGAAGGCGACCACGGCGAAGGCGGCGCCGAAACCCGCCACCAACCCGGCGGCGGTGAAGCCCGTAGGCGCGACGCCGAGCAAGCCGGCGGCCAGGAGCGCGGCGAAGGCCGCGCCGGCACCGGCAAAGACGACCACCTCTACCGAACCGGCGGCAGCGGCCGCGAACAGCAAGGACGCGGCAAGCAGCGCGGCCGGTGGCCCGACCGGTGGCAAGGACGCGGGCAACCTGAGCACCAAGGACGTGCCGGCGAAGAAGGCGCCCGCCCGCCGCGCGGCGACTGAGTCCACCGAGGCGGTGAAGACCGCGGCCAAGTCGACGGCCCGCAAGGCGGCCAGCACCGACACAGCCGACGCCGACACAGCCGACGCCGCCAAGGCTGACGCCCCGAAGGCTGACGCCGCGACGGCCAAGGCGGACGCCGGCGCCCCGGCAAAGGCGACTAGGGCGGCCCGGAAGACCGGGCCGGCCGAGGCCGAGCCCGCGGACGAGACGGCGAAGGCCACGCCGGCGAAGGCCACGCCCGCGAAGGCCGCCGCTGCGGCGCCCGCGAAGGCCGCCGCTGCGGCGCCCGCGAAGGCCGCCGCTGCGGCGCCCGCGAAGGCCGCCGCTGCGGCGCCCGCGAAGGCCGCCGGCAAGGCGGGCCAGGGCGAGCCAGGCGGGGAACCGGGTGTCGTGCCAGGCGCCGAACCGACGCTGGAACCGGGTGCCGAGGGCGTGGCGGAGCCGGGTGTGGAGCTCGAGGAGGTCGACCTCGATCCCGAGGCGCTGGTGGCCGACCTTGAGGACATCGTCGACGAGGAGCCGGCCGAGCTGGCCCGGGCCGCCGCGGCGGACGCGGAAGCCGATGACGACTTCGACTGGGACGACGACGAGTCCGAGGCGCTCAAGCAGGCCCGGCGCGACGCCGAGCTGACCGCCTCGGCGGACTCGGTCCGCGCGTACCTCAAGCAGATCGGCAAGGTCCCGCTGCTCAACGCGGAGCAGGAGGTGGAGCTGGCCAAGCGCATCGAGGCCGGGCTCTACGCCGCGGAGCGGCTGCGCGGCGCCGAGGAGGGCATCGAGACGCTCACGGTCCAGCTGCGGCGCGACTTCGAATGGATCTCGCGAGACGGTGAGCGGGCCAAGAACCACCTGCTGGAGGCGAACCTGCGGCTCGTCGTGTCGCTGGCCAAGCGGTACACGGGCCGTGGCATGGCCTTCCTCGACCTGATCCAGGAGGGCAACCTCGGCCTCATCCGGGCAGTGGAGAAGTTCGACTACACCAAGGGCTACAAGTTCTCCACGTACGCCACCTGGTGGATCCGCCAGGCCATCACCCGCGCCATGGCCGACCAGGCCCGCACGATCCGCATCCCGGTGCACATGGTCGAGGTGATCAACAAGCTTGGCCGCATCCAGCGGGAGCTGCTCCAGGACCTCGGACGCGAGCCCACCCCGGAAGAGCTCGCGAAGGAGATGGACATCACGCCGGAGAAGGTGCTGGAGATCCAGCAGTACGCCCGCGAACCGATCTCGCTCGACCAGACCATCGGCGACGAGGGCGACAGCCAGCTCGGCGACTTCATCGAGGACTCCGAGGCGGTCGTCGCCGTCGACGCCGTGTCGTTCTCGCTCCTGCAGGACCAGCTACAGCAGGTGCTACAGACGCTGTCCGAGCGGGAGGCCGGCGTGGTACGGCTGCGCTTCGGGCTCACCGACGGCCAGCCGCGTACCTTGGACGAGATCGGCCAGGTCTACGGCGTCACCCGCGAGCGCATCCGGCAGATCGAGTCCAAAACCATGTCGAAGCTTCGTCACCCCTCCCGGTCCCAGGTGCTGCGGGACTACCTCGACTGAAGACGAGCCCCTCCGTCCGCCGGCGGCCGATCTGTCGGCATCACGACCGCCGCTACGGTGGGACGCTTCCGTGGCCACCTTGTCATCGTTGGCGTGGCACGCTATGAACACCTCACGGTGTCTGCGCGTGTGAGGTGTGAGATTGGTCCCGTACCTAGACTGGGAACTCCCACGCCGCAGGCGACGTTGGACGATGAGTGGGTACTAACGTCAGCAAGCGTTCGTCGGTGACGATCAGAGGAGGAAGGCGATGACCCCGACCCTCACGCCGCCGCCGGAGACGGTGGCGTACCCGGCCGCCGATGAACGGTGTGACCGCTGTAATGCCGCTGCCAAGCTCCGGGTACGGCTCGCCGAAGGCGGCGAGCTCGTGTTTTGTGGACACCACGCGAACAAGTACGCCGAACAGCTTGTCAAGATCGCAGTCGAGGTGGCCGTATCCCCAGAGTTCGACTGGCGTGGCACTGAGCTGATGGCGAGCTGACGACATAAAGATCGCGCAGGGCGTCCCCCTTCGGGGACGCCCTGCGGTCTTTGCCGGGCGGGGGGTCCCGGCCTCAACCGCACACTCAACGCCGCCCCTGGTTGCTTCTCGGAGGTTCGGCTCGGTGTTGCGGTGAGTTCACCAGCCATCGCCACCGTTCGTCCTGCGCGCCGGCTACACCGCCGAGCAGGGCAGCGGTGAAGGCCGGCGCTGGGGCCGGGGCGGCGATGGCTGAGACTCGAACGACAGCCGCCGCTGGGCTGGCCCGGCGGCTGCTGAGCGGGCGTGGGCCGGTCACAAGCCTCGCGACGAGGCGCGTCACGGCCGACCGGACCCGGCTGACAAAGGGCGGCTGCCCACGCGGGATGCTCATATCGCGGGCCTCTGGGTTCGGCCGGGCGACAACCAGGTGGGCCGCCTTCCGCAGCCGGCGCACGTCAAAGCGTCCCCGCACCTCGGACACCAGGTGTGGACCCGGCGCAGATACCACCCGAGCGTGACGCCGGCCAGCAGGGCGGCGACCGCTACGACAACGATCAGTACGTGCATGACACCCCCAGGTCCCGCGCTTCAGACTGCGGGTGACTGCCCCGTCGGTGTGGGTCCACGGCGATCACTTCTGCTCCTCGCGGTGAGCAGTTTGGTCTCCATCGACACAAGCGAGCAGGGACCGCGTAGCCGGGTTGGTTACCTGGCTCGGAACTCTCGGCCGTGCGTCTGCACGTGCGCTATCATGCTCCCCATGTCTTGCAAACGCAAGAGCTGATGCACGTGCAGCCACAAGTGCACAACGGCGGGTACCCGGCCCGCCGGCCGGGAACCGCCGGTCAGCAAGGTACGTGGCCAGGTCAGCCGGCCTGCCAAGAAGAGTCAAGGGAGAACCAGATGGCCACGCGATACAACGGGATGCCGGCGGGCGATCTGCCGGTTACCGGCTGGCAGAAGAGCGGCCGTAGCAACCCGAGCGGCAACTGTGTCGAGATGGCAGAGCTGCCCGGCGGCGCGGAGATCGCGGTCCGCAACTCGCGGGACCCCGAGGGTCCGGCACTGATCTACACCCGGGACGAGATCGTCGCGTTCATCAACGGGGCGAAAGACGGCGACTTCGACAACCTGGTGCCGTAACGTCTGATCTGGTCGTGCCACATTCGTGTGGCACGACCAGCCCAGAAGACTAGGCGACCCGATGGTTCCGCTAGCTCACTCCGGGTCATACCATGCCTACGTAAACTGAGCCGCTTGCTGTTGGGCTGAGTGAAGGCATCTCGGAGGTCGGCACGTGACAACGGCTCAGCAGGATGGCGGGTCAGCCGGCGGCCCGACTGTGCTGCGCATATTATTGGGCGCTCAACTTCGCAAGCTGCGGGAGGCCAAGGGCGTCAGCCGCGAGGAGGCCGGGTGGGAGATTCGCGCCTCCGAATCCAAGATCAGCCGGATGGAGCTCGGCCGGGTCGGGTTCAAGGAACGCGACGTGGCCGACCTGCTCACCCTCTACGGCGTCGACGACCTGGACGAACGAACCGCGCTGCTCGCCCTCGCCCGGCAGGCGAACAGCCCCGGATGGTGGCACCGGTACAGCGACGTCCTGCCCAGCTGGTTCCAGTCCTACCTCGGTCTGGAGGCCGCGGCGTCGCTCATCCGGACGTACGAGATCCAGTTCGTCCCCGGCCTGTTACAGACGGCGGAGTACGCCCGGGCCGTGGTCATCCTCGGCCACCATCTCGCGCCGCCCGAGGAGGTCGAACGCCGCGTCGGCCTCCGGATGGCGCGCCAGCCGATGCTCAACCGACCCGATGGTCCTCAGCTGTGGGCGGTCGTGGACGAGGCTGCCCTACGGCGGCCGATCGGCGGCTACAAGGTCATGCGGGCCCAGCTTGAGTCGCTCATCGACGCCACCAGGCTGCCCGACGTCCGGCTGCAGGTGATTCCGTTCCACGCTGGCGGGCACGCCGCCGCCGGTGGGGCGTTCACGATCCTGCGGTTTCCGGAGGAAGACCTGCCCGACGTGGTCTACGTCGAACAGCTCACCAGCTCGCTCTACCTGGACAAGCGCGAGGACGTCGACCACTACGCGGCTGCCATGGAACGCCTGTGCCTCAAGGCTGAGCCGCCGAGCCAGACGGCCGAAATTCTGGACAGCATCCTGCGCGAGCTCGACGCACGCGAGGAGTAAGTCGCGGCCCGCCTGACCGGCGCAGCTACAGGGTCTGGATCGTCGAGATCCGCTCTTCGAGCTGCTCGATCGTGGCCTGCGCGCTCGGCGGCCCGCCACACAAGCGGCGCAGCTCGGCATGGATCTTCCCGTGTGGCACGCCGGTTCGATGGTGGTGTGCGGCCACCAGGGTGTTGAGCTGCCGGCGCAGCGCGATCCGCCGCTCCGCCGCTGTCCGCGGTCTGCCGGCCGCCGTCCGCGACCCGCCCGCCGCCTCCCGAGCGACGGCCGAGTCACGCGCCTGACGGCGCGCGGCGACGAGCTGCTCGGCCTGACGCTTGCTCAGCAGCGTGGCCACCTGGTCCGGGGTGAGCAGCCCGGGCAGCCCCAGGTACTCCTCCTCTTCCGGGGTACCGGCCTGGACCGGCGTGCCGAACGACGCACCGTCAAAGATCACCTGATCCAGCTCGGCAATCGCCGACAGAGCCTCAAATCCCGCCTCCCGCGAGTCGCTGGCCCGCTCTGCCTGCTGGGCGCGCGCCAGCAGCTCGTCGTCGAACCCCTCCCGCCGGCCCCGCTCGCCCAGCACGTGGTCGCGCTGAACCTCCATGTCGCTGGCGAGCTCCAGCAGGTGCGGCACGCTGGGCAGGAACACCGTCGCGGTCTCCCCCGGCCGGCGGGCGCGGACGAACCGGCCGATCGCCTGCGCGAAGAACAGCGGCGTCGAGGCGCTCGTGGCGTACACCCCGACTGCCAGGCGAGGGATGTCGACGCCTTCGGACACCATGCGTACCGCCACGAGCCACCGCTGCGACGACTCGGCGTACGCGGCGATCCGGGCGGACGCCCCTGCGTCGTCGGAGAGGACCACCACGGGCTTCTCCCCGGTGATCTGCTCGATCAACTTCCCGTACGCGCGAGCCGTCGGCTGATCGCTGGCGATCACCAGGCCGCCGGCGTCGGCCATGCCACCGGCGCGCAGGACCCGTAGCCGCGCGTCGGCCGCCCGCAGCACCTGCGGCATCCAGTCGCCGGTCGGGTCCAGCGCCGTCCGCCAGGCCTGGGCGACCAGGTCCGCCGTCATCGGCTCGCCCAGGCGGGCCGCCAGCTCCTCCCCCGCCGAGGTGCGCCAGCGGGTCTCACCGGAGTACGCCAGGAAGATGACCGGCCGCACCACACCGTCGCGCAACGCTTCGGCGTACCCGTACGTGGTGTCCGCTCGTGACCGGGCCAGCCCGTCGGCCTCCATGGCATAGGTGACGAACGGGATCGGGTTGTCGTCGGAGCGGAACGGGGTACCGGTCAGTGCCAGCCGCCGGACCGCCGGCTCGAACGCGGCCTTGACCCCGTCACCCCAGGACCGCGAGTCGCCCGCGTGGTGGATCTCGTCCAAAACCACGAGAGTACGGCGGGTGAGCGTGCGCCGCCGGTGCACCTGAGGGGCCATGCCGACCTGCGCGTAGGTCACCACGGCTCCGTGGAAGTCGGCCGAGGAGTGCAGGTCGGCATTGCGGAAGCCGGAGTCGAGCTGGATGCCCAGCCGCCCGGCCGCCTGCGACCACTGCGTCTTGAGGTGCTCCGTGGGCGTCACCACGGTGAGCGCCTCGACCGTACCGTCGGCGAGCAGCTCGGCCGCGACCCGTAGAGCGAACGTGGTCTTCCCGGCGCCTGGTGTGGCCACCGCGAGGAAGTCCTCCGCACGCCGGCGGAGGTACTCCACCAGCGCCCGGCGCTGCCAGCTGCGCAGGCTCGGACCGGCTTCCAGGACTGGCCGCGGTGGCATACCCCTCCCCAGGATTTCGGCACGGGACGACCAGCTTAGTGCCCAGCACCGTCCGGATCAGCGCACGCCGCGCTCGACCAGCTCGGTGGGCAGCACCACCGTCTGCGGCCACTCGCGGTCCCCGGCGATCCGGTTGAAGAGCAGCTCGGCGGCCCGCAACCCGAGCGCCCGGGTGTCGTACGCGACGACCGTCAGCGGCCGCGGCATCAGGTGCGCCAGCTCGAAGTCGTCGAACCCGGTGAGCGCGGCATCGCTGCGGCGCCGCCACAGCTCCTGCAGGATCCCAACCGTGATCCGGTTGTTCGTACTGAAGAACGCGGTCGGCGGGTTCGGACCGTCCAGCATGTCCGCAGCCGCGGCCGCCGCGGTGGCCGGGTCCTTCACCCCGTCGCGCACCAGCACGGGATCGTAGGGCACCCCAGCGGCGGCCAGCGCCTCCCGCGCGCCGTCGAGCCGCTCGCGCATGGTGTACACCCGTACCGAGTCGATCAGGATCGCCACCCGGCGGTGGCCCGCGGCGACCAGCCGCTCCACCGCGGCCCGCGCCCCGCCGCGGTTGTCCAGCAGGACCGTGTCGGCGAGGAGCCCGCCGGCGGGCCGGTCGAGGAAGACCACGCCGAGGCCCATCTCCACCTCCGGGCGCAGGTACGCGTGGTCGAACCCGGCCGGCACCACGATGAGGCCGTCGACCCGGCGGGCGCACAGGTCACGCAGGAGCTGCTCCTCGCGCTCGGGGTCCTCCTCGGAGCTTGCCGTGATCAGCAGGGTCTCGTGCTGGCTCGCCACCTCGGCCACGGCGCTAGCGATGGTGGAGTAGAACGGGTTGGCGATCTCCTCGATGACCAGCCCGATCGTCGCGGTGGTCTGCCCGGAGCGGAGGTTACGGGCGATGTCGTTGCGCCGGAAACCGAGCTCGGCGACCGCGGCGAGCACCCGCTCGATCAGCTCCGGCTGCACGTTCGGCGCATTGTTGATCACGCGGGATACGGTCTTGAGGCTCACCCCCGCGACCCGCGCCACGTCGACCATGGTGGGCCGCCGGCCGTGCCGAGCCCGCCCCGGCCGGGCGATCCCCCGCGTCGTCGCCGGCGCCTTGCCGTCCATCGGCCGGCCTCCCTCGGGCACGCTGGCTCGCTCGGTGGTCAGCTGTCCTGCCCGCCGGAGTCGTCGCGTATCTGCTCCCAGATCTCCTTGCACTCCGGGCAGACCGGGAACCGCTGGGGATCCCGCGACGGCACCCAGAGCTTGCCGCACAGCGCGCGGACCGGGGTGCCCTCGACCATGGCTTCGACCATCCGGTCCCGCGGTACGAAATGCGCGAACCGCTCGTGGTCGCCCTCGTCAAGGCGATAGTCGACGGACTCCTCGGTGATGGTGCCGATGTTCGGCTCAGGAACGCTGCTCACTGCATGCTCCCCGCACTCGTCGTGTGTTCGCAGATCCTCCCCAGTCTGCCAGCACGCGGCCGGGCTCAGGCAGCTCAGCGCGTACAGCTGGGCCCGAGCTCCTGCAACGGCCGGCCGGTCCGCGGATCGAGTGGGACGCGGGTGTCAATGTAGCTGGTGGAAATCTGGAGCTCGGCCCGGCTGGTGAAGGATGCGCTGACCGGGCCGCAGGCCGGTCCGACCCGGCCCATGTCACGTACCGCAAGCCCGTGGCCGGCCCAGATGCGAATCTCGGACTTCCCCCCGTGGGTCAGGACCACCGCCTGGAGGTCGTCGAAGCGCCCCACGGTTGCTACCTGCCCGGGATCGAAGAGGCTGCCGAACCCGGCGAAGCAGAGCAGGGCGCCCAGGAACGCCGCGACCGCACCCCATCGCAGCACGACGCGCCGGTGCTGGGCGGCCTCACTGCGTACCGGCGCGAGCAACCAGATGGCGAGGACCGCGAACAGGGCGATCACGACGGCATCCAGGAGCGGGTTGCCGAGGTAGCGACGGAGCATGACGTAGCGCCATGGGTTCCACACGCCCGCGACGGACGCTGGGACCAGCAACACGGCGAGCACGAGGCAGCCGACTCCCGCCGCCCGGCGCACCGGTGACATGCGCGGGCTCGGGGCCGGCTGGTCCGGCCGCGCCCAGGACGGCAGCTCGAACGAAGGCACGTCGCTCACCCGCCGATCCTATTGAGCCTGGCGAAGATCGGCCGCCCGCGTACCGTGAACCATATGAACCAACCGGTGGTGCGTTACGGCACGGCGGTCGCCCGGGCGCTGGCGGACCGGTCGCCGGTCGTGGCCTTGGAGACCACGATCATCTCGCAGGGCCTGCCCCGCCCGGACAACCTGCGGGTCGGCAGGGAGGTCGAGCAGGCGGTGCGGTCTGCCGGCGCGGTTCCCGCGACCATCGGGATGGTCGACGGCGCCGTCGTCGTGGGGCTCGACGATGCGGAGCTGGCCCGGCTCGCGACCGCCGACGACGTGGTCAAGCTCTCGGTACGCGACCTAGCCGTGGCAGCGGCGGCCAAGGCCAACGGCGCCACCACGGTGGCGGCGACGGCGGCGATCGCCGTACGCGCCGGCATCCTCGTGTTCGCCACCGGCGGCCTCGGCGGGGTACACCGCGGAGCGGCCGAGACCTTCGACGAGTCGGCCGACCTGGTCGCGTTGGCGCGTACGCCGGTCGCGGTCGTGTGTGCCGGGGTCAAGTCGATCCTCGACGTCGGCGCCACGCTGGAGCGGCTGGAGTCCCTCGGGGTACCGGTGGTCGGGTACCGGTCGCGCCGCTTCCCGGGCTTCTACCTGACCGACGGCGGGTTCGACCTCGACTGGACCGCGGACTCGCCGGAGCAGGTCGCACAGATCATGCGGGCGCGCGCCGCCCACGGGGTCTCGCCGGCTGGGCTGGTGCTCGCCAACCCGCTGCCGCCGGAAGAGCAGCTGGACCCGGCGCTGCACGACCGGGCGTTAGCGAGCGGCCTGGCGCGACTGAAGCGCGAAGGGGTCACCGGCAAGGCGGTCACGCCGCTGCTGCTCGCGCATTTCCACGAGGCGACCGGCGGGCGCAGCCTTGACGTGAACGTACGGATCATCTTGCGCAACGCCGTCCTGGCCGCAGAGATCGCGGTCGCTCTGGCCGCCGGATGATGATGAACCAATGACCGAGCGGATCGTTGTCGTCGGCGACATCGCGACCGACGTCATCGCCATCCACAGTGGACCGTTGGCCGTCGGCTCGGACACGTCGGCGCGCATCCACATGACCGGCGGGGGTTCGGCCGCCAACACCGCGGCTTGGCTCGCCTCCTGCGGCGCACCGGTGACGCTGGTCGGCGTGGTCGGCGACGACGAGGTCGGCCATGACCTGGTGAGCCAGCTGACGGCGGCAGGCGTGCACTGCTTGGTGCGCCGCAGCACGCGCGAGGAGACCGGGACCGTGGTGGTGCTCTCGGACGGCGGCCAGCGCAGCATGCTCTGCGACCGGGGTGCGAACGGGCTCCTCACGACGAGCGATGTGGGCGTGGCCATCACCTCCGACGTGGGGCACGTGCACGTGTCCGGGTACACGCTGCTGGATCCGCAGTCACGCAACGCCGGGCTGCACGCGCTGGAGGCGCCCGGCGTGACGCGAAGCGTCGACGCCGCCTCCGCCGCGCCGTTGCGCCGCGCCCCTGAGTTCCTCGAATGGGTACGGGGAGTGGAGCTCCTCCTGGCCAACCTCGACGAGGCGCGGGTGCTCGCCGGCGAGGAGGCGGCATCAGCGGCTGAGCTGGCGTCGCACCTGACCGACTTCGCGGCGAACGTGGTCGTCAAGTGCGGCGCGGACGGCGCCGTCTGGGCGGCAGCCGACGGCGAGGTGATCGAGGTGGAGAGCGAGCCGGTACCGGTCACCGACGCCACCGGGGCGGGCGACGCATTCGCCGCCGGCCTGCTGGCCGCCTGGCGCAACGGCCTGGACCCGGACTCGGCGCTGCGGACGGGGAACGCCTTGGGGGCCCACGCGGTCGGGATCATCGGCGGCCGCCCGGGCTGAGAGCGTGGCCGCCCGGGCTGATGCGCTACGGCCGCTGCCGCCGCTACTGCTCGGCGTCGATGACCTTGGGTTCCTCGGTCGATCCGATGGCGTTTGCGGGTGGCTCCTCGACCCGACGCAACCGGTGGACGAGACGATGCTCCGGCTTGGGCGGCCGGTCGTTGGCGAGGATGACGGCCAGCCACGGCAACAGGACCGCGCCGGCGACACACAGCGCGAGCCAGAGCGGCAGCAGTGGCACCCGCAGGCCGACGAGCACACCGGCCACGACCACGCACACCAGTCGCAGGCCCATCATGATGACGTACCGGATCTCCCGGGCCCGCAGCTGATCGTCCTGGCTGCGCTCGGCGTCGGTGATCACGACTGGCCGCGGCGCGCTGCGCTTCACGAGGCCGAGTCTTCCACCTCGCCGCCCGGGTGCCCACCGCAGGCCCGCCGAGTTTCTACGCGGGTGGGTTCGATGCGGGTGGCGGCTGTTGGGTGCGTTGCTGGACCAGCGCGTCGCGGATCTCGGTGAGCAGCCGCACCTCTTCGCTGGGCGCCTCGGGCTCGGGCTCCTCGCCGCGCTTGCGCCGCTCGGCGAGCTTGTTCATGGGCAGGACGACCAGGAAGTACACCGTGGCGGCGGCGATCAGGAACGCGATCACCGCGTTGATGAAGGACGCCCAGTCGAACGTCTGGTTCCGAATGGTGAACGAGCCGGCGAGGTCCTTGCCGCCCGAGAACACCTTGATCAACGGTTCCAGGAACGACGACGAGAAGGCGTTGACCACGTTGGTGAACGCGGTACCGACGACCACCGCCACCGCAAGCTCGACGACGTTGCCGCGCATGATGAATTCCCTGAAGCCCTTGAGCATCGATCCTCTCCCACCCTCATCGGTCATCGCTCAGGCCACCCTAGGCGGGCGCCGAGCCCCGACCAAGCCCGGCGCGGCGCCCGTCCAGCCAGGTCCTCAGGTACGGGAGGATCGCCGTGAGGTCGTGCCCGTCAACGGTGTGCGCGGCGGCCGCCTTGACTGCCGGAGCGGCGTTGAAGGCGATCGCAAGGCCGACGGCGCCGAACAGGGGCAGGTCGGAACGGCTGTCGCCGACCGCGGCCCGCCCGAGCCACTGAGCCAGGTGCTGGGACGTGCTGATGCCCGGCACCAACGTGCCCCGACGTCGAAGAACACGACCCCGCGGGGTTTCTCGCCGTCCGGTCCCGTCACCTCGGGCTCCTCACGGCCGGCTTGCTCTCGGTCCAGCTATGCGGGCAGGCCTCGACGGCCTGTTGTTGGTGATCGTGGTCCTGTCGGCGGATAGCGAGATGATCGACCGGGTCATCAAGAAGGCCGAGTACGCGGCCGCCGGTGTGCCGCGATGCTGGATCGTCGACCGGGACAAGGGCAACACCGTGGAGATGTACAAGCTCGTCGAGGGTGAGTACGACCGCGAGCAAGAACCGCAGTCGCTGGCCTGGGTGTGCAACAGCGCGGCACCCGAGTTGGGCTGACCGGAAAGGGTCAGCTCTTCGCCTTGGCGGCGGCCTTCATCTGCTGCTTGTACTCACGCACCTTGACCAGCGATGCTTCGTCCACGATGTCAGCGACGGACTTGAACGTGCGGTCCGGCCCGTAGTCGCCGGCCGCCTCGCGCCATCCCTTCGGCCGTACGCCGTACTGCTTGCCCAGCAGGGCGACCATGATCTGCGCCTTCTGCTTGCCGAACCCCGGCAGCTCGGACACCCGCTTGAGCAACTCCTGACCGGTCTTGGCCTCGTTCCATAGCCGGGCTGGATCGCCGTCGTAGCGCTCGACGAGCAGCCGGCAGACCTCCTGGACCCGCTTGGCGTTGGCTTTCGGGAAGCGATGCAGCGCTGGCGGCCCGGTGAAGACCTTGACCAGCTCGTCCGGGTCGTACGTCGCCAGCTCGTGGGCGTCTGGCTCGTGCCCCAGGCGCTTCACCAGCTCGTACGGCGCGCTGAAGGCCCACTCGAATGGAACCTGCTGGTCCAGCACCATACCGATCACCAGGGCAAGCGGACTGCGCTGCAGCAGCTCGTTGGCTTCGGCGTCGATGGGCAGCGTGAGCGCCATAGCGGCCTCCAGGTGTCGCAGGGTATGTCCTACATCCTGCCGTGCCCGTTGGCGGCGCGTGCACGGGCTGGGCGGGCGCTCGGAGCATCATGCCGCCGAGGTCGCGGCGTCAATGATCCTTCGCGCAGTTTGCTCAGGTGACTCGGTGAAATTTTCTAGAACGGTCACATCCGGTTGGCTGCGCCAGCCCATGGAGCATTCGTAGTTACTCCTGACGTCCTGTTCTTGCAGCTTGGCGGCGCCACTTCGCTGGTTATTGCGGGCCAACACGACTTCGAGCGGCGGCAGCAGCACGAACGTCCGGCAGGGCACGTCGCCGAAGGCCTTTTGCCAAAGATCGTAGTCGCCAGTGTTGGCATATGCCTCCACTACGACGTCGACGTTCTGGGCCGCATAGGTTGGAATCATGGCCGCGATAACGTCGCGCGCCAAGGCCCACTGGCGTTCACATTCGTCATTCCAGCCGTGGGCGGGTTCGGCATATCCGGACTTGATGAACGTTCGCTGCTTGTCGAAGTCAAGGAGCACGCAGGTCGACGGCCAGAGCCCGGCAACTTTGGCGGCAACCGTGCTCTTGCCAGAACCAGACGGACCGGTGATGAAGACGACTCTGCCCACGGCGGCCATGCTATTCGAAATCCGTTTGATGGAATTGACCCGGGCCGTCGACCGCACGGGCACCTGCGAGGTGGACCGGACCAACACCGCATCCAACGCCCTGATGACCCGCCTTGCCGCCCGGCGCGCCCGGCGCACCGGAGGGCACGGTCGAGCTGCTCCACCGGCGATAGGAGCCAACAGGCAGGGCAGGATGGCGGGGTGCACGGACTCCTGAGCCCCGATGGCACCATACGGCTGCGCGATGCCTTGACCAGCGCGGGCTTCACCGCCACCGGTATCGCCGAGCGGATCGGCCCGGCCGCCACGGCAGCGGTACGCCGCGGCGACCTGCGCGCGGCGCTACGGGCCACGGTCGAACCCGATCCGCTCGCCACGCTCATCCGGCTCTTCGTCTGCGGCGAGACCGAGCCGGCTGAGCTGGTCGGTCGGGCGTTCGCTCCGCTCCCACTAGCCGACGCCGTTGACGCCGGCCTCGTCGAGCCGTACGGGCATGGGCTGCGAGCCGGCCTTGAGCTGGAGCCGTACCACGACTGGTGGGTCGTCTCCGACCTGTCCACCTCGATGCGCCCGGGCCGGCCGCTGCCGCCCGACCACGTGCTCGGCGTCGGCGGCGCCTCCACCACGCTGGCTCAGGCCACCATCCGCCGACCCGTCGGAACCGCGCTCGACCTCGGCACCGGCTGCGGCGTCCAGGCGCTGCACCTGTCGACCCACGCGAACCGGGTGACCGCCACCGACCTGTCCGAGCGCGCCCTGCGCTTCGCCGCTACCACCGCCGCGCTGTCCGGCCTGGACTGGGAGCTGCGGCACGGCGACCTGACCGCCCCGGTCGCCGGCCGCCGGTTCGACCTCGTGGTCAGCAACCCGCCGTTCGTGGTCGGTCCGGGTACCACCACGCACACGTACCGCGACTCCGGCCGGCCCGGCGACACCGTCTGCGCGGAGCTGACCCGAGCCGCGAGCCAGCTCCTCACCGACGGCGGCACCATGCAGTTCCTGGCCAACTGGCTGCACATCGCCGGCGAGGACTGGCGGGACCGGGTCGCGCGGTGGCTCGCCGGTACCGGGCTGGATGCCTGGGTCATCGAGCGGGAGGTGTCCGACCCGGTCGGTTACGTGAACCTGTGGCTGAGCGACGCCGCGGAACGCGACGCGTCACAGCGGGCCGCCGACTGGCTCGACTGGTTCGACACCAACAAGGTCGAGGCCGTCGGGCTCGGCCTTGTCACGCTGCGCGCCGCCGGGCATCGCGACCCGGCGGTACGCATCGAGGAGCTTCGCCAACCCGTCGACCAGCCGCTCGGAGCCCACATCGAGGCATGGTTTGACCGGCAGGCCTGGCTGCGCCGGCGCGACCCGCTGACGCAGCGGCTCACAACGGCCGACGGGCTGCGGCTGCACCAGGAGGCCACCCAGGGACCCGACGGCTGGCAGGTAGACCGGCAGAGCCTCGCCCTGCCGGACGGCCTGCGTTGGGTGGAGGAGGTCGATCCGGTCGTACTCGCGCTGGTGAGCGGTTGTGACGGCGGCCTTGCCCTGCGCGACCAGCTCGCCGTGCTCGCGGCCGCGCACAGCGTCGATGAGGCGACGCTGGCCGAGGTGGCCACGCCGATCGTTGCCCACCTCGTGGAGCGGGGCATCCTGCTCCCGGCGGAGGGCTGACCGGTGCGCGCGGTCGTGCAGACGGTCGGCCGGGCGAGCGTGACCGTCGATGGGGAGGTGGTCGGCGAGATCGGGGAAGGTCTCCTCGTACTCCTCGGAGTCACCCACAGCGACGGCGCCACCGAGGTGCAGGCGATGGCCCGCAAGGTCCACGAGCTGCGGATCCTTGACGACGAGCGGTCCGCGGCCGAGACCGGCGTCCCGCTGCTGGTGGTCAGCCAGTTCACGCTGTACGCCGACACCCGCAAAGGGCGGCGGCCGAGCTGGTCGGCGGCGGCCCCGGCGGAGATCGCCGAACCGCTGGTCACGGCGTTCGTCACGGCGCTGCGGGAGCGCGGCGCCTCCGTGGCCACCGGCCGCTTCCGGGCTCGAATGCAGGTCGAAAGCGTAAATATCGGACCACGAACCATCCTGTTGGAGGTCTGACTACCGAAATCGTGCCACCTGGCTCGCCGCCTCACCCCGGCTTCACGCCCCTGCCGGCATTCTCATGAACACAAGCGAGGTGCTGTTACAAGCACGGGGAGGCGAGTAATAGTGGCTCAGCCGCTGTTCGACCAGGAGCGCGACAACCAGGAGCGCGACAACCAGGAGCGCGAGCACCCTGGCGAGGTCCTCGACGTCGTGGACTTCGACGAGGATGTCGAGCCAGCCCTGGACGCGGTCGATGACCGGGGGGTCTCGGCTGACCTGGTAAGGGCCTATCTCAACGGGATCGGCCGGACCAAGCTGCTCACCGCGGAGCAGGAGGTGGATCTGGCGCGACGCATCGAGGCGGGCCTGTTCGCCGAGGAGCACCTGGGCCTGGAGGTCAACGACCCCCAGCTACGCGCCGACCTGACCACGATCATGGTCGAGGGTCGCGCCGCAAAGATCCACCTGCTGGAAGCCAACCTCCGCCTGGTGGTGAGCATCGCCAAGCGCTACACCGGCCGTGGCATGGCCTTCCTCGACCTGATCCAGGAGGGCAACCTCGGCCTCATCCGCGCCGTGGAGAAGTTCGACTACACCAAGGGCTACAAGTTCTCCACGTACGCATGGTGCGCGCGCGCCGCGACCTGTCGACGTCGCTGGGACGCGAGCCCACGGTGGGCGAGGTCGCCGGAGCGCTGGGCGTGGAGGAGTTCCAGGTGATCGAGCTGATCTCCTACGACCGCGAGCCGGTCAGCCTGGACCAGGCGGTCGGCGAAGACGGCGAGAGCGCGCTCGGTGACTTCGTGGCCCGCGTCGACCCGCGCGACGAGCCGGCCGACAGTGTCTCCAACGGCATGCTGCGGCACGAGGTCGAGATCGTACTGTCCACGCTGTCGCAGCGGGAGCAGGCGGTGATCCGGCTGCGGTTCGGCCTGGACGACGGCCGGCAACGCACGCTGGACGAGGTGGGACGCGAGTTCGGCCTCTCCCGCGAGCGCATCCGCCAGATCGAGAAGGTGACGCTGCTCAAGCTGCGGCACCCGTCGCGCGCGAAGCGACTTGAGGCGTACGCCTGCTGATGTCGGGGGCCGCCAGCTGGCGAAGCGGCAACCGGTCTGGGCCGCAAGGCAAAGCTCGCGGGCCGGACTGGTCGTAGGAGCCAGCGGTCAAGCGGCCGGAACCGGCAAGCACAGGCGTGCTGGGGGGAACGCGGCGCGGTCCGGACGGCTGTCCGGGCCGCGCTGGCTTTGGCCGTCTTATGTGGACAGACCGATGGCACGGCGGGTGGCCATGATGGCGCGGTCCACCGAGTCGGGCTGGTCGCGCCATTCCCAGCGGATGAAGGACACGTCGGCATCGTCGGTCATCGAGTCCGGCACTGTCCGATGTGGACAGCGCTGGGCTGCCAGCGCGCGCCAGACCGGCGGGGTCGGCGTCTGCGGTGCGAGCGGATCACCGGTGACCGTCGCCAGCAAGTGGGTCCAGGCCCGTGGTACCACTTCGACCAGGGCGTACCCGCCGCCGCCCGTGACGATCCAGCGACCGTCGCAGAGCTCCTCGGCGAGGTCGCGCAACGCGATGTGGGCCGCCCGCTGGCCGTCGACGGTCAGCCGAAGGTTGGCCAGCGGGTCGAGCCGGTGGGTGTCGGCGCCGCACTGGGTGAGCAGTGCCTGCGGCCGGAACCGGCGCAGCGTCTCCGGTACCACGGCATGAAAGGCGCGCAGCCAGCCGCCGTCACCGGTACCGGCCGGCAGGGCCACGTTGACCGCGCTGCCCTCGGCACCCGGGCCACCGGTCTCGTCCGGGAAGCCGGTGCCGGGAAACAGTGTGCGGGGCGACTCGTGCAGGCTGACCGTGAGCACGCGCGGGTCGGTGTAGAACATCTCCTGCACGCCGTCACCGTGGTGCACGTCGATGTCGACGTAGGCCACCCGCTCGGCACCGAGATCCAGCAGGCGCGCGATGGCCACCGCCGGGTCGTTGTACACGCAGAAGCCGCTGGCGTGGTCGGGCATCGCGTGGTGCAGCCCGCCCGCGATGTTGACCGCGCGGGTCGCCTCTTCCGTCCACACCGCCTCGGCCGCCCGCAGCGTGGCGCCGGCCACGAGGGCGCTCACCTCGTGCATCCCGGAGAAGACCGGGTTGTCGGGCGTGTTCAGGCCGTACCCGACGAAGAACGGGTCGGTCGAGGCGGCCTGCACCGCCGCGAGGTAGCCGGCGTCATGGACCCGCAGCAGCGCAGCCTCGTCGGCCGGTTGCGGCGCCTCGACGCGTACGCCGGGCCGATCGAGTACGCCCAATGCCCGCGCCAGCGCGATGGTCAGCTCGACGCGGACCGGGTCGAGCGGATGGTCCCCGAGGTCGTAGTCCAGCAGTGCATCGTCCCAGACGACCAGGGTGCTCACGTTCATGACGGGGCCCCGGTCGCCACGGGCCGCCTTGGGTCGGTGATCCAGTGGCTCCACGACCCGACGTAGAGCGCCGGTTCGTAGCCGGCCACCGTGAGCGCCAGCACGGTCTGCGCCGCGCTCACCCCTGACCCGCAGTACGCGCCGACAGCGCTTGCCACACCCAGGTCGGCGAAACGCCTGCGCAGCTCGCCGGCGGGGCGCAGCCGGCCGTCGGCGTCGACGGTCTCGACCATCGGCTGGTTGACCGCGCCCGGGATGTGCCCGGCGACCCGGTCGACCGGCTCGGTCTCGCCCCGGAATCGGGGACCGACCCGGGCGTCGATGAGTACGCTGTCCCGCGCGAGCCGCGCGGCACCCGAGGCGTCCACTGTGGACATCTGGCCCGGCGTGACGGTGAAGTCCCCCGGTGCCGGGGCCGGGACCTCGGTGGTGGTGGGCAAGCCGGCGGCGACCCAGGCGGCGTACCCGCCGTCGAGCAGGCGGACGTCCGGGTGTCCTGCCCAGCGCAGGGTCCACCAGGCGCGCGCCGCCGCTCCGGTCGGCTCCGGACCGCCCGCGTCGTACACCACGACCGGCCGCCCGGCGCTGACCCCGAACCGGCGCAGCGCCCGCTGCAGGTCGGCCGGATCGGGCAGCGGGTGGCGGCCGCCAGCCCCGGGCGGGCCGCACAGGTCCGCGTTGAGATCGACGAAGACGGCGCCGGGCAGATGTCCGGCCGCGTACTCCGCCTCGCCGCCGCCGGCGAGGCGCCAGCGCACGTCGAGCAGCGTGATATCCGCGGCGAGATCGGCGACCTCGCCGACGGTGGCCAGCGGCTGTGGAATGGTCACGATGTCAAGTCTGTCCTACCGGGCGGGTAGCATCAGCCACCGGGAGGCGCGGCAGTGAACGACCTGGTCGACACCACGGAGATGTACCTCAAAACGATCCTTGAGCTGGAGGAGGAGGGCATCGTTCCGTTACGTGCCCGCATCTCGGAGCGCCTGCACCAAAGCGGCCCCACAGTCAGCCAGACGGTCTCCCGGATGGAGCGTGACGGGCTGGTCCGGGTCGAGGGCGACCGGCACCTGCAGCTCACCGCGGCCGGCCGGGCATACGCGGTGTCGGTCATGCGCAAGCACCGCCTCGCCGAGCTGTTGCTGGTCAACGTGATCGGCCTGCCCTACGAGGCCGCTCACGAAGAGGCGTGCCGCTGGGAGCACGTGATGAGCGAGGCGGTCGAGTTGCGGGTCTACGAGCTGCTAGGCCGGCCGACCCGCTCGCCGTACGGGAACCCGATTCCGGGCCTGGAGGAGTTCGGCTCGGTGGCCGGCAGCGAGGTCCCGGAGGCCGAGCGCAACCTCGCCTTCCCTGGGCTCGCCGGGTCGGTGGTGGTCAGCCGCATCTGCGAGAGCGTGCAGACCGACCCCGACGTGCTGCGCCAGCTGCACGCCGCGGGCGTTGACCCGGGCGTGAGCGTGACGGTCGCCCAAGAGCGCGACAGCGTGCGCATCGACCGCAGCGGCGAGCAGATCCGGCTGCCCCGCGAGGTCGCGTCAAGGGTCTTCGTGACGGCGCCCGGCTAACGGTCCTCGTCTCGCCGGAGCGCGTTCCGAAGCTCGTCCAGCTGGGCTTGGATCTCAGGGTGCCATTGCGCGGCCGCGCCCGGGTCCGTGCCTCTCGATTCCGGCCGCTTGATCGCGGGCTCCGCTGCGCTGCGTCCGCCGGCGGCCGATGTGGCGCCGGACAGCCACCCGGCCGGCCGGACTCCCCGCCAGGCGGCCAGCTCGCGTACCTGCCGCGCGGTGGCGGCGGCCCCGGGCCGGGCAGACGCCACGATCGCCTCCGCCAGGCTGCTGAGCTCGGCGGGTGGGAGCAGCTGTGCCGAAGCCCGGTCCGCCAGATCCAGCAGGCGATCCCAGCGCCCCCGGATCAGCAAGGCCGGTCGCAGGCGCCACCGGATCGCCAGGCGGGTACCCGGCACCTCGTCGCCCCCGATCACGATCAGATGGCAGTCGTGCTCGCCCAGCGACCGCCGGCCTACCGCGGGGCGGGCGCCGACCGCGTCACGGATCGCCCGGCGGGTGAGGTACGCGGCCGCCGTGCCGAAGAGCAGCGCCACTCCGGCCCAGCCGAGGAGCTGCTCCCCGGTTGGGCCGCCGCCGGATCTGCTGTCGAGGAATGACCGGGCGAGGTAGTACGGAACGCCGAGCAGGATCACCGCGCCGAGGTAGATGCGCCAACCGGCGGTGAACAGCCGGGCGCCGCGCCGCGCCCGTCCGGTGGGCGGGGCTGCGGGCGCCGGCTCGGGTTCGGCGGGCTCAAACGCCGCCACCAAGCCGCGATCGGCCAGCTGACCCAGGCGCTCGGCGATCGGCGCGTGTGCGGGCGACCCGGTCAACCGCAGCGCCTCGGCCAGGCGGGTGAGCTCGCTTCCCTCGCGCAGGATCCCGGTGACCGGATCGGTCAGCTCGATGGCGGTACCGCTGACGAGCAGCCGTACCCATAGCCGGTCCGAGCTGCTCGTCGTGGCCATCACGCGGACCTGGGCACGAGCGAGGTCCGTGACAGCGCCGTCAGGGGCAGTCAGCATGGTGCCGTCGAGGTGCGACGGCCTGCCCGCACGGCGCCGGACGAGCGCCTGCGCCACGGCGCCAAGCCAGAGCGGGGTCAGACCGATCAGGTAGGCGCTCCAGCCGTCCGTCCAGAACGGCCCGTGGTGCAGCGCCGCCCGCAGGACGAACGAGCCGGCCAGCACACCGGTCAGCAGCCAGGCCAACGCCTGCCAGCGCCAGGCGCGCGCCGCGGAAGGAACGGGATCGATCTTCACAGATCCAGCTCGATGATCGGTCGACCGTCGTTGTGCTTCGACTCGTCGAAGTCGAAGCCGATGTGACTGGGATTCGTCGCCGTGGTCACCGCATTGGGCGCGGCGATGCTCGGCACGTGTGGCACATGGCCGTGTCCGGCCGCCTTGTTGAACTTGGCCAGGTCGTCGAAGGCCAGCTTGAGCTTGTTGCCCGGCGTGATGGTGGTGTTGATCCAGGCCGACAGCCGGCCCGAGTGAGCGCGTGCGACGTTGAGCGCCGCCTTGTCCAGGGCGTCGAAGACGAGCTTGAGCTTGCTGGTGGCATGCGTGATCCGGCCGATCGCCGAGATCAATTCCTTGATCTTGGCGATGATCCGCAGCGACCACTTGGTCACCAGCATGCCGATCTCCACGACCACCTTTGGGATCATCACGACGGTCAACGCCTGTAAGGCCTTGGAGATGATCGCGCCGACCGCCTCGGCGATGAGGTCTCGGACGGTTGCGCGGACGACGGCCACCACGATGCCGGCCACGCTGGTGGCCGTGCCGATGCCCTCCGCGGCGACGCCGCCTGCCTTGATGTTCGCGGCCTGGTCCAGCATCACCACCTTGTACGCGTCGATGGCTGACGACTTCCACATGGCGGTGTCCCGCTGGACAAGGGCGATCAGCTCGTCGCCGACCTGTTTCATTCGCTGACCCACGTTTTCCCATGTCTGGGCGAAGGACGCGATGACGTCGGGCTTGCCGGCCAGCCAGTCGAGGAAGTCGCGCAGCGGCCCTACGTGCTCCAGGCACCAGCCGACGCCGGCGGTGATGAGGTACCCCAGCGGATCGCTGATGGCGCCGAGCGCCCCGAGGGCGGCCGCGCCGCCGTTGAGAGAGGCGCCCAGGAGGTCGCCCTTGCCGATGTCCTCGGCCGAGGTGATCGCGTAGTCGAGCATCCCCATGCCGGTGTGCCAGGTGGTGCTGTCGTGGACCGGCGCCACGAGCGAGGCCGGTCCGACCGACGGCGTCGGGCCGGTCATCACCGACCACCCCGCATCCGGTTGCGAGCGATCTCGTCGGTGACGTCGGTGTTGGTCGCCACGACGCGGAGCAGGTCGGCGAGCGACTCGACGGTGGTGGCGGTCTCCCCGATCGACGTGACCGCGTCGCCCTCGAAGAACTTGAGCAGCGGCACGATGATCGGGCTGCAGATGATGCCGTAGGCATCGGTGTGCATGGAGACCTCGTGCGCGGCACGGTGCGCTTGCTTGATGAGCTCGGCCTGCTGGTCAACCCGGCCGGCGTGCTCGCGGATCTGGGCGGTGACGAGATCGACGTCGGGCTGGGTCATGCGGGTCGCCGGTTCCGCTCGTCACGGTCGGAGTCGTCCTCCGGCTGGGGCGGGTACTGCTCCGCGTAGACGCCCGAGACGAACTCCGCCGTCGCGGAGCCCTCGCCGTACAGGCTCCCGACAAGCTCGCCCATCCGCTGGGTCAGCTGGGCCTGGGCCTGCCGCGAGGTGCCGAGGATGATCGCGGCGAGCTCGTCGGGTCGCAGCCGCATCGCACGATCGGTCAATGTCAGGTCGCTCAACCCGCCCGAGGAGTTGACGGTGACGGTTGCCTCGCCCCCGCGGGACTCGACCGTGACGCTCGTCGCCTCGACCCGCGTTTGCAACTCCTCGGCCTGTTGCAACTGCCATTCCAGGCGGCGCTCCGCGTCCCGCAACATGGCGTCGCCGAAGTCCATCGACATGCGGTCCTCCCCCGTTACACCACATGACCAGCAGCGTCACAAGCTGCTGACGTCGATCTCGACGGCGAGCGACACGAGTTTGGGTGTCAGCCTGGCGGCCAGCTCCGAGGCGGTGCCGGGTGCCAGGTGGCAGCGCAACATGATCAGTCGCCTGTCGCCGGTCAGCCAGCCTATCTCCACGCCAGGCCCCGCGCTGTCCTCCGGTCGGGTCGGCGCGCTGTAGGCCACCTTGCCCAGCTCCGCGACTGCCGTCGCACCTTTCGGCATGATGGTCGAGCGGAACACCTTGTCGTCGGCCTTGGTCGGGGTCACCGTCAGGACCAGATCCGGGTAGCTGGCCGCGCGCGTACGCAGGACGCAGCTGAACGTGGTGGCGCTCTGGCTGGCGGCGGCGACCTCGAAGGTCAGCCCGAGGAACTTCGCGACGACGTCGTAGTCGAGCAGATGGCAGGCGCCGCCGGCGGAACCGGCTGGCACCGCTGACCGGGTCGGCTGGGCGAGCGCGGCCGGCTTCGGTTCGGGACGGGTGCAGCCGGCAGCGAGGAGCGCAACGACCGTCATCAATCCGATCAGCCGGCGCGCCACGGCAGACACCGTACGGGCTCGGAGCGTCAGATGGGAAGGCCGGCAACGATGTGCTTGGCGATCTCCAGCGAGCTGGTCGCCGCCGGCGAGGGCGCGTTGAGCACGTGCACCTGCCGGCCGGCCCGCACGATGAGGAAGTCATCGACGAGCTCACCGCTGGGCGCGATGGCTTGCGCGCGTACGCCCGCTTGGGCCCTTACCAGGTCGGCGCGGGTGATGGCCGGCACCAACCGGGCGAGGGCGGCCGCGAACCGCCGCCTGGACAGCGACCGGCGCACCTCACCCAGGCCGTACCGGAAATGCTTGCGCGCCAAGCGCCACAGGCCCGGATAGCTGACCGCGTCGATGACATCGCGCGGACGGACCCGCCGCCACCGGTAGCCCTCGCGGGCCAGCGCCAGCACGGCGTTCGGGCCGGCGTGCACGCTGCCATCGATCATCCTGGTCAGGTGCACGCCCAGGAACGGAAACTGCGGGTCGGGCACCGGGTAGATCAGCCCGCGCACCAGGTGCCGCCGCTCCGGGCGCAGCTCGTAGTACTCGCCGCGGAACGGGATGATCCGGGCCGGCGGGTCGATGCCGGCCAGGCGAGCGACCCGGTCGGCGTGCAGGCCGGCGCAGTTGATCAGCACGTCGGCGGGCAGGTCGCCGGCGGTCGTGACGGCGCGAACACCGGCGCCGTCCGGATGAAGCGCGGTCACCCGCTCCCCCGTCCGCAGCTGCGCGCCGCCCTTGGCGAGCAGCTCGGCGAGCGTGTTGCAGACCGCGCCGAAGTCAACAATGCCGGTCGATGCGACGTGGAGCGCGGCGATGCAGGCGACCTCAGGCTCGTACTCCCGCGCCTGCTCCGGCCCGATCAGGGTGACCGGCAGGTCGTTGGCCAACGCCCGCTCGTGCAGCGCGTGCAGCCGCGGCAGCTCGGCCTCGTCGGTGGCCACGATGAGCTTGCCGCAGACCTGGACCGGGATGCCGTGGTCGGTGCAGAAGTCCACCATTGAGGCGCTGCCGGCCCGGCACAGGCGCGCCTTGAGGCTGCCCGGCTTGTAGTACACCCCGGCATGGATCACGCCGGAGTTGTGCCCGGTCTGGTGCGCCCCCCACCGGTGTTCCTTCTCGATCACGGTGACCTCGGCATCGGCACGGTCGAGCAGGAGCCGGTGGGCCGTGGCGAGCCCGATGATGCCGCCACCGATCACGACGTAGCGCATGGGTCTCCTATCGGCTTGCCGGCGCGCGCAAGCGTACCGGCCATGAGCGGTGCTGGCACACTCGCTTGCATGAGCGAGGTCGACGGCGATCCGTACCGCTGGCTGGAGGCGATCGACGGCGAGGACGCCATGGCGTGGGTACGTGAGCGCAACGCGGAGGCCGTCGCAGCGCTGGCCGGCGGGTCGGCGTTCGACACCAGGCGTGCCGAGATCCGGGAGGTGCTCGACTCGCAAGCGCGCATCCCGTACCCGACCTGGCACGGCGAGCACCTCTACAACCTGTGGAAGGACGAGGCCAACCCGCGCGGGTTGTGGCGGCGCACGACCCTCGAGGAGTACCGCAAGGACGAGCCGGACTGGCAGGTCCTCATCGACGTCGATGCGCTCAGTGCGGCCGAGGGCGAGAACTGGGTCTGGCAGGGCGCCACCCTGCTGCGACCCGGGTACCAGCGGTGCCTGGTCATGCTGTCCCGCGGCGGCTCGGACGCCAACGTCGTGCGGGAACTCGACCTGGAACGCCTCGCGTTCGTCGCGGACGGCTTCACCATGCCCGAGGCCAAGAGCAGCGTTACCTGGATCGACACCGATCGCATCTACGTGGGTACCGACTTCGGGCCCGGCTCGCTCACGTCGTCCGGCTATCCACGCATCGTCAAGGAGTGGCGCCGCGGAACGCCGCTGGAGGACGCCACCGTGGTCTTCGAGGGGCGGCCCGACGACGTGGTGGTCGACGTCGACCACGACCCCACGCCCGGTTTCGTACGCAGCCTCGTCCACCGCTACCTGGACTTCTTCCACCGGGAGCACTATGTGCGCGGCGACGGCGCCTCGACCGGCGCCGGGCTGACCCGGGTCGAGGTCCCCACCGACGCCGGGATCGACGCGCACCGGGACTGGCTGCTCATCCGGCTGCGCTCCGAATGGACGGTCGGCGGCCGGACCTACCCGGCCGGCGCGCTGCTGGTCACCCGGTTCGACGAGTTCCTCGCCGGGTCCCGGGAGCTGATGGTGCTGTTCGAGCCGGGCCCGCGTACCTCCCTCAACGCCTATGCATGGACCCGCAGACCTGATCCTGGCATCGCTGGAGGATGTGACGAGCCGCCTGGAGGTCTTGACGCCCGGCTCGCCGAGCTGGCGACGGGTGCCGCTGGCCGCGGCTGACGAGCTCGACTACGCCTTCGACCATGTCGAGATCCAGGACACCAACCCGGACCACACCGACGAGTACCTGCTGTCATCCAGCGGGTTCACGACGCCGGCGACACTGCGGTACGGCACGGTCGGCGGCGAGACCGAGGCGCTCAAGCAGGAGCCGGAGTTCTTCGACGCCACCGGAATGTCGGTACGCCAGCACTTCGCCACATCAGCGGACGGCACCCGGGTCCCGTACTTCGTCGTGGGCCGCTTACGGGCGGCTGCCGGGCCGACCCTGCTGACCGGTACGGCGGGTTCGAGGTGCCCCGGACCCCGTACTACGACGAGATCCTCGGCCGTGGCTGGCTCGCTCAGGGTGGCGCGCTGGCGCTGGCCAACATCCGCGGCGGCGGCGAGTACGGGCCCCGATGGCACCGGTCGGCGATGCGGGAGAACCGGCTGCGGGCGTACGAGGACTTCGCCGCGGTCGCTGCCGACCTGGTCGACCGTGGCGTCACCACGCGAGCCCAGCTGGCCATCGAGGGTCGCAGCAACGGTGGGCTGCTCATGGGCGTGATGCTGACCCGGTACCCGCACCTCTTCGGCGCCATCGTCGGCCAGGTGCCGCTGCTGGACATGCGCCGGTACCACGAGCTGCTGGCCGGCGCGTCCTGGATGGCCGAGTACGGTGACCCGGACCAGCCGTCGGACTGGGCGTTCCTGCGGGAGTACTCGCCGTACCACAACGTCCGAAGTGGACACTCATACCCGCCGGTCATGTTCCTGACCTCCACCCGTGACGACCGGGTCCATCCGGCTCACGCCCGCAAGATGGTGGCCCGGATGCGCGAGTACGGCTACGACGTGGCGTACTACGAGAACATCGAGGGCGGGCATGGCGGAGCGGCGGACAACGCCCAGCTCGCGTTCAAATGGACGCTGATCCTGGAGTTCCTCTGGCGCAAGGTGGGCTCCGCCGCCTGACTCGGTAGAGGTGTACGGCGGCCGAGCCGCTCGCTCGCCCGCCGTACCATCGCGTCTGTCCTCGTTGTACTGGCGGAGAGTACTTCAGCGACCGGACGAGCGATGACGACTCAACGAGACGCTTGATCGCACACTGCCGCGGAGGCCGTTGAGGTCGACGGGGGTCAGTTCTGGAACGCGGCGAGGACCTGGTCGGCCAGTTGGGTCGGGCTGTTCTGGTCGGCTCGCAGGATGAGCGTGTCCGGGGTCAGGAGGGCCTGAGCGGCTACACAGCGATCGACGTTGTGTAGGCGGAATGCGCGGGCGTCGGCGTCG
>WNFZ01000239.1_pt1 | contig 51905 bp, 50 predicted proteins | sample 5400081 | NCBI WGS metagenome assembly WNFZ01 (sample SAMN13153365, study PRJNA577476) | soil metagenome | isolation source: 80 cm soil or saprolite under grassland replicate 1 | place: USA:California | collected 2016-06-15
CCGCGTCAGCGGTCGCGAGGGTCATCGCCTCGGGCAGCTCGAGGCCGCCTGCCCGGGCCGCCTCGAACCATTCGCGGAAAAGCTCGATCGGGTCGCGCACGCTTACTCCTCGAGCTCCACGAGAACGGCGCCGGCCGCGACCCGGTCGCCTTCGGACACGAGCACGCGGCGGACGACGGCCGCGTACGGCGAGACGAGCGGCGTCTCCATCTTCATTGCCTCCAGGAGGACCAGTGGCTGGCGCGGCTCGACCCGGTCGCCCTCCGCCGCGAGCACGCGGACCACGACGCCCGGCATCGGGGCCTTGACGACGCTCTGCTCCGCGCCCGCGCCCTCCGTCGCCCGCGCGGTCGCTTCCACGGTCAGCAGAGGGCTCGACCGCCGACCGCGGCCCCAGGAGCCGGCCCAAGGCCCTGACACCTTCGGAGCCCTGGATAGAGGCGGGTAATCGATCAGGAAGGCCGTCGTCGCCCGCCCGGCCCTCAGCTCCGGGTGCGCGACGAGCCACCGGAGGAAGGGGAGGTTCGTCGTCAAGCCGCGGACCTCGGTCTCCCGCAGGGCCCTCGCGAGGCGATCGAAGGCCTCCTCGCGCGTCTCTCCGTGCGCGATCAGCTTCGCGATCAGGGGGTCGTAGGCGACGGGCACCTCGTCCCCCTCCTCGACTCCGGCGTCTACCCGCACGTCCTCTGGGAGGCGCAGACGTTCGATGCGGCCGGCCTGCGGGAGAAACGTAAGCGGATCCTCCGCGTAGAGCCGCGCCTCGACGGCGTGTCCCTCCGGGTCGCGCGTCGATTCGAGGGCGGACGCGCTGCCTCCCGAGGCGATCGCGAGTTGTTGCTCGACGAGGTCGATTCCCGTGACGAGCTCGGTGACGGGATGCTCCACCTGGATGCGGGCGTTCAGCTCCAGAAACCAGAAGCTCTCGCCCTCGAGCATGAACTCCGCTGTCCCCGCGCCGAGATAGCCGACCGCCCGGGCGAAGGCCACGGTGGCCTCGCCGAGGGAGGCTCGCAGGTCGGCGTCAACGGCCGGCGACGGGCTCTCCTCGAGGATCTTCTGATAGCGCCGTTGCACCGAGCAGTCTCGCTCGCCGAGGGACGACACCCTTTCGGCGCCCGCGAGCAGCTGAACCTCGACGTGGCGGGGGCGCTCCACGTAGCGCTCGAAGAAGACGCGGTCGTCGCCGAACGCCGCTTCGGCCTCGCGCCGGGCGGCGGCGAGAGCCTCGTCGAGCTCGTCCGAAGCCCGGACGACTCGCATTCCACGTCCTCCTCCGCCTGCGGCTGCCTTGATGACGAGGGGGAACCCGATCTTCGCCGGATCTCCCTCCGGCACCACCGGGACGCCTGCTTCCGCGGCGATGCGCTTCGCCTCGAGCTTGTCCCCGGCAGCGCGGAGGACATCCGGTGGCGGCCCGATCCAGAGGAGGTCGGCGTCTCGGACGGCGGTCGCAAACTCTGGGCTCTCGGCGAGGAAACCGTAACCGGGATGGACTGCGTCGGCGCCGCTCTCGCGTGCCGCACGTACATGCTCCTGCCCATCCAGGTACCCGGCGATCGCCACGGTCTCGCCCGCTCGTCGCGTGTGCAGCGCGCCGCGATCGTCTGGCGGAGCGACCGCGACGGTCGCGATCCCGAGCCGCTCGCACGTGGCGAAGATACGGACCGCGATCTCGCCCCGGTTCGCTACGAGGAGCTTGCGGATCTCCACGGTGGCGTCCGCTTCTCGAGGAAGGCGCGGAGGCCTGCCTGCCCCTCCTCGCTCGTCCTCCGCCCGGCGGCGATGTCGGCCGCCTCCGGGCCGGCAGGACGCTCGTGGGCGAGCCTCTTCGCTTCCCGAACCGCCTCCGGGCCGCCCGCGAGGAGTGCGTTGACGATCGCGGCGACGCACTCCGCTGGATCGGGGGCCACTTCGTGTACGAGCCCGATACGGAGCGCGACGTCGGCCCCAAAACGCTCGCCGGTCAGGAACCAGCGCCGGGCCGCCCCGGGCCCGATCTTCGCGAGGACGAAAGGCGAGATGACCGCCGGAATGATCCCCAGCCGTACCTCCGTGAACCCGAATACAGCGTCCTCCGCTGCGACGGCGATGTCGGCGCACGCGACGAGGCCGCTTCCCCCGCCGAGCGCATAGCCGTGGACCTGCACGACAACCGGAGCCGGGCAGCGGTCGATCGTCTCGCACATCCTGAAGAGGCGGAGGGCGTCCTCGACGTTCTCCTCGTAGGTCAAGTCGATCGAGGAGCGCTGCCATTCGACGTCGGCGCCGGCGCAGAAGCTCTCGCCCTCACCCGCCAGGACGACGGCACGCGCATCCCCGACGTCCGTGAATGCGTCGGTGAGCTCCGCGATCAGCGCCGCGTCGAACGCGTTGCGTCGCTCGGGGCGCGACAGGGTGACCTTCAGGACGGGCCCGTCCCGCTCGATCGTGAGCGCGCTCATGCCCGGGAGCTTAAGGTTGCCCCGATGATCAAGGGCGCGCTCGCCGCGGCATTGACTGCTCTCCGGGAGGACGGCGCCGCCCTGGACGAAGATGCCTTCGGCCCTTACCTCGACTTCCTCGTTGACGGGGGCCTCGACGGCATCCTGGCCCTCGGGACGACGGGGGAGGGGATCTTGCTCTCCGTCACGGAACGAAAGCGTGTGGCCGAGCTCTTCCTCGCGGCGTCCGCGGGACGCCTGCAGATCGCCGTTCACTGCGGCGCTCAGACGACCGCAGACACGGTCGCGCTCGCCGAGCACTCCGCGGCTCTCGGAGTCGACGGAGTCGCCGTGATCGGCCCGCCGTACTTCCGGCTCGATGCCGAGGCGCTCTTCGAGCACTTCCGGCGTGCGGCCTCCGCCTGTGCGCCCATTCCCTTCTATCTCTACGAGTTCGAGGCGACGAGCGGCTATCCGATCCCGCTCGAGGTGATCGAGCGCCTCCGTGAGGAGGTGCCGAACCTGGCCGGACTGAAGGTCTCGGACTCCCCGTTCGAGAAGGTGAAGCCGTACCTGCTCGAAGGCCTCGATGTGTTCGTGGGCGCGGAGGGTCTGCTCGCCGATGGCCTCGCGGCGGGTGCGGCGGGCGCTGTCTCAGGACTGGCTGCCGCTTACCCCGAGGAGGTCGCCTCCGTCGTCCGGACCCCCTCCGCGGACGGCGCCGCGCGGCTCGGAGAGCTGCGGGCCTCGATCGAGCGCTTCCCCCGCCACGCGGCCCTCAAGCTCGTCGTCGGACGCCACGGCGTGCCCTTCCGTGAAGACGTGCGGGCGCCGCTCCGCCGCCTGAGCGCGTCAGAGCGAGGCGAGCTCCTCGCGTGGCTCGGATAGTCGTCGCCGGAGGCGGTGCGATCGGGGCGAGCATCGCCTACCACCTGGCGCTGGGCGGGGCCGGCGACGTGGTGCTCGCCGAGCGGGGCACGATCGCGTCGGGCTCGACCGGTAGGGCAATGGGCGGGATCCGGCAGCAGTTCTCGACCGCCGCGGAGGTGCGCCTCGCGCAGGAGAGCATCGACTTCTTCGAGGATCTGGGGCCGGATCTGTTCCAGCAGGTCGGCTACCTCTTCCTCGCCACGACCGAGGAAGGGCTCCGCTCACTCGAGGAGCGCCAGGCCCTCCAGGCGGGGCTGGGCGTCCCCGTCGAGCGGCTGGACCAGCGTGAGGTGGAAGCGCTCGCCCCCGGGGTGTTCGCCGGCGACGTCCTCGGCGGATTCGTCTGTCGCCAGGACGGTGTCGCGGATCCGCCCGCAGTGACCCGCGAGCTGGTCCGCCGCGTCGTCGAGCTCGGCGTCGACGTCCTTGAAGGGACTCCGGAGCAAGACCTCGGCGCCGATGTCCGTGTGCTTGCATGCGGCGCGTATTCAGCCGAGGCCGCGACTCGCTACGACGTCGAGCTGCCGGTGCGCCCGCTGGTCCGGCAGCTCTTCGACACGTCACCGATCCGAGGCCTTTCGGAGCAGCTGCCGATGGTCCTCGAGGCGGAATCCGGTTTTCACTTTCGCCGCTACGGCGACTCGCTCCGCGTCGCGATGCACGACCCCGAGCCGCGCTGGAGCTTCGAGCCGTCAGTCGACGAGGCGATCCTGCCGGAGCGCCTTGAGCGCCTCGCCCGGCGATTTCCGGCAGCCGCCGGCGCGCAGGTCGGTCGCGCCTGGGCAGGTCTCTACGACATGACGCCCGACGCGCATCCGATCATCGGGTTCGTCGCCGACGACGTCTACGCAGCCTGCGGTTTTTCCGGCCACGGCTTCATGCAATCCCCCGCCGTCGGGCGCGCCGTGGCGGAGGAGCTCCTCCACGGCGAGTCGGCGCTCGATCTCTTTCCGTACCGGCTCGAACGGTTCGCCGCGGGAGCGGCCTTTCCGGAGGAGGTCGTCCTGTAGGGAATGATCGGCGAAAACGCGGCCGCTACTCAAAGGGAGTAGAGTGACCTCACTGGCTCTGCTCACAGAACCCGGCCCTAAGCCCGCATAGAACACCGACGCGCTCAGGCGCGCGAGGCGAGGAGCTTTAGGCGAACGGGTTCGTCTGCGGGGCCAGCCCTTTTGGTGATTCGTGCGCGAAGCGGCGGCGTAGCCTACGGGCGGGGGTCTTGCTCCTCCGACTCCTCGCCGGCTTCCCCGATCTTCTCGACGACGAGGAACTCCGGCTCGCGGTGGACCACGCGCCGAGGCTGCCGTCTTCGTGGCCCGGCACGACGACGAACCGCTGGCCTTCCCCGCGGACGGCCTCGTACTGCGCGCGAGTGAGTAGCAGGGTCTCGAAGCACGTCTGCTGGCCGCACTCGCACAGGAACTCGGTCTCGTCTTCGACCTCGAACTTCTCGTTCACCTCCGCGATTCGCTCGTTGACCTCGCGAAAGAGCCATTCGTTGCGGACGTACCGTCCTCTTGACGGTTCAAGAAATGCTCCAGGATTGACTGGCGGATCCGGTCGGGGATCGCGGATGATAAGGCGCGGACCGAGGTCAGGCGGCGAGAGTGGCTGCGACGCCCGGATGCACGCGCCCGAGGATCCGCAGGTAGATCTCGAGCTCGCGTCGCGCGAGCGGAAGGTCCAGGGCCTCGGGCGGCGTCAATGCGATCCTGCGCTCGTCCACCGGCTCAGGGGCGTACGCGCTTCGCTTGAAGAACGCCACCACGCGGTCGAGATCGGCCGGCCGGTCGATCCGGATTTCAAGTTGGTAACCCACGGCAAGCAACCGGATGACCCCATGAAAAGGACGCTTTCGCGGCGCGAAAACTTGCGCGTCAAAAAAGTGACAAGAATCCGAAATGGGGAATAGACGCACTGTGAGCCCCTCACTTGAGCAGAGGCTGACCCGTGACACCTCGTTCGAGCGGCTCTACCGGCGCCACCGGCGCGACGTATACGGCGCGGTCCTGCGGGACGTCCGAGATCCCGACGAAGCCGAGGACGTCACGCAAATCGCTTTCATGAACGCCTTTCGGGCGATCCGCCGCGGCGAGGAGCCCGACAAGCCGCGCGCCTGGCTCGTCGCGATCGCGCGCAACGTCGTGCGTCGCCGTTTTCAGGCTCTTGCGCGGCGGCCCCAGGAGGTCGTGCTCGACGGGGAGGTCGCAGCCGATCTCGCCGACGTGAACGGGCCGACCGCGGGGGAGATCGCCGCCGCGATCCGTCGCCTCCCGCCGAACCAGCGCGCCGTCATCCTCCTGCGGGAGATCCAGGGACGTTCCTACGCGGAGATCGCGGAGGAGCTGGAGCTGTCCCTGGCGGCCGTCGAGACACTCATCTTCCGTGCTCGCCGCAGCCTGAGCCAGGAGCTCCAACTCGCAGACCACGTCCCGACGACTCAGCCCACGCGCGGGCTCCGGGGCCTCCTGGCCCTCCCGCTGCCCGGTCTGGGGAAGCTCTCGCTCGGCTTCTCGGTCAGTAGGGCAGGCGTCGCCGCCTTCGTGGGAGGCGCCGCCATCATTGCGATTCCCATCACCGACATGGGAGCGAACCCGCCGCGCGCGCCCGCCGTTCAGCGCGGCCCCTTGCGCGCAGAAATGGCGGGCCCGTCCGTCGCTCCGGGGATCGCCTTCCTGCCGCTGGAGAGAGCCGCGCAGGCGAGGCGCTCGAAGAGCACGTTCCAGCCCGGTGATTCCGGCTCAGCGGGCGACGCTGCGGACGACAGCTTGAGCGGCGTCGCCACTGTCCCCTCGCTGCCGCTTCCCTCCGTCGAACCGAGCTCCGATGTGCCAGTGCCGTCCCTACCGGTCGAGCCGCTGCCCCTCCCGGTCGAGCCGCTGCCCGACACGGTCGAGCCGTTGCCCCTACCGGTCGAGCCGCCTCCCTTGCCGTCCACGCTGACGCTTCCGCTTCCCTAGCGCGCGGTCCTCGCAAACTGCGCGGGTCTGTCTACATCCGAAAGACGCCGAACTTCGTCTCCGGAATCGGCGAGTTCAAGCTCGCGGCGATGCCGAGCGCGAGGACGCGACGCGTGTCCAGCGGGTCGATGATGCCGTCGTCCCACAAACGCGCCGTAGAGTAGTACGGGCTTCCTTCCCGCTCGTACTTGACGCGGATCTCGTCTGGGTCCGCTCGTCCGACGGCGGTCAGGACCGTGGCCGCTTGCTCGCCCCCCATCACGCTGATGCGCGCGTTCGGCCACATCCAGAGCTGCCGGGGCGAGTACGCGCGGCCGCACATGCCGTAGTTGCCCGCACCGAACGACCCCCCGACGATGACGGTGAACTTGGGCACCTGGGCACACGCGACTGCGGTCACCATCTTCGCCCCGTCCTTGGCGATGCCGCCCGCCTCGTACTCCTTCCCGACCATGAAGCCGGTGATGTTCTGGAGGAAGACGAGTGGGATGCGGCGCTTGCAGGCCAGCTGGATGAAATGAGCGCCCTTGAGAGCGCTCTCTGAGAAGAGCACGCCGTTGTTGGCGAGGATCCCGACGGGAAGCCCTTCGATGTGGGCGAAGCCGCAGACGAGCGTCTCTCCATAGAGAGCCTTGAACTCGTGCAGGCGGCTGCCGTCCACCACCCGTGCGATCACCTCGCGCACGTCGTAGCCCTTGGCGTAGTCCTCCGGCACGATCCCGTAGAGGTCGGCGGGGTCGTAGAGGGGCTCCTCGGGCGCTTCGGGCTCCCACGGCGGCTCGGGCTGGCGGCGGCCGAGGTTGGCGACGATCTCCCGCGCGAGCGCCAGCGCATGCTCGTCGGAGACCGCGTAGTGATCCGCGACTCCGGAGACGCGCGCGTGGACGTCGGCGCCGCCGAGTTCCTCGGCGGTGACCTCCTCGCCCGTGGCGGCTTTCACCAGGGGCGGGCCGCCGAGAAAGATCGTCCCGGTCCCCTTGACGATCACCGTCTCGTCGCTCATCGCCGGGACGTAGGCGCCGCCGGCGGTGCAGGAACCCATGACCACGGCGATCTGCGGGATGCGCTTGGCCGACATGACCGCCTGGTTGAAGAAGATCCGGCCGAAATGATCGCGATCCGGAAAGACCTCGTCCTGGAGCGGCAAGAACGCGCCTCCGGAGTCCACGAGATAGACGCAGGGAAGGCCATTCTGGTCGGCGACTTCCTGCGCCCGCAGGTGCTTCTTCACGGTGAGGGGGTAGTAGGTGCCGCCCTTGACCGTGGCGTCGTTCGCGACGACCACGCACTGGCGTCCGTCGATCACGCCGATGCCGGTCACGATCCCGGCGCCGGGTGCCTCCCCCTCGTAGAGCTCCCAGGCCGCGAGCGCGTTCAGCTCGAGAAAGGCGGAGTTCGGATCGAGCAGCCCCTCGATCCTTTCCCGTGCGAGCAGCTTGCCGCGCGACCGATGTTTTTCGACGGCCTCGGCTCCGCCGGCCGCGGCCACGGCCGCAATGCGCTCACGCAGCTCCGCGACGAGCTCCTCCATCCGCGCGCGGTTCGCCTCGAACTCGCCCGAGCCCCGGTCGACCCTCGTTTCGAGGATCGCCACTACTCGTTGGGCGGGAGCTTGGCGAGCACCTGCTTGATCGCCCTCAGGACGTCCGCCTCGTCGTGGCCGAAGTCCTCGAGATACGAGTGGAGCGCGGAGCGCACAAGCCGCAGTTCGTCCTCACTGAGCTCGATCGTATGCACGCGTGTAGCCTAAGCGCGAGAAGCGGTTTAACGAAGGGTGATCAGGGCCGGGCGACTCGACCTGCAACTGCGGGGTCGTGCGGGCGATTTCCTAGAAGAGGGGCCTCCTCAGGCCGCGAGGTCTGCCGAGGGGCCTGTTCCTCCCCGGGGTCGTCCTGCTCCTTTCAGGAGCCGGCGACGAGGTCGCGCAGCCGGTCGAGCGGGAGCTGGTGGACCGTCGAGCCGTTGACGCCGGTCATGGTCTCCGCCGCGCACAGGGCGTTCACGATCGCTTCCTCCGTTGCCTCGACGACGGCGTCGAACAGCGGCGTGATGTAGTTGTTCGCCAGCATCTCCACCGGAATCGTCAGTGGGGCCTCGGCGCCGTAATCGGCGGACGGGAGGCCGCGGTTGCCGGTACAAAAGCTGAGGAACAAATCCCCGCTGGAGTTCTCGCCCACTCCGCCAACACGGGCGATTCCGAGCCCGGCTCGCTGGGCCAGGCGCTCGCACTGCACCGGCAGGAGCGGCGCGTCCGTCGCCACCAGGACGATGATCGAGCCCGCTCCCGGCGGAACTCCCCCGTACGGACCGGGGACCTCGGATTCGGGAATCGCCTCGCCGACGGGGACTCCGTTCACCCGCAGCCGCTGGCGACGGCCGTGGTTTGCCTGCACGAGGACACCGACGATTGCGTCTCCGGCCTCTGCGACGACTCGGGAGGCGGTCCCGATCCCGCCCTTGAAGCCGTGGCAGATCATCCCGGTGCCGCTGCCCACGTTTCCTTCCTCCACGGGTCCGTCCGAGGCGGCGGCGATTGCTGCAAACACGTGCTCAGGTCGCACGTGCATGCCGTTGATGTCGTTCAGCCGGCCGTCCCACGTCTCTCCCACGACCGGGAGGCTCCAGAACTCGCGCTCGACCCCGTGGGATTCGATCCGCGCCGAGATGAGCGCGTCCCTGACCACGCCGACGGAGTGCGTGTTCGTCAGGCCAACCGGGGTGCAGAGCATGCCGGACTCGCGGATCCATTCCAACCCGGTCAGCTCGCCGTTCCCGTTCAACCGGTGCGCGCCGGCGAAGACGGGCTCGTACCACGGGCTGCCCTCGTGCGGGAATACGACGGTGACACCTGTGCGGACACTGTCGCCCTCGATGAGGGTCGCGTGGCCGACGCGGACGCCCGGAACATCGGTGATGGCGTTCTCTTTGCCCGGTGGGAGCGCACCGATGACGATCCCGAGGTCTCTCGCGCGCGCCCGACTCAACTCAGCCCGCCGTGAACTGGTGGCTCTTCAGGTTCCCGTTCTTGAGCTCGACGAGGGCGCCGCGGAGGATGCCTTCGTTGTACTCGCTACCGGGGTTGATGCAGATCGTGCGGCCGAGCTTGTAGGTGCCGCGAGACTCGTGCAGATGACCGTGCAGGCCGAGGAGCGGCTGGTGGTGCTCGATCGCTTCGCGGCACGCAGTGCTTCCTACGGGGTGCATCTCGATGCCACCGGCGCCCGACTGCATCTGGAACTCCTCGTTGAGCTTCGGGCCGCTGTCGATTCCAGTTCCGTACGGAGGGCAGTGGAAGTTGAAGACCGACTGCCCGGGCTCGCGTAGCTGTCCGATGACCGCCTCGAGCCGCTGGGCCAGCTCCCCTTCTTCGATGTCGCGCGGGCAGTCCCACGGCGTGCGGTTCGCGAAGCCGCAGCTGGCAACTTCGGTTCCATCGGGGAGCTGGACGACGCGGCCCTCGAGGAACTGCACCCAGGGGCTGTCCTCAACCACAGAGTCGATCTCGGGCGGGTCGTCGTTTCCCGCATTGACGAAGCAGGGGACTCCACTCGGGCTCAAACGCTCCTCGGCAAGCCCCACCCAGCGTTCGAGGCGCTCCCTCATGAGCTGGAGGAAGAGGCGCTCGCGCGCTTCGGCGTTCTCGCCGAGCGCTTCTTCCTCCTCAGGGTCGCAGCGGTAGGCGTAGTAGCCCGCATTAGCGATTCTCTGCTCGAGCTCGACAACTGCATCGCCTTGCTCCACCTCTAACTCGTCTCCGAGGAAGCGCGCATGGTAGGCGCTCCCGTTGCTGACCAGGGGGACGATCGCCTTGCCCGTGAGGTCGCCTCCGAGCAGGATCGCGTCCGCCTCGTAGAAGGCCGCTGCGTTCACGAACTTCGTGAAGCACCGGTCGGAGCCGTGGACGTCGGTCGCGTAGAACAGGCGCACGCTATTCGGGCGGGATCTCCTTGTAGAGCAGGTCGAGGTTGACGCCACGCCGCTTCTGGAGGGCGCGTGCGATGAGATAGATGAGCGCGCCGGAGACGAAGATCGCGACGACGAAGAGGTTCGCCCGTCCGCCCGTCGGCCCGCTGAACGCAGGTGTCTTGAACGACGCGATGAGAATGAGCGTGAAGAGCGCGAGGTTGCCGATGCCGAGGAGAGTCATCACCGGAACCCCCCCGAACTTCCGTCTCACCGCAGCCGGCGCTGCCGCGAAGAGCTCGGGCCGACGGTAAGGGAGCAGGATGGCGGCAAAGCTCGCCATCCAGAAAGCGATCGAGAAGATGACGATGTAGTTGACGACGATCGTGAAGAAGCTCGTGAAGACGTAGAGCGCGAGCAGCACGATCGCGATCGCCGTGATGAGGATCGCCGCCGGCCACGGCGCGTGCGTTCGCTCGCTCACCGTCGCCAGCTTCCGCGGTGCAATGCCGTCGAAAGACCAGGCGAAGATGTTGCGGGTGCAGACCATGGCGATGACGAAGAGGAGCAGCCCGTTCCAGAGGATGAAGCTGATCCCCATGAGGACGTTCAGGGTCGTCGAGCCGGTCATGATCCCGGCGAAGAAGTTGAGGACGGGGGAGACCGGGATTCCCGAGCCCGCGTCCGTGTTCCCGTTGAGGTACACGACCGAGTTCGTGAAGTCCCTCCCGACGATGTCGTAGTAGCGCCAGAAGACGAGCAGGTACACGAGGAAGGCAAACCCGAGCGTCGCCATGATCATGCGCGGCTGCGTCTTTGCCGCCTGCTTGACCTCTCCGCCGATGTACGCGGAATAGGTGAAGCCGATGTAGATCCAGTAGCCGATCGGGATCGCAAGGAGCGCTCCCACGAAGGTCGCCGACCCCGGCGAGAAGCCTGCCTGGTGGGCCGAATCGATGATCCCCTGGTACGTCTGCCCGTCTGCCCGCTCCGCCATGAAGGCGTTGAACTTGGAGACGAACTCGTCCTTGCTCGTCGTGAAGAGGACGCCGAGCGTGACGAAGGTGCCGATCATGGCGGGGATGAACCCGATCAGGAAGATGTTCCGGATCACTCTGGTGTTGAGGGAGAGCACCGCGAGAACGACGATCAGGATTCCTGCGCCGATCAGGAAGGTCGGCCATTTGCCGCTGACGCTCTCGCTCCAGCTGACGAGCCGGTCGTTACCCGTTGCATTGCCGAGCGTCGCGAGCGCCACGGCCACTCCGAAGTTGACCGTGAAGGCCGCGTAGAGCCCTAGACCGAGGAACTGCGACCACGTGAAGCCCCAGTTGGCCGTGAAGCCCGCTCCGGGGTGCACGACCCGGCTGAGGTAGACGTAGTCGCCGCCCGAACGCGGCATGACGCCGGCGAGATAGCCGTACATCAAGGCGTTCGAGACGGTGAGAATCGTCCCCAGCGTCACGATGAGCAGGACATTCTGCTCCGGCCAGAGCGCGGCCACGAAGGTCGGCACGACCGCGATCACCAGGCCGAGCGCGTAGCCGAGCGTGTTGAAGATGAAGACGTCCGTCGGCCGGAACTCGCGAACGAGCCCCGACGATTGCCGCACGAAGAGCCCTTCGGTCTTCGGAACGGCCCCGCTGACTGCCTGTTCAGCCACTTGCGTCTCCTCCTGGTGACGGGACCGCGATCCTACTGCGGTCCGATGCCAATTCCCCCTTCACTTCGCGCTCCACTGCGCGCACCGTCTCGCGCATGCGCTCGACGATGAGGTCGAGCTCCGCGTCGGTGCTCGTGAACGCCGGCGCGAGCAGCGTCTGGTCACCCGCGTACCCGTCGGCCGTGGGCTGGGTCGAGTAGACGAGCAACCCTCTTTCCAGTGCTTCCAGGTCGATCCTCCGCGCGACGCCGAGCGTCGGGTCGGGGAAGGACTGGCCGTCGCTCGGATCGACGTACTCGACTCCAAGCAGGAACCCGCGGCCGCGCACCTCGCTCACGAGCTCGCAATCGGCCAGAGCCCCATCGAGCGCTCGATGCAGGCGGGGGCCCGCTTCCTGCACGCGCTCGATGAGCCTGTGCTCACGTAGATAGCGGACGACGGCGAGCCCGACCGCACAAGAAAGCGGAGCGCCGTCCCACGTATGCCCGAGCTCGAACGCCCGCGATCCCTCTGCGACTGCTCCATAGACCTCCTCCCGGCAGAGGACAGCCCCGACGGGCGCGAACCCCGCGCCGAGGCCCTTCGCCGTCGTGATCACGTCCGGAACGAACGGAAGCCCCTCGGCAGCGAACCACGAGCCCGTCCGTCCCATCCCCGTGACCACTTCGTCGAGGCAGATGAGGAAGCCGTGCTGGTCGCGCCGCGTCGCCAGTCCCTCCCAGAAGGCCGCCGGCGGAGAGTAGGCGGGCAAGGAAGCCGCGCTCACCGGCTCGCAGAAGAACGCTGACACCGTTCCCGGTCCGGCCGCCTCCAGGGCCAGGTCGAGCGCCTCGAGGGCCTCCTGGCCGGTCGGGTCGAAGCGCTTGGTCGAGGGCGGGATGTGAAGGTGTTCGGTGAGGTAGGGCGTGTAGTGGTGGTGGAGGGCCGGCCGGCCCGTGAGCGAGAGGGTCACCGCCGTTGGCCCGTGGTAGGCCTGGGCCGGGGAGACGATCCGCCAGCGGTCTGCGTCCCCGCGCTCGACGTGATAGCTGCGAGCGAGCCGGACGGCGGTTTCGTTCGCCTCCGAGCCTCCGCTCACGAAGTGGACACGCGTGAAGCCCTCCGGGGCGAGGCCCGTGAGCTCATCGGCGAGCCGTTCCTGGGCGGGACTCGTGAACTGTTGGTTGTAGAGGAAGGAAACCTTCTCGGCCTGGGCCCGAGCAGCTTCCACGAGCTCGGGCACGCCGTGCCCGAGACTCGCCACCATCGCGCCTCCGCCGATCGCATCCAGGTACGAAGTCCCGGCCGCGTCGTAGAGCCAGACACCTTTGCCCCGCTCGATGAGGGGGTAGCGGCGGTCGAGCTCTCGGAGGAAGACGCGCGTGTCCTGCTCCGTGATAAAGGCGCCGGTGGTCACGCAGCCTCCCCTGCGATCCCGCACCAGCGCGCGATGGCGCGCGCATAAAGCTTCGCTCCCAGCTCGAGCTCGTCGATGCCGACCCATTCGTCTGGGGCATGAGCCCGGCGGAGGTCCCCCGGCCCCAGAGCGGGACTCGGGGTGGCCGCGAACAACGTGAGGAGCGCTCCGTCGTACGTTGTGTCGATTCCTTCGATTGCGACATCGAGGCCGAGCTCCGAGCCGGCTTCCCTGGCCTCCGTGAGAATCGGCGCGTCCTGGTCGATCTCGGACGGCGGGTAATCGGTGTACCAGCTCCAGGAGGGCGGATGTTCGGCCAGCCAGTCGTCCGCATGAGCAGCTTGCTCGACTGTTGCCTCGAGCTCGCCTCGCGGGATCGATCCGTACCCAGTGGAGTCGGCGTTTCCGGGGAGGTACGTCGTATTGACGGCCACATCGCACCGCTCCGGGATGTTCGAGATGAAGCTTCCGCCCCGGATCATCGTGGGGTTGACCGACGGCGTCCCGAGAAGCGGGTGGCGCTTGTCGGCCCTCTCTCCCCAGTCCGCGCTCAGCCGATCGAGTGCGGCAAGGCCGAGGGTGGCCTTTTGGATCGCGTTCACGCCCCCGCCCTCGCGCCAATGCGGTTGATTCATCTCGGCGTGGGCCGAGCGTCCCTCGACCGTGAGCGTTCCGTGCAGGAGTCCCCGCGTTGCGACCCAGAGGTTGAAGCGGGTCGGCTCAGGGACGAGACCGGCTTCGGCGCGGTAGCCGCGGGCGATTGCGGCGACGGTGCCCATGGCGCAGGTCTCCTCATCCGGGACGGCTTCGAAGAAGACATCGCCCGCGAGCCGAACCCCGCAAGCCTTGAGCGCCTTGAGCGCGAAGAGCGCCGCGCCCACACCGCCCTTCATGTCGACGGCGCCACGTCCGTAGATGCGGCCGTCGCGCACCTCGGCGGCAAAGGGTGGGGAGGTCCAGCGCGATTCCTCGCCGGCGTCGACGACGTCAATGTGGCCGTTGATGACGAGGGAGCGGCCTCCGCCCGCCCCGTGCAGCGTGCCGACCGTCAGAGGGCGTCCACGCCAGTGGTGCCAGGGCGGCATCATCGGGTGCTCCCTGAACTCGGCGGGGTCGGGCTCCCACTGGTCCACCTCAGCCCCGAGCCCGGCCAGCTGCCCGCCTACGTACGCCTGAAGAGCTGCTTCGTCGTTCGTCGTATGGGTAGAGCCGGGGGAAAGGTCGACCGAGGTCGTGTCGAAACCGACCAGCCGCCGAACGATCTCGACGAGCTCGTCCATTCCCGCCTCGATGAAGTCGTCGACAGCGTCCACTGAAAGGACCTGAGACAAGGCCAAAAAGATCCTAGGGCCTCGGAAGGATGCCGGTCAACCGACTAGAGGGCTTGCAGAAGCGCCTTGATGCTGCGGTCGGTGTGCTCTACGTGGAGACGCATCGCCGCTCGGGCTCTGCGCTCGTCCCCGTCCCGGACCGCTCGGACAATCGCTTCGTGTTCCTTGTTCGAGCGGTCGTGCCAGAGCTCCGAGTCCGGAAGCGCGACGAGCGGTCCGCCGAGGACGATGCGGAGCCGCTCGATCTCCTTCAGATAGAAGCGGTTTCGCGTGGCGCGGGCGAGGGCGAGGTGGAGGTCCGTGTCGTGCTGCATGAAACCTGCGTCGGTCGGCGCCTCCGCCGTTCGGCGGCAGGCGTTCTCGATGCGGGCGATGTCAACTTCCTTTCGCTCTCGCGCGGCCAGTCCGGCTGCCGCAGGCTCGATTTCGAGGCGGAATGTGAGCGCCTCTTCGATCAGGCGCCTGTTCTTGCGCGCCTGAGTGAGGATGCGCCCGAGTCCGCGCTCTCCTCTGGGAGTCTCCCGGGCGAAGGTCCCGCCACTTCTTCCGCGGCGCCGCTCGACGAGCCCTTCGGCCTCCAGGTCTGCGATCGCGCGCTGAACCGTGGCGCGGCCCACCGCGAACATCCGCGCCAGCTCCCGCTCGGACGGCAGCGCGTCACCGGGGGGGACTAGCCGGAGGACGAGTTGCCGCCGAACCTGCTCGGCCACGTACTCGTGAGCCCGAACCTGCTCGATCGGGTCGAACCGAAGCTCCGGCGCTGTCGCGCTCACAGCGTCGAGACCTCGAGCTTTCCAGGCAGATGACGGAGGTAGTCGACGCGGTCGTCGATGTCCTCGTCGAGGCCGATGGGTGCGAGGAGGAGGCGTTCTTCCGGCTCGGCCGCCTCGGCCAGGATCTCGCCGCTCGGGGCAATCGAGCGGCTTCCGCCGACGAAGGTCAGGCCGTGGAGATTGCCGACTGCGTTCGCATATACGAGCGGGAGCCGATTCTCCAAGGCTCGGGCCCGAGTCCCGACCTCGTGGTCGACGTAGAAGGGCTCCATGTTCGCTGACGCGACGGCGAGGAGCTCCGCGCCGGCCAGGGCGAGTGCCCGCGCGGGCTCAGGGAACTCGGCGTCGAAGCAAATGAGGGGTCCGACTCGCTTGCCGGCCAGCTCCACGACCATAAGCCCTTCCCCCGGCTCGAACGCTTGCTGCTCGGCGCCGAAGAGCTGAGTCTTGCGGTAGACCGCGGCGAGGCGCCCGTCTCGATCGATGCACGCGGCAGCGTTTGCGGGGCGCCCACTCCCGCGCTCCTCTGCAAAACCGATCAGCACTGCGGTGGAGGTCTTCGCGGCGGCATCGGCGACAAGCCGGAGTTCCGCGGCATCGGCGCGGCGCGTGAGGTGCTCGAGTTCGGAGGTCGTGTAGCCGCTGAGAAAGAGCTCCGGGAAGACCGCGATGTCCGCCTCCGGATGCTCGCCCAGAGCGGACGCGGCCCGCTCGGCGTTCGCCCGCACGTCCCCTTCCACCGAGGCGAGCTGGGCGAGGAGAGCGAGCATGGGGAAAGGCTACGCCACGACGGGCTGGGTGGCATCGACCGCGCGGCGAAGAGAGGCCACGTACTCACGGAGGGCTTCGGGACCTTCGTCGTGGGCGACCTCGACGGCTCGGCTGCCGACGACGACCCCGTCCGCGAGGGCCGCGGCCCCGGCCGCGTGCTCGGGCGTCGAGATGCCGAAGCCGGCCAGGAGCGGCACATCGGTGACGTCGCGGGCCCGCTTGACGAGGCCGGCAAGCTGGTCCGAGACCTGCCCTCGCGCCCCCGTGGTGCCGGTCACGGAAACGAGGTAGAGCCAGCCGTCCGTTCGCTCTGCAGCGAGGCCGATGCGCTCCGAGGGCGTTGTCGGCGCGACGAGCTGGACCCGGCGCAGCTCGGGCGCGGCCTCGATTGGCAGGTCGGCCACGATCAGGCTCGTTGCGCCTGCCTTCTGGGCGTCGGCCTGGAAGCGCTCGTAGCCGTACGCCTCGAGTATGGACGCATACGTCATCGGAATCAGCGGGACCTCCACGCGCGCACGCGTCTCGGCCAGGCACTCCAGACATGCCCGCGTGCGCATCCCCTGGGCGAGCGCGCGTTCGCCCGCGAGGCGGATCACGGGGCCGTCGGCCAGGGGGTCGGAGAACGGAAACCCGATCTCGAGCAGGTCGGCTCCCCCCGCGACGGCGGCGGCCGCGAGCTCCGGCGTGTCCTGGCCGGCCATGAGGTAGATCGAGAGCTTCTTCATCGGCCGAGCACCGTCGCCAGGTCCTTGTCGCCGCGGCCGGAGAGCCCGACGAGGATGAGCTCGGCGTCGAGGTCCAACGCCCGCGCGAGCGCGTGGGCGGGCTCGAGCGCCGGGATGATGCCCTCGCGCTCGGCGAGAAGGTGGAAGGCGGCCACCGCTTCCTCGTCCGTCGCCGCCCGGTACTCGGCCCGCCCCGTATCGCGCAGAAAGGCGTGCTCGGGCCCGACGCCGGGGTAGTCAAGGCCCGCGGAGATGGAGTGCGCGTCGGCGATCTGCCCGTCCTCGTCGGCGAGGAGCGAGGAGCGAGCGCCGTGCAGGACTCCGGCGCGTCCGCTGCCCAGGCTCGCAGCGCCGGCGGCTTCGACCCCGACCAGACGCACCTCCGCGTCCTCCAGGAAGCCGGCGAACAGCCCGATCGCATTCGAGCCGCCGCCCACGCATGCGACGACGGCGTCGGGGAGCCTGCTCTCGGCGGCCAGCATCTGCTCGCGCGCCTCCCGGCCGATGACCGACTGGAGCTCGCGCACGAGCTCGGGATAGGGATGCGGGCCGACGCACGAGCCGATCATGTAGTGCGTCGTCTCGACTTTCGTGATCCAGTCGCGGATCGCCTCGCTCGTCGCCTCCTTGAGCGTCCGCGTCCCGAACTCCACGGCCCGAACCTCGGCGCCGAGCAGGTGCATGCGCTCGACGTTGGGCTTCTGGCGCTCCATGTCCTCCGAGCCCATGTAGACGACGCACTCGAGGCCGAAGCGCGCGCAGACTGTCGCCGAGGCGACCCCGTGCTGGCCCGCTCCCGTCTCGGCGACGATGCGCTTCTTCCCCAGACGCCGTGCCACGAGCGCCTGCCCGACCGCGTTGTTGATCTTGTGCGCGCCCGTGTGACAGAGGTCCTCGCGCTTGAGGTAGATCGTCCTCTCGTCGCCGAGCCGCTCGGCGCGGTAAAGCGGGGTGGGGCGCCCGACGTATGTCGCCTGGAGCTGCTCGAGCTCGAGCCGGAAGCCGGGGTCGTCCTTGATGTCGTTCCAGCCCTGCTCGAGCTCGTCGAGGGCCGGCACGAGCGTCTCGGGGACGTAGCGGCCGCCGTAGGCGCCGTAGAAGCCCTTGGCGATCTCGATATTCATCCAGCTGCCTCGACGAAGGCGCGCACCTTGCCGTGGTCCTTGATTCCTGGCGAGCTTTCCGTGCTCCGGCTCGCGTCCACCGCCCAGGGGTGTACGGAGTCGATGGCAGCGCGCACGTTCTCGGGCCCGAGCCCGCCGGCGAGCAGGACACGGCCGTCGACGTCGGCCGCTCGCTGCAGGTGGCCCTCGTCCTCCTCGAGCCACGGCAGGTCGAGCACCTTCGCGACGGCTTCACTCTTCCGCAGGAGAACGCCGTCGCGCGCCCGATGGCCGTTCTCTTCCGCGTAGAGCTGGATCAGGTCGGTGCCCGCATCTTTGGCCTCGCCGACGAACACGCCCACCGACAACATGGTGTCGGGCACCGGGAGCGGCCCGTCGGCCCGGCGCGGGCTTTCCGCGAGCACGAAGCCGGCCAGGTCGGCACCGGCCTCGGCAGCGACGGCGACGTCTTCCTCGCGCGTCAGGCCGCAGATCTTGACGAGCGGCCGCCTCAGGAGATCGGCGAGCTTGGCCGCCGGATCGGGCGCACGCATCAGAGCGGATCCAACGAGGACGGCGTCTGCGCCCGCGAGTTCGGCGGCGGCGGCATGGGCGCGGTTCTGGATTCCACTCTCCGCGACGATCACTCGATCGCGTGGGGCGCGTGCGACGAGGTCCAGCTGGGCACGCCTATCGATCTCGAAGGTGGCGAGGTCGCGCGCGTTCAGGCCGACGACTTCGGCGCCGAGGGCCTCGGCGCGGCGTAGCTCGTCCGCATCGTGGGCCTCGACCAGAAAGTCCAGCTCTGGAACCGAGCTCATTAGCTCGAGCACCGTCGCGTCTTCGAGATCGCGGAGGAGGAGGAGCGCCGCGTCCGCGCCTGCGGCCCGCGCTTCCTCGAGGTGTTCCCCCGTGCAGAAGAACCCCTTCGCCAGCAGTGGAAGCTTGGTGGCGGCGCGGGCGGCGCGAAAATCGTCCCAGGTGCCGCCGAAGCGCTCATCGACGAGGATGGATACCGCCGCGGCTCCTGCCTCCTCGAAAGAGCGGGCCAGGACTGCAGGCTCCGCGTCGGGTCGCAGATCGCCCGCTGACGGGGAACGCCGTTTGACCTCTGCGATCGCGCCGAGCCCGGGCGCCGCGAGCGCGTCCGCGAAGCGTCCCACTAGCGGCGTCCCATTCGGACATGTCCGGGGTCAGACGCCGGACAGGTCCAATCTGGCCTCGGCGAGTCAGGCCAGGAAGTGCCTGGTCTGCAGGCCTTTTCGTTCGCGGTCAGGGCCGCCCTTTCGTCCGAAAAGGCCATGTCAGGGGTCAGACCCCGGCCATGTCGCATTAAGCCGCCACCTCCTTGGTCTGCGAGAACGTGATCAGCTCGTCGAGCCGCTCGCCGGCAGCGCCCGAGTCGAGCGCCTCGCTCGCGACCCGATAGCCCTCCTCGAGGTCTCGCGCGTGCCCGCCGGCCGCGACGGCCCCGCCTGCGTTGAGTAAGACGGCCTCGCGCTTCGCGCCCTTGGCGCCCGCGAAGATTTCGCGAATAGTCCCCGCGTTCTCCTCGGGCGAGCCCCCCGCGAGGTCAGAGGGCCGGCAGCGCGGAACTCCGAAGTCCCGCGGGTCGATCTCGCGGCTGCGAATCTTGCCGCCGGCGACCTCGCAGACGAGGTTCGGCCCGGCGGGGGAGAGCTCGTCGATCCCGCCGGCGCCGTGAACGACGAAGGCGCGGCGGGCGCCGAGGCGCGACAGCACCGTCGCGATCGTCGGGACGAGCTCCGGTGCGTACACGCCCACGACCTGCGCCCGCGCCCCGGCGGGATTCGTCAGCGGGCCGAGCACGTTGAAGACGGTCCGAGCGGCGAGCTCTCGCCGCACAGGGGCGGCGTGGCGCATGGCCGGGTGGTGCGACGGTGCGAAGAGGAAGCCGAACCCGAGCTCGTCGATCGAACGTTCGATCCGCTCGGCGGGCAGCTCGAGCTCGAAGCCGAGTGCCTCGAGGACGTCCGCGGAACCCGACGACGAGGAAATTGCTCTGTTGCCGTGTTTGGCTACGCCGGCGCCCGCGGCTGCCGCGACGAGTGCGGCGGCGGTGGAGATGTTGAACGTGCCCGCGCCGTCTCCGCCCGTCCCCGCCGTGTCGACCAGGTCGGCCCGCTTCGGCTTGACGGCCAGGACGTGCGCCCGCATGGCTTCGGCACAGCCGGCGATCTCGGCGGCCGTCTCGCCCTTCAGGCGGAGGGCCACCAGGAGCCCGCCGATCTGAGCCGGCGTGGCCTTCCCTTCCATGATGTCGCCCATCACGTCCCGGGCGGCGCTCTGCGAGAGATCGCGGCCGTCGAGCAGGCGGGCGAGGGCTTCCTGAACCGTCATCTTCGCCCGTCCAGGAAGTTCTTGGCCAGAGCGGCCCCATCCGGAGTGAGCACCGACTCCGGGTGGAACTGGATGCCGTCGACGGGCAGCTCACGGTGGCGCACTGCCATGACCTCGCCGTCGTCGGTCGTCGCGCAGACCTCGAGCTGGTCCGGGACCCTCGCCGCGGCCAGCGAGTGATAGCGCCCGCCCTGGAGCGGATCCGGCAAGCCGGAGAATAGTCCGCGCCCGTCGTGGGCGATCTCGCTCGCCTTCCCGTGAACGAGCCGCTGGGCCTGCCCGACCTCGCCGCCGAAGGCCTCCACGATCGCCTGGTGGCCGAGGCAGACGCCGAGCGTGGGAACGTGAGGGCCCAGGCGCTTGATGATCTCGACACTCGCGCCCGCGCCCTCAGGCCGGCCTGGCCCGGGGGAGATGACGAGGTGGCTGGGAGCGAGCAGTTCCGCCTCGTCCGCGTCGATCTTGTCGTTGCGCATCACCGTGACTTCGGCGCCGAGCTCCTCGAAGAGATGCGAGAGGTTGTACGTAAACGAGTCGTAGTTGTCGATCAGCAGAATCACGCGTTCGTGCCTCGCTCGGCTTCGTCCAGAGCTGCTTCCAACGCAGCCAGCTTACGCAGGCACTCCTCGTGCTCGGAGCGCGGGTCCGAGTCGGCGACGATCCCCGCGCCGGCCTGGAGCCGGGCGATCCCGTCGGCCAGGACGACGGTGCGGATCGCGATGCACGTGTCGAACGTGCCGTCGGGAAGGGCATAACCGACGGCACCCGCGTACGGCCCCCGGCGATAGCCCTCGAGCTCCGAGATGATCTGCATGGCCCGCACCTTCGGGGCGCCCGAGACCGTGCCCGCGGGGAAGCAGGCACGGAGAAGATCGAAAGCCCCGCACCCGGGCCTGAGCTCCCCGGCCACCTCCGAGACGAGGTGGGTCACGTGTGAATAGCGCTCCGGCTCGAGGAAGCGGCCGACCCGCACCGTTCCCGCGCGGCAGACCCGCGAGAGGTCGTTGCGCCCGAGGTCGACGAGCATGACGTGCTCCGCGCGGTCCTTCTCTGAGGCGAGCAGCTGCTCGGCGTCGCCGGCACCGGGCTCGATCGTGCCTGCGATCGGATTCACGCTGGCGCGCGTGCCCTCCAGCTTCACCAGCGTCTCTGGGGAGGAGCCGACGAGGGTGACCACTCCCAGCTCGAGGAGGAAGTGGTACGGCGAGGGGTTGATGCGGCGCAGCGACCGGTAGAGCGCGAGCCCCGAGACGCCCGTTTTCCGCTCCGCCCGTTGCGAGAGGACGATTTGGTACGCGTCGCCCTCCCGGATGTAGTCCTTCGCGGCGCGAACCTGTTGCTCGTATTCGGCTTGACTCGGAGTGCGGCGGGTGGCCTCGGAGCGTTTGGATGCAAAGCGGGGCTCCTCAAACGGTTGAGCCATTAGCCGCGCGATCGAATCCCGGTCTCCGGCCAGCACCTCGGCGACGCTCGAGGCGTGGTCGAAGCGAACGACCGCGTCGGCGACCAGGAAGCGGCTCTCCGGCAGGTCGGGCCCGTCTGCCGGAAGCGGCACCGTCGGCTCGAGCTCCGCGATATGGTCGTAGCCGAGGTAGCCAACGACGGGCCTTCCCGCAGCGAGCTCCCGCTCGGCGTCCTCGAAGGAGACGAGCCGCGCCCCGGAGCCAACCAGGCTGTACCGGCCGAGGCGGCCCTTCTCGACCGATTCGAGCAGGAAGCTCGCTCCGCCTTCCGCGCGCAGCCGCAAGTACGCCCCCAAGGGGGTGATCAGGTCTGCGTGGATGTCGGTGGCGATCGTCATTGCAAACGAAAAGACCCTCCAGCGGAAGGTCTTTGGGCGGAACGGGGCTTTCGGGCCTAGGTCAGCAGGCTGCGCTCCCGCTCCGCTCGCGGCGCCAGGCCCACCAGGTGCGGATCGAGAGGTTCATCTCGACTTAGCGTAGGGCACGATGCGCCCAGGCGTCAACCGGTGTAGCACCGGGCCGTTGGTACGCTGATTTCGTGGCCCGTTCAGTGATCGCATCCGCCGTCCGCACGCCGTTTGGCAAGCTCGGCGGCGCCCTCAGGGACTATGAGGCAACCCGGCTCGGCGCGATCGCCGTCCGCGCAGCTCTCGACCGTTCAGGCGTCCCGAACGACGAGGTCGAGTACGTCGTCATGGGTCAGGTGCTCCAGGGCGGCGCCGGGCAGGCGCCCGCCCGGCAGGCGGCGTTTGGCGCGGGCCTGGCTAAGGAGGTCCCTGCCGACACGATCAACAAGGTCTGCGCCTCCAGCATCCGCGCGGTCGAGATCGCCGATCTCATGATTCGCTCGGGTGATCACAGCGTCGTGGTCGCGGGTGGGATGGAGTCGATGTCGAATGCTCCCTACATCCTCAAGAAGGCGCGGTTCGGCTACCGGCTCGGGGACGGCACCCTGATCGACCTGATGACCCATGACGGGCTCACTTCGACCTTCGATCAAAAGCACATGGTCGAGCAGGCGTCGTTCGTCTCCCGGGAGCTGGGCATTTCGCGCGAGGATCAGGACCGGTGGGCGCTGCGCTCGCACGAGCGCGCCGTCCGCGCGATCGACAACGGACTCTTCGAGGACGAGCTCGTTCCCGTGGACGGCGTCACCGTTGACGAGAGCCCGCGCCGGGACACCTCCTACGAGAAGCTCGCCAGCCTCAAGCCCGTCTTCGACCCCGAGGGAACGACCACCGCCGGCAACGCGCCTGGAGTGAACGACGGCGCCGGGGCTCTCGTCGTCACGAGCGAGGAGTACGCGAAGAAGCGCGGCCTCGAGGTGCTCGCGACCATCGTCTCGCAGGCTTACGTGGCCGACGACTTCGCCTACCTCGCGCGCACCCCCGCCAAGGCGGGGAAGATCGCGCTCGAGAAGGCCGGCAAGACGATCGACGACGTCGAGCGTGTTGAGCTGAACGAGGCCTTCTCCTCAGTCGTCCTGAATTCGGCTCAGATGCTCGGCGCCGATCCGGAGCGCGTGAACGTGAACGGGGGCGCCGTCGCACTCGGTCATCCGATCGGCGCCTCGGGCGCCCGGATCCTCTCGACGATGATCCACGAGCTCCGCCGGAACGGCGGCGGCCTCGGGCTCGCGGCCATCTGCTCCGGCGGTGGCCAAGGGGACGCACTCCTCATCGAGGTCTAAGAGCTTTTCGGACCGACGGCTACGGGTAGGTGCCGCAATTCACCTCCGCAGCCATCTTTCTCGTGGGCGTCCAGCTCGACGAGCTTCTGCGCAAGGACATGCGCGGAGCGAAGTAGGCTCCCCGCGTGCGATTCGAGCACGTTCTCGTCGTCGGAGCGGGCCAGATGGGCGGGGGGATAGCCCAGGTGATCGCGTCCTCGGGGCGCCGGGTCTCCCTGCACGACGCGGCTCCGGGAGCGACGGAGCGCGGGCTCGAGAACATGCGGAGGAGCCTCGAGCGGCTCGTCGCCAAAGGGGCCGAGGTCGATCCGGAAGACGTGTTGAGGCGTGTCGAGCCCGTCGGCGATCTCGCCCAGGCCGATCTCATGGTCGAGGCCGTCGTGGAGGACGCGGAGGTCAAGAAGGACATCTTCCGCCGGGCCGACGACGTGCTCCCGCCGGAGGCCATCCTGGCGTCGAACACGTCGTCGATTCCCATCTCCTCGCTCGCTGCGGCAACCGAGCGCCCGGACAAGGTGATCGGGATGCACTTCTTCAACCCGGTGCCGGTGATGGCGCTCGTCGAGGTCGTGAGCACGCCGCAGACGTCGGAGGAGACGCGCGCCGGGGTCGTGGAGCTCGCCGAGGAGCTGGGGAAGACGCCGGCGGAAGCGAACGACTTCCCCGGCTTCGTGTCGAACCGCATCCTCATGCCGTACATCAACGAAGCGGTCTGGGCTCTCCACGACGGCGTGGCCGAGCCGGAGGCCATCGACACGATCGCCAAGCTCGGCTTCAACCATCCCATGGGCCCGCTGGCGCTGGCGGACCTGATCGGCCTGGACACCTGCGTGGCCATCCTCGAGGTGCTTCGCGACCGCCTCGGCGACAACCGTTACGAGCCGTGTCCGCTGCTACGCGAGCACGTCGCGGCCGGCCGCCTGGGGCGGAAATCCGGCCAAGGCTTCTACCCCTACTCCTGAGGTCACCCTAAAGAGTTAGGCCGAGTTGGCCGACACAAGAATCTGCCTAGATCGGGAGCTTTAGAGAAATGCGCATTCTCCTTGTGGACGACGACCCGGGGCTGCGCGTCCTCCTGAGGACGACGTTCGAGGCTGTCGATGTCGAAGTCGAGGAGACCGATAACGCCGCCTCGGCCGCCGCTGCGCTCGAGCGGGCCCGCCCCGATGTCGTCGTGCTCGACGTCCGTATGCCTGGGATGGATGGCCTCGAGCTCTGCCGCCGGATCAAGGACGATCCCGAGACCGCCAGCATCCCAGTCGTCCTGCTCACCGGATCAGACGGTAGGACGAAGGAGAATGGCGACGCCGCGGGCGCCGATGCGTTCATTCGAAAGCCGTTCAGCCCTCTGGAGCTCTTGTCGGTCGTCGAACGCCTCGCCGGCGGCCTGCACCCGTTCCCGTTCCGGGCGAACAAGGCAGCGGGCGTGGAGGAGCAGCTCGAGCTCTATGCACGGGATCTCCGGCACCTGCTCGAGATCGAGCGCGGCCAGCGGGTTCTTCTTCAGGCGGCCTATCAGGAGACCGTGACGGCGCTCGCAAGCGCGCTCGAGACCAAGGACACCGGGACACGGGCACATTCCCAGCGAGTCCAGCGCTATGCCGTCGAGCTTGCTCGGACGATCGACGGCGACCTCGCGGAGGACCCGAGCGCGGAGTACGGCTTCCTCCTCCACGATGTCGGCAAGATCGGAATCCCCGACTCGATCCTGCAGAAGCCCGGGCCGCTCGACGAGGACGAGCGCGGGTTGATGCAGAAGCACACGGTCCTCGGCGAGCAGATGCTCGGCGGCGTGGCCTTCCTGCGGGGGAGGGGACTCGAGGTCGTGCGTGCGCATCACGAGCGCTGGGACGGCACGGGCTATCCGGACGCGATCGCCGGCACAGACATCCCGCTCGGTGCGCGCGTGTTCGCCGTCGCGGACACTCTCGACGCTATGACGAGCGACCGGCCCTATCGGCGGGCAGGCCGCTGGCGCGACGCGGGCGTCGAGGTTCTCCGTCAGTCCGGGCGCCAGTTCGATCCGACCGTCGTACGTGCCTTCCGAGCCTGCGAGCCGGACCTGCGCACGATTCGCAGCGAATTCGCAGCTGCGTAACCATCGTCATCTTTTTGCGTGATCCTCCGCGGGCCGCACAAGCCGATCTCTAGGACATGCGGCGCATACTGGCGTTCCTCCTACTGACGGCCGTTGCGGCGGTTGCCCCCGGCTGCTCGGGAGCCGACGCAGAGGAAGCGCAGGCTCTCCTCGTCCAGTCGAACGCCGCCTTCGCGGAGGTGCGCTCCGCACCATTCACGGCCCGAATGTCGCTGACCGGAGGCCCTCAGGAATTGAGCATGACGATGTCGGGCGGCGGGTTCGCGCATGGAAAGAAGGCGGGCGACTTCTACGTCCTCGCCACGTCCGACAGCCTCGGCTTCGGCGACCTCGTGCTCGTCAGCCGTTCGGGCCGGGTCTCGATGAGCGTCGACGGCCATCCGGTCGGTGAGGTTCCGCTTCCGAACACAACCGCCGAGAATCCGATTCAGCTGGTGGACTTCTCGCAGTACGTGAAGGACGTAAACGTCGAGCACGGCAAGCTGATCGACGGCGAGCGACACCGCCGGTCTCGCCAAGGGAGCGCTCGCAGATGTCACCGGAGCCGGCGGAGACGGCTTGGATCTCTCCAAGTCCCTCGGCGATACGCGTATCGTGATCTACCTCTCGGAGGCGACGCACCTGCCCATGCGAGGGCTCGTCGATGTCCCGATGGACGTCGCCGGCGACAGGATCGTGATGCACCTCGACTTCGCGTACACCTCGTACGACCAGAAGGTCGAGTTCCCGAGCGTCCGCTGACGAAGGGGCGCCGGCGGCCGCCTCTATACTCGCCGCCGGGATGGAGTTCGAGCTCATCTCATGAGGAAGAGGGATGAGCCCGTCCGCCTGACGCGGATCTACACACGCGCGGGGGACGCGGGGGAGACGAGCCTCGGCGACGGCAGCCGTGTGCCCAAGACCGACCTGCGCATCGAGGCCTACGGCACGGTGGACGAGCTCAACTCGCTCCTGGCGCTCGCGCTCGCGTCGCCAGAGCTGCCGACGGAGTTTCGGCCTTGGCTCGAGCGGATTCAGAACGAGCTCTTCGACTTGGGCGCGGACCTCTCCGTGCCGCTCGAGGACGAGCGCGAGCGCCTGCGGGTCGCCCCCGAGCAGGTCGAGTGGCTCGAGCAGCTCTGCGACCTGGTGAACGAGCGGCTCGAGCCGCTGAAGAGCTTCGTCCTGCCGGGTGGCGGTGAGGCGGCCGCCCGACTGCACGTCGCGCGGACGGTCTGCCGTCGAGCCGAGCGGGCGGCGGTCGCGCTCGGCGAGACAGCGGAGATCAACCCGCTCGCTCTGGCGTACCTCAACCGCCTCTCGGATCTTCTCTTCATCCTCGCCCGCGCCGCCTCGGCGGGCAACGAGTTGCTCTGGAAGCCTGGGAGCTCTTCCTAGCAGGCGCGGCGTCGTTCGCCGCCGCGTTGCTTGGCGGGGCGGTGGGGCTCGTGTTGGGCAGCCTGCGTCTCCCAGCTCTGCTCTTGGCCGCTTCGAGCCCGGCCGCCGCCGCGGGAACGAACATCGCGGTAAGCACGTCCGCGGCGCTCACGGCAGGGGTGACCCACGCGCGCGCAGGCCGTATCGACTGGACGATCGCGGCGTGGATGACGCCGCCTTCTGTCGCGGCGGCGTTCGTAGGAGGCTACTTCGGTGGCCTCGTCCCGGAACGGGTGCTCCTGGCCGCCATCGCAGTCCTCCTGGCCGGGAACGGCCTGCTGCTCCTGCTCGAGCTTCGCGCCCCGCGCCGAACGGCTCGACCCCGCCTCGCCGCCGTCCTCGCAGGGGCGGCCATCGGCCTGATCGGGGGCGCGGTCGGGCTGATCCTGGGAACACTGCGGATGCCCGCCCTCCTGGGGAGCGTCGGCCTGGACGCGCACCGGGCGGTCGGAACGAACCTCTTCGTGGGGTTCTTCCTCGGTCTGGCGGGCTTTGCGGGACACGCTGTCCGGCTCGAAGTCGACTGGACGGTCCTGGTCGTCTGCGTCTGCGCGACGGTGCCCGCGGCGTGGCTCGGCGCGCGGGTCGCCGGGAGGCTGTCCGAGAGGGCGCTGAAGCGCTGGATCGGCGCCGCCCTATTGGCGGTTTCCGTGGCGATCGCCGTCGCCGCGGCGCTCGGCTAGCTCCTACTAGCTAGAAGCGGCCGGTGAAACGCCGGAGGGAAGTGGTCACGGCGTGAACCAGCCGGTCATCCCAGAAGAGCAGTGGCTCGACGGTTCCGCCGCCATGCACGGGCCGAGGCAGACGCGGTCGTCGGGCGCGGAGAGCAACGGCACCGGCGGTCACGAACGCGCCGCCGAGCAGGGCCAGGCCCAACAGACGCCGTAGCGGGGAGGTCGTATCGTCGTCCGCCGGCGTGTAGCTCTGCGGCTCGACCTCGCCGACGCCGCTGGGGTCGCCTGATTCAGACGGTGCAGGTGAGCCGTCTCCCGAACCCGTATGCAGGGGACCGCTGCCCGAGGGGGACGCAGAGGGCGTCGGAGTCCCGCCGTAGCCGCCTCCGCCGTAGTACGTCCCGCCGGAGCCCGTGCCGCCGCTCGTCCCCGTGGGGATCGCGGAGCTGTACCGGCCCGACGGGCCCCGCGAGACCGTCAGGCCGATCGCGGCGCCCTTGAAGGCGACACCGGTGCGCGCGCTGATGACGCGGCCGGCGGCGATGGTCGCCGAGTAGGCGAAGCTCACGGCGCCGGCGCGAAGGCCGCGGCCGGCCAGGCGCGTTTCCGCCTTGCTGACGAGGAGATTCGCCAGGCTCGGGACGATCACGAGCGTTCTGGTCTTGGCGCCGACATTTCCTGCCGAATCGCGTGCGGCGACCTGGAAGGAGCGCGAGTCCGAGCTCTTGAAGGGGCCCATGTCAACGGAACGTGCCGAGACTCCCAGCGTCCGCACGACCTTCCCGTTCGCGTAGACGAGGTAGGCCGAGACGACGCCGTTGTCGGTGGCGGCCTTCCACGTGAGCACCAGGCGGCCGTTCGAGCGCGAGCCCGAGAAGCTGCTCGGCTTCGTGGGCGACTGAACGTCCTTCAGAAGGCTGAAGGAGGAGAGGTGCTTCGTGAGTATGTGGACCTCCGAGCCCGACCGGTAGAACCCGTCCTGCCAGCCGCTCGGCAGGGTCTGGCCGCTCGGGATCGGAGCGATCGCACGCCAGGCGCCGCTCTCGAACGTGGCCGGGACGACCGTGCCCGCCCCGTCGATGGTCAGATCGAGTGCCTTTGTGAAGGTGTGTACTCCCGAGCCGTCGAGAGCCCAGTAGGCGGTGACGTCATAGCTGTCGCCCGCCGTCTCGAAGCCGCCCGAGACGGTCGCCGGGGGCCAGGGATCGACGCGGACGACGAGCCAGTCGCCGGCCGGGGCGCCGCTCCAGGCGCCGGCCGGGACGGAGATAGTCGCTTCTCCGTTCGTGGCCGGAAGCGTGATTGCCTGGTCGGCAAAGGAGTTTTTCTCGACCCACGGATAGTCGGCCGCGGCCAGACCCCAGACCGTGAAGTGCACGAGGATCGTGGTGCGGTTACCCGCGAGGTCGACCAGCTCGCCGGCCAGCGTGTGCGGCGCGTCGTCGAACGCCACGGTGAAGGTCGCGGTCGCCCCGACGATCGCAGGGGTGGCTGCCACGTCGTCGATGGTCGCGTCGATGGCAGCCAGGTTTTCGTCGGCCACGAGCGTGAGCGACCCGGCCGCGGCCACGAGCTCGCCGTCGGCCGGAGTCGAGGAGACGAGTGCGGGAGCGGTGTTGTCGACGATGATCGTGCGCAACGTGGAGTTCCCTGGGTTGCCTGCGTTGTCGGTTGCGCGCGCCCGTAGGTCGTAGGTGCCGTCTGCGACGCTCGTGGTGTTCCAGCTCGTCCCGATCGTCGTCCAGGTGGCCGCGCCGGCCGGGGAACGCTGGACGATCAGGGTCGCCACGCCCGAGCCGGTGCCGTCGTTGGCGGAAGGGCTGAGCGAGACCGTGCCGCGCACGGGCGAGCCGGGGTCGACGAGGGAGACGTTCGGCGCGGTCGCGTCGATCGTCCAGGAAGCGCCGGCCGGGGTCGCGTCTGGGTTGGCGGAGCTGTCCGTGGCGCGCACGTCGAAGGTATGGGCACCGTCGCCGAGGCCGGTGTACGCGGCCGGGCTCGAGCAGGCGGCGAACGCAGACCCGTCAAGGGAGCATTCGAACGTGCTTCCCGACTCGTCGGAGGTGAACGCGAAGGTTGCTTCGGGGCTGGCCGAGAGGGAGGCCGGGCCCGCCGTGATAGTGGTCTCGGGCGGGTCGGTGTCGGCGTCGTTGTTCACAGCCGTCCAGTCGAACTGGATGCTGACCGCGGAGCCCTGGAAGGCGTTCTCCGCGCCCGCCCCCGCATCCGGGAACGAGACCCGGAACTCGTACACGCGCGAGGCTCCCGCCGCGAGGGTGCCGAGCCCAAACGGGGTCAAAGCGCCGATCTTGCCGCTGAAGACCATGAGCGGGGAGCCCGTGTTAGTGATGTCCCGGAGAACGAGGTCGAGCTTGCCCGAAAGGGCTCCGCCGCCGGCGCCGGGGGTATCGAGCAGATTCGAGGTCGAGAGCGAGAGGTCACCGGGGACCGTTCCGGTGTTGCCGAGCGTGACTGTGTCCGTCACCGAGTCGCCGGGTCGCATTTCGTCGAGGCTGAGAATCGCGGCGCCCTCCTTGTCATTCGAGAGCGTGAGGGAATCGCCCGGGCCCGAGGTCAGCTCGAGGTCGGCGCGCGCGGGCGTCGAAGAGGAAGAGAGAACGGCCAGGCAGATCGCGACGACGGCCAGCGCCAGCACTTCCAGCCGCAGAAACGCGCCGCGGGCCCGGCGATGCCGGGCCCTCGTGCGCGTCCTGTCGGTGGTCGGTCGCAGCATGGTCTAAAACTCCGCGTCGTCCGGGGGCGTGACCTCGAGGCGCGTCACGGTCGTGATCGCGTTCCCGGCGATGTCCGTAAGGGCGGCGGCGACGGGCCAGCTCATCTGTCCTGCGGCGCCCGTCCGCAGCCACTGCGGGTTGTCGGGAGTGCCGAGCGTGACGGTGAGGGTCGCGCCGGCCTGGGCGATGGTCGAGTTGGAGAAGACGATCGACTTGCCGTTCAGGGCGTAGCCGCCGCCCGGGAAGCTGATCGTCCCGTTGACGAGGGTAGCGCCGGCGATCGCCACCGTAGTCGGCGTCACCGTGACCGTCACCGTCTGGGTGCCGGTGCCGTTCCAGCCACCGACGATCGTGCCCGGCGCGATCTGCTCGCTGAATGTGAAGACGATGGTGTCGCCGGTGTCCGCCTGGCCCGCGGTCCCACCGCCGATGTTAGTCGTCTGGATGTCCGTCGCCGTCGGGCCCGTGTTGTCCACTACCCGGTTGACCACGAGAGACGAGTTGGTCGAGTTGCCGGCGTTGTCCGTCGTGACCGCGCGGAGGTCGTAGCCGCCGTCGGTGATGAGCGTCGTATTCCACGTGCACGAGTACGGGGAGCTGTTGTCGGTGCAGATGTCCGTCCATGTGCTGCCGCCCGTCGGCGACCGCTGGATCTTCACGTTGAGGACGCCCGACCCGCCCGTGTCCGTGCCGGTTGCGTTGAGAGTCACCGTCGCGCCGCGGAGCGGCGAGCCCGGGTCGGTGAGCCCCGCGGTCGGCGCCGTGTTGTCGACGCGGCGGCTGGCGACCGTGGCAGACGTGTTTGGGTTGCCGGCGACGTCGATCGTCACGGCGCGCAGGTCGTAGAGGCCGTCGCCGCCCCATGTCGTCGTGTTCACGCCGGTGCAGGAGTAGGGCGAGCTCAGGTCGGTGCAGATGTCCGTCCACGTGCCAGCCCCTGCGGGCGAGCGCTGAATCGTGACGGAGGAGACGCCCGAGCCGGCGTCGCTCGCCGTCGCCTGGAGGGTGACGTTGGTGCCGCTGAGGTACGCGCCGGGATCCGTCATCGTCACGGTCGGCAGCGTGTTGTCGACGCGCCGGTTCGTGACCATCGAGGTCGCGGTGCGCGAGGCGTTGTCAGTCGCCAGCGCGCGGAGGTCGTAGAGGCCGTCGCCGCCCCAGGTGCTCGTGTCCGTGGAGCACGAGTACGGGGAGCTGTTGTCCGTGCAGATGTCCGTCCAGCTGTTGAGCCCGGCCGGGGAGCGCTGGATCTTGACGTTGAGGATGCCGCCGCCGTCAGAGGCCGTGGCGTCGAGGGAGATCGTCCCGCGGATATTGGCGCCCGGATCAGTGAGGGAGACGGTCGGGACGACGTTGTCGATCCGGCGGTTCGCGACTGTCGAGCTGTTGGTGAGCGTCACGTTGTCCGTCGCGACCGCGCGGAAGTCGTAGAGCGCGTCGCCGACGGTCGTCGTGTCGAAGGAGCAGGAGTAGGGGGAGCTGTTGTCGGTGCAGATGTCCGTCCAGGTGCCGGCTCCTGCGGGCGAGCGCTGAATCTTCACGTTGGCGACACCGGAACCCGTGTCGGACGCTGTGGCGCCGAGCGTCACGGTTCCGGAAAGAGGCGTGCCCGGATCCGTCATGGAGACGGTTGGCGCCGTGTTGTCGAGGCGCCGGTTGGTTACGACCGTGGAGTTGGTCGAGCGGGAAGCGTTGTCGGTTGCGACTGCCCGGAGGTCGTAGAGCCCGTCCGCGGGCACCGTCGTGTCGAAGGAGCACGAGTAGGGCGAGGTCGCGTCGGTGCAGATGTCCGTCCACGTGCCTACACCGGCGGGCGAGCGCTGGATCTTGACGTTGAGAATGCCGCCGCCGTCTGACGCGCTCGCGTTCAGCGTGACGGTCCCGGAGAGCGGGGTGCCCGGATCGGTCAGCGAGGTCGTCGGGGCGACGTTGTCGATTCGTCGGTTGCTGCTCGTCGAGTTGGCCGAGTTTCCGGCCACGTCCGTTCCGACGGCTCGGAAGTCGTAGAGCGCGTCGCCGACGGTCGTCGTGTCGAAGGAGCAGGAGTAGGGCGAGGAGCTGTCGGTGCAGACGTCTGTCCAGGTGCCGGCCCCTGCGGGCGAGCGCTGGATGGTGACGGAGGAGACGCCGGAGCCGCCGGTGTCGGTGGCCGTGGCGCCGAGGCTGACGGTGCCGGAGAGCGGGGTGCCCGGATCGGTCATCGCAACCGAAGGCGCCGTGTTGTCGAGCCGCCGGTCACCGATTACCGGGGAGGTGAGAGTCCCGCTCCCGGTGTCCGCCGTGGCGCGGAGGTCGTAGAGCCCGTCCGCAGGGACCGTGGTGTCGAACGAGCACGAATACGGAGAGCTGTTGTCGGTGCAGATGTTTGTCCAGGTGCCGGCCCCTGCGGGCGAGCGCTGGATGGTGACGGAAACGATCGGCCCCGCCGTAGTTGCATCGAGTGTGACCGTGCCGCGCAGCGGCGTTCCCGGATCAGTCAGCGTCACGCTCGGGAAGACGGCTGCGGTCGAGAAGTTGTTCCCCGGGTTGGCGCTGGCCGCGGTGTACGCGGCCCCGGAGAAGGTGACGCCGGCCGCGACGAGGGCCGCGACGGCGAGGATGCTCGCGAGAGCGCGAAGCCTCACGAGCGCGCCTCCGTTACCGGGGCGGACGAGCGCGCCTCCATTGCCACGGCGGCCTTGCGCACGTCGCGGCGGAAGCTGAGGACGATTGCTACGGCGATCAGGAGCGCCGGCAGCCCGATGAGCAGCATGCGCGCCTGGCGGATCGCCAGGGCGGAGAGGACGTAGCCGACATAGGGCACGTGGAAGGCCACACGAGCCTGGGTCGGTCCGTCGAGGGTGAACGTCCACGGATCGGCCGACTCGTTGGCGTCACCCTGCGTGCGCAGGGCGGGCCTGTCGAACTGGTCGGAGCCGATCCAGACGATCCTGTGGGTGATGCGGCCGCTCGGGCCGGAGCCCGGGGGCGGCGTGTAGGTGATGGCGTCGCCGACACGGAGGTCGGAGACGGAAACGACGTCGTCGAAGACGATCGAGCCGCGGTCATACGTGCCGGTCATCGAGCCGCTGGTGATGACGTACCGCTGGTAGCCGAGGAGACCGGGCAGGAGCATCAGTCCGGCGAGGCCCAGGCATGCCGCGCAGAGCGCAGTAGCCAGAATCGTGCCGAACCGCTGCCGCGGGCTCCTCGGCTCCCAACGGGAGTGGTAGTCGTAGGCCGCTTTGGTTGTCATCGACGTCTCCTCTTCAGGCTTTGGGAACGTGAGCGCCGGTTGTCCCGGAACGCCGGGGCCGCAGGATGGCGACCCCGACGCCTGTCGCTCAGTGTCCGATTCGCCTTAGGAGGCGTCCCAGTCGAACTGGACGCTCGAGTTGTCGCCCTGGTAGGCGTTCCCCGCGCCCGAGTCGAACGTCACCGCGAATTCGTAGCGGTGCTTCTCGCTGGCCGCGAACGCGCCCAGGGCAGTGCTGCCCATGGCCGCGATCGTTCCGCTGTACTTCTGCGGATCGCCCGCGTCACACGTCGGTGTGCCACTCGAGAAGTCGCCGCAGTCCTTCACGACGAGGTTCAGCTTGGCCGAGAGCGGATTCGCGCCGTCGGAATCGACGATGTTCGAGCGCGAGAGCGAGAAGGCGCCGGAAAGCGAGCCCGTGTTCTGCACGTCGACCGTGCCAGTCGCGGAATCGCCCGGCTTCATGCCACTCGCAGTGAGGACGGCAAGGCCCTCCTTGGAGTTGAGAATCGAGAGCGTCCCGGCCGCGAACGTGTTGCTCGGGTTCGCTGAGCTGGCCGTGAAGCTCGCGCTCGATCCAACTGCCACCGCGACTGCCGCGATGAGCGCAGAGAGAGCGCCCAGCACGCGCATCGGGTGGCGAGCTACGAAGTCCAACGTGGTCATGGTTTTCCTTTCTGTGCCGCAGGTTGCCGTTACGCGGTTGCCGTTTGACTCTCTCGTCATCGTCTGCGCAGGCGAGGCTGCGGCCAGGAACGGGTATGAAAACGGTCTGCGACCCCTTAGGAACCCTCTTTCGAGGGACAGTTGGAGCCGGTTCTAAGGGGAATGCGAGCCCGCGTAGAATCTGAGGTGGCCATGGCCACGACCGAGGACCGCCGGGACACAGACGCAACCGAAGAGTGGCGGCGCGGGCTCTACGAGCAAAAACCCGAGCGCGACGCGCTCTTCACGACCATTTCAGGGCTCGAAAACGAGCCCCTGTACACACCCGACAACGTAGAGATCGACTACGACCGCGACCTCGGCTATCCAGGCCTCTATCCGTACACCCGGGGCGTCTATCCGTCCATGTATCGCGGACGCCTGTGGACGATGCGCCAGTTCGCGGGCTTCGGGACCGCCGAGGAGACGAACGCGCGCTTCCGCTACCTGCGTGAGCACGGGCAGACAGGGCTTTCGACGGCCTTCGACATGCCGACGTTGATGGGCTACGACTCGGATCACCCCAAATCCCTGGGCGAGGTCGGCCGGGAGGGGGTTGCCGTGGACTCGCTCGAGGACATGGAGCACCTGTTCGCCGGGATTCCGCTCGCCGAGGTCTCGACGTCGATGACGATCAACGCCCCGGCGGCGATGCTGCTCGCGTTCTACATCTGCGTAGGCGAGGGCCAGGACGTGGGGCGAGACCGGCTGCGCGGGACGATCCAGACGGACATCCTCAAGGAGTACATCGCCCAGAAGGAGTGGATCTTCCCGCCCGAGCCGTCCATGCGGCTCTGTGTGGACATGATCGAGTTCTGCGCGCGCGAGGTTCCGCTCTGGCACCCCGTCTCGATCTCCGGCTACCACATCCGTGAGGCCGGCTCGACCGCCGCACAAGAGCTCGCCTTTACGCTCGCGGACGGGTTCGCCTACGTCGAGGCGGCCCTGGAGCGCGGGCTCGAAGTCGACGACTTCGCACCGCGCCTCTCCTTCTTCTTCAACGCGCACATCGATTTCTTCGAGGAGATCGCCAAGTACCGGGCCGCGCGCCGCATCTGGGCGAAGGAGCTCCGCGAGCGCTATGGGGCCCGGAACCCGCGCTCCTGGCTCATGCGCTTCCACACCCAGACGGCGGGTGTCTCCCTCACCGCCCAGCAGCCGGAGATCAATATCGTCCGAACGGCGCTCGAGGCGCTGGCTGCCGTCCTGGGTGGCACGCAGTCTCTGCACACGAACTCCTTCGACGAGGCGCTTGCCCTCCCGACAGAGCACGCCGTGAAGATCGCCCTGCGCACCCAGCAGGTGATCGCGCACGAGACAGGCGTTGTGAACGCCATCGACCCGCTCGGGGGCTCGTATTACCTGGAGGAGCTCACCAACCGGCTCGAGGCCGAGGCCTACGACTACTTCGGACGCATTCGTGAGCTTGGCGGCGTCATTGCCGCGATCAAGGAAAACTTCTTCCAGCGCGAGATCGCCGACGCGTCGTTCCGCTACCAGACCGAGGTCGAATCGGGGCAGCGCGTGATCGTCGGCGTCAATCGCTACGAGGATCCCGATGAGAAGGAGATCGAGATCCTGGCCATCGACCGGGCGCTCGAGCAAAAGCAGGTGGATCGCGTCCAGGCGCTGCGCGCCCGCCGCGACGCCGCAGCTGTCGAAGAGAGTCTCGCTCGCCTCAAGCGCGACGCTGCCGAGGACGGCATCAACCTCATGCCGGCGATCATCGACGCCTCGAAGGTCTACGTCACCATGGGGGAGATGTGCGACGCCCTCCGCGACGTCTGGGGAACTTGGCGCGAGACCCCAGTTTTCTAATCGCCGGGGGTGGATGAGGGGGCTGGCCCCCTCATGGAGAGAAACGCCAGTCTTCTAGACGTCGAGCGTCAGGCCGTCGTACGCCACGGCGACTCCGTCCGGAGAAGGCAGCTCGACGGGGCGATGCGTGAGGAGGATCCGGCCGTCCGCCGCCTCGAGCGCCTCTTCTGCGGTCAGGTGGCCCCGCAGCTCGCCGTCGGTCGTTCCATCAGCGAGGGTGGCCTCGCAGACGAACAGGTCGGCGCCACGCGCGAGCGCGGCGAGCTCTTCGGTCGGCGCCGAATCGCCGGAGTACGCGAGCACGCGTCCGCGTTCATGATCACGGACGCGGAAACCGAACGCTTGCATCGTGTAGTGCGGAAGTTGGATCGCCTCGATGGTGAACCCAGCAGCCTCGAACGGCTCGCCCGGCGCGTACTCCCGCAGCTCGAAGGCGCGCTCCCACATCCGCGGTACGCCCCAGAACGAGGCGAAGGTTTCGAGCTCTTTGGCGCTTCCCGGCGGCAACCAGAGCTCGGGACGGCTCTTCCCGGCTTCGGGGCTGTAGGCGTTCAGCCACGCCCAGGGAATCAGATCTCCGCTGTGGTCGAGATGCCAGTGCGTGATGCAGATCGCATCCGGCATGACCCGCTCTTCGCGCAGGCGAGCCAGTACGCCTGGACCGCAGTCGAGGAGGAGCTTCCCGGGACCCTCGACGAGGTAGCCGGACTGGGCGCTGCCGGGGTTCGGCCAGGCCGGAGAAGAGCCGATAACGGTCAGTCGCACCTCCATATACTTGCCGACGTGGCCAGGAAGCTTCGCATGAGGGCATGCCCCCCTCATTCACCCCCCCTATGAGCGCGAGGCGAAAGATCCGCATAGTGATTGCTAAGCCCGGTTTGGACGGCCACGACCGGGGGGCGAAGATCATCGCCCGCGCCCTGCGTGACGCGGGCATGGAGGTCATCTACACGGGCCTGCACCAGACGCCCGAGCAGATCGTCGAGACCGCGATCCAGGAGGACGCAGACGCGGTCGGCATCTCCATCCTCTCGGGTGCCCACATGACGCTCATCCCGAGGATTCTCGAGGGATTGAAGGAGAACGGGGTGGAGGACGTTCTCGTCGTCGTCGGCGGGACGATTCCGAAGCCGGACGTCGAGGAGCTCAAGCGCCAGGGCGTAGCGGAGGTCTTCACCCCGGGAGCGCCGGTGTCCGAGATCGTCGACTTCCTGAAGGCGCACGCTCCCGTCGAAGCGTGAGCATCGACGTCGAACGCGACGGCGGGGTCGCGATCGTCACCGTCAATCGCCCCGACGCCCTCAACGCCGTCGATCTGGAGCACGCGCAGGAGCTTCTCGGGCGGCTAAAGGAGCTTGCCGCCGAGGACGAGACGCGGGTCGTCGTCCTCACCGGATCCGGGGACAAGGCCTTCCTCGCAGGCGCGGACATCAAGTACATGCAGGGGCTCGGGGTCCTGGAGGCCAGGCGCTGGGGCGAGCTCGGGCACGCCTGCGGTCAATTGCTGGAGACGATGCCGAAGCCGACAATCGCCTCGATCAACGGTTACGCCCTCGGTGGGGGCCTCGAGCTGGCGTTGGCCTGCGACCTGCGCCTCGCGGCCTCGACCGCGAAGGTCGGCCAGCCCGAGATCAATCTCGGCATTCTCCCGGGCTGGGGCGGGAGCATCCGCCTCGCGCGGACGACGACCCTCGGGTACGCGAAGGAGCTGATCTATACGGGTCGCACCGTCGACGCGGCCGAGGCGCTCGAGCGCGGCCTCGTCAACGCGGTCTATGAGCCGGGGGAGCTGGCGGCGAAGACCCGGGAGCTCTGCGACGTCCTCGTTGCCAAGAGCCCGCTCGCGCTCGCCTACGCCAAGGAGGCGACGAACCACGCCCTCCAGGGCCCTCACCGGACGAACCTCGAGACGGAGGCGCGGCTCTTCTCGATGATGTTCTCGTCGGAGGACCAGAAAGAGGGGATGGCCGCCTTCGTCGAGAAGCGCGAGCCGCGCTTCAGCGGTCGCTAGGAGCAGCCGAACGGCCGTTTCGGTTGCCTTTCGTCTGCCGGACGGTGCACCGCAGGGTCGGTCGTCGTCGGCGCGTTCTGCCACCGTCCTTCGCTGCTAGCCTGACTCTCAGCGGGAGTCCCTGGCGGGGACTGAGAGGCGGCTACGAGGTCGCGACCGGAGAACCTGATCTGGGTCATACCAGCGGAGGGAGCAGGGTGGAAGACACACTGACGATCGCCGGGCGGAGCTTCGACTCACGCCTCATCCTGGGCACCGGAAAGTACGAGACCTTTGAGCTCATGCGCGCTGCGGTCGAGGCGTCAGGTGCGGAGATGGTGACGGTGGCCGTGCGCCGCATCGACTTCGACGAGCCGGGCGAGGACATCACCTCCTTCCTACCGGAAGACATCCTGTTGCTCCCGAACACGTCCGGCTGCGAGACGGCCGAGGAGGCCGTGCGCATGGCGAAGCTGGCCCGCGCAGGAGGTCTGCCGGACTGGATCAAGCTCGAGGTGATCCGCGATCCGCGCTATCTCCTCCCGGACCCGCTGGAGACGCTGAAGGCGGCGGAGGCACTCGTCGCCGACGGGTTCACGGTGCTCCCTTACATGCTTCCGGACCCCGTCCTGGCGAAGAGACTCGAGGAGGCCGGCTGCGCGACGGTGATGCCGCTCGCTGCGCCGATCGGCACCGGGCGCGGCCTGAAGCTCCGCGATTCGATTCGGATCATGATCGAGCAGGCAGAGGTTCCTGTCGTCGTCGACGCCGGGCTCGGCGCGCCGTCCCACGCCGCCGAAGCGATGGAGCTGGGCGCCGACGCCGTCCTCGTCAACACGGCCATCGCCCTCGCGGAGGACACCGTCGCGATGGCGCGCGCGTTCCGGCTCGCCGTCGAGGCAGGTCGCGCTGCGCGACTGGCTGGGATCATGAACGAGCAGGAGACGGCCGTTCCGTCCAGCCCGGTCGGGGGGACGGTTTGACAACGATCGTCGTGAACGGGCGAGAGCAGGCCGTCGAGCCCGGAGAGACGGTCGCTCGACTCCTGGATCGCCTTGGGCTCGGAGGCCGGTTCGCACTCGTGGAGCGAAACGGGGAGCCCGTCGAGCGGGACCGCTATGCGGAGGTGGAGCTTGCGAGCGGAGACCGGCTCGTGGTCGCCCGCCCCGTCGCCGGCGGATAGGCGGCTTTATTTCATTACGCCGGCCCGGCCGGACTTCGCTCGGTTCCTCGAGGCCGCCGTGCGAGGGGGCGTGGATCTGGTCCAGGTCCGCGAAAGGGACCTTTCGGACCGGGAGCTCCTGCGCGTGCTCGCGGAGGCGCGAGACGTGACCAGGCGGCTCGGAATCCCTCTGGTCGTAAACGACCGGCCCGACCTGGCAGTGCTCTGCGGCGCCGACTTCGTCCACGTGGGCCAGGAGGACTTGCCGGTCGATGCGGCTCGGCGCTTCGGCGTCGGCGTGGGTCTCTCGACGCACGCGCCGCGCGAGATCGACACGGCCGAGGCCGATTACATCGGCGTGGGACCGGTCTTCGCGACGCCGACGAAGGAGGGCCGCGCCGCCGTGGGCTTAGACCTCGTCCGCTTTGCAGCCGAGCGTGCACGCATGCCTTGGTTTGCAATCGGGGGCATCGACGCGTCCAACGTGCGCGACGTGGTGGCCGCGGGAGCCTCGAGAGTGGCGGTCGTGAGGGCGATCGGTGACGCCGCCGACCCTGAGCGGGCGGCGGCGGAGCTGCGCGAAGCGCTTCCCTAATAGATCGTGACGTACTCAGCCGAGAGCACGCCCGCGGCGGCTCTCTGGGTGGCCCAGGAAGGCGCGAAGCTGGACGTGCCGACCCGGAGCACCGTTCCCGGGCTGGCACTGGCCAGATCTGCAGCGACCCGGCCTGTCGAAGTGATCCGTTCGACGATGGTTTCCGGCGGAAGGGCCAGGACGACCCGCTGCCGGAACGCATAACCGGTGGATTGGCTCGAGACCCGGATTCGGCGCGTCGCTACGGTCAACGTTTCAGCGTCGACGGACACGACCCTCGCTCTGCGCAGGATCAGCTGGATCGGATCTGCGGCGGCGGGCCTTGGATAGAGAAGACGCTTCGCCTTGTTCAGATAGGTGTACGGATTGATCGCGCGCCCACTTGGGGTTCGCACCTCGAAGTGGAGATGTGGCTGAATCCCATCTGCGTCCCCGGAGTCCCCGACGTAGCCGACGAGCTGGCCGCGTCTGACGAACTGGCCGGTCCCGAGCCCGGGCGCCCAGGAGACACCGTTTCGGCAGCCGCCCTGGTTGTCGTTCTTCATCGTCAGGTCGTTGTTCAGGTGGATATAGACGTAGGTCATTCCGGACGCGCCGTGGAGGTAGAGCATGCAGGTGCCCATGCCCGAGCCGACGTGCTTCTCGACTTTGCCTCGCTCGAACGCCACCGCTGGCTGGTGGCGGATCGCCATGATGTCGTTCCCCTCGTGGCGGCCCTGGGGCCTAGGGTCCCCGAAGTCGTCGATGTAGCTGACGTTGCCGACCACGGGAAACGCGGTCACGGCAGGCACAGACGCGGCCTGTGCCGTTCCGGCGAAGACCCCCATGAGAACGAGGAAGAGTATTGCTCGGGCTGTCGTCCGGTGGCTCTTCAAGATGCTCCGGTTCGCGCGCGAAGGGCCGAACCGTAACAGAGCCTTCGGCAGGACGACCTCGATCCTTGAGTGGATAGGATCGCGCGCGTGAACGCCCCGTGAAAGTAGTGGTTTGCGTGAAGGAAGTGCCCGACGCGTCGGCGCCGAAGCGAATGGATCCGCACACCTTTCGGCTCGATCGCAGCGTTCCGGGGGCGCTGAACGATTTCGACACCCACGCGCTCGAGGAAGCTCTGCGCATCGGCGAGCAGGAAGGGGACGGGGAGGTCGTCGCCCTCCTGATGGGCCCTCCGAAGGCCGCCGACTCGCTGCGCAAGGCCCTGGCGGTCGGCGCAGACCGAGCCGTGCACGTCGCGGACGACGCGCTCGTGGGCTCCGACCTCATCGCGACGAGCCGCACGCTCGCAAAGGCCATCGAGCGCGAAAGCCCGGATCTCGTCGTCTTCGGGCAGCAGGCGGCCGATTCCGACGGCGCCGTGCTCTGGGCGGCTGTCGCCGATCGTCTGCGCCTCCCGATCATCTCCCAGGCCGCGAGCCTCGAGTTGGCGGACGGCAAGGCGAAGGTCAAGCGCCAGACCGAATACGGCTACGACGTCATCGAGGCCCCGCTTCCCTGTGTCGTGGCCGTCTCCGACGCGATCAACGAGCCCCGCTACCCCTCTCTCAAGGGGATCATGGGCGCGAAGAAGAAGCCGCAGGACTCGGTCACGACCGCCGACCTCGGACTTGGCTCCGAGGAGGTCGGCGAGACCGGCTCGCGCACGGAGGTCTACGCGGTAGGCGAGCCGCCGCCCAGGGGCGAGAGTCGCCGGATCGAGGACAACGGCGACGCGGCCGAGGCCATCCTCGAGTACCTGGCCGAGAAGAAGCTCATCTAGTGCCCACCCTCGTCTATGTAGAGGACCACAAGGGAGAGCCGGTCAACGGCTCGCTTGGTGTCCTCTCGAAGGCGGCGAAGCTCGGCGACGACGTCGCGGCGGTCCTCTGCGGCTCGGGCGTGGAAGGTCTCGCCGAGCACGTGGGCAAGTACGGCGCAGCGCGCGTTCTCGTCGCGGACGACCCAGCACTCGAGGCCCCGCTTCCGCAGCCACGCGTGGACGTCCTCGCCAAGCTCGTCAAGTCCGAGGGCTTCGACACCGTTCTCTTCGGCGCCTCTGTCCTCACGGCTGACGTGGCGGCCGGCCTGGCGGCCCGGCTCGACGCAGGATTGAACTGGGATCTGATCGACCTGGAAGAGCAGGACGGCAAGCTCGTCGGCAAGCGGCCCGCGCTCCAGGACTCCGTCCTCCTCGACGTCGGCTGGAAGAGCGAGCCGCGCCTCGCCCTCATCCGGTCCGGGACCTTCGAGCCGGTCGAGAGCGGCGGCGCCGCTGAGGTCACGAAGGTGCCGGTCGAGGTGGAGGACTGGTCGAAGCAGGCGGTCATGCTCGAGCGTGCTCACGAGGAGAGCGAGGGTCCGTCGATCGAGGATGCCGAGGTGATCGTGGCGGGCGGGCGGGGGCTCGGGAAACCCGAGAACTTCTCGCTCGTAGAGGGTCTGGCCAAGGCTCTCGGCGGCGCGGTAGCCGCCACCCGGGCGGTCGTGGATGCCGGCTGGTACCCGTACGCGAGCCAGGTCGGCCAGACAGGCAAGACCGTCGCGCCGAAGCTCTACATCGCCTGCGGGATCTCCGGGGCGATCCAGCACAAGGTCGGCATGCAGGGCTCGGGCACGATCGTCGCCATCAACAAGGATCCGAATGCGCCGATCTTCGAATACTCCGACCTCGGCGTCGTCGGAGACGTGCATGAGATCGTCCCCAAGCTGACCGAGCTCGTGAAAGCGAAGCGAGGGGGATGACAGTCCGGCCCGCAGATTTTCCTCCGCCCTTCGATCCGGAGGAGTTCATCACGGAGCCCTCCGATCCGCCGGAGGAGCGGATCGACGTCGGCGCTCTCGTCGTCGGAGCCGGGCCTGCGGGGCTCTCGGCGGCGATTCGCCTGGCCCAGCTCCTCGAGGAGCGCCCGGACATGCGCGAACGCCTCGGCGAGGTGCCGATCGCGGTGGTGGAGAAGGGCAGCGCACCCGGCGCACACCTTCTCTCCGGCGCCGTCGTCAACCCGCGGGCCTTTCGCCAGCTTTTCCCCGGCATGCACACGGAGGACATGCCCTTCCGCGGCGCGGTCGTGCACGAGGGCCTCTATTACCTCACCTCCAAGCGCGCGCTGCGCGTCCCGGCGCCACCGACGATGTGGAATCACGGCAATCACGTCGCGTCCCTTGCGGAGATGGGCCGTTGGCTCGCCGAGCGCGCGGAGGAGCTCGGCGTCACGATCGTCCCCGAGACGGCCGCCCGGAAGCTGCTCGTCGCCGGCGGGCGTGTCGTCGGGATCCGCACGGGAGACCGTGGCCGCGGCCGCGACGGGGAAGAGCTCCCGAACTTCGAGCCGGGCTCGGACATCAGGGCACGCGTCACGATCCTCGCCGAGGGGACGCAGGGTCATCTGACCGGCGTCGCCAGCTCACGTTTCGCGCTGGCCTCGAAGCCCCAGGTGTGGGCGCTCGGGGTCAAGGAGGTCTGGGAGGTGCCGAGGCCGCTCGAGCGCGTCATCCACACCATGGGCTGGCCGCTGCGAGGCGGGCGCAAGTACCGCGAGTTCGGCGGGAGCTTCATCTACCCGCTGGGCGACTCACTGGTGGCGCTGGGAATGGTGGTCGGTCTCGATTACGCCGATGCGACCCTCTCCGTCCACGATCTGCTTCAGGAGCTCAAGAGCCATCCGTTCGTCCGGAGCATCCTCGAAGGTGGCAAGCGGGTTGCCTGGGGTGCGAAGACGATCCCGGAAGGCGGGTTCCTCGCCTTGCCCGACCGGTTCCACTTCCCCGGCGGGATGATCGTCGGCGACGGGGCGGGGCTCGTGAACGTGCCCGCGCTGAAGGGCATCCACTACGCGATGCGCTCGGGGATGCTCGCAGCCGAGACCGCCTTCGAGGCGCTCGGGCCGGGGCGTACGCCGTGGCAGCCCGGCGCGCTCGAGTCCTACGACGCCGCTCTGCGGGAGAGCTACGTCTGGAGGGACCTCGAGCGCGTTCGCAACTTGCGGCCGGCGTTCAAGTACGGGTTCGTGCCGGGCGCGTTGATCGCGGGCGCGGCGATGAACTCCCTGGGCAAGTTCCCTCCGCGAGACCTCTCGCTCGAACGCGACGCGGACGTGCCCGTCTTCATCGGCAACCGCGACCGCTCCTATCCGCAGCCCGACGGGAAGCTCTTCTTCGACAAGCTTTCGAGCGTCTTCCTTTCGGGGAACAAGACGCGTGACGACGCGCCGAGTCACATCCGGGTCGACCGCAAGGTGCGCCGCGAGGTCGCGGAGACGTGGGTGCACCTCTGTCCCGCCCAGGTGTACGAGGTCTCAGGCGATGCAAGCCCGGCCGGAAACGTTGTCGGTGTCGAGGTCACCGCCTCGAACTGCATCCAGTGCGGCGCCATCTCGGCGAAGGGGGGACGGCTGACGCCGCCCGAGGGCGGGGACGGTCCCGAATACAACCTGATGTAGACGCCGCGGCCGCGGTCATTCGCGGCCGCCTCCACCGCACGCCGCTCTTCTCGTCGGAGACGCTCGGCGCGACCTTCGGCGGGCGCGCTTTCCTCAAGGCGGAGCTGTTCCAGAAGACCGGGTCGTTCAAGGCGCGCGGGGTCCTCACGAAGCTGGCGTCGCTCTCGTCCGATGAGAAGCAACGCGGCGTCATCTCCATCTCGGCCGGCAACCACGCCCAGGCGCTGGCCTGGGGCTGCGCGGGCGAGGGGATCGACTGCCTGCTCGTCACCTGGCGCGACGCGAGCCCGCTCAAGGTCGCGGCGACGAGGGGATACGGCGCCACCGTCGACCAGCAGGCGTCCGATCATCTGGAGGCGTTCGAGCGCGTGGAAGCGCTGCGGCGTGAGAGCGGGCGCACGCTCGTCCATCCCTTCGACGACCCGTTCGTCGTCGCCGGCCAGGGGACAGTGGGTCTCGAGATAAGACAGGACCTACCCGAGGTGGACGTCGTCGTGGTGCCGGTCGGCGGAGGCGGCCTCGTCTCGGGGACCGCCACGGCGCTCCCGGGCAAGCGGATCGTCGCCGTCGAGCCCGAAGGCTCGGCCGCGCTGAGCATGGCCCTCAAGGCCGGCCGGCCCGTCTCGTTCGCTCCGCAATCGATCGCCGACGCGCTCAACGCACCTGTAGCCGGTCGCCTCCCGCTCGAGATCTGCTCGAAGCTCGGAGTCGAGTCGGTGCTTGTCACAGACGAGGAGATCGAAGTCGGTTTTCGCTTCCTCTACGAGCGGACGAAGCTCGCCGTGGAGCCCGGCGCGGCGGCCGGAGCGGCGGCTCTGCTCGCCGGCAAGGTGGCAGACGTGGAAGGGAAGACCGTGGCTGCTGTTGTCTCAGGAGGCAACGTTGCCACTCAAATGGCGGCTGCTATTCTCAGAGGAGAATGAAGCCCGACATCCATCCCGAGTACATGCTCGCCACAGTCCGCTGCTCGTGCGGCGCCGAGTTCCAGACGCGCTCGACGAAGCCCGAGCTTCACGTCGAGATCTGCTCGGAATGCCACCCGTTCTACACCGGGAAGCAAAAGCTCCTCGACACCGGTGGGCGCGTCGAGCGCTTCCAGCGCCGGCTCGAGAAGGCCGGCCGCGGCAGCGGTAGCGGCAACTAGGACCCACGTGGCCCAACCCATCGGCGGCCAGGCAGTCCTGGAGGGTGTGATGATGCGCGGCCCGTCCGCGTGGTCCGTGGCGGTGCGAAAGCCCGACGGCGACATCGCCGAAGTGAACAGGCCGATCGCCTCGGTGCTGCTGCGGCATCGCTGGCTCCGGATTCCGATCGTTCGCGGAGTCATCGCGCTCGGCGAGTCGCTGGCGATCGGGTTTCGCGCGCTCGCGATCTCGGCGAATTACGCAGCGCAGCAGGAGGATGACGACGGAGAGGTGCAGACCGAGCTCTCCCGCGGTCAGCTTCTCTTCGCCTTCGGGATCGCGATTGGCTTCGCGCTCCTCCTCTTCAAGGTCTCGCCGGCTCTGATCACGAACTGGTTGCCGATCGAGTCGACCGGCGCGTTCGTTGTGGTCGAAGGGCTGGTGCGCGTGACCATCTTCATCGCCTACCTACTCCTCATCTCGCTCTTGCCCGACCTCAAGCGCGTCTTCCAGTACCACGCCGCCGAGCACAAGGCGATCAACGCTTACGAGGCGGGGGCCGAGCTCGAGCCCGAGACGGTTTCGCGCTACAGCCTCTTGCACGTCCGGTGTGGCACCGCGTTCTTGCTCTACGTCATGGTGATCGCGATCTTCGTCTTCGCCTTCTTCGGGCGGCCGACCTGGTACTGGCTGATCGCCACGCGCATCCTCCTCCTGCCCGTGATCGCCGGCATCGCCTACGAGGTCATCCGCTTCGCGGGCAAGCACCAGCAAAACGCCTCGCTGCGAGCGCTGCTCGCGCCGGGGCTTTGGCTCCAGCGCCTGACGACGCGCGAGCCGACCCTCGATCAGATCGAGGTGTCGATCCGCGCGCTTCGCGAGGTACTTCGCCTCGAGGGCCGCATAACCCCCGAGGAGCGCAAGGTCGAAGTAATGGCCTAGCCAGCGGCTCTGGACGGCAGGGTTAGCCTGGCTAGGTGTCCGGCCCAGCCGGATACCGCGGCAAGTGGTCGTCGGGAAGCTCGTCCCAGGGCGCCTTCGAATCGACAAACGTGTGGTACTGGGGCCGAATGCCGGGGTCGCCGTCGAGCGCAGCCGAGACGAATGGAGATCTCCTCGCCCTCCGGCCAGTGGGCCCCGAAGAGGCTCGACCCGCAGACCTCGCAAAACGCCTTCACGGCTCCGCGGTCCGGGCGGTAGACGCGAATGAGCTCCTCGCCGGCGAGCAGCCTGAAGCCCTCCCGCGACACTCGGCCCATCGTCAGGCCGAACGCACCGGAGTGCTTGCGGCAGCGCGAGCAGTGACAGTGGCTCGAGCGCCGGAAGGGCTCGGTCACCTCGAAGCGGACGCCACCGCAGAGGCAGCTTCCGGTCAGCGAAAGGCTCACGGTGCCAGTCTAAGAGCTCGTTTCAGAATGGGGCCTCGTCGCCGGGGTGCGATGGGCGGTGCGAGGCGCGGACGCAGGGAGCGTTCGTATCGAATGAGATACGGGCGCGACCGAGGACAACGCATCGCGCCGTCTAGCGCGGCCCGGCGGCTCAGGTCCTCATTTTGAGACGGGCTCTAAGCAAGCGACGGGGCTATCCTGAGCGGCGATGTCCGAGTCCGTCGAGAGGCTGATCGAGGAGCTGGAGCGCTCCTATGGGGAGGCGCAGGAGCGCATGTCCGACCGTGCTGTCTTCTCCGACCGTCAGGCGGCCGCCGAAGCGGGCCGCCGCCTGAAGGAGCTCGAAGGGGCCCATAAGCTCGCGCAGGACTGGACGGCGACCAATGAGGACCTCGAGGCCGCCCGCGGGGACTCGGAGCTGCGCGATCTCGTCCCCGAGCTCGAGGGGCGGCTCGCAGAACTCGAGGAAGAGCTGAAGCTCTCACTCGTCGAACGCGACCCCAACGACGCGAAGGACGTCATCGTCGAGATCCGCAAGGGGGCCGGCGGCGACGAAGGCGCGATCTGGGCGGGCGACCTTTTCCGCATGCTCACCCGCTACGCGGAGCGGCGGGGCTTCAAATGGGAGGTGCTGGGATCGAATCCGAGCGAGGCGGGCGGGTTCAACGAGGTGACTTTCGAGATCAGGGGCGACGGCGCCTATTCCGTCTTCAAATGGGAGGGCGGAACGCACCGCGTGCAGCGCGTCCCGGCGACGGAATCCCAGGGGCGAATCCACACCTCGACCGCGACCGTGGCCGTCATGCCTGCGGCCGAGGAGGTCGAGGTCGAGATCGACCCGAACGACCTCAAGGTCGACGTCTACCGCTCCACCGGCCCGGGCGGCCAGAGCGTGAACACGACGGACTCGGCCGTCAGGATCACCCATCTCCCCACGGGCCTGGTCGTGGCCATGCAGGACGAGAAGTCCCAGCTCCAGAACAAGCAAAAGGCACTGCGCGTGTTGCGCGCGCGGCTGCTCGAGCTCGAGCGCCAACGCCAGGAAGACGAGCTCTCGGCCACGCGCCGCTCGCAAATCGGTCGCGGTGAGCGCGCGGAGAAGATTCGCACGTACAACTATCCCGACAACCGCGTGAGCGACCACCGGGTCAACCTGACCATCAAGAGGCTCGACCGGATCGTGGAGGGCGATCTCGACGAGTTCACCGAGGCGCTCGCGGCCGAAGAGCGGCGCCGCGGTCTCGAAGACGCAGCCGTCGCGTGACCCCCCTCGAAGCCGTGCGCAGGGTCGCGCAGAAGCTCGAGGAGAGTGGCGTGCCTTCACCCCGGGTGGACGCGGAGATTCTCGTCGCACACGTCCTCGGCGTCTCGCGCTCCGAGGTTTACAGCGCCGACGATCAGCTCAGCGAGGAAGAGCTTCGTCGTCTGCATTCGGCTCAGGAGCGCAGGCGATTGCGAGAACCCCTCGCGTACATCCTCGGGGAATGGGGCTTCCGCCGGCTGACGCTCAAGGTCGATCGCCGAGTGCTCGTCCCGCGGCCGGAGACGGAGGTTCTCGTCGAGCGCTGCCTGGAGCATCTTCGCGATCTTTCAGGACCTCGCGTCCTGGATGTGGGCGTGGGCTCCGGGGCGATCGCGCTTGCGATCGCCGACGAGCATCCGGCCGCTCGGATCCTGGCCGTCGACCGCTCCGCGGACGCAATCGAAGCCGCGCAAGAGAATCTTGTCCATACCCCCATCGACGGCCGCATGGAGTTCCGCCAGGGCGACCTGCTCGCGGGCATCTCCGGGCCGTTCGACCTCGTGGTCTCGAACCCGCCATACGTCTCCCCCGAGGATTTCGACACGCTCGAGCCCGAGGTCCGCCTCTTCGAGCCTCGCGAGGCGATCGTCGGGGTGGGGGTGGGGGCCGAGATCGCCCGGGCGGCCCGCGCCGTACTTTCGCCCGGCGGCTGGCTGCTGCTCGAGTGCGGTGACGGGCAGGCGGCAGACCTCGCCGCCGAGTTCGAGCGCCTTGGCTACGGCGACGTTGTCAGGACACGCGACCTCGCGGACCGCGAGCGGGTCGTCGAGGGCCGATGGGCGTAGAGGAGACGGTCACCGCGCTCAGGGCAGGCCTGCCCGTGATCCTGCCGACGGATACCGTCTACGGTCTCTGCGCCGACGCCTACCGCGAAGCCCCGGTGCGGCGCCTTTGCCGATTGAAGAGGCGCCCGGACGACATGCCGTTGGCGCTGCTCGCATCGGACCTGGAGGTCATCCTCGACGCGGTCCCTGAGCTTCGCGGGCGGGCGGCAGTGCTGGCCCGAGGCCTCCTGCCGGGCCCGTTCACGCTCATCCTGCCGAATCCCGGCCGCCGCTTCCGCTGGCTCAGTGGGGCCGACCCGGAAAGCATCGGCATCCGGGTCCCCGAGCTACCGGACGAGTCTCGCGCGGTCCTCGACCGTGTCGGAGCGGTTGCTGCGACGAGCGCGAACCTCCACGGGGGACGCGACCCGGCCCGCCCCGGGGACGTTCCGGAGGAGATCTGGAGTTCCGCCGGCGCGCTCGTCGACGTGGGCGAGCTGCCCGGGACACCCTCGACGGTGGTCGACCTGAGGGGGCCTCAGCCGCGGGTACTGCGCGAGGGGGCCGTTCGGGTCGCGGATGCGCTCGCCGCGATCGCACGAGTTGCAAGCGAATAGACGGCCAGGGTGCCCACGACGGTCGCGACCCACTGGAGCGCGGGTCTCGACTGCAGCGGGAGCGCCAGCGTGAGCCCCACAACGAACGCCGGCACGACGAGCGACGTGGTCGCGAACGCTGCCACCCGGCTCAGGCCGAAGCTCCGGCGCAGATCTCCGTACTCGCTGACGAGCGGAACGAGGATGATCCCCGCGAGGAGGGCGACAACGAGCATGGAGGGGCTCATTGTCCTCCCTTAACGCGGAAACACCAAGCAGAGTTAAGGCGTTGATCGTCTTTCTCACGCCGTCTGAGTGACTAAGCTGGCAGGCGTGGCGATCGCGCAGGGGACCTTGCAGGAGCTCCGCGAAGCACTTCTCGCCGACATCGACCCCGAGACGGCCTCGCTGATCTACCGCGAGCTCGAGCGTCAGCGCAACACGATCGAGCTGATCGCATCTGAGAACTTCACGTGGCCGAGCGTCCTCGAGGCCGTCGGCAGCGTCCCGACCAACAAGTACGCAGAGGGCTACCCGGGCCGCCGCTACTACGGCGGCTGCGAGATCGTCGACGAGATCGAGCAGCTCGCCATCGACCGGGCGAAGGAGCTGTTCGGCGCCGAGCACGCCAACGTCCAGCCGCATGCAGGCGCGCAGACCAACATGGGCGTCTACTTCAGCTGCCTCGAGCCCGGCGACACGATCCTCGCCATGCGCCTCGACCACGGCGGGCACCTGACGCACGGGTTGAAGGTGAACTTCTCCGGAAAGCTCTACAACGTCGTCGGCTACGGGGTCGATCGCGACTCCTTCCTGATCGACTTCGACGAGGTCCTGCGCCTCGCGAAGGAGAGCCGCCCGAAGCTGATCGTCTGCGGCGGCTCGGCCTACCCGCGCAGGATCGAGGCCGAGCGTTTCCGGGAGATCGCCGACGAAGTCGGGGCACTTCTCCTCTGTGACATGGCGCATTTCGCCGGTCTCGTCGCCGCAGGTTTCCACCCGAACCCCACGCCGCACTGCGACTTCGTCACCTCGACGACCCACAAGACCCTCGCCGGCCCGCGCTCGGGCTTCATCCTCTGCAAGGAGGAACACGCCCAGGCGCTCGACAAGGCGGTCTTCCCCGGGATGCAGGGCGGACCGCTCCTGCATGTCATCGCGGCCAAGGCGACCTGCTTCAAGATTGCGGCCTCGGAAGCCTTTCGTGAGTACCAGGGACAGATCCGTGCGAACGCCGACGCGCTTGCAGGCTCGCTCACGGAGGGCGGCCTCGACCTCCTCACGGGCGGCACGGACACCCACCTCATGCAGATCGACCTGCGCAAGAGCGACTGGACCGGCAAGGCCGCCGAGGATCGGCTCCACGAGGTGAGGATTACGGCGAACAGGAACACCGTGCCGTTCGACGAGCGCCCCCCGATGGAGGCCTCGGGAGTTCGACTCGGCACGCCGGCCGTGACGATGCGCGGTTTCGACGAGGACGATCTGCGGGAGGTGGGCGCGATCATCGCCGGCGCGCTCGCGGACGCCCCGGACATCGCGGCTCTGAGCTCTCGAAGCCAGGCGCTCTGCGAGCGCAGGCCCCTCTACCCGGGCTTTCGCGGATACCCGGCCTACACGACCGAGCCGTGACTGTGGCCACCGAGAACGTCGTGGTCGTCGACCACCCGCTCGTCCAGCACAAGCTCGGACTCCTCCGAGACAAGACGACGCCAACCCAGGTCTTCCGCCAGCTGGTCGACGAGCTCACGCTCCTGCTCACGTACGAAGCCACGAAAGACATGGCCACCGAGGAGAGCGAGATCGAGACGCCGCTCGAACGGACGACGGTACAGCGGATCTCCGGGAAGAAAGTCGCCGTCTGTCCGATCCTGCGAGCGGGGGTCGGCATGCTCGACGGCGTCCTCTCCCTCATCTCGGGCGCGCGCGTCGGTTTCATCGGCCTCTACAGAAACGAGGACACGCTCGAGCCGGTCGAGTACTACGTCAAGCTCCCGCAGGACATCGCCGAGCGCGACGTCCTCATCCTCGACCCGATGCTCGCCACCGGGAACTCGACCGCCGCTGCGGTCGCGACGGTCAAGCGAGCGGGCGCGCAGTCCATTCGTCTCATCGCGATCATCGCCGCACCCGAGGGAATCGAGCGCCTGCAGTCCGAGCACCCTGACGTCGCGATCGTCGTCGCGGCAATCGACCGGGAGCTGAACGAGCGCGGCTACATCGTTCCCGGACTCGGGGACGCCGGCGACCGCCTCTACGGCACCAGGTAGGGGCGGGGCATGCCCCGCCCGCAAAGGCCAACCGAATGCTGACGACGTTCGAAAACCACCTGGACGTGCTCTGGGGTTTCCTCGTCGCGCTCGGCGTCGTTCTCCTCCTCACCCCGGCGGTCGGGCGCGTC
>WNFZ01001506.1_pt1 | contig 51373 bp, 46 predicted proteins | sample 5400081 | NCBI WGS metagenome assembly WNFZ01 (sample SAMN13153365, study PRJNA577476) | soil metagenome | isolation source: 80 cm soil or saprolite under grassland replicate 1 | place: USA:California | collected 2016-06-15
CGCAAATCGTGAGGCGCGCAGCAGCTTGATTCGCGTTGGCCCCACAGTATCACGGTGTGCTCGCCGCCGCGGCCTGCTCTTTGGCCTTGTATTCATCGATGATTCCCTCGAGGCGCGCGATGTTCTGCAGCAGCCGCTCGGTGCTCAGGCGCAGGAAATAGTAGCCGAATTCCGGATTCTGAAAGTAGATTTCTAGCAGCCGGTCATAGGTGATGGCGAGCACTTCTCCGTCCTCGGTGCATTCGAGCGACTGGGTGCGCCGGTTGTCAGGCGAGAGAAAAGCGAGTTCGCCGACGAGACGGCCGGGGGGAAGCTCGATGCCCAATTCGGTCACCAGAAATTTTCCCGTCGCGGTGAAGAACATCTCGTTGGCTCGGTCGCCCTTGCGGAACAGCACGTCGCCCTTGGAGTACTTGCGCCGAGTCATGAACGGCTTGAGCCAATCCATCGACAAATCGCCTTGCGCGGCGACCCGCGCCTTGTTCACGAGTTTGAGCATCTGCGCGAGGCGGAAAATATTGATGGGTAGCAACAGAATATATAAAATAAGCGTGGTAACGGTATTGGATAGCACGCCATAGCCGATGAAGAATACATCACTGATGATGCCGGCCACCCGCAGCGGCACCATTGTGCGCATCAACAGCGTGGTGACGAAAAAAATGGCCCCCAGCAGTGCGAACATGTTGGCGACGGTGATGGATGCCAGCGCGATATCGATCAGACGCTGCAATAGGGCCTCGAACGTGATGTTGCTCGCATCCACCTTGAGGTGAGTGAGCAACTTGGTGAGGATATCGTCCATCGCCGCGTCGAATGCGCTGTTCGCCAGCATCGCCATATCCAGATCGCCGAGGGTCATGGTTCAGTGTTCCTGCTCACAAACGAGACATGCGCTCCCTGGTAAGATGCCGCGGTTGGGAAGCGACCATATGCCACGCATCTTTACCGGGTAGGCCTGTGGCGTTTTTGATGCAATTACACGATCCCGGCGCGCGATCAACGTCCATGACCGGCGGCGGCAGCGGATCTCGTCAGGCTCGGTGTGCTATGTTTGCCAAGATCACGGGAGCATCAATGAAGGCAATGCGAAAAGGGAACTGTTTCATCGGCGGGGCCGCCATTGTTGCGGCGCTGTTTGCGGTCAACCCGGAAGGATCGGCCGCGGACGTGCTCAAAGTCGCCGCCGCCCAGCGCGGAGCTTGGGAGTCGGCCGCGCCCGAGCTCGGGCAGTCCGCCGGCATCTTCAGCAAGCACGGGATTACACTCGACGTGGTCTACACGCGCGAGGGCGAGGCCGAATCGTCGGTGGCGTCCGGCAGCAGCGACGTGGGGATAGGCGTTGGCACGGTCGGGGTACTGCGCGCCTACGGCAAAGGCGCTCCGCTGCGGGTGATCGGGGCGAGCACGACCGGCACCGCCAACTACTGGTATGTGCAGGCTGCCTCGGTGATCAAAGCGGTCAAGGACATCAACGGCAAGACGATCGCTTATTGGACAAGTAATGTGGCCAGTAAGTACGACGTGTTCGATCTCATCAAGCAGTACCGCCTCAACAAAGCAAGGCCGGTGGCAATCAGCGGACCGGCCGCGACGTTCAACCAGGTTATGTCGGGTCACGTGGACGTCGGCTGGGCGGAGGCGCCATTCGGGGTCGATGCCGTCGAGCAAGGCAAGACCCGGGTGGTGGCGCGAGCAAGCGAGGTTCCCGCAATCCGCCGCGATACGGTCCGCGTGCTCATTACCAACGACGATACGTTGCAGAAGCGCAAGGACGTCCTTGCCCGTTTCATGCAGGCTTATCGCGAGACCGTCGACTGGATGTATTCCGATCCGGCCGCGCTCAAGCGTTACGCCGAGCTCGCCGGCGTATCGGAAGGCATCGCCAAGCGGCTGCGCGATGAGTTCTTCACGAAGGACATGCTCGCGCCCGACAAAGTCGTCGGTCTCGATGCCATTATGAAAGACGCGATCACCTCGCGATATATCCCGACCCCGCTCTCGAAAGCACAGATCGCTGAATTGATTCAAATCCCGGCGCCGGCCCGGTAGCGCTGCTTCTGCGGCGTCCACGTCTTCAATGCGCTTTAGGCCCAAAGACGTGGATGCCCGCGACACGCACGGGCATGACAGCGGAGAGGGTGATTTCCTCCGGCAAGTCATCAGCCAGCGGGTTGCGAGCGCTGATGCGCCCTGAGCGCGGCAAGACGTCGGTCGCGCCAGCGCATGCGTGCGGCGAGTTGCTCCGCGGTGAGGGCTTTTCCCCATTGCGAGAGGATACGCGCGAGGTTCTCGTCGCCGTAGATCGAGGGATCTGCCGCACTCAAGGCGCTCAGGCTTTCTCCATAGCGCCGGCAGTAGTCGGCGATGCCGGCGGGGGCGTTGAGCTCGATCGTCTCGAACGGCCCCATGAATGACCAGCGCAGGCCCAATCCATCTTTCAGAGTCTTATCGAGATCCTGCGGCGTCACGTAGCCGTTCCCGACCAGGCGAAACGCCTCCGACAGCAGCACCGCCTGCAGCCGATTGAGGATGAATCCCTCGATCTCGCGCTCGACGATGATCGGCACCTGGCCGACGGCCTCGTAGATCGCCTTGGCTTTGGCGATCACGGCGGGGACGGTCCACGGCGCGCCGACGAGCTCCACCAGCGGGACGAGATGCGGCGGGTTCACCGGATGCGCGACGAGGCAGCGATGCCGTCCTTTGAGGTCTTCCGTGAATCGGCTTGCGACGATTGTCGAGGTGGAAGAGGCGAGAATTGACTCGGGTGCAGCGAGCCGGTCGAGCTCGCAGAAAACCGCGCGCTTCACCTCGATGCGCTCCGGCAGGCTCTCTTGGACCAGAGTCGCGCCGTCGAGCGCGTCGGTTAGATCGGCGGCGAGGCGCACCCGCGCGGCCGCAGCTTGCGGATCCTTGAGGAGGCTCTGCTCGGCGAGATCGCCGAGCTCCTGCGTCACGAAAGCACGCGCCTTCTCGGCGACATCGCGCTCGCAATCGTAGAGTGCGACCTCGAAACCGCCGCCTGCAAACACGATCGCCCAGGAGCGACCGATCAACCCGGCTCCGACCACGGCAACGCGATTGTTCACATCCACAGCATCTTTCTCCTCAGGGCGAGGTCGTCCCGCAGTGCGTGCGAGGGACCGGTCCAGGTCACGGAGCCGCGCTCGAGCACCACCGTGCGGTCGGAGAGCGCAAGCGCCAGATCGAGATGATGGTCGACGATGATCATCGCCACATCGTAGCGCAGCCGATCGAAGGCCTCGAACAGTTCCTCGGTAACGGCGGGAGAAAGTCCCTCGAACGGTTCGTCCAGCAGCAGCACGCGCACGTCGCCGGCCAGCGCGCGGGCGACCGCCAGCATCTGCTGCTCGCCGCCCGAAAGGTAATCCGCCGGCGAATGCCAGCGCTCGACGAGCCGCGGGAAATACGAGGCGATGCGCTGGTCGTCCCAATGGATGCCGCTGCCGGTCATGCGCTTGAGGCGGCCGAGCATGAGGTTGTCGGCCACCGTCATGCCGGCGAATAGGCCTCTGCCCTGCGGCACGTATCCGATGCCGCGCCGGGCGATCTCGGCCGAGGCCAAGCCCGCCGTGTCCTCGCCGGAGAGCCGGATCGCACCGGCTGCGGGTGGAGCAATGCCGATCACGGTCTTGAGCAGCGTCGACTTGCCGGCGCCGTTGCGGCCAAGCAGCGCCATGATTTCGTGCTCGCGCACGTCGAGCGATACGGCGTTGAGGATGTGGCTCTTGCCGTAAAAGGTATCGACGTGATCGACGACCAGCAGCGGCGTCGTGCCGGCCGCCGAGACGCGCGGCTTGGCGGCGAGTGCAGCAACACCTGAGCCGATATAGACTTCGCGCACCTTGGCGTCGCTGCGCGCGTCCTCGACCGTTCCATCGACGAGCACCTTGCCCTCGTTCATGACGGTCACATGATCTGCGATTTGGAACACGCGATCGATGTCGTGCTCGACCAGCAATACGGCAATTTCCGCTGAAATGGTCGTGAGCAGCGCGGCAATCCGCGCGCGCTCGGCGGCGGCAAGCCCGGCGAGCGGCTCGTCGAGCAAGAGGATGCGCGGCCGGGTGGCAACGGCGAGGCCCATATCGAGCAGCCGCTGCCCGCCGTACGATAGCGAGGCGGCCTCCGCGCGTTCCATGCCTGCGAGGCCGAGAAAGGCGATAAGCTCGGCGGTCTCGTCGTTGACGTCCGCCATTGCCGCGGCCGACGTCCACAGCGCGAAGCGCTTGGTGCTGCGTGCTTGCACGGCGAGCCGCAGGTTCTCTTGGGCTGACAATCCGCCGAACAGATTGGTGATCTGGAACGAGCGGCCGACGCCCGCCGCGGTGATGTCCTCCGCCTTCAAGCCCGCGATCGAGCGGCCTTCAAGCTCGATTGCGCCGGCGTCCGGCGGAAAGAGGCCCGACAGGAGATTGAACGCGGTGGTCTTGCCGGCGCCGTTCGGGCCGATCAACGCGTGCAAGGTGCGGTCCTTGACTGCGAGATCGACGCCGTCGACCGCGTGAATGCCGCCGAATCGCTTGACCAACCCGCGCGCCAGCAGCACCGGTGCTTCGCTTGCGACGGCGCGGCGATAGATTTGCGGCAGCGCTGCATGCTCGGTGATGTAGCGGCCTGCCATGGCGGCGGCCTCGATCGTGCGCTTGCGGAACGGGGCCATGATTGGTCCAGCGACGCCGACGAGGCCGGTCGGCGAGAACACGATGAAGCCGACGAACAGCAGGCCGAAATAGAACAGCCAGTGCGGCGTCCAGATCGATAGAAATTCGCGAAAAAGGATGAAGAACAAGGCACCGAGCGCGGGTCCGAGAAAGCTGCGCATGCCGCCAATCACCACCATGGCGACAAGCTCCCCCGAGAAGGCCACGGCAAGCGGCTCGGCCGAGGCGAAGCGATGATTGAACACCGAGAGCGTGCCTGCGATCGCCACCACGGTCGCGGACAGCACGAAGCCGATCAGCTTGTAGCGATCGGTCGGGTAGCCGAGGAAACGCGCGCGCTCCTCGTTCTCGCGGATCGCCACCAGCACGGTGCCGACCGGCGAGCGGTGGAAGCGCCAGAGTAGGTAGCACACTGCCATCCCGATCGCCGCGACCGCCCAGTAGTAGACACGGTCGGATTCGAGATCGATGCCGAGCACGCTCGCGCGGGTCACGCCGCCCAATCCGCTCTCGCCTCCGGTGAGCTCGGTCCAGCGATAGGCGATGGCGAACAGCAGCGCGGTGAGCGCCAGCGTGAGCAGCGAGAAATAGACGCCCCGCCGGCGCAGAATCAGCGCCCCGGAGAGAAGCGCGGCCGTCGCGACAAAAAAGATCGCGAACACGAAGGGGAGAATGATGCCGCCGGGAAACCAGTAGCGCTGGCTCAATGCGGCAGCATAGGCGCCGAGCCCGAACCACGCACCGTGTCCGAACGAGACGAGACCGGTATGGCCGAGGAGCAGGTTGAGGCCCATGCAGGCAATGGCGAACACGATCACGTCGATTGCCGAGCGCAGCGGCAGGCCGACGAGGTCGAGCGCGAACGGCAGCAGCGCAAGCGCGAGCGCCGTAATGACAAGTGGGGCGTGTTCGTCGCGCATGCCCGCTACTCGAACTTTTGGATGCGCTCGCCGAACAGGCCGCGCGGCCGCACCAGCAGCACCAGCGCCATCAGCAGATACATCGAGGCTTCGCCCCAGGACGGGTTGAAGTAGATGGTGACGCCCCGGACGATCCCGACCAGCACAGCCGCGGCGATGACGCCCCAGAACGAGCCCAAGCCGCCGATCACGACCACGACGAAGGCCGCGGTGAGGATCTCGGCGCCCATCGCGGGGTGCACGCCGGCGATCGGGGCGAGCAGCACGCCGGCCAGTCCCGCCAGTCCCACGCCGAGGGCGGCGATCGCCGTCATATAGGGCGCCAGCGAAATGCCGAGCGCGCCGACCACGTCCGGGTTCTGCACGCCCGCGCGCACGACGCGGCCGAACGCGGTGTGGTAGACGACGAACCAGGTCGCCGTGACGGCGGCGGCGGCGACGGCGAGGATGATGAGGCGGTAGCGCGAGTAGATGAAGTCGCCGATCAAGATCTGCCCGCGCAACTCCGGCGGAATCGAGAACGGCAGTGGCGTTGCGCCGAACACGATGCGCAAGCCTTGCTCGATCACCATCGCGAGCCCGAAGGTCAACAGCAGGCTCAGGATCGGATCGGACCGGTAGAAGCGGCGAAACAGCAGGCGTTCGACCGCAATCCCGATGAGCCCGACAGCGAGCGGGGAAGCGACGAGGGCGCCGGCGAAGCCGATGCGGTCCGCCAGGATGACGGCGAGATAGGCGCCGATCGCGTAGAAGCCGCCGTGCGCGAGATTGACGATGCCGCCGAGCGCGAAGATCAGCGAGAGGCCGAGCGCAATGAGCAGGTAATACGCGCCGACCAGGAGGCCGTTGAGAACCTGCTCGAGGATGAAGACGAGCTGCACGCGCCACTCTTGGGAAGGAGAATGCAAGCCGATGGATCAGGTCATGCTATGTCGTCCCCGCGAGGGGCACCCCGCGACGCTTGCGTCGCGGGGACCCGGTTGCGGGGACCCATGATCACCGGCTCTGGAATATGGGTCCCCGCTTTCGCGGGGACGACAACTAAACCGAGTTGAGGTAATTCCGCGCCGCCTCTACTTACCCGATCTTGCAGGTGCCGTCCTTCGGCGGGGCGATGATCTCCATGTCCTCGTTCGCAGCTGGGACGGCGCCGAGCGCGTCGTAGATGTCCCACTGGTCCTTCATCTTGGCGGGATCCTTGGCGCGCACCGCGTACATCTCCATGACCATCTGGTTGTCGTAGGGACGGAAATACGCCTCGCGCGCCTTCATGACGTCGAACTTGGCGCCTTTGCGCAGATGCTCCGCAAGCTTCTGCGGATCGGTGGACTTGGTCTCGGTCATCGACTGCGCCACGATCTTGAGCGAGTTGTAGTCGCCCCACGACTGATTGTCCGGAAGCTTGCCGTATTTCTTCTGGAATGCCTCGACGTATTTCTTCGAGCTCGGCGTATCGACGAGGTGGTGCCACACCAGCGGCCAGATGCCGGAGAAATTGCCCTTGCCGGCGCCCCATGCGACCACGGTATCGAAGCCGAAGCCGGCGACGGGGAACGGCAGGCCGTATTCGGAATATTGCTTGAGGAAGCTCGTGATCTGGTTGCCGGCGAGATTCGACACCACGAGATCGGGCCGCGCCTGGCGGACTTTCAGCAGATAGGGAGAAAAGTCGGTGGCATCGGTCGGCACCAGCTCGTCGGCCGCGAATTGACCGCCGTTGGTCTCCATGAATTTTTTCGCAACGCGCAGAAGATCGTGGCCGAAAGCGTAGTCTGCCGTCAGCGAGTACCACTTCTTGCCGCGCACCAGGTTCTCGCGCAGCAGGTACTGGCCGACCGCCATCACATACATCGAGTTTGCGCCCTCGATGTGGAACATGTACGGGTTGCAGCTTGAGCCTCGCAGCGCGTCGGAATTGCAGCCGGTGTTGATGTACACGGCCTTCAAGCGATTTGCGACTTGACCGATCGCCAAGCCGGAAGCCGAGGAGATTTCGCCGATGATCATCGCGACCTTGTCGCGTTCGATCAGGCGCTCGGCTTTGGCGGAAGCGGTCTGCGGATTGACCGAGTCCTCCATGACCAGCTCGATCTTGCGGCCCATCACGCCGCCCGAATTGTTGATCTCGTCGGCGGCGAGCTTGACACCCATGACCGCGTATTCGCCGAGCGGCCCGAGAAAGCCGGTGAGCGGGGTCAAATGTCCGATGCGGATCGCATCGGCTTGCCCGCGCACGACCGCCGGCATGCCGACGCCGGCAAGTAGCGCCGAGCCGGCCGCGCTTTTGATGAGCGCACGGCGTGACAAACTGGACGTCATGGCGTTTCCTCCGTTCGAAGAGCCTTATGCGTTTGTAGATGCGGACTGGCGTCCGCCGGCGCCCGCGGCAGTCGGCGCGCTTCCGTCGGCTTTACTTGCCACAAAAGGCATGTATCACTCAAGGAGTTGGCGAGCGGCGACAGCGAAATGGCAGTGGCAACCGAGAAGATCGACATCAAGCTCAATATCAACGGTCACGATTACGCGGCTCGGGTCGAGCCGAGAAAGACGCTGGTCGATGTCATCCGCGACGAGTGCGGGCTCACCGGCACGCATATCGGCTGCGAGCACGGCGTCTGCGGCGCATGCACCGTGATTCTCGACAACGAGGCGGTCAGATCCTGCCTGATGTTCGCCGTGCAGGCCCAGGGCAAGCGCATCCGCACCGTGGAAGGGCTTGCCGACGGCGACAACCTGCATCCAGTGCAGACCGCCTTCATCGAGCATCACGCGCTTCAGTGCGGGTTCTGCACGCCGGGTTTTCTCATGCTGACGGTGAACGCGCTGGAGACCAATCCCGATCTCACGGATGACGAGATTCTCGACCTTCTGTCCTCCAATCTCTGCCGCTGCACCGGCTATCAGAACATCGTCAAGGCGGTGCGCAGCACGGTTGCCGAGATGCGGCGCGCGCCCGCGCGCTGATTTCGGCATCCCGGTGCCAACGCCAAGCAAAATCCAAGGACCGCGTGCCGATCGACGTTCATGCCCATTATGTCCCGCCGCAATTGATTGACGCGGTCGCTACCCGCGGCAAGGAGATCGGCGTGCGGCTCGTTCAATCCGCCGGCGCGCCGCCGGCGCTGCATTTCGATTACGGCTTCAAGGTGCGGCCGTTCTTTCCCCGCCTGATCGAGCCGGTCGCCGAGCGGCGCGCCTGGCTCGACGCGCAGGGCATCGATCGGCAGATCGTCGGGACCTGGCCCGACATATTCGGATATGGCCTCGCTCCCGATGCCTGTGTCGCCTGGCATCGCATGCTCAACGATACGCTGGCAGCGTGGTGCGCGGACAATTCGGATCGCTTCGCCTGGATCGCGTCCGTTCCGCTCATTCGAGCCGAGGCCGCCGCGGAGGAAACCGCGCGGGCCGCTGCGCTGGGGGCCTGCGGCGTGATCGTCTCGTCCAATGTCGAGAACATCAATCTCGGCGAGCTGCCGCTCGACGCGTTCTGGCCCAAGCTCGAAGCGCTCGGCTTGCCCGTGCTGATCCATCCGGTTCTGGTCGGGCCAGCACCGCGCGCCGCCAAGTTCGGTCTCGCCCAGATTGCGCAATACACCTTCGATACCACGCTCGGCATTGGCTCGCTGCTGATGTCGGGCGTGCTCGACCGTTTTCCCCGCCTCAAGCTGGTAGTGGCGCACGGCGGCGGCGCCTATCCTTATCTCGCCGGCCGCTTCGACGTCATGCATCGGCGCATGGACCGCGCGGCGCAAGGCAACGTCGCGGCCAAGGCGCCGTCCGCCTACGCCGCACAGATGGCCTATGACAGTATCGTCCATGCACCCAAAGCGTTGCGCTTTCTCATCGACGCGGTCGGACTTGATAATGTCGTGCTGGGAACCGACTATTCCTTCCCGCCGGCCGACATGGAGCCGCTCGCGCTGCTGCGCTCGGCGGGCTTATCTGCCGCCGAGATCGAGACGATCGCCGATGCAAATCCGCGCCGCGTCTTCGCGCGTCTGCGCTGAGCAATAGCGAGGCACGGGACGCATGGCCGGCGATGCCGAGAGAAGTCGGGGCTGGGTCGGCCGCTCCATCCGCCGGCTCGAGGATCCCACGCTGGTCGTGGGTCATGGCCGGTTCACCGGCGACCTGCCCGCGGCGCGCTGGGTCCGCTTCGCGCGAAGCTCGGTCGCTTCGGGACGCATCATCCGCATCGCGGCGCCCGAAGGCGCAATGGTTCTCACCACCGCTGACATGATGGCGGTGAAGCCGATCCGACCGATGTTGCACAAGTTCAATTACGTGCCGATCAGCCAGCCGGTGCTGGCGCGCGATGTCGTGCGGTTCGTCGGCGAGCCGATCGCTGCAGTGGTCTCGCCGACGCAGGAAGAGGCCGAGGACATTGCCGATCGTGTGGAGGTCGACATCGAAGAGATGCCGGCGGTGGTCGGCGCGGCTGCCGCGCTCGCGCACGGCGCACCGCTCGTCCACGCCGAAGCCGCCGGAAACGTCGTCGTCGAAGGGAGGCTGAAGACGTCGGAATTCGACGCCAAGGTGGCGCGTGCACACCGGCGCATCAAGCTCGACATCCGCTCGCATCGGCAGAACGCGCTGCCGATGGAGCCGCGCGCCGCGCATGCGGTCTGGGACGCCACGAGCGGGCGCGTCACCCTCACCTGCGCGACGCAGATGCCGCACGGCGTGCGAACGATCATTGCCGATCTGATCGGAATGCCTGAATCGGATCTGCGGGTGATCGCGCCGGACGTCGGCGGCGGGTTTGGGCAAAAAATGTCGCTGGCCGCGGAATTCGTTGTCGTGACCTGGCTCGCGCGCAAGCTCAAGACGTCGGTGGCATGGGTCGAGGACCGGCGCGAGAATCTCGTCGCCTGCTTCCACAGCCGCGATCAGTCGATCTCGCTCGAGGGCGCGTTCGACGGTGATGCCAAGCTGATCGGCCTCGCGGCGGATATCGTCGCCGATGTCGGCGCTTATTCCTGCTATCCCACCACCTGCGCGGTCGAGCCGCTAATGGCGATGGCGGAGCTGCCTGGCCCCTACGACGTGCGCGAATATTCCTGCACCTCGCGCGGCGTCCTGACCAACACCTGCCCGATGGCGCCCTACCGCGGCGTCTCGCGTCCGGTGATCACGTTCGCGGTCGAGCGGCTGATGGACAAGGCGGCGGTCGCCTTCGGCCTTGATCCGTTTGAGATTCGCCGCCGCAACCTGGTCAAGACCTTTCCCCATAAATCGGTGACCGGCCTCGTGTTCGATGAAGCGAGCTATATCGAAACCATGGAGGCGGCGGTCAAAGCCGTCGGCGTGCCGGCGTTTCGTGCCCGCCAGCTGCAAGCGCGCGCCGAAGGCCGCTATCTCGGTCTCGGCGTCGCCACGTTCTGCGAGCGCACCGGCTATGGCTCGCAGGCGTTCGCCGCGCGCGGCATGGAGGTGACGCCCGGCTGGGAAACCGTCGAGATGACCATGGATCCATCCGGCTTCATCGAGGCGCGGATCGGCGCTTCCCCGCACGGACAGGGCCTGCGCACCACGCTCTCGCAGATCATCGCCGATGAGCTCGGCACGTCGCCGGAGCGCATCAAGATCGTGCACGGCGACACCGATCGCACACCCTACGGGTGGGGGACCTTCGCCAGCCGCTCGCTGGTGATCGCCGGCGGCGCGACCTTACTAGCGGCGCGCAAGATCCGCGCCAAGCTCGCGACGATGGCGGGCATCTTGCTCGAAGCATCGGCCGACGACATCGTGCTCGAAGCCGATGCGGCGCGCGTCGCCGGAACGGATCGTTCCATACCGATGGCGGTCCTGGCGCGGTCCGCCTATCATCAAACTCATCGTTTCAAGGGCGAACTTGCGCCGGGGATTGCCGAGAGTGCGAGCTACGATCCGCTCGGCACCTTTTCCAACGCCTGCCACGTCGCCGTGGTCGAGGTGGACGTCGAGACCGGGCGCGTCAGGCTCGAAAAGTTTCTCGTTTGCGAAGATGCCGGGCGCTTGATCAATCCCATGATCGCGGACGGACAGATCCATGGCGGCGTCGCCCAGGGAATCGCGAACGCGCTGTTCGAGGAGATCATCTACGACGAGAGCGGCAATATTCTCACCGCAAGCCTGGCGGACTATCTGCCGCCGACTGCGCGGGAAATTCCGCAAATCGAAATCCATCATCTCGAGACGTTGACGGAAGCGTCCATCACCAAGGCAAAGGGGCTGGGGGAGGGCGGTGCGATCGGCGCGCCGGCGGCGGTCGTCAACGCCATCAACGATGCCTTGTCGCCGTTCGGCATATCGATCGACGAATTTCCGGCAATCCCACAGCGCATCCGCGCCGCCTTGCGCGCAGCCGGCGCGGCAAACAAGGGCTAGCGTGTCGGTTGAACGACTGAGCAAAACACCGCTCATTCCCGCGCAAGCGAGGTCCCCGCTTTCGCGGGGACGAGCGGCAGAGAGACCCGAGATGAGCATCGTCGGCACTTCGGTAAGGCGTCTCGAGGACCCGCCGCTGGTGACGGGCCGCGGCGCCTTTGCCGCCGATGTCGCGTTTCCCCACATGCTGCATATGCGTCTGGTGCGCTCCGCCCACGCGCATGGTCGTATCGTGTCGATCGACGCCAGCGCGGCGCTCGCCCTCCCTGGTGTCACGGCGGTGTGGACCTCGGCCGACGTCGCCGAGGTTCCTCCGATCGATTTCCGTCTGAGCCGCGTCGAAGGCTTGGCACCCTACCGCCAACCCATCCTCGCCCGCGAGCGCGTGCGGTATGTGGGCGAGCCGGTCGCCGCCGTGTTCGCAAACGACCCATACGTAGCGGAGGACGCCGCCGATCTCGCCGCCGTCGAAGTCGAAGACTTGCCGGTCGTCCTCGACGCGAGCGCGGAGCCGGGCGAGTTCGAGCCCGGCCGCTCGACCGAGGCGGCGATCGTGGAAAAGTCTTATGGAGATGTCGCGGCGGTGTTTCGCGATGCGGCGGTCGTGGTGGAGCTCGATCTCGCCGTCGGGCGGCACTCCGGCGTCCCGCTGGAAACCCGCGGCGCGATCGCACGCTACGACGCCGCGCGCGACCTGTTGGAGCTCTACGGCGCCGCCAAGGTGCCGCACTGGAATCGCGACAATATCGCCCGCATGCTGCGCCGCAGCCCGGCGAGCGTGCATCTGATCGAGGGTCATGTCGGCGGCGGCTTCGGCATTCGCGGCGAGCTTTATCCCGAGGACGTACTGGTCTGTCTCGCCGCGCTGCGATTCGATCGGCCGGTGAAATGGATCGAGGACCGGCGCGAGCATCTAATCGCGGCCAATCACTCGCGCCAGCAACGCCACAAGGTACGCGCTGCGGTTGATGCGGAGGGTCGCATTCTCGCCATTGAGGACGAATTCTTCCACGATCAGGGCGGCTACGTGCGCACCCACGCGGTCACGGTGCCCGATCTCGCTGCCGCCATGTTGCCGGGCCCGTATCGCGTGCCTGCCTATCGAGCGAGTGGGCACGTCCGACTCACCAACAAGACGCCGTGCGGCACCTATCGTGCGCCCGGGCGCTTCGAAAGCACGTTCGTGCGCGAGCGGCTGATGGATGCGATCGCGGCGCGACTTTCAATCGATCGGATCGAGATTCGCCGCCGCAATCTCATTGGCAAAGACGAGATGCCGTACGGGCGTCCGCTGGGGACGCTCGGCACCGAGATCATCCTCGATTCTGGCGACTATGCCGGTCTCCTCGACAAGGCCCTGGCAGCCGCCAAATGGAACGACTTGCAGGACGAGGTTAAGCGCCGGCGCGCTGGTGGCGAATGCGTCGGCACGGGCCTTGCGTTCTTTGTCGAGAAGAGCGGGCTCGGGCCTTACGACGGCGTGCGGGTCTCGGTGGACACATCCGGCACAGTCGAGGTGGTGACCGGCGCGGCGTCGCTCGGCCAAGGGATCGAGACGGTGGTGGCACAGATCTGCGCCGACGCGCTCGGCATCGATTATCGGCGCGTGCGGGTCGTGCACGGGCGCACCGACCGCATCGCTTTCGGGATGGGCGCCTTCGCATCCCGCGCCACGGTGATGACCGGTGAGGCAACCCGCCGCGCGGCGCTTGATGTCCGCGCCAAGGCGATCGAGGTCGCGGCCGAGCTCATGCAGCAAGACGCCGACGCACTGACGGTGCTTGACGGCAAGGTCGTGCGCAAGGGCGGCGACGGCCCTTCCATGGCGCTGGGCGAGATCGCCCAGGCATTGGAGCCGACATCGAAGCTGCTCGGCGCGCGCCCCCCCGGCCTTGCGGCGGACGGCTGGTTCTTCAGCGATCACATGGTGTATCCCTATGGCGTTCACGTCGCAGTCGCCAAGATCGATCGTGACACCGGCGGCGTGACCATCGAGCGTTATCTGCTCGCCTATGACATCGGGAGTTCCGCTACGACGAGCGGGGCGAGCCGCTCTCCGTCAACTTCGCGGATTATCTCATGCCGACGGCACGCGAGGTGCCGCCGCTCGACGTACTGATCACGCAGGATGCGCCTTCGCCACTCAATGCGCTCGGCTTGAAGGGCGCGGGCGAAGGCGGCATCAACGCCGTGGGCGCCGCGATCGCTGCGGCCATCGATGATGCGATCGGGGTCCCGGGCGCCGTCACCCGCCTGCCGGTGACGCCGCAAGGCCTGCGCGGAATTCTCGCGCAAGCGGCGCGTTGATCGCGCCCGACATCACACCGACAGCAGCCGCCGTTGCGCCGCGACGTCGTTGGCGAGATCGGCCATGCGGCCGTGCCATTGCAGCTGTCCTTTCTCCAGAACGTAAGCGCGGTCGCAGACGAGCTCGGCGAAATGGATGTTCTGCTCGGACAGCAGCACCGAGAGCCCTTCCTTCTTGAGCTCGACGATGGTGTTGGCCATCTGCTCGACGATCACCGGCGCCACGCCCTCAGACGGTTCGTCGAGCAGCACCAGCAGCGGGTTGCCCATCAGCGTGCGGGCAACCGTGAGCATCTGCTGCTCGCCGCCGCTCATATGCGCGCCGCGGCGATGGGTCATCTCGCGCAGATTGGGAAAGATCGTGAAGAGCTTTTCCGGCGTCCATGACGGGGCGGGGTGCCCGTCGGGATGATAGCGGGCGCCCTGGCGGCCAATGTCGAGATTTTCGGCAACGGTGAGGTCGGAGAAGATGCGCCGGTCCTCCGGCACGAAGCCGAGCCCGCGGCGCGCGATCTCGAATGCCTTGAGATGGGAAATGTCTTCGCCGAGGAAGTGGACCGTGCCGCTGCGTTGCGGGATCAGCGCCATCAGCGCCTTGAGCGTCGTCGATTTCCCGGCGCCGTTGCGGCCCATCAGCGCCACCACCTCGCCGCGGTCGACGTGGAACGAGAGCTCGAACAAAATCTGCGCGGCGCCATACCACGCTTTGAGCGCGTCCACTTCGAGCATCGCCGCGTTCATGGTCGCGCCTCGGCATGGGGCTTAAACGTGCGGCCGGTTCCGAGATAGACCTGCTGCACCTGCGCGTTGTCGCGAATAGCCGCCGCATTGCCGTCGGCGATCACCACACCGCGGGCGAGAACGATGATGCGGTCGGCATAGGCGAATACCAGGTCCATCGAATGTTCGGTGAAAAGCACCGAAATCCCGCGCTCCACCACCAGTCGCTTCACCAAGGCGATCAGCTCGTTGCGTTCGCGCGGCGCCATGCCGGCGGTCGGCTCATCCATGAGAAGCAGGCGCGGCTCGTTGGCGAGCGCGATGGCGAGCTCGACGCGCTTGACGTCGCCATAGGCAAGCTCCTTGCAAGCACGCCCGGCGGCGGGAGCCATGCCCACCTGGTCGAGCAGCGCAACGGCCCGCTGGTGATGGCGCGCCGCAAAGGCCGCACCGAGCCAAAAGATCTCCCGGTGGTGGCTTACGAGTGCCATCTGCACGTTCTCGGCGACCGTCATCGAGCCGAAGGTGGCGGCGACCTGAAAGGTGCGGCCGACGCCGAGGCGCCAGACCTCGCGCGGCTTGAGACCGACGATGCTGCGATCGGCAAATTCGATGTCGCCATGATCGGGCGCGAGTTGCCCATTGATCATGTTGAAGCAGGTCGATTTCCCGGCGCCGTTTGGCCCGATCAGCGCCAGGAACTCGCCTTCGCCGACCTCGAAGCTGACATTCTCGACGGCGTGCACGCCGCCGAACGCCTTCGACAGATTGCGCACGCGGAGCACGCTCATGCGGGCTTTCTCCGCGCCGCAGCCCGCTTGCTCAGCGCCCCGACGATGCCACCCGGGAATACGAGCACCAGCAGCAGGATCACCGCGCCAAGCAGCCCGCGCCAGAAGGTGGTCTGGCGCATGAGGTTGTCCTGCAGCACCGTGAATACCGCGGCGCCGACGATCGGCCCGGTCAGGGTTTGAATGCCACCCAAGAGCACCATGACCATGGCGTCGATCGAGCGTGATACCCAGGCTACGTCGGGGGAGATCGTTCCTTTGGCGAACGCAAAGGTGCCGCCGGCCACGCCGGCAAAGGTACCCGCGATGGCAAAGCCGATCCAGTGCACGCGCTTGACGTTGATGCCGATCGATTCCGCGCGCAGCACCGAATCGCGGCCGGCCCGCATGGCGTAGCCGAACGGTGCGAACAGAAAGCGTCGCAGGAGCAGCACGCCTGCGACCGCAAGCCCAAGCGTCAAGAGATAAAAGGCCCTGCGGCTGTCGAATGGCGCCTGCGGCCAGATGCCGAGAATGCCGTTGGAGCCTCCGGTGACATCCTCCCACTGAAACAGGATCGACCACACGATCTGCGCAAAGGCGAGCGTCAGCATCGCGAGGTAAACCCCAGAGAGTCGCACCGCGAACCAGCCGAACAGCAATGCGCCGAGCAAAGCCGCGAGCGGCGCGGCAATGAGCGCGACCGGCGTCGCTGCGGCGACAAACTTCACCATCAGCGCCGCGCCGTAGGCGCCAAGGCCGAAATAGGCGGCATGACCGAAGGAGTGCATGCCACCGGGGCCCATGATGAAATGCAACGAGGTGGCGAACAGGATTGCGATCAGCACGTCGATGCCGAGCACCAGCGCATAGGGCGAGACGTTGGCGAGCGGCAGCAGCAGTAGCCCGATGAGCACGGCCGCCGCGGTTGCCTTGAGCGCCAACGTCGCGGGCCGGATCGGATCGTCGATCTCAGCCGGGTTGCGCACCGCGGCTTGCGGACGTCCGAGCAGTCCGTACGGCCGTACGATCAGCACGATCGCCATCACCAGGAATTCCGCGACCAGAGTGAGCTTAGAGAAGTTCACGGCAAACGCGCCGAAGTGGACCAAGCCGAGCCCGATGCACAGCGCCTTCACCTCGGCGATGATGATCGCAGCGAGGAAGGCGCCGGTGATCGAGCCCATGCCGCCGACCACCACCACGACGAAGGCATCGCTGATCACCACGAGATCGAGCCCGAGATTGGCCGGCTCGCGCGCCACCTGCAGCGCGCCGCCGAAGCCGGCGAGAAAGGCACCGAGCACGAACACCACCGTGAACAGCATCGCTTGGTTGACGCCGAGCGCGCCGACCATCTCGCGGTCCTGCGTGGCGGCGCGGATCAGCCGCCCGAAACGGGTCTTGCCCAGCATCAGGTGGATCAACAGCAGGACGAACGGGCCGATCGCGATCAGGAACAGGTCGTAGGTCGGAAAGTTGCGTCCGAGAATTTCCATCGAGCCGCGCAAGCCCGGCGCGCGCGGCCCGAGCAGGTCTTCCGGTCCCCAGACGTATTGCGCCGCGTCGTTGATGATGAGGACCAACGCAAAGGTGGCAAGCAGCTGGAACAGCTCCGGTGCCTGGTAAATGCGGCGCAGCAGCAGCACCTCGACGAGCGCGCCCAGCGCGGCCACCACGAGCCCGGCGGCGAGAATGCCGCCCCAAAAGCCGAGACCTCCGCCCACCTTGAGGGCCAAGGTCGCGGCCAGATACAGCCCCAGCATGTAGAACGAGCCGTGGGCGATGTTGATGATGCGGGTGACGCCAAAGATGAGCGACAAGCCGGCGCCCACGAGAAACAGGCTTGACGCCGCGGCGAGGCCGTTGAGCGCCTGGAACAGGAGGGCTTCGAGACTCATGCGATGGCGAGGCCGCGTAGGTTGGGTTAGCGCGGCCGAGGAGCTGCGTGAGGGGCCGTGCGGTCAATTCCGCGCGTAACCCAACATGTCTCGGGCGCGGAATGTTGGGTTACGCGCGGAGCAAGGTTACCGCAGAACCGCCGGCCGCGGGCCGCGCTAAGTCAACCTATGCACTTAGTCCGCTAGCGCCATCAATTCATTGCGGCCGCCGGACGCAGCTTCTTCACCTCCTCGTCGGACGGCAACACGCTGGCGCCGTCGACATATTTGAAGTCGGACATCGTCCCCTTGCCGTCCTTGAGCGCAATCTTGCCGACATAGGCGCCCAGCGTCGCCTGGTGGTCGTTGGCGCGGAATTGGAACGGCCCGAACGGGCCTTCGACCCTGAGGCCGCGGAAGGCCGCGACGAGCTTGTCGGTATCGGTCGAGCCCGCCTTGGTGATCCCTGCGGCAAGCGAGTTGATGGTATCGTAGCCGACCACTGAACCCAGCCGCGGATAGTCGTTCCAGCGCTTCTGATAAGCCGCGACGAACGCTTTGTGCGCGGGCGTGTTGATCGCATCCCAGGGATAGCCGGTGACGATCCATCCGACCGGGGCCTCGTCCTTGAGCGGATCGAGATATTCCGGCTCGCCCGAGAGCAGGCTGACAACGGTACGGTTCTTGAACGTGCCGCGGGTCGTTCCTTCGCGCACGAGCTTGGCGAGATCTCCGCCGAACAGCACGTTGAAGATGGCGTCGGGCTTGGCGTCGTCGATCGCCTGCACGACAGCGCCGGCATCGACCTTGCCGAGCGGCGGGGCTTGCTCGGTCACGAACTCGACATCCGGCTGAGCCTTTCTGAGCATTTCCTTGAACCAGGTCGCGGCCGACTGGCCGTACTCGAAATTGGGATAGATCACCGCCCAGCGCTTCTTCTTCGCGGCGATCGCGTCGGGCATCAGCATCGCGACCTGCATATAGGTCGAGGGCCGCAGGCGGAACGTGTACTTGTTACCGTTCTGCCAGGTGATCTTATCGGTCAGAGGCTCGGCGGCGAGGAAGAACACTTTCTCCTTGCCGGCGAACTCGGTGACCGCAAGCCCGATATGGGAGAGGAAAGTACCGGCAATGATGTTAGTCCCCTCGCGGGTGACGAGCTCGTTGGCGACGCGGACCGCGTCACCCGGGCTCGCGCCATCGTCGCGCGAGATCACTTCGAGCTTCCTGCCGAGGACGCCGCCCTTGGCATTGATCTCCTCGACCGCAAGCTCCCAACCCTTCTTGTAGGGCTCAAGGAACGCGGGTTGCGCCTTGTAGCTGTTGAGTTCACCGATCTTCACCGTGTTCTGCGCGAAGGCAGGCGTGCCGAGGCCGATGGCGCTCCCGGTGGCGAGCCAAAAGAGCCGGAATCTGGTGCTCATGCGGTGCTCCATGTGACGAGGTTTCCGCTCATTCACGTGCGGACAAGTAGTGAGCCGGACGGAAAGCTTGTCAAGGTCGCTTGATCGCGCAGCGGTGCCGAAACCTGGCAACTCGTAGTGCGGATCGAGCGAAGCGAAATCCCGCATTTCGCTCCGCTCAATGCGGGCTACGGGATTCCCGATTACGCGAGAATCCGGCTGAGTGCTCACCTGCGGTCGCGCAGGCGATCCATCAGCGCCTTCTCCTGACCGCCGTCGATCTCGATCTGGGTGCCGTTGACCATGTGCATGAGCGGCGAAGCCAGCATGACCACGAGATTTGCGACCTCCTCGACCTCGGCGATGCGACCGAGCGGGATCGAGGCCGGAGCAAGCTTGTCGGCCTCCTCGTAGGAGAGCTTCATGTCGCGCGACATCGCCCCGACCAAGCCGGCCCAGCGCTCGGTCCGCACCGGTCCGGGATTGACCGCGCAAAAGCTGATGTTGTGCTTGCCGTATTGGCCGGCGAGCGAGAGCGTGAGGTTTTGCCCCGCGGCATTGGCCGCGCCCGGCGCAATCTCCCAATACGACGACTTGACGCCGTCGTTGCCGATCAGATTGACCACGCGGCCGCCGCCCTGCTTGACCATGATCGGCAGCACGTAGCGCAGGCAGCGCACATAGCCCATGAATTTGAGCTGCAGCGACTGCTCCCAGTCCGCTTCAGAGAGGTGCTCGAGCACGCCACCAGGCGAGGAACCCGCATTGTTGACCATGATGTCGACACGGCCGAGCGCCTTGTGCGCCTGCGCGACAAAATTCTTGGCATCGGCGTCCTTGCTGAGGTCGGCGGGGATCGGCACGATCCGGCGGTTGGTTTCCCTCGCGATCTCGGCCGCGGTCTCATCGAGCGGCTCCTTGCGGCGCGCGCAGATTGCGACATCGACGCCTTCTCGCGCGAGCGCGCGGGCAATGCCTTTGCCGATTCCCGCGCTGCCGCCGGTCACCAGCGCGGTCTTCCCGTCGAGCTTAAGGTCCATGTCGGTCTCCTCGTGCGATGTGCGTCGGTCGTCGGATCAGGCCGGCTTGTGCGCGAGCCAGCGGCCCGCCTCGGCCGCGGCAAACAACTCGGCGAGAGCGGCATTCACCGCCGCCGGCTCCTCGCTGTTGATGGTATGGCCCGAGCGCGGCAAGACCAAGAGCGCCGCCGTCGGCGCGGTGCGCTTGATGAAGAGGCTGCCGTCGAGACAGAGGTCGTCCTCGTCGCCAACGATCACCAAGAGCGGCACCGAAAATTGCTTGAGCTCGACCTCCATCTCCCACAGCGTCGGCCGCTTAAGCTGAAGATTGAGCATGGTGTGGGCATGGCCCTCGGCCGAGTGCTCCGCGAGCATGCGCGCGAACTCGCTCCAGCCGCGCGGATCCTTGTGCTTGAACGCCTGCCGCATCGGTGCATCGGCGTATTTTGCCGCAGCAGAGGCGATGCCTTCCTCGGCAAACATCTTTCCAGTCTCGGCGGCCAATGCCTTCATGGCTGCGCGTTTGTCCGCGTCCGGCGCCGAGCCCCAGCCGCAGCCCGCGGCGGTCACGGACAGGCAGCGCTGCGGATAGCGGATGCCGACGTGCAGCGCGGTGTAGCCGCCCATCGAGTGGCCGACCACGTGTGCCTCGTCGATGCCGAGTGCGTTCATCACGGCGATCACGTCGTCGCGGGCGATGTCTTGCGAATAGCGGCCGGAATCGGAGGGCACGTCCGACGGCGGATAGCCGCGTTGACTATACGTGACGCAGCGGTGCTGGCGACAAAAGTAGCGCACCTGCGGCTCCCAGCTGCGGTAGTCGCCGGCATACTCATGCACGAACACAATCGGGGTCCCGGAGCCGACCGTCTCCACGTAGAGCTTCACCCCGTCCGGTGCGGAAATTTTCGCCATTGCGGACGTTCCGAATGCGCCCGCGCTGGGCGCCACGTGCTTTGCGGCAGGCTAGTTGAGCGAGTTGGTGTCCGCAACGGCGCGCTTAGCTCGCCATGAGCGCCTTCGCCGCGTTACCGACCGCCTCGACGTCGTCGCCGGCATCGAGGAAGGCGACGATGCGGCAGGGGCAAGCTTCGAGGCCCTGGTAGCGCCAGGGAAACGCGCCGATCAGCGCCCGCTTGTTCAGCATGAGCTCGATGTCGCCGCCGAGATTCTCGGCGTGCAGCAGCCCCTCCTGGAACGCCCAGCTGTGAAACGGAAACACATCCGCGGCGACGCGGCGGCCGGATTTCTTGTGGGTGTATTCGAACGTGCCGAAGAACTCGCCGGGTGTCTTGCCGCGAAGCTTGGTGAACTGCGCGGCGAGATCGGGCCGCATGGTACGGATCGAGGTGTTCATGGCGTGATCGCAGGAGCCCGTATCCATGCCCCACCATTTGATCTTCTTCTTGAGCATCCAATGCAGCGTGTCGAGGTTGGGCCCGGGATGGAAGCAGAAATACTTCACCAGGTCCTGCTGCGGCCGGCCTTCGTAGTGGCGGTGCCAGCCCGTATGCAGCAGCAGGATGTCACCCTCGCGGATCTCGGCGCCCGCGCTTTCGATGATCTCCGGCGTGATCACCGCCCAATCCGACATCTTGCCGGAAATATCGACCACGACGCCGCGGTTGACGAGATAATCGAGCGGCAGCGAAGCCATGTCGCCTTTGGGGTCGTCGGTGGCGTGCATGGCCCCGTCGAAATGGGTGCCGACGTGGAGCGCGGTCTCGATGCGCTGCGCGACGATCATCTGCGTCTGCAGGTTCTGCGCGTAATACATCCGGTTGCCGGCATATCCGACCCACCCCGGGGTGTGCACGTTCATCACGTGGCTCATGTCGATGATTTTCATCGCTCGATCCTCGTGCGTGTGTCAGCCTTTTTAAAAACTGAGTGCCGAACGGACTGCAATCACCCAGGCGTTGGGTCGCAAGCTTCCGTCGCTGTTGAGAACGCCGCCGTCGGGACGGATGATGTATTGCACCTCCGGCTGCAGCATCCACCACGGCGCCAACTGCGCCTGATAAATCATCTCGATCATGGTTTCCCCGCTGCGCACCGGATAGAAGAAGTTTCCGAACAATCCGATATCGGAATCGAGCCCGCGCGCGTTGTCGCCGACGCGGGCATAGGCGGCGGCGACCCCGACCTTGTCGTTCGGCCGGCGCGCGAGGAGGCCTTTGTAGATGAAGCCTCCGTCGGCATAGAAGTTGATCAAATTGCGATCGTTCGGCACGCCGCCGGCGCGAACGAAGGCCGAGAGGCCCTGGTCATCGCTGTCGGGAACGCGATAGAGCATCTGATCGATCACGCCGTAGACGCCGGAATCGCCGGTGTGGTTGAGCGGGATGCCGGTCGACTGCGGGTCCGCGAGCGAGCGGCCAGTATTGTCGTAGCGCTGATCGGCGAAGCGCGGGCTCGTGTGGTACCAAGCTCCGATACGATAGGCGCCGGGAAGTCCTTTCGCGTCCTTGCCCTGGCTGGGCAAATAGCTCGCTTCCGCGATGACAAAGGCGCCGCCGCGAAAACTGAAGACGGTGCCGGTCGGAAGCGGTACAGGCTGGTTGGAGCCGTCGCCTCCGCTGGGATCGCCGCTGAATACGGCCGCCTGAAATGCCCACTGCTCGGCGGGCGTGACGCGGACACGAAGGCCGGGAGCGGGAAGGGGGTAGGCCGGTCCGCCGGCGGGAAGATTGGCGGCAAGAAACGTCGGCCAGCTGATGCCGTTGTTGATGAAGTTGGCAGCCGTTTGGCTCTGCAGAAACTGGCTATCCGCCGACATGAGGCCGGCGCGAACCGACAAGCGGCTATTGAAGTCTTGCTCGTACCAAAACGAATAGAGCCGAGCGACCGGGCCAGCTTCGAGATTGGAGACCGCGAGAATGTTGCCGAGATAGGTCGCGCTGAAAAAAGGCCCGTGCGTGATGAGGCCATGCGTGTGGAATTTGCCGCCCTGCCAGCCCACGAGCTTTTGCAGGTCGAGATCGAGCTGCGGCTGAAAGATTCCGATCGCGACGGCGCCGGGCCCAATGCCGCCGCGCACGTTGGCGAGAAAGTCGTTGGTGTAGTTGAGCGTGATGGTGACGCCGTTGCGGTCGAGATACGACCGCAGCCCACCCCAATCGCCGGTCAAAGTAGTGGGCGGAGCCGCCGGAGGCGGTTCCGACCGGTGGTACTGCCCCCGGGCGGGCGATCCGCAATCCAAGCCGAAGGACAGCGCGGCAGCAGCGAACGTGCACGCCCAACGACGTCCGGCGATCGCGCCCATATCCCCGCCCCGGAACGATTTTGCAGGCGAGCTTCCGCTGTGAATCAGGCAAAATAGTGTGACCGATTGCCGAGACCGTCAGCGCCTCGCGACGGCTCGATCATGGCAAGTGCGCAAACCCGCGCGGCAATGCCGTCGGTTGCGGTGGCGGCACGACGGAATGCAAGGAGGGTCCGATGCTAGATGGCGCGATGCTGCTGTGGTTCGTGCTGACGGCGGCCGCGCTGCTGTTCGTGGCGGTGGACATCCGCGCCACCCCGGAATCTCCGGTGCTCAAATGGGGCTTCGTGCTGCTGACCGCCTATACCGGTGTGGTCGGTGCATTCCTCTATGTGCTCGGCTGTCGCGAGCCGCTGCCGGGACTGCACGAACGCTACGTTGCCGCGCGCTGGCGGCAGACGCTGGGATCGACGATGCATTGCGTCGCCGGCGACGGCGTGGGCATCATCGCCGGCGCGGTGCTCTCGAGCGTGTTCGGGTTTGCCGGCTTGGCCGAGGTCATCGTGGAATACGTTCTCGGCTTTGCCTTCGGCTGGACGATTTTCCAGGCGCTGTTCATGCGCGACATGGCCGGCGGCTCGTACCTGCGCGCGCTGCGCAGCACGTTCGTATCGGAACTGCTCTCCATGAATCTGCTGATGGCGGGAATGGTGCCGACCGTGATGACGCTCAAGGCGCACATTCCGGCGGCCGCCGATCCCACCACACCGAGCATCTGGTTCGTGATGTCGATGGGATTGCTCGTGGGCTTCATCGTTGCCTACCCGATGAATTGGTGGCTCGTTGCCCACCATCTCAAGCACGGCATGATGACGGTGCGCCCGGCAGCTGCCGGGGCCCACGGCGCGCACGGCGCGCATGCCGGAATGGATGCCGCGCCAACCATGACCATGGGCGGTAAGGCTCCTTGGCCGCCGGTGCCGGTGATGACGCTGCTGTCCTTTCTCGCCTTGGCGGCGGGCGTGGCCATCGCTTTCGTCTTGCGGTCGGCCTGAGCGAATATCCGCCGCGACTTCACGGCGGCACGGACAAGTTATAACGTCGACCTCAGATAGCGCCGCGTCAGGGCATCGCCGAGGAGGCCTACTCATGCTTTCACGCCGTGCGTTCCTCTCCGCGGTCGCGGCTTCGAGCGCCACCACGCTTGCGCACGCGCAGACGAGCGCGAGCAGCGCCCTGCCGACGGTGCTGCGGATCGAGCGTCGCAGCATCGAGGTCAACGGCAAGCCTGCCTCGGTGTTCGGCGTCCGGCAACCCGACGGTACCTTCGGGATCAGGACCGAGGTGGGCAAGCGATTCCGGGTGCGCCTGGAAAACAAGATCGACGAGCCGAGCCTGATCCATTGGCACGGCCTCACGCCGCCATGGCAGCAGGACGGTGTTCCCGGCATCTCCGGCCCGCCGATTCCGCCGGGGGCCAGCGCCGATTACGACTTTCCTTTGCGCTTCGGCGGGACCTTCTGGATGCATTCGCATCAAGGCTTCCAGGAGCAGCTCTTGATGGCGGCACCGCTGATCATCCGCGATCAGCGCGACCGCGCGGACCAGCAGGAAGTCATCATCATGTTGGCCGACTTCACCTTCACGCCGCCCGAGCAGATCTTCGCGGAACTCAAGAAGAGCGGCATGCCATCCATGAGCGGCGCAGCATCGCCCGATCCTGCGGGGATGAGGGGAATGGGGACGATGGCTCCGGGAATGGCAATGGACAAGCCGGATCTGAACGACGTGAAATACGATGCATTCCTCGCCAACGACCGCACGCTCGCCGATCCCGAACTGGTCAAGGTCGAGCCCGGCGGACGCGTGCTGTTGCGCGTCATCAACAGCTCCTCGATGAGTGCCTATCATGTCGATCTCGGCGCGCTTGATGGGGAACTGATCGCGGTCGACGGATTCCGCGTCGCGCCGGTGGTGGCCCGGCGCTTTCCCATCACCGTGGCGCAACGGCTGGACATCCGGTTGGCCATTCCGCGCGCGGCGGCGGCGCATCCCGTGCTCGCGCTGCTCGAAGGTGAAAACAAGCAAACGGGCATCATCCTGCGTGCCGGGGATGCGCCGATCGCACGCATCGCCGACACCGCCAAGATGGCGTCTCCCGCGCTCACGCTCGATTTGGAAGGCCGGCTGCGCGCGCTCGAGCCGCTCAAGCCGCGCAAGGCCAACCGCGTCCACACCCTCAACCTCACGGGCGACATGGCGGGTTACCGCTGGTCGCTCAACAATGTCGCCTGGAGTAAGGACGTCCCGCCGCTACCCATCGCGCAGGGCGAGCGCGTGGAGCTCATTTTCGTCAATCAGACGCAGATGCCGCATCCCATGCACCTGCACGGGCACGAATTTCAGGTCGTCGAGATCGACGGCAAGCGCTTTGCCGGCGCGGTGCGCGATACCGTGCTGGTGCCGCCCGGCCGCCGGGTCGTGGTGGCCTTCGACGCCAACAATCCCGGCCTGTGGGCGCTTCATTGCCACCTGCTCTACCACCTCGAGGCCGGGATGTTCACGACGCTTCGCTACGTCTGACGGGACCACTCGGTCTGCACCCTCTCCCCGTTGCGCGGGACGAGGGTAGGCAGCGAGTGCGCGGCGCTCTTGTCATCAAGTCACAAACGACGTGCACTAAAGCGTGCACGAGCGCGTATGCTTCATGTGCTCCAGCGTTCGTGGAACGATGACGCAATCGTGGTGACCGCCATTGCTCGGCCAGATGCCCACCAGCTCGTCGGTCTCGGCATCGATGAAAGCGATGCCGCTCGATAGCCGTTGGAAACCGCTGAACACGCCGACCACGTATTTGCCGTCGTAGGTCACCGCCAGGGTTTGCATGTCCGGCCCGATGCCCTGGATCTCCTTCTTGATCTTCCAGGTCTTGGTGTCGACGACCATGATGCCGCTGGCGGCCGGTGAGGGGTGCAGGATCGAGAGGTAGAGCTTGGAGCCATCCATGGAGAAGACCATGTGGAACGGGTTTGGATATTTGCCGACCCACAAGGGATCTTCGATATGCGCGATCTTCTTCCAGTTGCGCGGATCTGGGTCGCTCGAATCGAATACCGAGCAGTTGTTCTCGCGCAGATTGTTCATCATGCACAGGAAACGGCCATCGGGAGAAAAGCCGATCTCGTGGCCGGGCGAGAAGATCCTATCGAACGTCACCTCCCAGTGATCGTTGTCGATTTTCTTCACGGGATATTGGCTCGGCGCGTCCTTGTTGAATTGCAGGAACGTGACCGGCTCGAAGTTCTTCTCGGCGTCGAGGATCATCTGGCCGCCGCACAATCGCACGATGGTTGAGGCCCAGCGGCCGCTCGGATGCCAGATCGTGCCGTCGGCGCCGCAGAGGCTGAAAACGTCATCGCCGGGCAGCGTTCCTTCCTCGACGAACAGCTCGCCCATCGGCACCATCTCCCATTCGATCTTCTGGCCTTTGGTGCCGCGATAATCGTACTTGCCGGTCGCAGGATCAGGATAGATCTTGGAGATCTTGAGCACGCCGCCCTTTTGCCAGGCCTCCGACAGCTGGCGGACATTGGGCACCCAGTCGTATTTGAGCGCCGCGATGACCCGAGACGTGCGCCGATCGAAGCACGCCGCGATGTCCTTCTGCCCGTCCGTGACGAAATAGCGCTCCGCGGTCTTGGGGTCGATGTTCACGTGCACGCCGAGACCGAGCCCGGTCGTTTCCGCGACGTTCTCCATGACCTCCATTTGCGCGCCGTCATAGCGCACGCGATAGATGTTGAAGCCTTCGTCCGGCGTCTCGATATGGGTGGGAATGCCGTAGATCAGCGAATTCTTGCCGCCTTGGGTGCTGTTGATCCATTCGAATCCCTTGGCCGGATCGGCACTCGGAAAGGCGCAGAGGTGGTGTGAGATCGGATTGTAGTCGCCGTAGTTCCAGTACGAGATCCAAGCGAGCGCCCTACCGGTATTGAGATTCACCGCGTAGGTGCCGCCGCCCATCTTGGTCGGCACCAGAAGAACCCAGTCGCCGAAGCGGCGGCCGCCCACGTCGGCCTGCGGATTGACCAATTCGCGATCAATAGGATGGCGCTGAGGTTCGGTGTAGGTTGCGCCTGCATGCCTTGCCCCTCGATCGGGGATGTTTTGACCGGTGAGCATGGGATAGCCGAGCGTGACGGCCTCGCCGACCACCGCCGTGCCGGCGGCCCAGGTCAGGAGACTCCTGCGGTTGAGCCTCTTCGGCGCTCGCTCTGATACAGGCGCCGCTTGGGGCGCAGCTTCCGCTTGCGCCGTCTCCTGTTCATCGCGGGCAGCCTTTTTGCGCAGATAGTCTGAAAAAGTGTCGTTGTCCTGCTGCGCTACCTCGGCCTGGCGCTTGAGGTAGATCTGCTCGGCCGTGAGCGGGGCTTTCGCCTCGCTCTCCGGCTCGACCTTCACTTGCGGCAGATCGACGTCTTGAACCGGCTCTTTGAATTTTGGCTTGCGCCCTTCCGACATGGCCCAGCTCCTCCCACCCGTGTGTGACTAATTTCGATTGCACAATAATGTCACGCGATGATCAAGATCGGTCGCCGCGCGAGCAATCGATCGGCTCGCTTAGTGCGGCGGCATGGGAATCCACACTGGCGGCTTCCCCGAAAATCGCAACCGCTTCAAGACTACGTCGTCGGCAATATCGAACGGCTTGAGGTAGACGTAATAGTTGTCCTTGCGCTCGAACACGTCTCCGTTCGGCGAGCTGCTCGGGCTGACCAGCATCGAACCGGAGAAGCGCACGTGCATATAATTGGGGAGGAGTTGCGCGAAATCGCGCACGCGCGCGTCGAAGCGATAGCGATAGGTCTGCTTGCCCTCGATCTTTATGACACCACTTGCGCTATCGTCCGCCGGTGTCATCGGCAGTTCCTGCCACAAACCTGCGACCTGAACATAGGCGCGCATGTCCGGTGCCATGACGTAGATCGGCTCGCCGCCGACGTTCTGGAGATAGGTCGTCAATTCGTAGCGCCCGTCCCCCAGGTCGGTGACCGATTGAACGTCGCCGCGAAGGCGATTGAGCGCCAGGTGCTGCAGCGTCGCGATGCGCGCTGCGCGCTCGCGCAGGCGCATCGCCTGATATTTCTCGACCCCAACGTCAACAGCGAGGATGGCGGCGAAGATCACCGCCGCGGCGGGTAGCAAGATCCTTACCCCGCGCCACAGGCTCTCGCCCAGGCGAATCGGCGCGGGTGCAGTGGCTGCCGGCGTCACCAGCTGGGTGGCGGAGGTGATGTGCCGTCGCGGCTCGGCTTGAGGCTCGGCTTGAACCTGCGGCAGGTCCGTTGCCGCCAGCGTGCCTTGCCGCATCTCGAAGCAGCGCCGGGCGCGTTTGGCGAGCTTGAGGTCGTGGGTGACGAGGACGAACCCGAACGATTCCGTCCGCTGCAAAGATTCGAGCAGATCGATGATGTCGGTTTCGGTGTCCTCGTCGAGGTCGCTCGTCGGCTCGTCGGCGAGCAACAGCGGCGGCGCATTGATGAGCGCGCGCGCTACCGCGACCCGGCGCTGCTCGCCGCCGGACATGCTGCCCGGGTAGGCATTGCCGCGATCCGCCAAGCCGACGCGGGCGAGCAGTTCGTGCGCCCGCGCATAGGCGTCCTCGGCCGCCATGGTGCGGCCGAGCAGCGCTGGAACGGCGACGTTGTCCACCGCGGTCAAGTTCGCCAACAGGCTTGGGAACTGGAAGATGAAGCCGACCTGGCGAGCGCGAAATATCGCGCGCTCCGTTTCCGACAGCGTCCAGACATCGGTGCCATCGAGCAAAAGCCTCCCCTCGGTCGGTTTGGTCAAGGCGCCGAGCATGGCCATCAGTGTCGACTTGCCCGAACCGGAGCGGCCCACGATCGAGATGAACTCGCCGCGCCGCAACTCGAGATTGGCGCCGCGCACGGCCGCGTAGCCGGAGACGGCGCCGTATCGCTTGGTCAGACATTGCGCCGAGAGCGTCATCGCGCTTCCGCTTGAATGAGCGCGTAGGGCTCCATGCGCCGCACCCGCCAGGCGGGCAAGAAGGCGCCGAGGAGACCGAGGGCGACCGAGAACACGATTGCCAGGAGCGCGCCGGCTTCGAGCACGGCGGCCGGCGGCCAGGAGAACGGCACGCCGAGCAGCGCGAAATAGAAGCCGAGCGAGCGGGCAAACATCAGCAATACGGCGGCGCCGAAGCCGAGACCGGCCAGCCCGCCTAGGCCGGTGATGACGGCGGCTTCGGCGAGAATGATCGTCATGATCTGATTGGGCTTTGCCCCCAACGCCCGCAACAGGCCGACCTCGCGGTAGCGCTCTTGCACGATCGCGGAGAACAACAGCGCAAGAAGGATCAGCAAGGCGGCGAGCTCCAACGCGGTGAACACTGCCATGCCGATGAGCAGCGTACTCAGCGCCTGCCGTGACGAGGTGAGCACCCCGTTGCCCTCGACGATCTTCACGTCGGCAAACCGGGCCAGGGCAAACTTGACGTCTTCCACTTTGGCTGCGGGCGACAGTTGCAACAGAAAGGCGGAAACGCGGTCGAGCTGGAGGTCTCCCGAACAGGCGCCGGCATGGCTCATGCCCGCCACGGCCGGCACGTCGTCGACTTTCGCTGGCGCTGCCGATTTGGGTCGTGCGTCCGATCTGCGGCAGAACAAAACAATCTCTGCGAGCGCGTCGAAGCTGAGAAAATAGGATTCGTCGAACGGGCCCACGCCGGTCTTGCCGAGCCGGCCGGAAATGCGCATCGGCATCCCGCAGACGCTCACCGTTTCGCCGAGTCGGATGGGCAACACGCCGCCGGCGATCAGACCCGGTCCTCCCTGCCCCGCCTCGACCCAGCTCAGCACCGAAAAGTCCTGCGCCGGATCGAACGCGATCAGAGTGGCGCTATTCCCTTCGACCAGCGCTGGAACGATCCGCTGCGGCGCCACACGCGCGAGACCGGGAATAGCCGAAATGCGCTGCGCGAGCTCGGCGGCGAGCGTCTCGTCCGTGGGCTGCACGGTGAGCAGACTTGCGGTGATGTTCACCAGCGTCGCGCGCGGTACCACGAGGAGGTCGGCGCCCATGCGCGCGAAGCTTTGCGCCATGCCCTGCCACAGCGCCCAGCCGGCGACGAAGCTCGCAAAGCCGATACCGACCCCGAGCATCACGGCGGCGCCGAGAAACATCGCGCGCAGCCGGCAGCGGCCGACGTTCTGCGCAGCCAACCGGATCAGCAGCCAACGATCGTGCCGGCGTCCCGACATACCGTTCTCCGCGGCGAATGAAGCCTTATTCTCCGAGGAGAACGTCTCTGGCCTCTTTGACCTTCATGCTCAGGTAACGAGTGCCGCCGAGTTGCGGATCGAGGAGCTGCCCGAGCCGGCGGTGCGCCTCGCTGATCTCTTTCGCGCTCGCGCTCGGCGGAAGTCCCAGGAGGTCGAGCGCCTCCTTCCGCGACATACGGGTTCGCCCGTTGCCGCTCCCGTTCCCCGCCGCGCCCGTGAGGCGGGCGTCGGCAGGCCTATACTCGAGTTGCGCTCCCGCCTGTTCAACATAAGCGCGCAGCACGGCAATCGACTGCCGCACTAGGTCCGGATCCGGTCCTTCCCGCGGGGTCGAGAAGGAGGCAGGCACGGTGCCGAAATTCTGCGCGCCGGCGGCAAAATCGTCTCGCGCCGTGTTGAGCGGGCCGAACAGCACGCGCCAGCGCGGCGCGGCCTGCACGAATACCGGCAGCATGAAAGCGGCGAGCATCATCGCCGATGCCCAGCGGCTGGTGGCGATGAGCCATACCAGAAGGCCCAGCGCGAGCGCCGCAAGCGCGATCAGCGCCCATCGTCCCGAATTGATGATCGCGCGCGGATCGGCGTTGAGGATCCAGCCGCCCATCTTGACCGCTGATACGAACAGAGAGAGCACAAGCGTGGCATACGCCACGATCGTCAAGTCCATGGCACGTTATCCTCTCGGGCCATCAACGCATTTACTCGCGGCTTCTCGGTTGCGCTCGGCGCAGCCAAATCGCTCTCGCCCAGCACTCTGTCCGGCACAAATATGCGCTCGCCTATTCCTTGACCGCGCCCGTCATCGCCGAGACGTAGTGCTCGACGAAGAAGGCGTAGAGGATCACTAACGGCAGCGAGCCGACCAGCGCGCCTGCCATGAGCGAGCCCCAGCGATAGATGTCGCCATCGACGAATTCGTTGACGATCGCCACCGGCACCGTCTTGTGCTGAGTCGAGGAAATGAAGGTGAGCGCGTAGATGAACTCGTTCCAGCACAGCGTGAAGCAGAAGATGAAGGCGGAGATCAGCCCCGGCACCGCTAGCGGCAGGACGATTTTGGTCAGGATTTGATAGCGGCTCGCGCCGTCGATGAGCGCGCATTCCTCGAGCTCGAACGGGATGGTCTTGAAATAGCCCATCAGCAGCCAAGTCGAGAACGGGATCAGAATGGTCGGATAGGTGAGGATCAGCGCAAACGGCGTGTCAAACAGCCCGTACTGAAACACGACGGTCGAGAGCGGAATGAACAGGATGGATGGCGGAACGAGATAAGCGAGAAATATCGCGCCGCCGGCCCATTGCGCGCCCTTGTAGCGCAGCCGCACGATGGCATAGGCCGCGAGCACGCTCGCGACGATCGAGAGAATGGTCGCCGTGATCGCGACCAGCATCGTATTCATGAGCCACAGCGGGTAATGGGTGCCGAATAGGAGCTTATCGATGTGCTTAAAGGTGGGGGTCCAGGTCCAGAACGGATTGAAGCGCTCGAGATCGAGCAGCTGCTCGTCCGGTTTGATAGCGGTGAGCGCCATCCAATAGAACGGGAACAGCAGCACGAAGATGATCAGCGACAGCGGCAGATAAAGCGTGACCAGCCGCCGCGGCAACGTCTGCAGATAGCTCATGCCCTCGGTATGGTCCGCGGTGACGCCGGACAGCACCGCTTTCGGGCTTGCGATTTTGGCGAGCACGTCAGTCATTGCTCTCTCCGTGCTGCCATTTGCGGCACCGCGCGCGGGGCTTGCCCCGTTCGCGGCACGAAAAACTTGCAGCGCCGGGCCTTAGTCATTGCTCTCTCCGTGCTGCCATTTGCGCCGCTGCAGCCCGAACCACGAGATCAGGATAGCGGCGAGCAGGAACGGGATCATGGCGGTAGCGATGGCCGAGCCTTCGCCGAGATAGCCGCCGCCGATGGCGCGCTGGTAGCCCAGCGTCGCCATCAGATGCGTGGCGTTGGCGGGACCGCCGCGGGTGAGCACCCAGATGAGCTGGAAATCGGTGAACGTGAACAGCACCGAAAACGTCATCACCACGGCGATGATGGGCGTGAGCAACGGGTAGGTGACGTAGCGAAACATCTGCCAGGGGCTCGCGCCGTCGATAGTGGCGGCCTCATAAAGCGAGGGCGACACGGTCTGCAGCCCGGCGAGCAGCGTGATGGCGACGAACGGCACTCCGCGCCAGATATTGGCGAAGATCACCGACCAGCGCGCATTCCAGGTGTCGCCGAGGAAATCGATATTGCTCGCGATCAGTCCGAGCTTGCGCAGCGACCACGACACGATCGAGAACTGGCTGTCGAAGATCCACCAGAAGGCGATCGCCGAGAGCACGGTCGGCACGATGAACGGGATCAGCACCAGAGCGCGAACGATCGCCTTGAAAGGCATGTTGTGGTTGAGCAGCAGCGCGAGGTAGAGGCCGATCGCGAATTTGAACACGCTGGCGACACCGGTATAGAGCAAGGTGTTGAATACCGACAGCCAGAACACCGAATCATCCCAGAGCCACTCGTAGTTCTCCAGGCCGACGAACTCTCCGCCGCGGCCGATGCGGGCATCCGTGAACGAAAGCCAGATGCCGAGCCCCAGCGGGTAGGCGAGAAACAGGAGCAGAAACGCCGCCGCCGGGAGCATGAACCACAGCCCCAGCCAGTCGCGGTTCACCTTGAGCCGGTTCCACGCGCCGACGTCGCGGAACGAGCGTCCGGGGATCGCCTGCTTAAGGGCAAGATCGGCCATCTGCATCAGGGCTCGGATATCGGATGTCAGTGATCAGGAAGCGCACTCCTGATCACCAATCCGACACCTGATCTTTGTTCCCCGCTCTTTGCACACTGATCACTGTTTTGCGAATACTGACCCCTGTCAGCGATAGAGCCGCATCGCCTGGCGCTCGGCGATTTTGACCGCGGCCTTCGCGTCCTCGCGCCCGGTGCAGACATTGGCGAACATGTCGACGACGATGAAGTCGGCGAGCGCGGCGGCGGCTTTTTCGCCCACCGAGCCCAGCCCACCGGCGGTGAGGGTGCGCTTGGCGGCTTCGCGGAAAATCGTGTTCTTGGGGTCGGACGTCCACACCGGGTTGGCGTCGTAAGCGTTGAGCGGGTGCGTGAGATAGCCGACCGACCCCTCCAGCCACTTGTTGTAGTTGTCCGCCTCGAGCAGGAACGCCATCAGCGCCTTACAGGCCTGCGGATACTTCGTGTAGCTCATCGCGAGGATCGGGAAGCAGACGTGGAACTCGGTTGGCTTGCCGACCGGCCCGACCGGCCACAATGCGTGGTCCATGTCCTCGGCGATCTCCTTCTTGGTGGCGTCGCGCTTGGCCGCGGCGTAGATCGAGATGCCGTTGTTGGTCCACGAAATCTCCCCGGCGAGGAAGGCCTTGTTGTTGAAGGCGTCGTTCCACGCCGCCACGCCTGGGATCATGTTGTCGGAGAGTTGCTTGGCGTATTCGAGCGCTTTCACGGTCTCTGGCGAGTTCAGGACCACTTTGTCGTTCTTGTCGACGACGTTGCCGCCGTGCGCCCAGAGGCACCAATGCACCCAGCAATTGGCGTCGCCGGTGGCGTGGCCGAGCGCCATGCCGCCAGGCGTGTTGTTACGCTTGGTCGCCTTGGCATATTCGAGGAACTCATCGGTCGTCGCCGGGAACTTCGAGAAGCCCGCCTTCTTCAACGCCGAGATGCGGTAATTCATCATATTGCCGCCGTAGCAGATCGGGATGTCGATCCACTTGTTGCCGCTCTTGCCGTAGGCGATCGCGGTCGGCACCCAGCCGCCGTATTTCTTGCCGAGGTAATCCGCGACGTCGGTCACGTCGACGCATTTCTGCGGGAACAGATGCGGCAGCGAGAATAGGCCCCAGAACAAATCCGGGCCGGCATTGGTATTTGCCGCTACCGACGCCTTCGGCGGGATGTCCTCGAACGATTCCCGCGTGACGCTGACCTTGACCCCGGTCGCCTTGGTGAAGGCGTCGAGCAGGACCATGAACTCGTCGTCCTCGGATTGGACGAAATATTTCCAGCGCAACAAGCCGAGCTGCGCGCCCTTCTCGGGTTTCCACGGCGCGGCCTGCGCCCAGGCCTTGGCCCATTCGAGCAGTGGCTGGCCGGCGAGCGCGCCGGTTGCGGCGAGCGCGCCCTTCACCAGGGTTCGGCGATTGAACAGGGTCATGATGGTTTCCTCCCTTGTCAGGCAGTGAGACGTTGTCCGCTCGGCGCGTCGAACAAGTGCACCAGTCGCGGATCGGGCTTGAGCCGGATCTTGTCGCCCGGTTTGAAATCGTGGCGTTCGCGGAACACCGCGATCACATCGTCGCCGCCGATCCTGGCGGCGATCTGCAATTCGGAGCCGGTCGGCTCGACCACCTGCACCTCGGCTTCGGCGCCGTCGTCGGCGATGACGAAGTGCTCCGGCCTGATGCCATAGATCGCCGGCCGTCCGTCACTGTCGGGCGGCACCGCCGCCAGCGGCAACCGGATGCCGTTGGCACTCTCGAATTGCGGCGCCCCATTGGTGCGGATCGTTCCGGTGAGGAAATTCATCGCCGGCGAGCCGATGAAGCCCGCGACAAACAGGTTCTGCGGCCGATCGTAAAGCTCGAGCGGCGCGCCGACCTGCTCCACCAGACCGTCATGCATGACCACGATCCGATCGGCAAGCGTCATGGCCTCGATTTGGTCGTGAGTGACGTAAATCGTCGTCGTCTTCAGGCGCTGGTGCAATTCCTTGATCTCGGTGCGCATGGCGACGCGGAGCTTGGCGTCGAGATTCGACAACGGTTCGTCGAACAGAAACACCTGCGGATCGCGCACAATGGCGCGGCCCATGGCGACGCGCTGGCGCTGGCCACCGGAGAGCTGGCGCGGATAACGGTTGAGCAGAAGGGTAAGTCCGAGAATATCGGCGGCAGCCTTCACACGCTGCTCGATCTCACCCTTCGGCGCGCCGCGCAGCATGAGCGAGAAGCCCATATTGGCGGCGACCGTCATGTGCGGGTAGAGGGCGTAGTTCTGGAACACCATGGCGATGTCGCGCTCTTTCGGCGGCACGCGATTGACCACGCGCTCGCCGATGCGGATTTCGCCGGACGTGATGTTCTCGAGCCCCGCGATCATGCGCAGAAGCGTCGACTTGCCGCATCCCGAGGGTCCCACCAGCACGACGAATTCGCCGTCGCCGATGAGCACATCGACGCCGTGGATCACCTCGGTCGCTCCGAAGGCCTTTCTAACGTCGCAAATCGCAACCGACGCCACGGGTGCTCCTCCACTCGGCCCGTTTCGGGTGTCCGGGCCCCGCGGGCTTCTTTCTCACTCTCCCAACTTGTGCCGCAATGCCGCCGGCTAGCCGGGCCCGCAATTGGAGGGGATTATACGCGCAATTTCAATTCCCTGTTCGTTGCAATTCTCACCCGGTTCGTGGCGGAATCTCGCGCTAATCCGGATATGCTTTGCTGATGCCGCCGCTGATCCGCAGAGCCAGAGCAGAGGATGCCACACGCATCGCCGCGATCGCCCGTGCCGCCTACCTTAAATACGTGCCGCGCATCGGGCGCGAGCCGGCGCCGATGATGGCCGACTTTGCCGCCGAGATTGCCGCGGACCGTGTCGTAGTGATCGGCACGGCGGGAGCGGTCGACGGGTACATGATCGCATGGCCAGAAAATGATTCGTATTTCATCGACAATATCGCGGTTGATCCGCTGCAGCAGGGGAAGGGTTTAGGGCGCCAGCTCGTGGATCATGCCGTGGACGAAGCCAAGCGCCACAACTGTCCGCGATCCGCCTCTATACGAACGAGGGGCTGCTGCTCGAGCCTGCGCTATTCGCTCTTGATATTCAGCTCGCGGATCAGTCGCGCGTAGAGATCAAACTGACGGGCGATGTGGGCGTCGAAATCGGCGCCGCATTTGGGGTTGGGATAGAGCGCTTGCGCGAAGAGCTTCGCCTTGACCTCCGGGGCAAGCAGGGCCGCACGGAACCAATCGATGAGCTGGGCGATCGTCTCCCTCGGGGTCTTCGCCGGCGCCACCAGACCGAACCACACGTCGGTTTCGAAATCGGGGTAGCCGGATTCGGCAACCGTGGGCAGGCTCGGCAGCGGCTCGATCCGCTGCGGCGCCATGGTCGCCAGCGCGCGGACTGTCCCAGCTGTCAATTGCTCCCCGATTTCCGACCAATTCAGCACAGCCGCGGTCACGTGTGCGCCGAGCAGCGCGTTCACGGTGGGCGCGCCGCCCGGATACGGCACGTAGGTCAAATTGGCCCGCGCAAGCCGCTTGAACCGTTCGATGCCGATGTGCTGGGTCGTGTTGGGCCCGACGCTCGCGATCGAGAGTTCGGCCGGCTTGGCCCGCGCCCGTCCACCAGCTCCGCCAGCCTGCGGTAGGGCGAAGCGCTGTTGACGACAATGATCTGCGGCGTCGTGACCAGATAGCAGATTGGTTCGAAGCCTCCCCGCGAATCGTAGTTCACTTTGCGCAGGATCGAGCTGATGATCATGCCGTTGTTGTTGATCAGCAACGTCGTGCCGTCCGGCGGCGCGCGTGCCACCGCTTCGGCAGCAATGACGCCGCCTGCGCCCGGCCTGCTCTCGACGATGATCGATTGGCCTTTGCTGCTGGAAATGTAGTCCGCCAGGATGCGCACGAGGAGGTCGATGCTGCCCCCGGGCGGAACCGAAATGATGACGCGCATGGTTTTTGCCGCCTGCGACAGCGCGGGATGCGCGGGCGCCGCGACGGCCAGGCTCGCCAATGCCAGCGCGCCGCATGTGAGGGCGAGATACTTCCGCAATGGGCATCTCCCGGAATAGGCCGCAGCGCGATCGCTAAACCGCTTCAAATACCACGGCGAACAGTTTCAAAGAAGAATGCGCTCGTGTCTTGGTGAGAACGCGTGCTTATGGCTTGATAGTGTCTCAAGGCTGCAGGTGGGCAAAGGCGCATGGCGGGCCGTCGCCTCAGTTCGTCACCGAACGTCCGCCGTGCCCAGGCGTCCGTTCGTGGATAGAACGACGCGCGGGCACGCTTTGCTTTGTCCACGCTCCTTCCTGTCGTCATCACAAATCTCGTGGACCGCCTCGTAACCTACGCGTAGGCTGATGCAACCTGCTCTGCCGGAGGATCAAACCATGACCGCGGAATCATCGCTGGGCGCGCTGGCCTCCCATTTTATCGACACCGAATCGTTGGCGTGGATCCCGACGTCGCCGGGCAGCAAGATGAAGGTGATTTATCACGATCCGGCAACTGGCATGTTGACGATCCTCGCAAAGCTCGATCCCGGTGCCGGCATTCCGCCGCACGTGCACGAGGATCTGGAACAGACCTTCGTTCTCGAAGGCTCGCTGCTCGACGACGAGGGCGAATGCACGGCCGGCAATTTCGTCATCCGCGCTAAGGGGAGCCGCCACGCGCCGACCGCGCCCAAGGGCTGCACCATGCTCGTGTTCTTTCTCAAGCCCACGGCGGCGCTCAAGAAGATTCTGCTCGCACACGCCTGAAGAAACAGTCCGGATGACCGAACCGACATCCGGGCTGCGCCCACGAAGACCCGCATGACTTAGCGTCAGTGGTAGCGTGTTCCGCTCGATCGAGCACGCGTCATGCCCGCTTTGCATTTGAAGCGAGCAAGCCCCAAAAAAGACGCGGATGGCCGCAACATGCGCGGGCATGGAGGCGGCCTGATTCATCGGATGGAACACGTTCCGGACGCCCGCCACGGGAGCCTCATTCATGGCCAAGGTCGTCTTCACGCCGAATATCCAGCGCCACGTCGCGTTGCCGGAGAGCGAAGCCTCCGGCCGCACGGTGCGCGACGTTCTTGACGCTGTGTTTGCCGAAAATCCGCAGGCGCGCGGCTACGTGCTCGACGATCAATCGGGGCTCCGCAAGCACATGACGATCTTCGTCGATGGCCGAATGATCCGCGATCGCGCGCGGCTCACCGATGCCGTGAGCGAATCGAGCACCGTCTACGTCTTTCAAGCCTTGTCAGGAGGTTGATGATGAGTGACACGCTTCTCGTTTCGACGCGCAAAGGTCTGTTCACGGTCTCGCGCAAGGCGAAACAGTGGGAGATCACGGCGGTCGATTTCCTGGGCGACAATGTCACCATCACGCTGAGCGACCGCCGCGACGGGCGCCGTTACGCGGCGCTCGACCACGGTCATTTCGGGGTCAAGGTCCACCGCTCGACGGCGAACGGTTGGGAGGAGATCGCCGTGCCGACCTATCCGCCCAAGCCGGAGGGCTACGAGGAGCACGACATGTGGGGGCGGCCGATCAATTGGAGCACGCCGCGCATCTGGGCGCTCGAGCCTGGCGGCCCCGACGAGGCCGGCGTCATCTGGTGCGGAACGCTGCCGGGCGGACTTTTCCGCTCGACCGATCGCGGTCAGAGCTGGGACATGGTTCGCTCGCTCTGGGACCATCCCCAGCGCAAGCATTGGATGGGAGGCGGCGCCGACCTGCCCGGCATTCATTCGATCTGCGTCGATCCGCGCAACTCCAAGCGCGTGTGGGTTGCGGTCTCGACCGGCGGCGTCTGGTTCACCGAGGATGGCGGCGCAAGCTGGAGCGTGCGCGGCGAAGGCATGCGCGCCGAATATGCCCCGCCGGAGCAGACCCACAATCCCGTCGCCCAAGATGTGCATTGTCTCGTGCAATGTCGCTCGGCGCCGCAGCGCATGTGGGTGCAGCACCACAACGGCATTTTCGTCTCCTCTGACGAGGGCAAGATGTTCACCGAGATCACCGGCGTCGAGCCGTCGACGTTTGGCTTCCCGGTCGTCGTGCATCCGCGCGAGCCCGATACGGCGTGGTTCGTCCCTGAAATCAAGGATGAGAAACGCATCCCACGCGAGGGCAAGCTGGTTGTGACGCGCACGCGTAACGGCGGCAAAAGCTTCGATGTTCTGACGAAGGGCCTGCCGCAATCACACGCCTACGACGTCGTCTATCGCCACGCTTTGGCGCTCGACGATGCCGGCGAGCGGCTCGCCTTCGGCTCGACGACGGGCGGCCTTTGGGTGAGCGAGGACCAAGGCGACAGCTGGGCATGCGTGACGCACACGCTGCCTCCGGTCTACGCGGTGCGCTTCGCATGAGAGCGAAGAGCGTGCGGGGGCTACGCTCGCGACGAACGCTTGAATATCGCAAGGCGAAGGCGAAGGCGAAGGCGAAGGCGAAGGCCGCCACGCCGCGGCCTCCGCCGTCTTCATTTCAGCCGATCGTCAGATCGCCGGATTCCAGGCCGCGGGCACCAGCCGATAGCCCGAGCTGGATTTCTCGACATAGCCGCGGCCCGGGAACGGGAAGTGGAACCCCTGGATCAGCATCTTGTCCGCGCTCGCCATGTCGTAGACCTTGCGGCGGGTCTGCTCCGCCAGCGGTCCGTCCGTGTCGAAGGCCGACTTCCACTCGGGATGGTTGAGAAACAGCGTGGCGGCGCCGGCGGTGACATCGGCCTGGATCAGGGCCTTGTCGGAGCCGGAGGCGACGATATGCGATGCGTGTCCGGGCGTATGACCCGGCGTCGCCATCGACGTAATGCCCGGCACCAATTCCTTTCCGGCCTCGTATTGCGTTGGCTTGTTGGCGAGAGCGCCGAATACGCGCTTGACGTTGGCGAACGCGCCCTTGATCGGGTCAGGAAAGCGCGCCGCGTTCGCATCGTCCATCCAGAACGCCCACTCGCCCGTCGGTACCATGACCTCGGCGTTGGGGAAGGCGAGTTTGCTATCGGCGCCGAGCAGGCCGTTGATGTGGTCGCCGTGGCAGTGCGAGATGATCACCATGTCCACCGCGTTGCGGTCGACGCCGGCGGCGGCAAGATTCGTGTGGAACTGGCCGACGGCGCCCTTGCTTTGCTGATACATGCCGAGACCGAGACCGGTGTCGATAACGACGAGCTTCGAGCCGGTGTTGACGACAACGGGCGTGTAGGCGTGCGTGACCTTATCCGGCGGCAAATGGTTTGCAACGAGCGCCGCATTGATCTCGTTCTTCGGCGCGTTGCCGATGTAGCTGTCCGACAGCGGATTGGTGTTGGCGCCGTCGGTGACGGCGGTGACCTCGAAGCTTCCGACCTTATAGCGATACCAGCCCGGGTTCTGTTTGTCGGCGAGCGGGGCTGCCGCCTGCGCCCTAGGCACCGCAAAGCTCGGCAGCGCGGCGACCGTGGCTGCCCCTGCGATTAGATTTCGTCGTGTCAGATTACTCATGTGCTCCTCCGTGTTCGGCCCCGTCGGGACTCGGTTCGTATCCTTGAGCGTCATCAACCCCCTTGGAGCCGGAATATTCCGCGTCTTCGGATAGCCTGGCAGACTTTTTATTTTCGCTCATTCTGCGCCGCAGCGGGCAGCGGAACAATCCTGAATCGGCCGCTGGCAGTACGCGCTCATCGGCACCAAACCGCCGGTTTAGCGTTAGTAGCCCGATCATCGAGGGACGAACGTTGGCGACATCCCCAGGCAGTTTGCAGCGGCGGGCGAAAGGGTGCGGTCCCCTCGATGCCGAGATCGTCGCTGCCGCGGCCTTGCTCAGCGCCGTGCTGGTCGTCGGCCTTGCGACCGCCGCCGACTACGGCCTCACCGTTGACGAGTTCAACACCGACGACTACGGCCCCAAGGCGCTCGCCTGGTATACGAGCGGATTGCGAGACCGCTCGCAGTTCGAAACCGTGGAATTTTCGCTTTGGTATTACGGGCCGTGGTTCCAGATGCTTACGGCCTATGTCCAATCGTTCGACTTTGCCGACCGGATCACGATTCGCCATGCCCTGACGTTCCTGGTCGGGCTTGCCGGCGTGGCCGCGCTGCTGCCGCTCGGGCGCCTTGCGGCCGGACGCTGGGCCGGCCTTGCCGCGATCGTGCTCTGCCTGATGACGGGATACTTCTACGGTAGCCTGTTCTTCACGCCAATCGATGTTCCTTTCCTCGCGGCGATGACGTGGGCGACCCTCGCCATCGTGGTGATGACCCGGCAGGTGCTGCCATCCTGGCGCGCAACGCTCGCCGCGGGTCTCTTGAGCGGGCTCGCGATCGCCACGCGCACCGGTGGCATCATCACCCACGCTTACCTGCTCGGGGCGCTCCTCCTATGCGCTGCGGAAGTCGTCGCCACCGGCAGCCGATTGACATGGCGCTACGTCATGGACCTCGGCGCCCGTTTTGCGGCCGTGCTCGTCATCGCCTGGATCACTGCCGTTGCGCTGTGGCCGTGGCTGCAGACCGGCAACCCATTCGTGCATTTCAAGATCGCGCTCGTTCATTTCGCGACCATCCCGGTGTCGTTTGAATTTGCGCATTGGGGCAAGCAAATATCGACCAGCGCGCTGCCGCCATCCTACATTGCGGCGCAGCTTCTGGTGCGCCTGCCGGAAGCGTTCCTCGTCTTGCTAGCGGTTGCCTGCGTCCATGCCATTGCCGCCGCGGCGAGGCTTGCGCGCGATGCTGTTGCGAAGTTGCACATCGAGCGCCGCGCTCTCTGGCGCGCGGCGGTGCTGACGCTCGCGCGTGAGCGGGCCATGGTTACGGTGTGCGCGGCCGTGGTGCTCCCGCTGGGATTTCTCATCGTCCAGCGCGCGACCATGTACGACGGGATACGCCACGCCCTGTTCGTGATCCCCATGCTTGCGGTGGTAGCCGGCCTCGGCTGGCGGGCGTTGCTACCGCTCCTCGCGCGCGCTCCCGTCGCCGCCGCCGTCATTGCCGGGGCCTGTGTCGGCAGCAGCGTCATGACACTGGCGGCGTTGCACCCGCTCGAATACGTGGCGATGAACGCGATCGCCGGCGGAACGCGCGGCGCCTACGACAGATTCGAGCTCGATTATTGGTCTGCGGCCGCCACTGAAGCGTTGCGGCGGCTCGAACAGCGGCTGGACCGTGATCCATCCATGCGGTCAGCCGAGAGCCCACCGCGCATCCTGATTTGCATTCGCGCGCGGGAGGACCGGGTGCACCCGCTGCTGAAACGGCCCTGGATCGTTGAGACCGATCCGGACAAGGCCGATTTCATGATCGCGACGCAGCGCTCGCGGTGCGCGGAGAACAAGCCCGTTGTCCTCATCGACGAGGTCAAGCGCTTCGATCGGACGTTCGCCTGGGTCTATGCGCGCAAGGAGCCATGGGACTAGTCGAGCACCTACCCACCGCTCATTCCCGAACGGGATCCCGGATCTTCCCTTCCTCGATCGGAAATTGAGCGTCGGCGAGCGCGATCTTGCGCGCCAGCGCGGTGATCAATTCCATTTGCGTGCGCAGCTTCAGGTGCAGATTGAGCACCACGATCAAGCTCAGGCACACCCAGACATAAAGAATGAGGTCGACGCCGCGGCCGATCCCGACCAACTCCGCGAGCGCAGTGCTGTGCTCGGGCATCCAGACGAAGTAGAGTCCGGCCGTTGCCACGAACAGCGCCAGCACGGCGACCGCGGGGGAGCGCGCGTATTCGCTCCAGGCATAGATCAGAATCCCGGCCAACAGGATCGACAGGATTAATTGAGCGATCATCGATAGAGCCTGCGCGCAAAGAGATCGAGCAGAATAAGAACGGCGTCGCCGAGGCTCTGGCCTTTGGCGAGCGAGTAGGCGGTATATTCGATGGTGACTGGCCGTTCGACGTAACGAAGGCGGCTGGCGGCGATCTGGGTCAGCAACTCCGACGCATGCGCCATCCGGTTCTGCCGCAGGCGAATGGCGGCGGCGCCCCGGCGGGTCATGGCGCGCAGCCCGTTGTGGGTATCGGTCACCTGCAAACCCGTGGTCAGCCGCGTGAAGGCGGTTGCGGCGTGCAGCAGCAGCCGGCGCAGCGGCGGGAGGTTTGGCGCTTGTCCGAGAAACCGGCTGCCGAGCGCGAAATCGACGCGCTCTTGGACGAGCGCCTCGGTGAGGCGCGCGATGTCGGAGACGCGGTGCTGGCCGTCGGCATCGAATGTGACGATCACCTCGGCCCCTTGCGCGACCGCGTAATCAATGCCGGTCTGCAGTGCAGCGCCCTGGCCGAGGTTGAAGGGATGCCCGATGACCCCAGCGCCGGCGGCGCGGGCCTCATCGGCGCTGGCGTCGCTCGAGCCATCGTCGACGACAACGACGGCGTAGCCCGCCCGTTTGACCTCGCTCACGACGCGGGAAATGACCGGCCCTTCGTCATAGGCCGGAATCACCACATACATTTGTGCTCGGGAGACCATCTGGCCCCTCCTGGCCCCCTCCTGGCCCGTCCACATTGCGGGACAATGACAAATCCGTGTCAAAGGCAACGGCAAACGCCGCAGCCTGAAAAAAGTTCCGGTTTGATCTGCAGGGACCTGCGACGTTTTGACCGGATGAGGGATAGTCCCTCACGCTGGCTTGCGCAGCACGATGCGCATGGCGTCGAACAGGTTGACCGGTACGCCGATCCGGCTGGCCGCGGTGACGCTTTCGCCGCGCAAGCCAAGCATTCGCCGCAACTGGAAGACGATCAGGGAGGCTGGAACGATCTTCCAAGGATGGTCCAGATGCTCCACCGCAAGCCCGAGGCCGGCGGCCAAGCGGCGTACGCTCTCCTGCGTGAAGAACCATAGGTGTTGCGGCGGCGTCATGAGCCGCCATTGTGCACCGGCTAGTCTCGCGGCCGTGGAGCCGAAGTCTCCCGTCGTGATCACGATGACGCCGCCGGCATTGACATGATCGCGGCACAGCGCCAGCGTCTCGCGCGGATCCGGTAGATGCTCGATGACGTCGAACAGAACGACGACATCCACCCGGCCGAGCCGCTGCAGGTTCGCCGCGTCTGCCATGCCCTGCAAAACATTCAAACCCGCGCGCCGGCCGTGTTCGGCGGCCTCTGGAGCGAGCTCGATACCTGTCACGTCGAAATAGCGCGCCGCCTCCATGAGAAAGAACCCGTAGGCGCATCCGAGCTCAAGCAGCCTGCCGCCTGCACAGTACTGGCGGATGAAATCGACGCTGCGGGCAAACTCGCGGCGCAGCACCGGCTCTGCACCGAGGTAGTCGGAGTAGCCGTCCGCGCGGCGGCCGGAAAAATAGTCCTCGGTGTAGTAGGCAGCGGGATCGAAAGCGGACGTTTCCGTGCGGCCTAGGCCGCATGCATAGCATCGCAGGATGTCGCATCCGTTGACGCGGAAGCGAAACGCGTGCTCGCTCGCGCGGCCGCACGCGGGGCATGGGCGGATGAGTTCACCCTGCGCCGCAATGTGTGACGAGTGTGCTTGCAAGGAGTTGGTCCTATTCTCGACCGATTGTGTCCCGGCGCAGCGCAGCAACGCAGATAAGTTTACGCAATCTGCGTACACTTGATTGCGTTGTGGTGCGCTGCAGACCCGGGACCGCTCCAGTCTGTGGCGGTCCCGGATCAGCGGTGCACCGTTTCGCTGCCGCTCGCGCTGCACCGCATCCGGGACACACACACATCAGAGACCTTACCCGAAATACGCCTCCCGCACCTCCGCGCGGCCGGCGAGCTCGTCCGGGCGGCCGGCCGCGACCACGCGTCCCTTCGACAGCACATAGCCGTAATGGGAGATGGCGAGCGTCTGATGCACGTTCTGCTCGACCAGAAACACGGTGATGCCGCGCGCATTGATTTGCCGGATGATGTTGAAATTCTCCCTGACCAGGATCGGCGAGAGCCCGAGCGACGGCTCGTCGACCAGCAACAGCTTGGGGGCGCGCATCAGGCCGCGGCCGATGGAAATCATCGCCTGCTCGCCGCCCGACATGGTGCCGGCGATCTGCGCATGGCGCTCGCCCAGGCGCGGGAACAGGCGATAGATCTCCTCGATGCGCGTGCGCGTCACCGCCTCGGAGCTCTCCTGATAGGCGCCGACGCGCAGATTTTCCTCGACGGTAAGTTTGGGAAAGACCTTGCGGCCTTCCGGGATGCAGGCGATGCCGGCTGCGATCACCTTGTGGGTCGGCAGCCGCGTGATGTCGCGGCCATCGAACAGGATGCGCCCGGTGCGCGGCGGCGTCAGTCCCAGGATGGAGCGGATCAGTGTCGTCTTGCCGGAACCGTTCGAGCCGAGCAGGCAGGTGATGCTGCCGGCCTCAACCGTGAGCGAAACGCCCTGCAGCACGTCCGCCTTGTCGTAGGCGGTGGCGACGTCGGTGATCTCGAGCCTGCCCACCATTAGGCCACCCCGAGATAGGCTTCTTGCACTTGCCGGTCGGCGGCAACCTCGGCGAACGTGCCTTCCTTGATCTTGCGGCCGTAATTGAGCACCACGCAGCGATCGGTGATGCGCTCGATCACGCCCATCTCATGCTCGATGATGACGATGGTGAGGCCCGGGATGCGGCCGCGCACGATGAGAATGTCATCCATGAGCTGGCGCGTCTCCTCGTGCGTCATGCCGGCGGATGGCTCGTCAAGCAGGACGAGGCGCGGCCGACTGATGAGCGCGCGGCAGATCTCGACGCGCCGCCGATCGATCATCGGCAAGCCCGACGCAGGCTCGTCGATGCGCCACGCCAGCTCCGGGTTGAACACGGTGACGAGCTCGCGCGCCTCCTCGATGCTGCGCGCGAATTCGACGGCGAATGCGCGCCGGCGCAGCAGATTGAACACGAGGCCGTGGTTCAGCCGCTTGTGGTTGCCGACCATGATGTTGTCGAACACTGAAAGCGGCAGGCACATGCGCGAGCGCTGAAACGTGCGGGTCACCCCGGCGCGGTACACCGCTTGCGGAGCGGCGCCGGTCATGTCGGTGCCGGCGACGATGACGTTGCCCGCGTCCGCGCCGTAGATGCCGGTCACCACGTTGAACAACGTCGTCTTGCCCGAGCCGTTCGGGCCGATCAGGCCGACGATCTCGCCCTCCTCGACGTGGAAATCGACCGCGTCGAGGGCTACGAGCCCGCCGAAGCGGCAGGTCAAACCCTGACACGTGAGCAAGGCGCTCATCGAACTCTCTCCGCCTTCCCACCGCCGACATACCCGCGCAACTGGCGCGGCAGCAGGCCCTGCGGGCGAAACAGCAGGATGAGGATCACCAGCGCCGCGTAAAGCGCGAAGCGGTATTCTTGGATGACCTGAAATTTTTCCGGCAGAATCACGACGAAGGCGGTGGCGACCGCTACGCCCCAGAGATTGCCGATGCCGCCGAGAAGAACGATCGACACCAGGATCAGCGAATCGCCGAATGTGAAATTATTGGGCGCGATGAAGCCGAGCACGTGGCCGTAGGCCGCGCCCGCCACGCCGGCGAGAAAATTGCCCAGCGTGAAGGCAAAGACCTTCCAGCGCGCGAGGTCGAGCCCGTAGCAGGCTGAGGCGACCTCATCCAGGCGAATAGCGTCGAGGCTGAGCCCGATCCACGAGCGCTCGAGCCGCCGCACCAGCGCGAAGCTTACCGCCAGCAGCACGAGCGCCAGCAGCAGATAGGAGAAATAGAACGAGGCGGTGAAATCGCCGATGCGGATCGGGCTGTTGAAGTTCCAGCCGAAGAGCACCAGCGGCTTGACCTGGATGCCTTGTGGTCCGCCGAGCGTGTCGTTGACCTCGAGAAAGACCTTGAACAGGATGCCGAAGGCGATGGTGACGAGCGCGGCGTAGTGCCCACGCGTGCGCAGCACGGGCAGGATGAGGATCGATCCGATCAGCGCCGCCATGAGCCCGCCGAGCGGGAGCGTCAAGAACGACGGCAGCGCGGTGTATTTTGTGATTACCCCCGCGCTGTAGCAGCCGACGCCGAGAAAGGCCGCGCCGGCGAAGTTGACGACGCCCGCGTGACCAAATTGGATCGTGAGCCCCAGCGCGGCGATCATCAGCAAGAGCGCCGTCGTCATCATCAGGATGACAAAATGCTCCTCGTGGAACCACAAGGCCGCGATGAGCACGCCGGCGAACGCAGCGAGATCGAAGGCGCGCTCGTTCGAACCGATGCTTGCCCTGATCTTGTCGACGAGACGCAAGCGCGCGCCCAGCACGATCGCGATCGCAGCGAAGGCTAGCAGCGCGCCGACTTCCCGTTCGCTCTCGGCGCCGAAGAAGACGATTCCGTACAGCGTGGCGACGGCCGTCCAGGCGAGCGCGGGAAGCGGCGAGGGGGCGGACATTACACCCGCTCGCTCGATTTCTCCGCGATCAGGCCGGTCGGCCGCCAGGTCATGATGGCGATGATGACGGCGAGCGCGAACACGTCCTTGTAGGCGCTGGCGAACGGCAAGGCGACTGCGCCGACGGTTTGCAGACCGGCGAACAGGAAGCCGCCGAGGATTGCGCCGTAGATGTTGCCAAGCCCGCCCACCACCGCGGCGCTGAAGCCGAACACGCCGAGCAGGAGACCCATACCGAAGTTGATCTCGTTGTAATAGAGGCCGTTCATCACGCCGGCAAAGGCGGCGACCGCCGAGCCGATCGCAAACGTGATCAGCACCACCGACGTGAAATTGATCCCCATCGTGCGCGCGGTCTCGCCGTCCTGCGCAACCGCGCGGATCGCCAGCCCGAGTTTGGTCTTGTTGATCAGGAGATGTACGGCGACGATCATCGCCACGCCGGCGAGCAACAGGATCAGGCTGTCGAGCCGCAAGGTGAAATGGCCCCAGCTGAACGCGGTGGTTGGCAGCAGGACCGGGAACGGCTTCGAATTGGAGCCATCGGGAAAAATGAGCCGCACGCCTTCGCGCAGCACCGTTCCCAGCATCAGCGTGATCAGCAGCGTGTTGAGCGCGGGCGCCGAGCGCAGCGGCAGCACGAGTGCGCGGGCGATTACCGCGCCGAGCGCCGCCATCGCCCCCATGGCCACGACCGAGATCGCGATGAGCTGGAGAACCGGCGAGCCCACCTGCGCCGCCCGCAAGGCGAGGTAGGTGGCTAGGGCGGTGAACACTCCCACCGTGAGCACGTCGCCGTGGGAGAACTTGATGACGTCGAGCACGCCGAAGAACAGCGTGAAGCCGACGGCCACCAGCGCGTACATCACGCCGAGCATGAGCCCGTTCATCAGGTACTGCAGCGCAATGTCCAACGCGGCTAGCTCCGGTCCAATTGACGTAGGGTGGGCAACGGCGATTTCGCCGTTGCCCACGCGAAAAACGGGAAGCATTCGCAGGCGTATAAGTCGCGTGGGCAAAGGCGCGCCATAACCCGCGTTCTTGGCGACGAGCGTTTTCCGCCTTTGCCCACCCTACGCCGTCACCCGTAGGCGCAACGAGTCAACGCGCCGTCACTTCTTCAGCTTGCGCTTGCCGGAGGCGTATTCGCTGTCCTCCCACACCAGCCACTTGCCGTCCTGGGCGACGAACTTGGTGATCAGAGGAACCGCGTTCTGCCCGTGGTCGTCGAAGGTGACTGGGCCGGCAATGGAGTCGTAATTGACGACCTTGCCCAAGGCGTCGGTCACCTTCTTGCGGTCCGGCCCCACCTCTTCGATCTTGTCGAGGATGAGCTGCATGGCGACGAAGGCGAAGGCGCCGTAGGCTTCCGGCGGCTCCTTGTAACCGGCCTTGTCGTACTGCTCCTGGAACTGTTTGCCGCCCGGCAGCTTCTCGATCGGCCCACCTTCGATGAAGCTGAGCGAGCCTTCCGCGAGCGGCCCCAGTCCCTGGATGTAGGCGTCGGACTTGATGCCTGACGTGCCTTCCAACACCGCGTTGAGGCCGATCTTGTCCATCTGCGAGCGCAGGCGGATGCCGATCGGCGTAAGCCCGCCGAAATAGATGACCTCGGGATTGAGCGCCTTCGCCTGCGTCAATTCGGCGGTGAAATCCTGCTGGTCGGCGGTGACGCCGAAGGTGCCGAGGATCTGCCCGCCGTTTGCCTTGACGTATTTGGAGAAGTATTCGTTGTGCCCCTTGCCGTAGTCGGTGGTGTCGTGGATGACCACCCAGGTCTTGAAGCCCAGCCCGGTCATGAATTTCGCCGCGACCTCGTTCTGGTTGATCATGGTGCCGTTGACCCGGTGCACCTCGGGAAACTTGTTGCGGTAGGTGATATCGGGCAGCACCGCGCCCCACACCACCATTGGCAGGCCGAGCCGGTTGTAGGTCTCGACCGCCGCGATCGCCGCGACCGAGCAATAGTGCGAGACCGACGCAATGATGCTGCGGTCGGCACCTGCTTTGGTCGCCACCTGCACCGCGATGTTCGGCTTGCATTCGTCATCGAGCACCACGAGCTCGTATTCGTATTTCGCCTTGGGATCGGCGTTGCGGAGCTTGACCGCGAGATCAGCCGAGTTGCGGCCGCCCAGCCCGTTAGCCGCGGTCCCGCCGGTGAGCGGGCCGATGAAGGCGACCTTGACCTTGTCCTTGGCGGCGACGGGCAGCGGCAGGGCTGCCAGCACAGCCGTGAGCGCGATGGCGAAGAGCGATGTTTTGCTGATCATGGGATTCCTCTGGGCGGAGCCGGAGCGACGTGCTGCGGCGCTCCGGTGAGTGTGTGGGCTATCGTCGCCCAGCGCCGCGCGGCGAGCAAGTGCATTGCATGCGGCGCACGTGGCCCTCGCCCCGCGAAGCGGGGAGAGGGTGCTCGAGCGCAGCGAGGGCGGGTGAGGGGCGGACGCAGCTCGCCTCAAGCCGCCCGATCGGGTCGGCGGAATGCCACCAGGTTGGCGATCATGGTCTGCACCGGCTGGTCGTGCTGATTGAGCGTCGTCATCCGCATCCGCACCGTGCCGCGCGAGGGGTCCAGTTTGGAAGGCGTCACCTCGATCACCTCGCAATGCACGCGCAGCGTGTCCCCCGGCTTGACCGGGCGCGGCCAGCGCAACTCGTCGACGCCGCTGCCGATGATGCCGTGCGACAGCGGCAGCGTCCGGACCAGGAGCTGCATGGTCACGGCCGTCGTGTGCCAACCGCTGGCGACTAGCTTCTTGAAGAACGTCGGCCGCGCGCTCGCTTCGTCCAGGTGGAACGGCTGCGGATCGAACTCGCCGGCAAATCTCTTGATCGCACCGGCATCGACGACGGCGCGCGCGTCCGACGTGAACACCTGTCCGGGCGCGAGATCCTCGAGAAAAGCCTGGTCCACCGTATTGTCCTTCCACAAACATGCAACGCTACAGCGCGGGAGTGTTCTCACCAAATATCGATACGATGCAAGTACCTGACCCGCTGGGGCTTTCGCCATTCAGCATTGCATATTCATACGCGTTACCCGGACTTGACTCGGGGTAAGGATTTACGAACCGGAACGCACCGCGGTCAGCGCGGCCTGGCCGACGATCCGGAACGGCGTCGACCGCGCCTCCTGGCGCACCAAGGCGAGTTGCGCGATCGGCAGCGACTGGTTGCCGTTGATGTCGTCGAAACAAGCCTGCAACAACGCAAGGATCGAGCGCCGACGGTCGGCGTCGATCGGACCCGTCAGGGTCATGTGAAATCGAAAGTCTTCGAACACGTAAGGGTAGCCCCATCGATCGAGATTCTCGATCTGGCGTTCGCTCAAGCCGGCGCCAAGCCGTTGCTCCCTCTCGCGCGAGGTCAGAGGACGACGAAATCGGTCGAAGGCCATCACGCCGTCCGCTGCCAGCCGATCGAGCGCCATGCTTGGCGCGGCGGCGACGACGGCAATGAATCGTGCGAGCGCTTGGATGGCCGGCTCGATCGCCGGCAGCGTTCGGGGGATGGCGGCAAATCGTTCGAGTTCCGCCGTCAGATCCATTTCCGTGAACGGCGGCAAGAGACGAAACGGCGCTTTCAGCGTCGCGTGAAATCCGTATTGGCGCGGCTCGCGCGTGAGCTGCACCCATTCGGACGCGGTGAGCCCGGTGTCCTCCGGATGGGGGAGGCTTTCGCCGGTGTAGCAGTCATAGCCGAGG
>WNFZ01000822.1_pt1 | contig 51299 bp, 53 predicted proteins | sample 5400081 | NCBI WGS metagenome assembly WNFZ01 (sample SAMN13153365, study PRJNA577476) | soil metagenome | isolation source: 80 cm soil or saprolite under grassland replicate 1 | place: USA:California | collected 2016-06-15
CGCAGTCACTGAAAGCAAGCCAAGTACAACAATGACCTTCCACACAAAACTAGCCAGCGCGGTGGGGGCCTTTGGGAGATAACCAACGTAGAAGTCGTTCATCGCTGTTGCGCCCCCATAGGTTCAATCTGGGCAGGCTGCACAAAAGTTCCCGGCGGGTTAGGACAGGGATGCACGAAAACAACCCCTTGAACCACCTTGACACGGAAGGTCGGGATCTTTTCCTTGAAGGGTGGCGGAGCTGCTCCAGACTCTGGCTGATACTGATACCCATGCCACGGGCAGGTCACGCAGCCATCGATAATGCGCCCTTCTCCGAGAGGTCCGTTCTGATGTTGGCAAACATTCGAGATTGCTGAGACCTTGCCATCGTAGCGAAAAACCGCAACGCGCTCCCCGGAGAGAGCTACGATGGTCGCGCATTTCTCGGCTATGCGATCAACTTTGCAGACCTCGACAAAACCTTCGTTGACGGCCTCGTGTTTCGCTCGGTCAACCCGTTTCTCCCGAAACGCCGCCGCAAGGTGAAGTGAAAGCAAAATGGAAATCCCAACGATAAGGGCAACGGCCAGCATGGCACTTCTCTCTGACTGCAACGCCCCCAGAGTGACGTGTGCGACTAGAAGCGCGTATGCCACATACACCAGCATGTGCAGCCGCTTCCACATAGGGGCGGTAAGATTCCGAAGCCAGAAGTCGTGGCTCGTGGCGGCCATTAGAAAGAGAATGATCAGTGCTAAGAATCCCAGCGCTTGAAATGGAAAATCGGCGACACTGCCGTAGCGCGGATTGCTGATGAACAGACTGACGAACGGATTGACATTCCCGAGCGCATGAAATTGGAAGAGCGCGAAGCCACCATGCGCGAGACCCAACAGAAATGTAGTAACTCCTAAGTGGCGACGGTTATATAGCAGTGGAAGAAAGCGTTTATCCAGCCTGGCGAGCGGCCCTATGCTCAGCACCACGTTCAGCAGCAAGAATGCCGCGGTTCCGAGCCCGCGAATGAGTAGCGTCTCTGCCGTCGCGGTTGGGTTTCGCCAGATTCCTACACCCACAAAGATGGCGAGGTAGAGTACAAGCAAGGAAACGAGTGTGACGTCGTAGACTTTCTTCTGCCGGTTCCAAGTGATTGCGCCGTATTGAACGCTCATGGCAGCTTCTCCACTCTGGCATAGTCAACCACAGTCTGATGAGCTGGGCTGAACAAGACCAAGTGGCCAGCGCGCCTTTCACTCAACAGGAGAAGAGAGGCCTTGCCCGTGGTAAAAGCGCCTACTACTTGCGCATTCCCAGACAGAACGTTTCCCTGCGGTGCGTCGGAGGCCCAATACAACAACAGATCCGGCTCGTTCAACTCTTCTGCCGGTTGCAGAACGACATAGATGTCCTGCGGACGATCCGATGTGCTATAGAAGTTTGATTGAATTGCGTGTTTCTGCCACAAATTATTCGACTCCCTTACCACATGCGCCGTGATAGGTACGCCCGTAGCATGAGCGCTTGGGTTCAGCCGCGGGCGTCTCGCTCCGAGTCCGATCAACACGATCGCAGGTAGCACTAGCGCCAACGCAACCCATGCGCGGCGATGGACGGCTCTGAGCGGTTGAATCATGTCTTACTCGACAACCGGTGCGGTTTCTTTTCCACCGGAGGCTCGAGGATTCCTCGTCTCCAGCGGAAAAGGAACATCGGCCAAAACGCGGCGACGCCAGGCAGAATTAGCAGTCGAAATCCAACGCCTGATCCGTGAGCTTCAGAGTCCGAGCGCTGAACTCCTAACCACACGAATGGCACCGCAAACGCCAATCCAAGACTGCCGTATACGGCCAGGGTGTAAACAATCGCTTTGGCCGAGGTCTCAAGCATCTTTACCGTAGACCGGAATCACTGCACCGTTAACATCTTTGCCGGCGTCACCCGCCAGCCAAGTGACCAGGCTCGCAACTGTCTCAGGTCGAACCCACTTGGAGAAGTCTGCATTTAGCATTGCATTTCGATTCGCTGGTGTATCCATCGTGCCGGGCAAGATCACGTTTGCGGTCACTCCCGCAACTTTGTTTTCGAGCGCCACCGTTCTGATTAGCGACACCATTGCAGCCTTTGAAGCACTGTACGCGCCCACGCCCGGACCAGGTTCTAGTGCAGCACGGCTTCCGATCGCAATGATGCGGCCGGCGCCCGCTTGGCGCAGAGGTGGAATCGCCGCACGCAGAATGTGAAATACGCTCTTCAGATTCAGATCAAACATGCGCTGGAAGGTCGCGTCGTCAGTGTCGGTGATCGATTGGCCACCAGCAAAGCCGCCCACTGTGTGCGCCAAGACATCCAGTTTGCCGAAGCGCGCCACAACCTGATTCACCAGGACCTTGGCGCCGTCACGAGTCGAAATTTCCGCGGCCAACGCCGTGAAGTTTGGGTTATTGAAATCAGACTGCTGTATCTTCCGCGATGTGCCAATGACGGTCGCACCGGCATCGAGAAGCGCCTGTGTCACATAAGTTCCGAGGCCGCCGTTTGCTCCGGTTACGAGTACGACCTTTCCTTTCATCGAGTACTCCGATCTCAATGGCCATCAGATTCCGACGCTCCCGAAAGGTTACATGTGCGTGTTCATGGAGACTGGAAATTCGTCACTTCTCAGCGCGATACGAATCTCAACCGCATGCGGCGGAGGTTGCGATTGCAGAGAGTGTCGGTCAATCAATCACGTAAAGGAGCTGTGTCATGGAAACAGGCCGCCCCTTATTCATCCCGGTGATCTTGGGTACAGCCAGAATGGGCCGAATGAGCCTACACGCGGCTCGGCTTGTCACCGAGGAACTGGGCAAGTCCGCGGGCGTTGAGACCGACCTCATCGATATCGCAAAGCTTCCCCTGCCCACAAACGACGCGGGTGAGGCCATTAAGCAAGCCGACTTCTCCGCCAAGATGAGCATGGCTGATGCGGTGGTAGTCGTGTCGCCTGAATACAACCACGGATACTCCGGTCTCTTGAAGCATGTACTGGACAGCTGCCTCAAAGAATACATTCATAAGGCGGTAGGGATAGTTGGGGTGTCGGCGGGGCCGTTCGGCGGGACCCGGGTAATTCAAAACCTGCTGCCCGTGATGCGAGAAATCGGGCTGGTTACGATTTTCTGGGATGTAAATTTCTCGAGCGTGCAGAAAGTGTTTGCCGAGGACGGCAGACTTCTCGATGAGTCCTACATCCGGCGTATCGATAGGTTTTTGAAAGAACTCATCTGGATGGCGAAGACACTACGCCAAGGTCGTGAGCAAATATCTCTGGGTTGATCTCCGGAGACAAGGATGGCTCGTGTGGTCAACACTGACAAGATGATTTGCCCGAACTGCAGAGTGGAGATGAACCACCACTGCGACAAGCTTGTGTACACCACCGACCCGCAAGATGCGGGGCAGACCGATCCGAGTCTCGGCGGATTCATCGAGGAGTTTCATACCTGTCCCAAATGTGGCGGTGGCGCCTCGCGCCACGCATAGGTATTTCCCAGAGCGTCTCCTCTCGACCCATCTCCGAGACGTTCTCTGCCACACGCTTTCTCTGGCACACGTTTAAGGATAAACCCTGGAGTTATGTCCAGAGTCAAGAGGCAATCTGGTGGATCGGTGTCGCGCAACTGATGAGGCGCGAGACATGAAACGAAATCAGGGGACAATACTCAGTTGCTTCGTTTCTCGGAAGTTCCACTAGGGGGAACAGCTGCAGTGTGAGCACCACGTTGATCCACTACGGGGGATTCATGCGGCACAGCCAACTCGTCGCCGACGACCTCCTCCATCTCGAAGAGATTGACGTCGACCCATCTCATGGGCGGCGTGGCTTGGGCACGGCACTAGTCAATGCAGTATGCGAGTGGGCGTCCGACTCGGGGTATGCCCTGTTGACCTTGACGACGTTCCGGGCCGTACCCTGGAACCTCCCCTTTTACGCGCGCATGGGGTTCGCAGAGATCCCTCGCGAAACCCTGCGTCCCGAGTTGGCCGCTGTGGTATCCGAGGAAGCGGATCGGGGCCTCGATCCTCATACGCGAGTGGTCATGGGGTATCGATGCGTACCGCCTGTCATTCGTGAACGGCAATCGTTACTCCATTCCTGATGATCATGTCTTATCGCTCCTTGGCATTTAGGCGTTGGCGAGCAGCGTAGGCCGCGACTTTGAGGCGGTTTCCACACAGTTGCATGCTGCACCAGCGGCGTGTTCCTTTCTTGCTGGTGTCATAGAAATGCAGAACGCACTGTCCACATTTTCGAACACGGTTCCGATCCGCTTCTGCGAACAGCTTCGCTGCGCTGTGTACCAATGGGGCAAACAGGTCTTCGGGCTGGCGCGTCTCGAACCATAGCTCCATCGAGGGACCCTTCCCGGTTGCCTCTAACTTGCCAAGCATGGGATGCGCCGCCATCAGTCGATTAAGCTCGTCCACGATGGTGCGATGGACATCGGCACCTCCTTCCCAGGCAAGAATCTCTTTTCTCAGTTTCTCCCTAAACTGTCGCATCACTTCCAGGGTTCGCCGTGCGGTGACTGATTCTCCCTGACGTTGAAGGTTCACCATCTCACGAGTGCTCAGCAGCCCAGCTGCCTTAAACCACCGCAAGAGCGCGCCGAAGTCCGAGAGCAACTCTATGGCGTCGCCGTTCTGAATCGGACGCGTGTTCAGGAAATCCAGAGCCAGGTGGTTGCCGACGAAGAGGAACCCGTCCCTCCAGTCGGAATCATGGATTGTCCTGCGCTGTTTCATGTTCCCGTCGCAAGTATAACACCGATAATGTATCTTTTTAGCGGTTAGTACATCTGATGGTAGGAAGGTGCAAAACGTTGCTGAGACGGCACCAGCATCAGGCTGCCAGACCAAATTCTCCGAGGAGACACACCATGACCAGGTATCAACATGCCATCGTCGACGGCTCCAAGATCTTTTATCGTGAAGCCGGCCCGAAAACTGCCCCAACCATTCTCTTGTTGCACGGCTTTCCGACTTCGTCGTACATGTTCCGCAACCTCATTCCCACCCTGGCCGATCGCTACCATCTGGTCGCACCCGACCTGCCGGGCTTTGGCTTCACCGACGCCCCAGACCGCAAACGCTTCCGGTACACATTCGAGAACCTGGCCAAGATCATCGTCAAGTTCACCGAAGCCATCGGTCTCGACCGCTACGCGATATACGTTTTCGATTACGGCGCTCCCGTGGGATTCCGACTCGCGCTAGCGCATCCGGAGCGCATAACCGCCATCATCTCGCAGAACGGCAATGCCTACGAGGAGGGCCTGAGCCAGGGTTGGAACCCGATCCAGAAGTATTGGAAGGAACCAACACCCCAAAATCGCTCTGCGCTGCGTGACTTCCTCACGCCGGATGCAACGAAGTCGCAGTACCTTTTTGGGGTTCAAGACGAGACGCTGGTGGCGCCGGAAGCCTACCAGCTTGATTCCGCGCTGCTAGCCCGTCCCGGCAACGATGAGATCCAGCTCGATCTATTCCTGGACTATGTCAGCAACGTCGCGCTCTACCCGAAGTTCCAGGAGTACTTTCGTACAAAACGGCCGCCACTGCTTGCGGTCTGGGGTAAGAACGACCCGTTCTTTCTGCCTCCCGGGGCTGAGGCCTTCAAGCGCGACAACCCGAACGCCGAAGTACAGTTCTACGACACCGGTCACTTCGCGCTGGAAACCCACTATGGGGAGATTGCCGACACCATTCGGGAATTCCTTAATCGCAAGCTAACACAGGCCAGCGCTGCGTGAGGACGAGCCACGAACCGGACCTGGTGGGACGTAGGCTCGACAAACGAAAGTCAACGCAGGGCCGCGGGTTAACGCGGCCCGCACCTTATTGGCACTACTTGAGGGAGAACGGCTGTGCAAGTCATTTCTGTAAATGTGGGGTTGCCGCGTGAAGTCATCTGGAACGGTGGTTTCATGGCACATGGTTTCGCCAAGCTGGCAAAGGGCGGTGGAGAGCGTCTCCGGTAGCTGGCGCTATTGCCTCGGTGCACAAGACGCGCTGGGACGCCGGCTCTAATACAGAGCGCGCCTGGGTCTGCTTTCGAGACCTATGCTGTCCTATATTTTTGGAGGACTTTTCTTACTGCCTCGGTTCCTTCGATCGTACTGGGAGCCTTCGCGCCCGCTTTGATCAGCGCCTCCACTGTAGAAGCGAAGTCTCCGTTTTCCTTATGCCAGCCGCTCTCCGAACCATGAGTGGCCCATCCCAGAGGTGTGGCCTTGAAATCGTTGTCGGTGTTTTCAAGCTCGGGTTGATGTTGCAAGATGAGTTGAACCATCTCCACGTTGCCGTGCCAGGCTGCCCAGTGAAGCGCGGTCGAGTGGTGCTGACTCACGGCATCGACAGGAAGACCAGCCTTGAGCATCAGGCGGACAGCGGCCAGGTCGTTATTGCGAGCGGCGTGTGCCAAATGGCGCCGGCCAGCGGGAGGTAGGCTGGCAACCAAAGCTGGGCTTTGGGCAAGCAGTGACTCTACCATTTTCTGGTCATGCAACCAGCAGGCGTTGAGCAGCTTCTCACCAGCAGGGCATCGCTCCATCAATAGCCGGAACACGCCCGAATGACCAAACGATTTCGCGACCTGACATGCTGAAACATACCATCCCAACTCCCATTGATAAATCGTGCCGCCTTTCTCGCCGCCAACCATGGGGAAATACTCATCGCTCACTCGCATACGGATCGATTCGAGGTCGGTGTCGAGATGTTTGCCGACAAGGTCGGCATCGCCGAGGGCAGCGGCCATCAGGATGTCTGTCTTGCAGCCGCGTCGAATCAAATAGCGGGCGATCTCGGGTCGGAAGTGCACCATGTATTGCGCAGGGGTAGACTCATGATCCACGTCGCGTGCGTCGATATCTGCGCCCTGATCGAGCAAGTACTCCGCGATTTCAATAGTGGATGCAAAGTGGAGCGGAGTTTGTCCGTCTCCGCCCTTGGCATGAACCAGCTCTGGATTTGCCGTGACTAGCTGCTTGAGTTTTTCGAGCATGCCAAGTCGAGCCGCGGCGTGAACGGTCAGCTCCGCGCCGCGCTTGATGGCGTAAGCCGCTAACTCGGGACTCGCACAATCGAGCAAACCAAATCCTCCTGCCCACCACCGGCTCTTCGCATTGATGTCGGCACCCGCCTCGAGAAGAACATCCAACATGGCGCGGCTTCGCACGTGAGTAATTGCTTGCGAGTCAAAGTCGGCCATGGGCTCGTTGACCATGGCCCTGAGTTGGGGATAGCGCTTGAGCAGCTGCCGCACCGTGGCCGCGCCATCTTCCCGGCGAGTGACTCTACTCGCTCCTTCAGCTTCGACCAGCTGTCGAAACCGTAGTCGCGCGCAACCAGATGTTGTGCGTCGGAAAGCTTTGGCGGTACGTTCAACCGCAAGGCGGTGAACTTCTCGATAGCGTCGGGCCTTCCCTGATGGAAATCGCGCAGCAAGGCCTTCGCTTGCTTCTTCAAATGTTGGAGATTCGGGTGCAGGGGTAGTTCGGTTGGCATACGCCTCCTCCTTTGTCGCCCGGCGTCCGCTGTGACGGGCAGAAGAGAGGCTGATAGTGAAAATTCTCAGAAACTCAGGTGGGATAATCCCTTTCCGCGGACGGGGTGCGCCCTGTTTCGCGCAATTTGCAAAATAGCAATGGCGAAAGGCATTGTCAACTCCGAATCCGCACCTTGTCCGAATCCGCACCTCCGAATCCGCACCTGCCTCCTCTGTTGACACTGGACGAGTCGCGGGCAACCCGGAAGTTAGGTTCGAGAAGCCGACTTGTCGGGACAAATCCAGAAATAAAGCGCCTAAGCGACAGTTATTAGATTAGTTATGCTCCTTCGCCGCAGGGTCCAGAAGCACTCGTCCTCCTCTCTCGAGGGTTTCCCTTCTATTCCATCCTAACGTCACAAAGCAACTTGAGTAATGACCAGCTCGAAAGAAGAGGTGAGCCGAATCACTTTCTGCAAGGCGCAGTATCAGACTCCTCCGTGTGACGTTCACCGCAAAATGTCCCGGTACTGCGCCTGATTCTTTTGTCGAGCTAAATCGTGCGCGTCGAGCGAGTTAAGTGTGGGGAACAGCCCCACAATATAAACTTGCAACATCCTCGATAATGACTTTGCCCTGCATGGCCAGGTGTGAACTCCTGATCCTCCATCAATCGAATTCTCTTGCGCTCACCAGGCGAATCGGTTGAAAAACGAAAGGCGATAGGAAAGCTCCTGGAGCAGATCAAAGAAAACCAGCACTCCCACACTAATCAAAAGTCCGCCCGCGAACCGCTCGACCCAAACCAGGTGGCTGCGCCAGCGTTGGTAAAGCACACAAACTGGCTGGTTCCAAGCGCAACCAAGATAAACGGCACTGCAAGTCCAGCCGAGTAGACACTCAGCAAAGCGGTGCCCCGTGTCACCGTCGCCTGGGTGGAGGCCAGCATGAGCATGGCGACCAAGGCTGGCCCGGCGCATGGCGTCCAGCCGAATGCGAAGGCCAGTCCCAGCAGAAAGGAGCGCAGCCTCCCCTTTCCAATCGTGCCGCGAAAATGTCGGTCGCGATAAAGCGAGGGAATGCGAATCCATCCCAGCACTACAGCGCCAAAGAAAACGATCACTGCTCCGGCGATCCTATTAAGAACCTCGCGATGCGCGGAGAGAAAGCGTCCCGCCACGCCCGCTGATGCTCCCAATGCGACGAAGAGGAGCGAGAAGCCCAGAACGAACAGCAATGCATTTAGCAGGACGCGCCAGTGAAATCCAGCCTGGCGCTCGCGCAATTCTTCCACGCTCACGCCTGAGATCATGGCCACATAGCCCGGCGCTAGCGGCAATATGCACGGGGAAATGAAGGACAGCATCCCTGCGATAAAGGCAGTCGTAAATGTCAGGCCCATTTAGCGCCCCTTGAATCGGCTAGATTCGTTGCATTCGAGATCATTGGCCGATCTTCGCAAGCAGTTTGCGAACTTCCTCGGCAAAACGCGGGCCATCCAAGTATCGGGTTGACTCAAGGCCACCCAGTTGGTGCTCCCAATAGGCTGGTGTTGGAGCGGTATCTCCCCACCGAGCGTCGGCTCCGAAGGCGAGATAAACGTCCCAAGCCGGACTGCCATAGGGCACACCGAGGATCGCTCCGTACTTCTTTCCCGAATATGCTTCTGGGTCGCTGTAATGTGTGACGCGCGGCCCCGGCGGTATCAGGCTGGCATACTGGTGCGCGTGTCTCTGAAGCGTCGTCGGATCTTGCAGGTTCAGGAGTGGCACCCACACCACATAAAGCGCCAGTTTGTCGCTAGAAAACTTGCTCACTACGTTTTGTTGAATGACTGAGGCTCCGTGTCGACAAGGAGGGCACGTAGGGTCGCCAATGAAGAGCACCCGCACTTTGCCTGTATCGGAGTTGAACTGGTTCCTCAGCGCTGTTAATTGCTGGTCCAGTTCTGGATACCGCTTGTCCTGAGAAGCAACTGGAATTGAACCTGCAAGAAGCAATGTTGCGGCCACTGCGAACGGCGCTGCTCTCCAATGCCATCTCGACCGTCGAATTTGCATGTTTCTGTTCTCCTCTTCCGTTTTGTCTGTGCACATGATTTTGTCTTCTATTGCCGCGAAGTCGGCGGCACTAGGCCGTTGTCGCGGTAGTAAGTCACCAAATTCCCGAAGTGCTCGCTGCTGTGCGCGATTACATAAAGCCATCCCTCAAGATTCCCCAGATCAGGGTTGTCCTGGATTGCCTTTCGCACTGCTGCGAAGGACTCCTTTACCTTGGCTACGGTGTCTTGCTTGGATACGTAGGGCATGGTCATGGAAGTGGGCACCTTGCCAGCGGCGAACAATGCGTCTTTTTGATCCTTCGTTCTTAGATCGAAGCCCATCCTCCGGTTCACTCCTGCGACGTGCAGAAGGATCTCAGCCGCTGTGCGTACGTCCTCGCTCCCGTTGGGGCGGTAGGTGGTGTACAGGTCGTCCGGAAAATCTTCTGCGACCGTGACCATCTTGTCCTCGATATTCTTAATTCGTTCCAATACAGGTTCGGTCAACTGCGACGGGAGCCTAGAGGAGGCTGCGGCTTTCAAGTCCGGTGCAGGTGGAGGAGATTTCTGGGCTCGGGCAAACACGTTTCCCATAGCGACGACGATCACCAGTAGCCCTCTCAGCAAATTTCGCTTACTCATGTTATCCCTCTCAAACTAAGAAACTCTCCAAGAGCCTCATTGAACCGAGGCTATCGAAAAGGGCAGAGCATCGTCTTGCACGAATGAAGCGTTTGGCTGGAATTAGCCTTAACGGGAGGAACGGTACTCCGAAGGGGTCAGACCGGTAAGACGTTTGAACGTTCGAGAAAAGTGACTCTGCTCGGAAAAGCCGAGAGAGAGAGCAATCTCCACCAGAGATGCATCCGAACCAGTGAGCTTCTGACAGGCCAATTCGATCCGAAGCCTGCGAACATAGTCCCCGACGGTGCAGTGGTAAGTTCGCCGGAATGCACGTGCAAGGGAGACCGGATGCACGTCGGCGAACTCGGCCACTTCGGCAAGACTGATTGACTCTTGGAATCGATCGTGCACAAAGTCCCTTGCTTTGCTCAGCCACTTGGCGTTCCCATTCTCAGAATGGGAACTTTGTCGCACCACGCCTGCCATTAGTTCCAGTGCCAGACCTTCTATTGCCAGTGGCGCAACATCATCCTCGGACCGAAATTCGCGGTACAGCCGCATTGCAAGCCACGGTAGCGGACCGTTATCAAATTGAGTCAATCCTCGGATGAATGCCAAATGCCCGTTCGCTCGCTTGAGCCAAGGGCGCGTCATCTCAATGCAAAAGAACCGTATGCCCGTATTGTGGATGCGATTGGAGTGCATCTCGCCGCTGGCCATAAGCGCCAACGTGCTCGGCTTGCGAACGATAATGTGTTTACCGCAGTTCTCTTCATAGTGTCCTTGTAATAGAAGGCAAAAATGGACTTCCTCATGCGAATGCGGCGGCACCCGCAGGCCGGGCGGATGTGTCGCTTCTGTCAAGCTCAGGCCTGATACCTCGCGGAGCCGAAGGAGATTGGCTCGGGAACAGCTTGAATCGACTCTGCCATCTGTGCGCGGTTTCGACATACGATCCAAGAAACGATCCAGCCCACTGTTTAGACGGCAATTTCGCTCGATTGTGAGCCGTCCAACCTCCTCATTCAAAAGCCGGCAAATTACAACATGTAGCTCACGTCCGATGCGTGCGTAGGATAGGCAAAGATTATGTGCCGGAGAGTTTCTACCGATACGTTCGCTCGCATTGCCAGTGTGAAGACGTTTATCAACTCGTCGGCTTCTGGTCCCAAGAGATGTGCACCCAGTATGCGATCAGTATTTTCGTCGATCAGCACTTTGAATCCCGAGCAATCCTCAGCGACTCTCCTCGATGAATACCAACTAGCCGTGTCTTCCTGGTGGACACGAAATCGCAATCCATGCTTCTTTGCGGAGTCTTCATTCATACCTACAGCCGCCAAAGGCGGTACAGTGAATGCGACTGTTGGAACCGGCACGTTCTCAACCTTCCGGTGATTTCCCTTCAATAGATTGGCGGCAACTATCCCACCACCGTAACCTGCCACAGGCGTGAGTTTTGGTAGTCCAGTATCCGCCGCATCACCTGCTCCATACACAGCAGCATTCGAAACGCTCTGAAGAAATTCATTGACCTTCATTCCTCGCTTGTCCGCCTGGACACCGGCGGCGGCGAGATTAAGATCGTCGAGATCTGCGACTCGGCCAGCTCCGTGCACCACCAAGTCGGCCTCGAACTCGCGCTGGCCCCGAGCTGTCGAAGCGCAAACCACAAAGTTTCCATCCTTGCGTTCGATTCGGGTCGCTGCGCTTTCAAGTTCAACCTTGATCCCAAGCTGACGTGTCTTATGCAGCAGGCGATCAACTAGATCGGGATCAAACTTCTCCAGTGGACGCTCTGAGCGGTGCAGAATCGTGACTTCGGCTCCAGCACGAGCGGAGAGGTGGGCAAACTCAAACGATATGTAACCGCCGCCAAGGAATCAAGTTCCAGAAATTGGTCGCTGGTATTCAGGTAGTCTTCGCCGGGAATGTCCAGCCGCTGCGGTTTGGCGCCTGTTGCGATCAAAACGTACCGGGCTTCCAGCACGTCTGATCCCACTTCGATCCTGCCTGGTTTCGTGAAGCGAGCTACTCCATGGAAAGTGGCAATCCCAGATTTTTGGAATGCCTGTTCCTGTTTCTGTGGTGCGGGATCGGTGAAAGTCCTCTTGAAAAGAATTGACTCTGCCCAGTCAATGTGCGCTGCCTCACTCTTCAGACCTTTCCCATTCATCCGCCTCACTGCGTCGATGAGGGCGCCGACTCCGACGAGTACCTTCTTTGGGTCGCATCCCCGCAGCTGGCAGGTCCCGCCGAACGTTCGTGAGTCAGTGATTGCGACCGACCAACCGGCTTTGCGGCATTTGAAAGCAGCAGCGGATGCCGCAGCCCCTGTTCCGATTACGATGAGGTCGAACTTTCGCAATTACTCACCTCACTTATTTCTGCTCTGATTCTGCCTTTGAGGGGAAGCCTGCATCAGTTGTGGCCTTCACGAGGGCTTTGGTGTCGGTCTTCCCGTCATCGAAGGTGACTCGCGCTTCCTTCTTCTCATACGACACCTCGACTTTGGATACTCCGTTGACTTTGTTTAAGGCCTTCTTGACCGTGATCGGACACACCGGGCAGGTCATTCCGGGTACGTCCAGGGTCACGGTTTTCGATGCTGCCCATGCCGGCGCAGCCAGAGCGACAAGGCACATTACCGCAACAACAGATTTCAGTTTGTTCATAGCAAATTCCCCTTCGTTCGTGAATCTAGTAAAAAAATCGAGCAACGTATGGATAAACAAGCGCTACGAGGACTAGAGTCGCGCAACTCCAGAACAGAAACTTGTAAATGCGACGCGCTCGCGGCAGGGCACAGACTTCTCCTAGGTTGCAAGGGTGTGCAGGACGGAATATCTGCCTTCCCGCGAAGAACAACGCCACAACCGCAGCGACGATGAAAAACGGGCGATACGGTTCAAGAACGGTCAGGTTTCCAATCCATGCGCCGCTAAACCCCAGAGAAATCAGAATCAAAGGCCCAAGGCAACACGTCGAGGCCAATATGGCCGCTAATCCTCCGGCAAACAACGCCGTTGAGCCACTTGTGCCCAATGAGTCTTTGCTGCCGGAGATCGGCGAACTCCGATTATTCGAGTCGGTTCCCGCAGTTGAAGCGTTCGGTTCGGTCGCGATGCATGCTGGGGCATCTGTCATGCCTTCACTGATCGCGCGACGGAGCAGCTCGTGCGAGGGAGCGCCGCTGCGATGCGAACCATCCAGATAGGTTCGGCAGCTCAGTCCGAAAGCTTTAGCAGTACGCGCCCACGGCTCGATGTCCGCACCATTAATTCGGATGCTGGTAGACCCCACAAATGCCATTGCCTCAGCTTCTGCCTGCGTATGGACTTCAACCTGATGAATCTCGTCCTGGCGTCCCAACGCCTTCAGGGTTTCACGAACCATTTCAATCACAGGCAAATGGTTGGGACAACCCTCGAAATACAGCACCTCGATATTCATGCGTTACTGGTTCGCTCCTCTCCTTCGAGCACGGGGCAGCCGCACGTTCTCCCGCCCTGCTGTTTCAATGCTCGATTGCACTTTCGCAGATCGGCGTTGAGCTCGGTTTCAAGTTGCTGGAACTCTCGGATTCTCACAGTAACATCGGCTAATTTCGTTTTCAGGAACTGGCGTACAGCTGAGCATGCGTGTGTTCTGTCCGCGCGGACTCCCATCAACTCCTTGATCTCTTGCAGGGAAAAACCCAAACCCTGCATCCGCCGCACAAAGCGTAGGCGCTCGATGGCGTCGGGGGTGTAAAGGCGAAAGCGGCCTGCGCTGCGGGAGGCTGGTGGCAGGAGCTTGCGTCGCTCATAGAATCGAATGGCATCGATACTGAGAGCAGTGCGCCTTGCGAGTTCGCCAATCTGAAAAGTTGCTTGTACGCCGTTCTGAATGCTCGCCATGGACCTAGGATACACTCTGGAGTGCAGTCCAGAGTCAAGAGGATAAGAGGAATAAGAGGGGGCGCTACCGAATCAGTTCTGGGCGCATCGCGACGTAAGGGTTTCCGCCACAATGCATTGCTTATGTTCCGTAAACGTAGCCTAGCGACTTTCGTCGCAAATATTTGAAAATTGGCGTCCCCGGCGGGATTTGAACCCTGCAATGCCCTGTAAGGAACCCGTGAGAACTCTAAGGAACAGGTTTATGTTGTACCGTCCTTGTACCGCGAGTTTTTGAACGCAACATTCTCAAAACCGGTGGATCTGGTCTTCCGAACGAGTGCGAGGGTAATTTTGCGCCACCAGCACCCAGCAGAGACTGGATCTCGTCGGGATCGATCTTTGTGCCAGAGGTTAAAGCCATGCGTGCGCGCAATTATAGACTGTGCAGGCTGATGCGGATGAATCGACACTGGGAGAACTGTCGGCAAACCCTCCCTAATCGGTAAGGTAAGGTTTGCCCGTCATCCAGGACTTAGCCGCCAGTGAATGGCAGCGCAGGTGACCTCTGCGAGAAGCCGACCAACCAAATGGATAGTTTCCTGACAGGCGACAAATCGAGAGTCACCATGCAGTTAGCCACTCCTCGTACATCCGGATTCGCCGCACGCAGTGATAGAAGCACGGCCTTTCCGAAAACTGGTATTCTGCTCGACTATGCGCACACGCGTTGTAGTGCTAGGTGCCGGCTTCGGAGGCCTTGAACTGACCACGATCCTTTCGGACGCCTTCGGCGATGCGATCGACATCGTGCTCATCGACAAGAACGATACGTTTGCATTCGGCTTCTCGAAATTGGACGTGAGGTTCGGACGCCGGAGGGGCTAGTGCTCTATTCGAGCGTGCAGTGACAGTAGAGAAACTGCTGGATCGTTCCGAACGGCGTCTGATGCAGTTCCTTACTGCTGTCCAACAAACGGAAATGCACACCAAACTCGCGCGTGCGGCCTGGCGCACATACGCCACGCGGTCGTTGGGTGCCGTAAGGAAGTGAAACACGGCACGGTCGTGCCACAAGTCGTAAGCAGACTGAGTGAGTTCTGCCTTTGTGATGTCGGCAACAAGCCAATGAACACGTTCCGAAGCTTTCCCCAGTCGTGTCTTATTGGCGTCTATTGCGGTTTGAGAAACATCCAGAACCGTTACATTCTCATGTCCGTGTGACAGCAGGTCATCAACTAATGTGGATTCCCCTCCGCCCACGTCAATGATTGCGGAATCTCTGGAAGCTACTCGCTCAATCAGCGAAAGCGAATTCTCAAGGTGTGGACGATACCAACTGACCGAATTCGGTGCCTTCTCACCGTAGATTTTTTCCCAATGCGTCCGTGAATCCATCGTCGGCTACTCCCATGGTCACGAGTGCCTTCACAGACGATTATGACACTCTGGGCCAGTAGAGGAGTACCATTTTGAATCATCCGGGAACGCTGAGGCCTTGTGTCTTTCTACAAAGAACGAATCTATCCTCACCTGGTGAGTGCGCTTGGGAATCCGAAGCCCATCGCTGAAATTCGGAAGCGGATCGTGCCGTTGGCGCAAGGGGATGTGCTTGAAATCGGCGTAGGGCCGGGCGTCAATTTCCCGCATTATGATTCAGCGCGAGTAAAAAAAGTCTATGCGCTGGAACCGAATCTGGGAATGTGGCGTCGCGCTGACAAACAACGTAGAAACACAAATCTTGAGGTTGAATTTCTCGATCTGCCTGGTGAACGCATTCCGTTAGCAGACATGAGCGTCGATACCGTTGTGAGCACTTTCACGCTGTGCACCATCCCCGGAGTGGTAGAGGCGATTCAAGGTTTGCGCAGGGTTCTGAAGCCGGGCGGCAAGTTCATCTTTTTTGAACATGGCCTCTCACCTGACACTGCCGTGCAATCGTGGCAGAGGCGGACTGAGCCGTTGTTCCAGTGGGCGTTTGAAGGTTGTCACGTGACGCGAAACATTCCGGCTCTTATCATCGAAGCCGGACTCAAGATTGAGCAGATGGACACGGGCTATCTGGCGCCGTTCCCGAAGTGCGGGTCGTATTGTTTTTGGGGAGTCGCAGGTCTCCCATAACACTCGCCTGTATGCTGCTTGGCAACACAGAACAAAGGCCCACTTCATCCGTACCCGCGACTACTTTGACATCGGTAGCTGATTACGCTGACCTCATCCCACACTTCCGGAGAATCAGAGTCATCGGGCACCACTTGGTGAACGCCGACTGAAACAGATTCAGCCCGACGAACGCTGTGAACAAGTACCAATAAGGAGAAACCCAATACCCGAGAGCAAGCGAGAGCAGCACAAATGCTCCCGCAATCATTCGCACTGCGCGTTCCACATCCATGGATGCACCTCCCGATTTGAGCCGAGCCATTGTAGACCTTGCTATGACGGGCGAACAAGGCTTAGAATCCGTCCCCCGACGAACTATGCTGGATAAAAGCAATGCAAGAAAAACGCATTTATCTTGACTTCAATGCCACGACTCCAATCGCGTCCGAAGTGGCAACCGCGATTGATCAGGTACTGACAGGACCGTTCGGCAATCCGTCGAGCGACCACTGGGCAGGGCTGCCGGCGCGACAGGCCGTCGAAAAGGCACGGACACAAGTCGCGGCATTGTTGCATTGCAACTCGGACGAGGTCATATTCACCAGCGGCGGAAGTGAATCGAATAATCACGCCTTGAAGGGTGTTTTCTTCGCCCAGGGCGGGCGTGGCGGCCACATAATCACCACTCAAGTCGAGCACCCGGCGGTGCTAAACCCATGCCGTTTTCTTGAGCGGCTCGGAGCGTCGGTGACCTACCTCCCGGTTGATCGCTTCGGCCGAGTCGATCCCGACGATGTCCGGGATGCACTGACGCCTAGCACCATCCTTATTTCGGTGATGCACGCAAACAATGAGGTAGGGACATTGCTACCCCTCTCGGAGATTGCTCGCATTGCGCGTGAACGCGGCATCCTCTGCCACACCGACGCCGCGCAGTCGGCCGGCAAGATCCCTGTGGGCGTTGATGAGCTTGGCGTGGATCTGTTATCGCTGGCAGGCCACAAGCTCTATGCGCCGAAGGGTATTGGCGCTCTTTATGTTCGGAAAGGCGTTTGTCTGGAGCCGCTGATCCACGGAGCCAGTCACGAATCAGGCCGCCGCGCCGGAACCGAAAACATCCTGCTCGATGTTGCTCTGGGCGCGGCCTGTGAACTGGCACAATCCTGGCTTGCGCTGGAATCGATACGCCAACTGCGCGATCTCTTCTGGGAGCTGCTGCAGACCCGGTTCGGTACAGGAGTGGTTCTGAATGGCCATCCGACGGAGAGACTGCCCAACACACTGAACGTCAGTTTTGTGGGAAAGATTGGTTCAACAATTTTAAGTGCCTTGGAAGGCGTGGCCGCTTCCACGGGCTCCGCCTGCCACTCCGGCTCGGTAGAGCTTTCGCCGGTATTAAAGGCTATGAAGGTTCCCCCGGAAATCGGAATGGGCGCCATTCGCTTCAGTCTTGGTCGGACAACGACGCGCGAAGAAATTGAACAAGTCGTTTCGCGCCTTTGAGACGTTCCGACCATTGTCATTCCCCTAGTGAAATACGGCGGATCTTCTGGCCACGCCTGGTGGAGCCCTGCCTGTTGAGTTGGCGATAGCGACAAATGATCAGCGCAGTTCTGACTGGATGGTCGGCAAACAGGAAGTAATTCGCTTACTTCCTGTTTGCCCGCTATCCGCCCAGAATCGATGCCGAGTGGGGATGATCCCCAACACTTCCGGATTCATTGAGCAGAGAGGCCAGCTCCAAAATCGAGCTGGCCTTGAGCTGGTCGTCTGGGGGAGGACTTCTAGCGTGCAACCAGTCCGCTAGCCGACGACGGACTGCCCGTCACCTGCGTCAATGGAGTTAGTGAACCACCAGACCCAAGCGAGAAACCCTGGATGTTGTTAGTACCCGGGGTCAGAACGTACAGGAATCGCCCGTCATTGCTAAACGCCGCATCCAGTGGGATACTGCCCTGGCCCGTGGAGGCGGTTACTCCGCTGGCATTAAGCAGTTGCAGTCCGCCGTTAAATCCGACCTTGTAACCGGAGACACTCCCGCTTCCGGTATTCGTCGTATAGGCGAAGCGACCGTCATTGGTGAGCACCACCCAGCATGGAGCTGATTGGTTGTCATTCGCCACGCCCGTAATTGTTTGCAGACTGTTGCCGGCAACAACGTACGAAGAGACTGCACCCGCGTTTGCCGCCCCGCCAAAGGCGTCGGAGACGAACACCTGATTACGCTTGCCAAAAGCGAAGCCGAACGGCGTCTTGCCCACGGAGGGTGTCACGGTTGGACCGCTGGCAACCCCATTTGCGTCGACGGAAAAGACGTCAAGGTTGTTGGCGTTCTTCTCGGTGACCAACAATACATCACCATCTGTGTCGAACCCGATTTGGGCGGGGCCAACAGCGGCGCCACTGAGAGCCAGGCCGCTGACTATGGGCGTGAGGTGGCCATCATGGCTCACCGAGAAGCCGGCAATAGTGTCGGTGCTGCCCGCCGCTCCACCGTTGTTGAGGACATACAGAATGCCGCGGTTTACGGTTAGGCTGATTGGGAAAACACCACCGGAAGGATCGGCTTCAATCCACTGAAGGCTGTTCTCTTTAATCCGGAATACGGAGATGCTGTTGCTCGCAGGGTTCACCGCAAATAAGAAGCGGTTGCCTTCATCTATTGCCAGAGCGCCCTGATTGCCCAGGCCTTTGCCACTGCCAAGGCCGCCAGTTGGGAACATGCCTGCCGGCGAGAGCTGGCCGTTTGCGGCGCGACTGAAGGCCAGGACCGCATTTCCGCTACTTGCGTTGCTGAGAGTGTAGACTGCTCCCGGCGCTGCATGCGCCGTAAGGCTGCTAAGTGTTACCGCCATTCCTACCAACAAACCAAACCCCAGTTTGAGTTTCATTGCCGTCCTTCCTTTGAATGATTTGCTATGCTCACAGGGATAGTCGAGCAGCCTTCGCCTGCGAATACGTGGAAGCTGCCTTGCACACAAGCTGTGAGCTGCTTCTGATGGATATGTCGCTCTCGAACCAGGAATCCCCCCTCGCATTTTTGAAACCGATGCGCAGGAGTGCATGTCGACCGCAGAACATACGACACCGGCGACTGTTGCTCCTTTGGCTGCTTTTGCTGGGCGGTATGCGAAACGCGTTCGCTCAGAACGAGTTCTATGGAGGACTGCAGGTCGGAGTTTCTACTTTGTCGGGCGACGCCACCTCGACTCTTACCGCCGGCGCGGCAGATTTCTCGTCATACAATCCGCAGAACGGAATCGCGTTGAACGCAATCTTCGGGAAGAACATTTCGGAATATGTCAGCCTGCAGGCGGATTACATTTACAACCGCAACCAGCTCACCCTGGCCTCCGGAGCGTTCTCGAACGGAACGCTCAACAGCTATCAGGAAGTGCGAAGCAGTTCACAGCAGAGCGTCATCGGAGAAGTGCTGGTTTATTTTCGCCAGCGGCAGAGCCGGTTGAGACCATATCTATCTGTTGGCACCGGTGTCGTGCATTTCTCCAGCTTCCAACAAAGAGTGGACTTGGTCGCTGGATCACCGTCACTTCCCTCACAGCGTTTTTCCTCGAACCTAATTGCACTTCATGTGCCGGTGGGAATGGACGTGAAACTGCGTGGGGGCTGGATGTTTCGGTATTCGTTCAGCGAGACTCTGACAAAGAATCCCATCAGTGATCACCTCTCGCCGCCAGGACCGCACAGCTTAAAAAATTTTCAGAATCTGTTCGGAATTATCAAACGATTCTAGGTCTGGCCTTCACGTTTTTTTCAATTGGACGTAAGGACAGCCCTGCCAATAGATCGGCGGCTGTTCAAGGTGCTCGGCCAGGACACGTGCATGGCAGACCCGGCAAATATTAAGAGATTCGATGCCCTCGCCCGCACTTGCAACCCGGACCAGTTCCTCAAAAACGCAGAGCGTGCTGCCTCCGGCTTTGACTTCGGTGAGTCCCATGAGTGGGCCAGTCTCAGCCTGAAGGAGCATCAGCGCCGAGTAGATCTTCGCTTTCAGGCACGAGGGCGCGGTCTTCGTCTCTTCCGGCTCAACAGTCTCGGCAATCCGTTCTATCAACTCGTCATCCGGGAAGTTTCTAGCCATGGTTCCACCTCTCTCGGAATTCAGCGCGGGCGCGCGACAGCAGACGCTCGATCGCCTTCTCTGTCTTTCCGGTCTTTGCTGCCATATCGCGCGCCGACGCTTTTTCCCAGTAACGCCAGATCAGCGCCAGTCGGTATTGTTCGGGAAGGCTGGACATTACTCGCCAGGTGTTTTTGCGAACTTGTTCCTGTTCCAGCAAACCTTCGAAATCAGGAAAGGACGCCAAAACCTCGGAATCGCCGTCCAAGTCGTCAAGAGCTCCTGGAGCGCGTAATCGCGCACGATAATGGTCTTCTACCTTGTGCCGCGCAATCCCCATTAGCCATGCCTGAAGTGGGCTGGTGCCGCGGTATTGCTCCAGATTCTCCCACGCCGCAAGGAACACCTCCTGCACAAGGTCATCTACTAGATCACATCGCGGAACCAGGCGCGAATGCACGTATGCGTAGATTCCATCGGCGAAGCGGCTCACGAATTCGGCGGTTGCCTTGCGGTCTTTACGGAGGACAGCCGCAGCCAGCCTGGCATCCTTCTCTTCCGCCGGGCTGCCCTCTAGTTGGATCTCGGGCTGCTGGTTCCCCGCCGCGCTCAAACCTTTGACCTCTTACCACTGTAGTCGGGATTCTAACGTCTCTCCCCCTCGTGGAATCTGGTTGATCCGATATATGGAGGATCTACCTTGAGGGTGGTTGTGACCCATCCAGCAAACGAGCAACAGTCGGCGGGTCTGCCGTGGGCAGGTTGCAGACATAGTTCTCACAGATGTAGGCGGTCGCGCGGCCCTGCTTTCGTCTCACGGTCGCTAATGAAGGCACCCAATGTGCTAGCTGCCTCTGTCCTACAGCGCCATCAGCCAGCAGCAGAACCCGATTGGGGATATAACGCTGCCACACCAGCCGCAACAAGGTGCGCGTGTCCTCCGCACCCGGCACACCGGCAATGACAATTTGCCTGCCATGGACCTAGGATACACTCTGGAGTGCAGTCCAGAGTCAAGAGGATTAAGAGGGGCGCTACCGAATCAGTTCTGGGCGCATCGCGACGTAAGGGTTTCCGCCACAATGCATTGCTTATGTTCCGTAAACGTAGCCTAGCGACTTTCGTCGCAAATATTTGAAAATTGGCGTCCCCGGCGGGATTTGAACCTGAACCCGCGTCTGCGCCGTGAAAGGGCGAGGTCCTGTTGGATCACGTAGTAATTACAAGGTAGCGGTCGCTCTGCAACGCCCTGTAAAGAACCGGTAAGAACGCTAAGGAACAGGTTTATGTTGTACCGTCGTTGTACCGCGAGTTTTTGAACCGGAATTCTTGAAAAACAGAATTCTTGAACAATTGGGAGATCTAATGAGCTTGGGAACGAAGAATAAGGATGATGATTTCGAGCCAGGCTGGCAAAATGAGAAAGACTGGCTCTGCACCGTCGAATTCTTGCCCACCGATGATCCAGAGGCTCTGCTTTTTGCCGCCGACATCATCGGGTACCTGGTCGGCTATGCAAATCTCACGAACACGCGCTCGCTGGCACTCCTCGGCGATCCGGACGCCAGCGCTTACGAGCTTCTCTTCTCCTTTTCGTCTCCTGAGGAGAAAAACAAGTTCCTAGATTTGGTCCGTTCAAATGAGGATATGGGGAACGACTACATTGCAGATGAGTTTACGTCGCCCACAACTGAAGAGATTAGGCATGCTCGTCCACTCGCAACGGTCATACCCCAGGATGCACTGACCCATGCCATGGTGATTGCAGCGACTCTGTGCGCGGCTACAGAAGATGATCGAGCTGTGTCGTAAAGGCGAGCGCTATTTCGGGGGGAACAACGGGATTTCCAAACCCTGTTCCAGCTTGGCTCGGACTCCGTCCACGGATCGCCCCGTCGCCAAAAGGAAATAATTGTAGACATATTGTAAACGCCAACTCTTCCCTCCACACCGCCCAGCAGCCTTCCCTAGAGGCCACGGCTACTTGACCCCACAGCAGTCTCTTCTCCAGCTCTCATCTCAACGAAAGGAATGAAAAGTGTCACGCCTCTACCCGGACCAGCAGGCCTATAAGGTTGAACATTCAAGATGCTCGGCTTAGTATCACCTGGTGATTGTTCGCCGCGCCATTGCACTGGTGGTTTCGCTTGCACTCTTGCAGGCTACTGCTATGGCTTTCGCCTGCAGCATCAACTGCAATCACGCCAATTCGGCCAGGCACGCTGAGGCCGGCATTCAACAAATGGCTATGCATCACCATTCGCATGCTGGCCACAGTTCTGCCGCTTCGACGTGCTGTCCCGCCGCTCCACAAGTCACCAGTTCCAATTGTTCTTCGCACGTTCAGCTCTCCGTTCTCGAAGTTCGTTCTCGCGTAAATCCGGATTTACTCACCGCTGTAGAGAATCCGATTTCCTGGGTTGCGCGTTCTGAAAGATCATCCTCGATCTTCTCGTCAGCCTCTCCGCCGAATTCTCTTGTAAAGTCTGCACTCACTGCTCTCCGGATCTAGTCCCCAGTTTGGACCAGTTCTCTTTGCATAAAGCACTGGCACGGACTGTCTCCGTCAATTCCAGTAATCCATCAGCGTTCATTCGCGAACAGACTTGTCCGTCGCGGACATAAAGAGGAGCTATGGAAAGCAGACGTAATTTCGTAAAAGCTGCCTTCACGTTGGGAACAGCTGTATTTGCTTCGGCAAAGGCCCTCGCCGCTCAGCATGCAGGGCACGACAAAGCTGCCGAGCACAGCATGCACATGGCAACCGACAACATGCCTCACAGGACTCGTGTCTCACAGCCCATTCTGGTTGAGTCGCCGGATATCGCGCAGCTTCCCTGGCGAATGGATGGAAACGTTAAAGAATTCCATCTGGTTGCAGAGCCGGTGAAGCAGGAGTTGGTGCCAGGCAAAGTGGCGAACCTATGGGGGTTCAATGGTGGCGCTCCCGGACCAACGATTCAGGTAAATCAGGGTGACCGGGTGCGAATTGTCGTTGATAACCATCTGCCCGAGCCGTTCTCAATGCACTGGCATGGATTTGAAATCCCCCACAACATGGATGGTGCGCCGGGAACCAGCCAGGATCCAATCAAGCCAGGTGGCCGCTTCATCTACGAATTCACTCTCCATCAGGAAGGAACTTACTTCTATCACTCTCACATGGCGATGCAGGAAATGATCGGGATGCTGGGGGCCTTCATCATGCACCCCAAACAGGCGTATGACCCCGCGGTGGATCGCGACTTCGTGATCCTGATGCAGGAATACGCCATCTTACCCAGCAATCAGACGCCGAATTCCATGAACATGGAATTCAATTGGCTCACCTTCAACGGAAAAGCAGGGCCGGCGACTACGCCACTCATCGTGAGGCTGGGCGACCGGGTTCGAATTCGCATGATCAACCTGGGCATGGATCACCATCCGATTCATTTACATGGGAACACATTTGTCGTGACAGGCAGCGAAGGTGGAAGACAGCCGAAAGCAACATGGGCACCGGGAAACACGGTGCTCGTCGGGGTCGCTCAGGCGCGTGACGTCGAGTTCGTCGCCAACAATCCCGGAGACTGGATGCTGCACTGTCATCTGCCGCACCACATGATGAATCAGATGTCCTCAACCGTCGGCCCTTTGACGCGTCGTCCAGGCATGCCAATCGGTGTGAGCATGGAAAACGGGATGGGAATGCTGGATGGAACACCTGGCGTACCACTTGGTGACGATTATGGGCCAAGCCTCGGACGTGGCATGGGAGTGGGCTCTTCCAATGACCAGCCGACTCCGAATGGGCCGCTGAGCCAGGAACGTGCCAAGCAGGCCATGGCCTCGATGCGGGACCCCAAAATGCCTGACATGCCAGGTATGCAACATGGCGAAATGCAAGGCATGCAGCACGGCGAGGAGGAGCTGCCCGAAAATGCCAATCAAGTTCCGGGCTTCCCACAGGACGCGTTCATGGAAGGGCCGATGATGGCCATGGACAAAATGGTGGACAAGCCAGAGAACCACGGCCTGCGTCCAGGTTGGAGCGGCTTCATGCAGGGGATGATGACATTCGTTCGCGTGCTCGAACCCGACATGTACGACAAGATCATGGCTATGAAAGCGAAACAGTCACCCAACCAACAAGAGATGCCGGGAATGGAACACCATCACCACGGCAGCTAATACGAGGAGAGGAGAAAACCGATGAAGACATGTCTCGTCCAAGGACTCGCGTTGCTGCTCATGGTGGGAGCGCTTTATGGCCAGAGTTCTCAATCGACATCACAACCAGCAGAACGCCAAGGATCGCACGATCAGATGCAAATGCCCGGCATGCCAGGCCAGACGACTGACCAGAATGGGTCGCCAGCACAGAACCAGCAAATGCCCGGCATGCAAATGCCCCGCGCGCCAGAACAACCGAAACAGCCGCAGCCCCCGGCCGGTCAGCAACAGATGCCGGGAATGCAGATGCCGCAAAACCCTGGACCAGAACAGCCGTCGCCAAAACCGGGGCCGGTTTACACGCTGGAGCAGTTGCACCAATTAGCCGTTGATCACAATCCCACCCTCAAACAGTCCCAAGCCGAAATCCGCGCAGCCGAGGGCCGAAAACGGCAGGCAGGGCTGTACCCCAATCCTACCGTCGGGTATCTGGGGGAGCAGATTTCTGGCGGTTCTCAACGGGGTGGTGAACAGGGCGGGTTCATTCAGCAGGACATCGTTTTGGGCGGCAAGCTGGGAGCCGCGCAGCGTGTTTCTGAGCAGGAGCGCCGGCAGGCCGAAGCAGAACGCGAAGAACAATTGTTGCGCGTTCAGAATGCCGTCGCGATGGCTTACTACCAATCGCTCGCAGCGCAGCAAACAGTCACCGTACGAGAAACTCTGCTCAAGCTTGCCCAGGATGCACTGGCTACCGCGCGGCAACTGTTCAACGTAGGCCAGGCAGACGAGCCGGATGTGTTGCAAACGGAGGTCGAAGCCGGACAACAGGAGGTCGCGCTCGTCTCCGCACAGCAGCGCCAACAAATGCTGTGGAGGTCACTCGGCGCAATCATTGGCCAACCGAACTTGCCCTTTGGAAATCTCGCTGGAAACCTGGAAGAGCTGCCGGACGTCGATACGCAACGGTGGCTCGACAATATTCTGCAAAACAGCCCTGCGGTCAAAATCGCAAACTTGAGCTTTGCGCGCGCGCAGGCGGAACTGGACCGAGCGAAACGCGAGCCCATTCCGGATCTACAGCTACGCGCGGGAGTACAGCAGAACCGCGAGCTCCTGGAAAGCACGGGCCGGCCGATCGGATTGCAAGGCTTTGCCGAAGTGGGGGTGCGTATACCCATCTTCAACCGCAATCAAGGCAACGTCGAAGCCGCCAGAGCAAATATCGAACGAGCCGATCTGGAACAGCAGCGCGTACAGCTATTGCTTCGTGAGCGATCTTCCTCTGTGTTCCAAAGCTACTTGACCGCCAAGGCCACGGTCGAACGCTACCGCAAGCAAATGATCCCGCAGGCAGAAAGAGCATACAAACTGTACTTGGATCGTTATACCAACATGGCAGCAGCTTATCCGCAGGTGTTGATCGCGCAGAGAACTTTGTTTCAGTTGCAGACGGACTACATAGCGTCTCTCGAAAATCTCTGGGTAAGCACCGTCACCCTAAAGGGATTTTTGCTCACGGATGGCCTTGAGGCGCCGACGCCATCCACCGAAATTGACCGGCCAGTCCGCGAAATTAATTTGCCCACCGGCAGCAGCATGACGCAAGGGAGGTGAAAATGAAAAAGGACAAACTTGGACTCTTCACCAGATCATAAGTGATTGATGGCATCTTCAGGGCCGCGAACCTTACACTTGTCTCAGCGAGATCCGGCGCAGGTCCGCGGCCCCTCCTGTGCCCAACAGGAGCGCTCGGAGGGATTGGATAACAATCCCTGTCGAGTTGGCTGCTCCAATTATCGAGAAGGAAGGCGACGTCGTCGAAGAGATCTGTCGCGGCTGAATTAGCCACATGCCGTCTACTCACATTAAATGCAGATAGGTGTGGTGGGCGTTACTTGAACGCTTGCGGGGCCTGCTTTGCGCGTGTAAAGGTCTGCATCTGCGGCACTGAGAAGATGCTCGATGTCCATGCCGCTTGCGTACGTTGCTACGCCACAAGTCGCAGCGATTCGATAGGGTCGTTGCTCTTGCGCGTTCCATTTATCGATCCACCAGGCAAGTCTTTCAATCGCTACTCCCGCCTGGGCGGAATCTACATCGGGCATGATGACCACAAACTCATCGCCTCCATAGCGAGTTACCACGTCTTCGGCGCGGAAGTTCTTCTTGAGCAGGGCTGCGACATCCCGCAACGCGCGGTCCCCGACGACGTGACCGAATTGAGTGTTAAAGGCCTTAAAGTTGTCTACGTCGATGAACACCACGGAAAGCGTTGATTGATTTCGATCCGCACGCGCAATCTCTCTTGTCGTCGCTTCTCGCATGAAGCGTCGATTGTACAAACCAGTCAAGGCGTCAGTCCTCGCCGTTCGTTCGGCGATTTGCAATTGGCGAATAAGTTCCCGACGGGTTTTAAGCAATGTGAGGCGTTGCTGGAAGAGGTAGACATTAAACAGAACCATTAAGGCAATCAAGCCGAAGAAAAGAGGATCTGTTTGCGGCTGGCGCTGAAGGATCATTGTGCCTTGCCAGAACAGTTGAGGGCTGATGATCGCCAGGAATCCAGCGGCAAGAAAAACGAGTACCACCGCGGCGATCGACCAGAGTTGGAGATCGCGCCAGTCAAGCGCCTGAATCCTGCTCTCGATTTGCTCAGGGACGTGATCTAACTGAGCTTGTCCGCTCTCGTTTTCCAAGCATTGCCTGCCGGTGTAAACAATTACCTCGGGTCATGTGTTCCACCTCGAAGTCTATGTTGCGGGAGGTTGTTGCGTCTCAGCACGAAAGCGCTACTCCGGAGGTAATAACGGTCACCCCTTGCTGAAGAACAAAAGCGCCAGTTCAGGGCCTGCGTGAGCTGCGAACCCCCTTTTGAGAGTTCCCCGACATTGCATCGACTTCATCTTTCGTTGTCGCATTCTATAGCTAGGCACCTGAAAAACCCGGAAGACCCCCACGAACCTCGCCCGAGTTCCTAGGGGCACGATGTCGTGGCAGTGAAGTCAACTTATCCTGTGTCCCGTTCACTCTCAGTTTCGAATTGCTTAATTGTTTGGTAGCATTCGCAGGCAGCATCTTCCAAGTTCTTGTGGTTTAGGACGTTCACTGTTCCACGTCGGTACTCGATGAACCCGGCTTTTTGCAAAATCCCAGCCGCGATGCTCACCCTTGCACGTCCTGTCCCGAGCATGCTCGCCAGAAATTCGTGTGTGAAGGGCAACGATGCGGAACCAACCCTGTCTTGGCTCATCAGTAACCAGCGGGCAAGGCGTTGCTCGGTTTCGTGAAACCGATTGCAAGCAGCGATTTGCGACACTCGCAAGCATTGGAAGCTTGCGTAACGGCTCAACCGAGACCGAAGATCCGGAGCCAAAGGCAGTATTTGCTGCAGTACCTCTGCTTTGATCCGAAAACCGTCGACGGGAGGCTGGCAAATCATGCGGTACGGACTTGTCCTTTGTCCAACTGCCAACGATCCACCTGCAAACCCCTTCTTGGTCACGACACCAACCTCCAACGTCCTGCCGTCGCTGATTTCGATCACGATGGAAACCATACCCCGGTTTGGGAAGTAGGCGTACTCCAATGGTTCCCCAGGCTCATGTAGGCTCTGGTATTCCCGAATGTCTATGAATTCCAAGTGCGGACGGATTGGGTTGTATTCCTTGTCCGGAATCCGTAATAGGATGAGATTTTCTATTCGTTCCCCATTCGCGCCGGTTCGTCTCAAGTCGCGCTCGCTCGACGTTTTCCGGTTTATCGACTTTGGCTTGTTGTCCAGTGTTCATTCACCCATTCCACAAAGTTAGTATTCGTCTGATGCGAGGACTTCTGACGCATGTAGCTCCGCCTGGGCCTCGAAAAGCTGCATATTGTTGAAAATAATACCTGACAGGGTTTACCGCCTGGGTAAACAGAGTTCTTTCGAAGTGAACAGATCGCCAGTCCGGCGCGGGTTCCGTGCGGTGTGGAACGCAGAATTCAAGCAGTGCTGCTGTACAATTTTAGACGCCTAGGTTCATAGCAGTCCCTGTCTTTTATTTTGAGCTGACAGTTGATTTTTGGTTCCACCATGGGGGGAAGGAGAACCATGGTTTCACGCTGGGGACGATTCTCGACGAATGCTTTGAGTCGTTACGCGGTGGCTCTCGCGGCGACAGCTTTGGCATTGCTAGGTCGCTCGCTCCTAGCTCCGTATCTTGGGAACTACACTCCTTATATTCTGCTGTACGGTGCCGTTGCGCTGTCCGCAATCTACGCGGGATTCGATCCGTCCACTTTGGCGGCCCTTCTTGGCTTGATCGGGGCAAACTATTGGTTTGTCCCGCCCCGTGGCTCGTTGGCTCTTGCAAGTGTGGCGCAGCTCGTTGCAACTGTGACCTACTTGGCTGTCTGCACTTCGATCACAGCTGCAGGCGAAATGAGCCGAAGGGCAAAGGCCAAGCTGGAAATCGCCGTCGAGAACCTCCGTCAGAGCGAGGAGGTACTGCGTGCAGCTCATAAAGGACTCGAGAAACGCGTCGAACGGCGCACCGCTGAGCTTGAGCAAGCAGAGGCGAAGTTCCGCGGACTGCTGGATTCAGCGCCAGACGCTATGCTCGTTGTGAATCGTGAAGGCAAGATTCTGCTTGCCAATGCCCAGGTGCAACGGTTATTGGGTTACCGTCGGGAAGAGTTGTTGGGTCCGGCCATTGAGATGCTCATGCCCGAACGATTTCGTACCAGCCATTCGGATCACGGAACAGGCTTCTTCCGACAACCACGAGTTCGCGCCATGGGTGCCGGCCTGGAGCTATATGGAATCTCGCGGCCATCTTTGTGCAAACCAATAAGTAGCTTGGACCGTTATGCAACGGCCCTTGGGGCAACTGCGCTCGCGTTCTTGGGGCGCTGGCCTCTTCACTCAAAGCAAAGGGAAAATAAACCGTCTTTTGGTCAGTTCTTGTGGGTGCAGCGATGATCGGCGGCGCAAAGTCGATGATCGGCTCCTACGACTACAATCTTGTCGCGCTTTCGGTCCTAATTGCGATCTTCGCCTCCTACGCTGCTCTTGAGCTCGCAGCTCGCACCACAGCCGCAGCGAAGCGCATCCGCTTGCTCTGGCTTTCTGGAGGCGCGATCGCGATGGGCCTCGGGATCTGGTCGATGCACTACATCGGAATGCTGGCTTTCAAATTGCCGGTACCCGTCCTCTATGACTGGCCCACAGTCTTGCTGTCGCTTGTCGCCGCGATTTTTGCCTCGGGTGTCGCGCTCTTCGTTGTGAGCCGAAAACAGATGGGATGGTCACAGGCTGTTTCTGGTGGCGCAATTATGGGCGGGGGCATCGCGACCATGCATTACACCGGAATGGCCGCAATGCGGCTGCCGGCCATGTGTTCCTATGACCGTTGGCTTTTGGCCCTGTCAGTACTTTTGGCGATTGTGATCTCGTTGGTTGCCGTGTGGCTCACCTCCCGGCTGCGTGAGGAGCGAAGCGCATCTTTGCTATTGAAGACCAGAACCGCCATCGTGATGGGGGCAGCTATACCGATCATGCACTACACGGGCATGGCGGCAGCCCGTTTCATACCTTCTACCGTTCTCCCCGACACCACACACGCCGTGAGTACCTCGACCCTTGGCATCACGGGCGTCAGCGCTGTCACAGTATTGGTCCTCAGCGTTGCGGTTCTGACCTCTTCCTTTGATCGCCGCTTCTCACTGGGAAAACTTGAAGCTGAAAACAGGTTCCGAGGCTTGCTGGAAGCCGCTCCCGACGCGATGGTCGTGGTTGACCGCCATGGAAAGATTGTGTTGGTCAATGAGCAAACGGAAAAGCTGTTCGGCTATGAACGGGGGGAATTGCTCGGCCAGGAAATTGAAATCCTGATGCCAGCACGTTTTCGCGGCATGCACGTGGGACACCGCACAGGCTTTTTTTCTGAACCGCGGGCGCGAGCGATGGGAGCGGAACTCGAGTTGTTCGGAATGCCCAAGAACGGTCGCGAGTTTCCGGTGGAGATCAGCCTCAGTCCGTTGCAGACGAGGGATGGCCTGGTGGTAACCAGTGCGATTCGCGACATCAGCCAGCGCCGCGCCATGGAAGAAGACTTGAGGGCCAAAGCGGAGGCACTCGATGCGGCGAGTGACGCAATTTGGGTTGCGGGCACCGACGAGAAGATCACCTACTGGAACAGAAGTGCTGAGCGCATCTATGGCTGGAAAAAATCGGAGGCCATCGGCAAGTCGCCCCACGATTTGCTGCGAACCGAGTTCCCGGTCCCATTTGAGGAGATCGCCAAAAGACGTGCCGAGGGTGGATGGCAGGGTGAACTTGTTCATACGAAGCGCGATGGGAGCAAGATTACGGTCGCAAGTCGCTGGACCACGCTAGAGGACCACAACGGAAGACCATTGGGCTGGTTGGAGATCAACACCGATATTACTGAACGGAAGCGGTTTGAAGAAGGTATGCGCGCTCTCTCTGGACAACTGTTGCACATGCAAGATCAGGAAAGGCGGCGCATTGCGCGCGAGCTGCACGATAGTGCCGGACAAACACTCGCCGCTCTTAGCATGAACCTCAGTCCCCTGGAGTCCGAGAACGGTCGGATCGGCCCCATTGCGGCTAAGGCGATCAAGGAGAGTCTCAGTCTCATCGCCGGGCTGTCCCGAGAACTGCGGACGATTTCATATCTGCTGCATCCCCCCATGCTGGATGAAGCGGGGCTTGTCTCGGCGCTTCGTTTGTACCTGGAAGGATTCGCGGAGCGCAGCAGAATCAAGGTCAATTTGGAAATCCCCGAGGACTTCGGGCGTCTCCCGAGCGAGATGGAAACGGCCGTCTTCCGCATTGTGCAGGAGTGCCTCACAAACGTTCACCGTCATTCGGAAAGTCCGGTTGCGAAAATCCGCATTACCCGTCGCGGCGCACAGGTCCTGGTGGAAGTGGCGGACCGGGGCAAAGGCATTCCTCCCGAAAAGCAGAAAGCGATGGAATCTGGTGCCAAGCTCGGAGTTGGAATCCGGGGAATGGGCGAGCGAGTTCGGCAGCTGGGGGGCAACTTGAATATCACTTCTGGCGCCCAGGGAACCGTCATCGTAGTGAAGCTGCCGGTCGCCAGTAGCTCATCGGTTGGCGCATGACAGTCAACGCAAGCAAGAACGGCAATGTCATCTTGTGTGTCGATGATGAAGCGATAGGTCTGTCTGCTCGAAAAATGCTTCTCGAATCTCAGGGATATCGGGTTCTTACAGCAGAAAACGGAGCGGATGCATTGGTACTGTTTTCTACAGAGGACGTTGAGGCCGTCATTCTCGACTATTCAATGCCTGGAATGAACGGGGACGTTGTGGCGGAAAGAATGAAGGAGCTTAGACCCGATCTCCCAATCATCATGCTCTCCGCTTACGTTGATTTGCCAAGTGAGACCCTTGCGCTCGTGGATAAGTCGATCACCAAAGGTGAACCGCCTCGGGGCCTGCTTGACGCCATAGCGCAATTGCTTGACGGCAACCGGAAAATTCATTCGAAGGCCGTTTCGGCAAAGTGAGAGGCAATATGAACAAGCTCAGATTTCAAAAAGTGCTCCGCCGCGTGGTTCTAATTCCACTGGGAGTTGCAGTGATCTTGGCAGTCACTCTCATCCTGGAAGTGCAATCGTTCGTGAATCGCGCAGGATTGGTGGAACATACTGACGTGGTGATCGCGATCGCTCAGCGTACTTATGGGGCAAGAATCGATCAGGAGAGTGGAGTGCGGGCGTATCTGCTGACCAAAGATGATCGGTTCCTGCAGCTCTACCGTGAAGGACGGGAGGAAGGCCGCAAACTGGAAGACCAATTACGACAGCTCACCTCCGACAATCCTGAGCAGCAGGCGCAAAATGAAAAGGCAATACAGGCATATCAGGATTGGAAATCGTTTGCTGATGAAGCGATCGCGATGGCTAGAGTCGGCCAGGATGTCGGCGACCCGAAGCTCCAGCGTCGCGGCAAAGAACTGATGGACCAATACCGCGAAGCTCGCAAGGAATTTATTGAGCGCGAAGAGAAGTTGAGAGACCAACGTGAGGCGAGTTCGCGCCGCACCCTTAAATTTGTCAACGTGAACATCGTCGCGCTTTGCGTCCTGATCGGGGGCATTTTTGCTGCTTTAGGCCGGAAGCAGCTCGTGAATCTCTTGGGAGCTTTTAGTGTGGCGTTAGATACCGCCGAAGCCAATGCAGCCGAAGCCCGAACCCAGAGAGAATGGTCTCACACGATCCTTCACAGCATTGGCGACGCGGTCATCGCGACTGATGCCGAGGGTGCAATCACCTTCATGAATCCTGTGGCAGAGAGCCTGACGGGATGGACCTTGCAGGAAGCGAAGGCCACCGCCCTGATAAAGGTTTTCCGGATTGTTAACGAACAAACCCGCGAAACTGTCGAGAATCCGGTTGACAAGGTTCGCCGCTTGGATCGGGTCGTGGGATTAGCGAATCACACGATTTTGATCAACAAGTCGGGACAGGAGTTCGCAATTGACGATAGTGGCTCCCCCATACGCGCGGCCAATGGAAATATTGTTGGTATCGTTCTTATTTTCAGAGATGTTACGCAGCAGCGTGGTCTAGAGGCTGCACTGCGCTCCAACGAAAGACTGGCTGTCGCCGGGCGATTGTCGGCATCGATTGCGCACGAAATCCACAACCCGATTGATACCGCCGGCAATTTGCTGTTCATGGCCAGCCAGCAGACGAGCGACCAGCCCCAGATCCAGCAGTTGATTGATACAGCACAGCGCGAAGTGCATCGAGTAGCTCAAATCAGCAAGAACATGCTCAGCCTCCATCGCGAGTCCCGCGCGCCATCGTCCGTAAAGTTGCCAGAATTGCTTGACGGCGTGGTTGCGCTGATTGAGGAGACGATTGCAAAGGGTAAGAGGAAGATTCGGGTGGAGCACGGCTTCGACGGTGAAATTGAAGGGCTCCAGGCTGAGCTGCGCCAAGTTTTCACAAACGTGCTTAAGAATGCGGTCGAAGCAACCTCCGAAGGCGGGAGCATACGGATATTTTCAGTGGCCACCCAGGAAGCCGACCGGGATGGCGTACTGGTTCACGTCGCTGACAACGGCGTAGGCATTCCCGATCAAATGAAATCGAAATTGTTCACCCCCTTCGCGACGACGAAGGAAGAGAGCGGCAGCGGACTCGGACTTTGGGTCAGCCGCGCTATCGTGGAAAAACATGACGGAGCCATTCGCGTGAGCAGTGCAGAATCAGGATACCTGGGCACGACGGTATCCATCTTTTTGCCTCTCAAGTCCGCAGCTCGAACAAGCGCCGACGAAGCTGCTGCAGCCGCAGAGGGCTAGGCCAGCTAACCTGAGTGCCTCTACGCGTGACCCTACGGAAGTCCTTGATGCCTGTGCAGAAGCGCGTGTATTGTCCGGGAAAGGTGAACGCCTCCGTCTGCCTTTGGCAAGACTGCATCAGCGCCGGCCTTTTTTGACTCGATTCGAATTTGATGGGAATCGTGGAGTGTGAAAATCAACACCGGAAGACTTGGCATTACCTTCTTTATTTCCCGGACGGCCGCTAGTCCGTTCATTTCCGGCATGAAGACATCTATCACCACAAGATCTGGGCGATGTTCCTCCGCTTTCCGCACAGCGTCAAGTCCGTTTTCGGCTTCAGCACAGATCTCGATCTCTCGATCCAACTCCAGTGTCATGCGGATTTGCCGACGTATCAGCTCACTATCGTCCGCGACCAGGATACGTTTCGGCATTGAGGCTACACGGGCTTGGGGCACAAGCATGCTAGCGAGATTTTCTCGCGGACCAGGCGGCTTGAGATATTCGGTGCAGTGTGTAATCTGGCAGCTTATTTTGGGTATGGGATCTAGCGTCAGACCGCACGGCGAACTAAGTCCTTTCTATTTCCCCCGCGAGAGACCATGCGAAACGCGATTCAGGCCGCCTGCTACAAAGTCAAGGCGCGTTCGCATACAGTAAACACCTTATTGACTGTAAGGCCGGGTGCGCCGAACCTAAGTACCTGAATTGTGTCCGGCGCCTGGAGGACGTTTTGGTCTCCCGCTGTGCGAATCCGTGTTGTGGAGCGCAATTCAAGTACTTGCACGAAGGCCGTTTGTTCCAGTTTTCTTCCGCCGGTACGCCGACTGGTATCAGTAAGAGTCGTTTGAATTTTGCATTTTGGTGGTTGTGCCCGCGGTGCTGCTCGGCAATGACTCTAATTCAAAATGGCGCGGCGGGTGCGAAGCTGGTTCTGCTGCCTAACGTCGCCGAGAGTTCTGCTCGTCAGTGTTCAAAACAAATGGGAGGTGCCGCTTGAACAAGCTACGCATCTTGATCGCCGACGATCACGAAATCGTGCGTCATGGATTGGTTGCACTGATAAAAGGACACCCGGACTGGGTCGTTTGCGCGGAATCCAACAACGGCAGCGATGCTGTTGCAAAAGCCAAGGAATTAAGACCGGACGTCGCTATCCTCGACATTGGCATGCCGGTTCTGAACGGTTTTGAATCTACTCGTCAAATATTGCGGGACAACCCAGCGGTCAAGATTCTGATCCTCACGCTCAGCGACTCGGACGAACTTGTGCGGACGGTCTTGGACGCAGGCGCCCGAGGCTTTCTTCTGAAATCGGACGCAGCAAAGGACCTGATCGCGGCAGTTGAGGCGCTGCAGCACAATCGAACCTTCTTCACGTCTCGCGTGAGCCAAATCATCTTGGCTGGCTACGTCGGCAAGACCGGTTCCTCATCCAAGCAAGAGCTGACCTTGCCGCATCTCACGCCGCGTGAGCGCGAGATCGTGCAGTTACTCGCCGAGGGCAGGTCAACAAAGGAAGTGGCCTGTCATCTCAATTTGAGTGTTAAGACCGCCGAAACTCACCGCAGCAACATCATGCGCAAGCTTGGACTGCATTCCGTGAGCGAGTTGGTTCTCTACGCCGTCCGAAACAACATCGTCCAAGCGACTACTGGTCTTACCACGCCATCGGCGGAAGGTGTGACTGCCGCTGAGTCCCTGACCGAGCACATGTCATTCTGAGTGATTCAGGTAGATTTTTCCGTAATGGCTCGTCCCCGCCAGAACTACAGTGAAATTCTAAACTCCTCAATGGCAGTCGCTTAGAGCCATGGAAGCGCCGCACTGGCAATGTCCTTGCGGCACGAAACGCGCTTTATGCGTCAGTGTGCGTGGTTCCCGTCCGTCCCAGGAGGCACCATGAAGGACATGAATGGATCAGACGATTGGCGCGTTCTATGCGAGCTGGCTTCGAAAGAAAAAGACCCCGAGAAACTGATTGACCTTATCGTAAAGATTAACCAGGCGTTAGAGGAGTGCCATCAGAAATCTCGCTACCACAGATACGCAGACGCGTATTCGTGCAGCGTTGCTCCTCAGTTCTCGCAGCCTGCTGAGTACGATTGTTAGTCTCGCAATTTGAGACTCGCATTCTGGTTTTGAGTTCCTACCAAAACCTCTATGCCATTCGCTGCATCCCAATTCTTTCTAGCAGTGCAGATGACCAAACATGCGAAAACGGATTGTCACACCGACTCCAGCAACTGTTCAGACCCGCGGCGAAGGTTGGTTAGATCTTGAGCATGCCGCCACGGTGGAGGTCGCGTCAGAGGATAAAGATTTTCCAGTCGAGTCTTCGCTATCGATCGAGCCAAGCCAAGGCTGGCGTGCCGCTGAACCGGGAGCTCAAACAATTCGGCTGCTTTTTGATCAGCCTCAAGAGCTCAAACGCATCTTGCTGGTTTTCGAAGAGGACGAGATGACGCGTACGCAAGAGTTTGTGTTGCGAGCGTTGTCAAACCCTGGCGGGCCGTTTCGAGAGATTGTGCGTCAGCAATGGAATTTCAGCCCACCTACGTCAACCCGGGAGAGCGAGGAATACCGTGTCGAACTTTCGGAGGTCACCGTACTTGAGCTGACAATCGTGCCTGATATCAGCGGCGGTGCAGTGCGGGCGTCGCTCACGAGCTTGCGCTTATCTTGACGAGTGTTCATTTTCTTTCCTCAGACACCGCGCCCTTTAGAGGGGTCATACAGCAATCGCTCGGGAGCTAGAATAGGCCACCCCTCTGGGAGCATGTTGGGTGGCAGGGTTCGGTCATATGGCCGCGCTACCAAGCGTCGGAGCACTTGTAATACGACCGTCCTTCGGTAGGCCAGAAGGAATTATTACCAGCGGAGAAGCCACGGCCCTAGTCGCGCGCCGATCCACGCACAAAGCATAACCATCGCGCCGTACCATATCGCAATAAACGGCAGAGAATCGTCGGGGCAGTGAAAAGCGTAAGCGACCGCTCCGAGCGCGCCTGCAACAAGTCCTGCGATCGCTCCGGTTCGCGTCAAATTGGTGGGCGCTCCCTTGCGCAAGGCCCATATCAACGCGGCGAACGGAATTATGGCGAACAGCGGTATGCATAAAACGCAGGTTGCCCACTGTGTTCCCAGAATCATCCGTCCCCATGCGGCTCGACGGCACATCCATTAGTTCGCAAAACCTCGTCTTTTGGTTACAAATATGGAGCTCATTAGATTCCTAATTTCGACATGATACTCGACGATGCCAGGACCCTATGGGGCGTGTTTCCACTTAACGCGGAGTTCAAACCGTAACCCACTTGCGACGGTCGATACGCACCCGAATAATGGATTTCCGGGCCGCCCCAGAATTGCTCCGTCGGAGTTGTAACCGATTCCACGCCTTTTTCGAATTCACTCATTAGAGACGGATTGGAAAAGCTAAGGTTCGAGACCAATCGCTCTGCAAGAAATCTAGGAGGTAAGGAGTTAAGCGATGATGAACGGCATGATGAATTGTGGATGGCTCATGATTGCGGGCGGAGTTGTTGTCTATGGCGTACTGATTTTGGCCGGCGCCGCGCTCGTCAAGTACCTGTTTTTGGGGGACAAAAGCGACAAGGCCGCTGGATAGATAATGACGCGAATGCCACACTGTCTTCGTGGGGTCAAATCCACCCACAGCAGTGTGGTGGAATCGCGTAGCGCAAAACAACAGAAAATGTTGTGACGGTAATTTGGAAGTCACAGGTACCCGAAAACTCAGACGCTCCACGGTCAGTGACCGTGGCTTTCAAAACCATGGCCGGTAAGGTGAAGCACGACGACGACCAAAACAAGCACACCGATCACCGCGTAGAAGATCTTGACTCCTAAGGGAGTCTCGTTGTCGGGTTGCTGCTGTACTTTATGCTGCTCCTGCCGCTTGCGTCGCCCGTAGCGGGTCAGGCCCCATGGCTTGTACACCCCCAGTGACGTGGCCAGGAGCAGCAACAGTATGGCAAGGCTAGGAGCGCGCACCAGTTCGGTCTTCAAAGCACTGAAGTCGGCGCTGAACAATGTTTCTGCCGCAGCCCCGGACACGCGCTTCGCCGCTACAGCCATCACCGCGAATTGATGTATCAGCAGGGCGATCGTGGCAAAGACGGCCAGCCCGAATTTCATCACGATCCAGTAGTAGCGGAACAAGCCCCAAGGGGTTCCTAGCGCCTGCAGAAGTCCGGTGACCAGAGCAGCGAAACACAAGGGAATAATGACAAACCGGCTGATCAAGTCCATCGAAAGATAAGCGCCGCGCACCACTTCAGCATCATGACTGGTCAGGCCGGCAAAGCTGAGAACCAGGAAGGCGGCAACCGCTCCCAGCCAACCGACCGAGAACGCGACATGCGCGGTGATGGTCAATTTGCGGACCGTGGGTGTCATATCTGTATTTTCATTTTCTGGTTTGTACTAATGGTTGACCGTGCGCGTCACCAGAGTTCGGCGCGTACAGGTTGTGAGCGCGAAGCAGCGCTGCGTGACGGTAGATTAAGTCCGTGCTGTGAGTCAGGAACTCGGCAATGGCGCTGAGCTGTCCGGTATCGAAATTCTCCAACAACGCCGTAACGTCTTTTCGCAAAGGCTCGATCACACCCTGGATGGGCGACCGCTCTAGTGCCGGGTAGAGGATCTGCTTACGCCCGTCGTGTGGGTCCGACTCGCGCCGTACATATCCAGCCTGCTCCAATCTGGCAACGACGCCAGTAATCGCACCGGTGGTCAGGCCAGTGATTGCCGCCAGTTCGCTGCCGGTTATCGCCCCTCGCTCGCGCAACAAGTCCAGGCACTTGTGATCAGTTGGGCCGAGCCCCAAGCGCTCCGCAACTGCGTGGTGAAACAGCACTACTGCGGTGCTGTGTCGGCGCGCCAGTTGTCCGACGATCTGCTCGGTCAAGCCCTGCTTATTCTTTCGGGCAGCTGCCATCACATACGCTCCAATATTAGCTTAGTAGCTAAGCTATATTTTAAGGCAACCGCCGTCAAGCGGGCTAAGGTAGTCGAAAAGAAAAAGCCGTAAAACATGCATTTGCTATGATTTGGGCGGCGTAGTCGGAAGGTGTCCAACTCGATTTATCCTTGGAAACCGCTCTTTAGCGGTTGAGTGTAACCAATCGCAGGCTGCAAACGAACTCATCCATAGAGGCAATCAAAAGAGGCCAAATCAAACCGAAGATTTGAAACCTTTCTCAATCCGTTGCCTCTTACAGTTGTCAGGGATTAGACTTATGGGCGTGAACTTTGCCGCTAAAGCCGGAGTTTCAATTCTCGCGCTATTACTAGCGGCTCTGCCCGTGATGGCGTGCACCGTGCCCGGCGCCACAATGACGGCAGCGGAGCGCGATTGCTGTAAGCGCATGGCTGAACAGTGCCACCGCTCCGGCATGGCCAACTCACATGGATGCTGCCAGACCCAGGCTTCACCGAACGGCTTGCACGCCCTGAAGACCTCTTCTTCGCAGCTCGATCCTTCATTGGTTAACATTCACGCGCAACCTGTCGCCGTTCAGGCCGGTACTGCCCTGCCGGTGATGCTCACCGCGAGCATGCCTTCCCCCACTCATAGCCCGCCCGGCCTGATAGCTTCAGCTACAACCGTCCTGAGAATCTGATCGCCTTTCCTCTGACCCGATAATGCACTCGTGCGTCTGCACGTTGGTGCGTTTACCAACTCGTGTTTGTATTGCGGAGGAAAGATGCAATCCATTGGCTCATCCCGAGGCTTCTTCGGGTGCCCTCGTAGTTCGCTGATTAGAGCAACGTTGATTCTTGGAACAATGGTGGTACTTGCCAGGGCGCAGGAACCGCCAAGTTCACCCCCTATGCCGGCGCACGCCGGAGCACCCACATCTCTGCGGGACTTGGTGCAAGAGGCCGAGCAGAAGAATCCGCAAATTGCGGCGTCGTTTCACGGGTGGCAAGCCTCACGAAATGTTCCTAAACAAGTTTCAGCGTTTCCCGAGACTCAGGTTTCGGTGCAGCAATTCAGTGTGGGCAGCCCGCGACCTTTCGCGGGCTACAGCAATAGCGACTTCGCCTACATCGGGTTCGGAGCTTCGCAGGACATTCCCTATCCAGGAAAACGACAGTTGCGCGCCCGCGTCGCCGAACACGAAGCGGACTCGATGGAAGCGCAGACCGATTCAGTTCGCAGAATGGTGATCGGAAATCTCAAGACGGTCTACTTCCAACTGGCTTACATTCAGCAAACCCTGAGCGTTCTGCTGAAAAGTGACGAGCTACTCAATCAAGTAGAGCAAGCGGCTGAGGCACGCTACCGCGTGGGCCAGGGCAATCAGCAGGATGTTCTGAAAACACAGTTACAGCACACCAAGATCCTGCAAGAGATCGCGCACCATCATCAGGAAGAAGGACTGCTCGAAGCGCAAATCAAGCAGTTCTTGGGACGTCCACAGGAGTCCGAGGACGTCATTGCCGAGACTCTCACCTCGCGAACTCTTCTGTACACCGCAACTGACCTTCTGCAACGAGCTCGCGAACAAAACCCTGACGTGCGTTCAAAACAGGCCTCCATTCGTCAACAGGACACACAAGTGGAACTGGCGCACAAGAATTTTCGTCCTGACTTCAACGTCGGCTACACGTATGAGCACACCGCGAGCGAGTTCCATGATTACTACATGGCAACGTTTGGCATCCGGCTGCCCAATCGCGGACGCCAGAAGGCCGAACTAGCAGAAGCTCAGCAGAAGCAAGAGCAGGCGCGGGGGGAATTCGATTCTGAGTCGCAGCGAGTGCTCTCAGAGGTTCAGCAGCAGTACGTGCGTGCAAAAACATCGGAAGAGCGCCTCAAGATTTTCACCGATGGCTTGGTCCCGCAATCGGAAGCTACCTTCCGCTCCGCCATGTCTGCTTATCAATCGAACCGGCAAGACTTCGAGGCTTTGCTCTCGTCGTTTCTCGATGTATTGAACCTGGATCTGGAATATCGCAGCGAGCTGGTGGAGCACGAGTCGGCTCTGGCCGAACTGGAGCGGCTTACGGGGGTGGATGTCCCATGAACGAGAGTGACTTCAGAACGAATGCAGACGAGGAATCACACATGGTCCACACAGAACACGACAGGTATCGCCGGGCGTTTTGGATTGCGCTGACCACAACCCTCGTGCTCGCCATTGCGGCCTCCGTTTTGTGGTGGCGTTTGAGCCACGTCGGGGCTGGGTCTCAATCTGGCCCCAGTTCCGCGCCAATGCAGGTGACGGCAGAAACGTCGTCGGCAAGCGCCTCGAACTCCGACCCAGGATCAGCCGCCGAGACGCAGAACGGCAACATGCCGGAGACTCCGCTTGTGCCGATTCAGCTCACGCCGCAGCGGATGCAGAGCATCGGCATCGCGCTCGGAAAAGTTGAGTCCAAGTCCGTCAGTTCTGAGCTGCGTTTTTACGGCAGTGTACAGGTTGACGAACGGCGGCAAGCCTACGTGCAGACGCGATTTGCTGGTTGGATTCGCAAAGTGTATGCCGATGCCACCGGAAACTTCATCGGCAAAGGTCAGCCACTGTTCACGATTTACAGCCCTGATCTGGTATCGACAGAGCAGGAGTACTTGATTGCAAAGAAAAACTCGGAGTCTCTTCAGCGGAGCGGTGTGAGCGGAGTGGCTTCAGGGGCTGCATCGCTCCTGAGCGCTGCGAAAGAAAGACTTCTGCAATGGGAAGTCTCTCCTGGCGAAATCGAGAAGCTGGATCAGAGCGGCAAGCCGATTACGGATCTCACTATCTATTCTCCGGTCTCGGGCTACATCACCGACAAGAAGGCGCTGCCCAATATGTACGTGCAGCCTGAAACCATGCTGTACACCGTAGCGGATCTGTCCGATGTTTGGGTCCTGGCCCAGGTATTCCAAAGCGATGCAGGAAAAATCAAGCCGGGTGATTCGGCAGAGATCACCGTCGATGCCTATCCCGGCCGTGTTTTCAATGGGCGAGTGGATTACCTGCTCCCACAAATAGACATGAACACGCGCACCCTGCCGGTACGCTTAGTCTTCCCGAATCCCGGCCTGAAGCTGAGGCCGGGGATGTACGTAAATGTTCGCGCCAAGCTACCGATGGGGCGTCAGTTGGTAGTCCCGGCGTCATCGGCATTTCACTCCGGAACCAAGAACCTGCTTTTTGTCTATCAGGGTGAAGGCAGCATCGAGCCACGCGAAGTGGAGTTCGGGCCGCAGGTCGGCGATCAGATCGTGGTCAGTAAAGGTCTCAAGGCTGACGAACAGATTGTCACATCCGCAAATTTCCTGATCGATTCCGAAGCGCAATTGCAAGCGGCTGCTGGAGCGTTTGTTCCTCCGCCACCCGGTGCCGGTCAGGCGGCTTCCATGAATGCTCCTGCGCAACAGCAGGCGAGCGTGGAGCTGACGACAGAACCCCAGCCTCCGCATAAAGGCAGCAACATCGTGCACGTGAAGCTGACGGGACAGGACGGGAAACCAATCTCCGGAGCGAATGTGACCGTAACCTTTTATATGGCGGCGATGCCTGCGATGGGAATGGCCGCGATGAAGACCGTGATCAATGCTACCGACAAGGGCGGCGGCATGTATGAAGGGAAAGGTGATCTCGGTTCCGGCGGCACTTGGCAAGTGAGCATCCGGGCACAACAAAACGGACAGACGATTGCCAACAAGCAGCTAACAGTCAATGCCACGGGAGGTATGTAGTTATGATCTCTCGAATCATTGAATGGTGCGCGCACAACCGGTTTCTGGTCTTCACCGGCGTGTTGCTACTCACGCTTGCGGGGATCTGGTCTATGGGACACATCCCGCTCGACGCCCTGCCTGACATCTCTGACGTTCAGGTGATCATTCACACCAACTGGGAAGGTGAACCACCGAACATCATTGAAGATCAGGTCACGTACCCAATTGTGACCGCGTTGTTGGCTGCGCCGCGTGTGAAGGCTGTCCGGGCGCAGACGATGTTCAATGATTCCTACGTCTTTGTTGTGTTCGAAGACGGGACGGACATTTACTGGGCCCGCTCTCGCGTCGTGGAGTATCTGCAGACGATTGCCGGGCGGCTTCCTGCAAACGTGCATCCTGCGATCGGCCCGGATGCTACGGGCGCAGGATGGGTCTATGAATACGCGTTGGTTGACCGCAGCCACAAGCATAGCCTCGCCGATCTGCGGAGCCTGCAAGATTGGCACCTGCGTTACCAGCTAGAGACCGTTCCGGGCGTGGCTGAAGTAGCCAGCATCGGCGGATTCGTGCGCCAGTACCAAGTCAATCTCGATCCCAACAAGCTGCTGGCCTACGGCATCCCGCTGTCCACCGTGATTGACCGGGTAAAGTCGAGCACCAATGAAGTCGGCGGACGAGTTCTCGAACTCAGCGGCACGCGATACATGGTCCGCGGCCTCGGCTATCTGAAGTCGCTCGACGATCTGGCAAATGTGCCGGTGATGGCGAAGAACGGAACTCCGGTCTTGCTCAAGGACCTCGGCACAATTTCTTTCGGTCCGGATATCCGCGAAGGCGTTGCGGAGTGGAACGGCGAAGGCGAGACGGTGGGCGGCATTGTCGTGATGCGTTACGGGCTGAACGCCCTGAACGTGATCGACGGCGTCAAGAAAAAACTGGCTCAGATTAAAGGATCGCTGCCGCCGGGAGTCGAGGTCGTCTCCGGCTATGACCGCGCGGGTTTGATTAGCGAGTCCATTCACACTTTGAAACGCAGTCTGATCGAGGAAGCCATCATTGTTTCCCTGGTCATTATTGTGTTCTTGTTTCACTTCCGCTCGGCGCTGATCCCGATTCTCACACTACCGATCGCGCTCGTGATCTCGTTCGTTCCTATGTACTACCTCCACGTTAGCTCGAACATCATGTCGCTGGGTGGACTGGCATTGGCTATTGGCGTGTTGGTGGATGCCGCCATTGTCATGGTGGAAAACGGATACCGGCATCTTTCTGAACGCCCGGCGACAAGAGCGGAAGCATCCGCCGAGACCAATGATTCGAATGGGCCCGTGCTTCACAAAGAGACCGATGTGCGCGCAATTAAACACACGAAGAAGGTCGCTGAACGGGAGCGAGTGCGTATTCTCATCGACGCCGCCAAGCAGGTAGGCCCTGCGCTGTTCTTTTCCCTCCTTATTATAGTGGTCTCTTTTCTCCCCGTGTTCCTGCTGGAAGCCCAGGAAGGCCGCATGTTCCGTCCACTGGCGTGGACGAAAACTCTGGCCGTGGGGTTTTCGTCTTTGTTGGCCATCACCCTGGTTCCCATCCTCATGGTCATTTTCATTCGGGGAAAGCTGCGACCGGAGTCGGCAAACCCGATTTCAAGACTGACGCAAGCGGTCTATCTGCCTGTGCTCCGGCTGTGCTTGAAGTATCGAAAGACGACGTTGCTAGTGAACCTGGCCTTTCTGTTGGTGACGTTCCCCTTGATGTTCAGGCTGGGCAGTCAATTCATGCCGCCATTGTTTGAAGGTTCTTCGCTGTACATGCCTACGGCCTTGCCTGGAATTTCGATCACGCAAGCGTCTCAGCTTTTGCAGGAGCAAGACCGGATTCTCCGATCCTTTCCAGAAGTGGAGACGGTTTTCGGTGCCGTCGGACGGTCCGACAGCGCAACCGACAATGCTCCGCTTGATATGTACGACACCACCGTGATGCTCAAGCCGCGGGAGAAATGGCGGCCGGGCATGACGCAGGAAAAGCTCATTGGGGAAATGGATGCCAAGCTTCAGTTCCCAGGTCTCACCAACACCTGGACGATGCCTGTCGAAAACCGCCTTGACATGGCGCTAACCGGAATCAAGACACCGGTCGGCATGAAGCTCCAGGGCACGAATCTGGAGCAGATCCAGCAACTCGGGGCACAAGTGCAACAGATTCTCTCGGGGTTGCCGCAGGTGCGTTCGATTTTCGCCGAGCGGGTTTCGCAAGGCTTTTACATCAACGTAGAAGTCAATCGTCCTGAGGCGGCCAAGTACGGCTTGACCATCGCGGACGTGCAACAAGCGGTTGAGTCGGGTATTGGAGGCATGAATGTTGCCGAAAATATTGAAGGACGCCGACGCTATCCGATCAATGTGCGCTACCAGCGCGACTTTCGCGACAATATCGAAGAGCTGAACCGGGTTTTGCTTGCAACACCTTCCGGCGCTCAGATTCCAATTTCTGAAGTGGCCAAAGTGTCCTTCTCGCGCGGTCCGGCCATGATCCGCGACGAAGATGGCCAATTGACCGGCTACATCTACATTGACCTGAACACTACCGATTACGGCGGTTTCGTAAACCAGGCGAGCCAAATGCTTCGCCAAAAGTTGCAATTGCCCGCGGGCTACACCTCTCAGTGGTCGGGTGAATACGAATTCCAGCTGCGGGCGAAGGAGCGCCTCAAGCTCATCCTTCCTGTGGTCTTCTTCGTGATCTTCATGCTGCTCTATATGGTTTTCCATTCGCTAACTGAGGCGATGGTGCTGATCTTTCCGACCTTTTACGCCATGACCGGTGGGCTGATCTTGCAGTGGCTGCTTGGCTACAACTTCAGCGTGGCTGTGTGGGTCGGTTATATCGCATTGTTTGGCATCGCTGTCGAGACCGGGGTCGTGATGGTCGTATATCTGCACGAGTCTCTGGATAAGCGGATTGCTTCTGATCGTCCGCTTACAGAAGCCGACATTTACGAGGCGGCCATTGAGGGAGCGGTGCAAAGGCTCCGGCCAAAGCTGATGACGGTCAGCGCGGTGCTCGCCAGTCTGATCCCAATTCTTTGGGCGAGCGGTATCGGTTCGGACGTGATGAAGCCGATTGCCGCTCCCATGGTCGGCGGGATGATCACGTCCACCATTCACGTACTGATTCTGGTTCCGGTCTTCTTCGTGCTTATGAAGGAACGGTCGCTGCGGCGGGGCACGCTGCGCCCCGAAGCGGAGGAATAAGGAGCACAGAGAATCCGATGATCGCTGACAGGAGATTCGAGGTAGGTAGAGATGGGTCGGAAACGTAAATCAAAAAAGTCGTGGCTATCAGTACACTGGCCAATCCTGGTCATCGGCACCGCGGCCGTCGCGCTTGTGTCAGGCATCTTGTTCTGGGGCACGCGCGCAACGCCGCCGAAGCCCGCGACACAAGCCGGAGCAGTGCCGGTGTTCTTCAACCGCGCTGAAGATGCAGCGCCGTTTCCAGCGACACTTGAGCCGACGAACTTTCGCCAAGCGGACGTGCGAGAAGCCTATCAAACTGCGAAAGAAATTCCTGGGGTTCTGGCTCAGCAGCCTTGCTATTGCTATTGCCAGCGGAAAGGCCACCGCGGTCTTTTGGATTGTTTCAAAACGGACCACGCGGTCAGTTGCAAAATCTGCATCAAGGAATCGCTGCTTGCACGCCAGATGTATCGGCAAGGCAAGACGCCCCAGGAAATCCGCGCAGCCATCATTCAAGGGGAATGGGCGACCGTGGAGACTTCAACTCAATGATCGTGATGTGGGTGTACAAACCTAAACCAACGAAAGAGGGGAATATCGATGACTAAGAAAATAGTGAACACTGTTGCATTTCTCATCCTATCCACCATTCTGACGGCGGCTCAGATGCAAATGCCTGCCAGCTCTGAAAACAAAGCGGAGAAATCGTCCGCAACGCCGAAAACACTAACTGGAATCGTGAGTGATTCCATGTGTGGGGCCCACCATATGGCTAAGGACAAAAGCCCCGCCGAATGCGCCCGGATGTGCGTTCAGCAAGGGCAGAAATATGCGCTGGTCGTCGGAAAGAAAGTTTACACATTGCAGGGCCACGAGCCGGATCTGGACAAGCTCGCTGGCACCAAGGCGACGGTGAAAGGCAATGTCACAGGTGAAACCGTGGCTGTCGACTCTGTAGCGCCAGCAAAAACCGCATCCAAGTAACGAGCAAAGGGGGAAGCGTATGGACGTTTCGAACCGTTTCCCCAAGTTTTTTGTAACACGATGCACAAGAACTAAGGTAGCTCTATGAACCGCTTATGCGCATGGGCCTCTCTACTGGTTGGTGCGTTCTCGCTAGCGATCTCGCCACCCGCGGCCAGTCAGGGTACCCAACCGGGTGATTCGATAATGGGCGGGCAATCTTCGTACATGAAAGACGTTCAGCAAAGGCTCCGAAAGGCCGAACAAGAGTTGGCTGAAATTAAAGCACGGGCGAACATGCCGACGACTCCCCAGGGTCGGCGTGTCTTAGCTGAACGCCTTCAGCCCATGGAGAGGGAGGTCGAAGGACTCAGACAGGAGATCGTCGGTATAAAAGAAGCGCAACTGGGGAAATCGAAATTAAACGAGTCCGTCAACAATCCACAAAGATCATCCCCCAATTGCCGTGGCTTGACAGAAGTAGCGAATGAGGCGATTTCTGGACCGTTAAACCAGAGCTGTCCGAAAACGATCGAAGTGATTGCTTCGCGCACGACCAAGAAATTCGATGTCAGCGTTTCTAGTGACCAAATCCGACTCACCAAAGGAACAAACACTCTTTACATTGACTTCAGAAGTGTTCGGGATGGCCGTCCGACTGACCCTGGAGAAGTGAGCGCCGAGGTTACGATGTCAACACAACTGTTGGCCGTGGCCCGCGTGGATCGCCTTGCTGTGGGCCGTTATTGCGTGCATGTGAATTTTCCACTGCCGGGATACTGGCTGATCACGGTGAGACACTGGAGATCGCAAGATAGTGGGACGATCAAGTTCCTTGAGTCCGTCGATTGACGAGGCGGGGGAGGGTACCGATGCGCCCAGCAGTAGAGTGAGTGCTGCCGAGCGCATCATGTAGCTCGTGCTGTAATCAAAACATGAAGCCTGCTTCAAGAACACCGCGCGGCTGGTTGACGTTCAGACCAGCGGGACCGAAGACGGCGCCTGGCGTCGAGTTGGTAGCGTGAACAATCGCGAAGTCTCCGCGAAGGAAAAACGCATCTTTGTGATAGCACGGGGTGAATGTCAACCCAAAAGCACCGCTACCTGGACCATAAAGTAAGTTGATAGCACCGCTATTGACGCTTCCCGTGGTCTTAATGTATTCCGGCCGGGCTGACAGCGAAAATCCGCGCTTGAAGTTGTAAGTCGTCAAGACAGCTCCTCCCTTGGTGCCCGCACCCTGCTGTATTCCGATGTTCGGGTTCGTCGGCACGTCGGTGTACTGGAAGTACGGCTGTATCACCCAACTCCCGTGGCTGTAGGTATAGATCAGGTTGTAGATCTGCTCATTGTTTAGGAATAGGGGGGTCGCAAGCGTGTTCTTCGCGTATGCCCCTGCATTCCCGCCGCCTACAAAGGCCAAGGCATTAGAGGAATTGAAAGCGTAAGCGAGGGATCCCCACAGCCATGAGTAGCGGTTAGAATAAAAGCCATCATTCCAGCTGAATGATGTGCTGAGCTTCTTGTGGCTCCAGTTGAGTTGTATGCCCCGGTTGACTGCGTTTTCCTGATTCCAGAGCAGTCCACGCTCGATGTTCATGTTTTCGAAGCTGAACGTATACTCGGCGCCGATTAGCGTCGGTAGCGCTCCGACTTCAACATTGAAGTCTCCCTTGACCAGTTTTAAGTAACCTTGCGGAAACGGCCCATAGATGTTCTTGACAGTGTCTGCGGCCGAGAGGAATGGCACCCCGATGGCCGGCAAGTTGTATGCGCCGCCCTGCAGATAAAACTGCCACCATCCGGTAGTCTTTTGGACAAAGACCTGAGCGTTGCTGACGTCCCAGTGTGTCGCCGAGTCGCCGGTAATATGATTTCCTTCCGTCCAGCCCATGCCGCTCAAGATGCCTGTTACCTTGATCGTTCCACCCTCCACCTCACGAGGTGGGGCGGTCTGTAGCGGCCCTGTCATCGTGGGCATTGGCAGCGGTACCGGGTCGGTTTGCTTCTGGGCAGCAGTGCTGTCCGCGGGGGTGGAACTCGGCCCGTTCTGAGAGTCCGAAGGGGCACTCTGCCCAAAAGATGGAAACGCCGCCAGCACTACGACAAAGAGAGCAAGGAAACACACCAATCGTATGCGCAAAGTTGAACTCCTTTTACAGAATCGTTGATTTTAGAATTTCTTATCTACCGCGTCAGCGTGAATCGATCCGCACACTAACCGAAACGACCCGGTCGTGTTAACGACGAAGCCTGTGTCGCGATGAGGCACAACGGAAGCGCTATTGGCAACTGATTTCTGCCCCTTGAGATGTTTCTGTTGGCCCCATGGACATGTACTTAATGATCGCAAAAATATTGCCTACCGAAGGGGGTGTCCAATTGATTGTTTTTCTCAAGGCCATCACAAAAATTTTTAAAAGAGAAATCTATGAGAGGGATAAACGGAATTTTTAGCGTAATGAAAACAAAGGGATATTCCAAGTTCCGCTCGTTAAAAAGAGGTGAAGATGCAAATCGGATGGATTCGCTTTTTGAATGCACCTTTTTCTTTGGGAGGGCGTTATCTCCGCATGATAACTTTCAATTCAAGGAAAGCAGCTGACGTACGGGGAAAATGAAAATGCCCGCGGGTCCCACTTCCAACAGACTCCGAAGAATATGGCCGTTGCTGGTGTGGTGGATTTTGTCTACTTTCTCTCTCTCGCAAACATTACCCACCGACTCCAGGAATTCGGCGCAAGATGTTCATTCTGCCGAATCGGTACGTGCTACGCTTGGACCTTGGCTTCGTGCGGTCGAGGTGTTGATGACGAAGACCAATGATGAGGAGGTACGTTCATATCTTCGGGTGCTGCACAATGCCGCGATGATGTACCCGACAGGAGAAGGGGGCGATGCGGTTCTTGCGCAGCGCGTACTCGCGCCGCCCCCCGATACGACACACCCATGGATCGGAGTAGTTATCATTACTCCTCACGAGAGTCTTCCGGCTGGAAAATGGCAAAAGCTCGCTTCTAGCGCCGACTTTGCGGCCGAGTACCATGAGGACGTCAACACAATCGTACTTCGCTCCGACATACCTCAGATCGCTGTCATCCGAGGACTTCTGTTGGTCCACGAAATGCGGCATTGGCAACAGGCGCGGCCGCCCGGCACATTGACAAGCCCTGAGTCTCGGCTGCGCAAAGAGATCGATGCTTACGAAACTGAGTTCAGAATCCTTGACGCACTGAGACTTCCGCATTATCAGGAATTGTTGACCGCCGAGCGCCTCCTTGTCCGGCAGGGACCCCTGCAGCCCGATTTTAAGAACCCACTCCTGACCCAAGTTTTCCGTAGTTTTCCCACCACATTTGCGAAGCAAATGGCGGCAATCGAAATTACCGTGCGGGCGGCTTTTGCGGAGCTGAACACGTTGCCACCACAGCGCGCAGAGCAGGGGAAGATGGATCTTCTCCGACACTTAGGATACCAATAAGCCCGCCCCCGAGAGTCGCGTTGCGTACAATGAGATTCAGCCAAGATTCCGCGAATGTTGAAAACGGAGATCCCAAACCGACCATGAGAGCTCATCGCGTAGGTAAGACAAACCTTCCTTCGGTTGCGAAGGATGCCGAAACGCGGGTGAGAACCGCTGAGGCAGAGCTAGCGTCCATTAGGGAGCGGTTGAAAAAGCCGACGTTGCCGGAAGATCGTCGCGCCCTCGCCAACCGTTTGAATAGGCTTCAGGAAGCTATTCAGCAGCTGAGAAGCAACCTGTCTTGAAGAAGCAACTCTGACCTGAACTGGCGAGCAGATTCGGTAGCGTGGATTCTTTGTGGGCTTCTACGCCAAGTACATTCTTCCTCGCCTCATCGATCTTGCGATGAGGAACAAAGATACGACTTGCCTTCGGGCGGAGTCTGTGCCTCAAGCTCGCGGTGACGTATTAGAGATTGGCATCGGTTCGGGCTTGAATCTGCCGTTTTATTCGTCGGATGTTAAGGGTGTCTACGGCGTAGATCCTTCACTTGAACTTCAGCGAATGGCAAAGAAGAGGGTCTCAGCCGTCCCGTTTGAAGTCGAATTCGTCCGCCAGTCCGCAGAAGAGCCGTTCCCGATCGGCGATTCAAGCATCGACACGGTGGTTATGACGTGGACCTTATGTTCGATTCCGAATCCTGCACCCGCACTTCAGCAGATGAAGCGAGTTTTAAAAGCCAGCGGCCGCCTGATTTTCGTCGAGCACGGCCACGCTGCCGATCCCAGAGTCGTCGTCTGGCAGGATCGGATAACGCCCGTCTGGAAGCGAATCGGAGGCGGCTGCCATCTCAATCGCAAGATTGACGAACTCATCCGAGCAGCGGGATTTCAGATCTCGGAGCTGAAAACATTCTATCTTCCTGGACCGCGCCCCATGACCTACACTTATCAAGGCTTGGCGCAAGTCGCGCAACAAAACCTTGGGAGAATAACGAATCAAGTTGTCCCTGAACAATCGTGATTCAATCGATGGACACTCCCAATCCGGAAGCCGCCGCGGCAATTCGTCGCATTCAGTGACAGAAGAAGCACGCGAACACTTGAGCTCGACGAAGCAGAACAATTCCTGGCAGCGCCTACAATTAGGGCCAGCGAGGTTTCCACATACAGGCGATACCAGCTGACCTGATCCGGCGCTTTGATTGCGTATACCTTCT
>WNFZ01001897.1_pt1 | contig 50562 bp, 43 predicted proteins | sample 5400081 | NCBI WGS metagenome assembly WNFZ01 (sample SAMN13153365, study PRJNA577476) | soil metagenome | isolation source: 80 cm soil or saprolite under grassland replicate 1 | place: USA:California | collected 2016-06-15
CTTCCTCATCGACAATAAAGATGTGACGGATGATGCTTTCGGAGTTGATGGTCAGTCTGTACTGATCCTTCTGTTTGACCAGGTCATAAAGATGTGACGGATTATCCAGGGAGCGTAAAACCAGATCTGTCGCAAGCGGAATTTCCCGAAGGTATTCCTCCACCACGCGGGTCGTGCGCTCCTCCAGCCGCTGGTTGTAGTAGATGATCACGGCCATCGTCAGCATGAGCATCAGGGCGATGAACGCCACCATCTGCGCTCGAAAGCTGGAAGGCGATTTGAGAAAATCGGAGAGCTTCATAACTTGGCGATCAGGCGTTTGGCCTTCTCCTGGACGTGGCTTTCGGACTTGGTCGGCGACTGTTTCTGGATGATCTCCTGATACATTCGCCGGGCGTCTTCCTTGCGCCCTTTTTCCTCATAAGCCTGTCCGAGCGAGAGCTTCATTTCCAGATTGTGGGGCGCGACGCTCACCCCCTGCTCCAACCGCTGGATCGACCTGTTCATATTGCCTCCGAAGAGTCGGGGCAACTGGCGATCCATTTCGCCCAACGCCATGTAAGCTCCGCCGTCCTGATAACGATCGTTCAACTTCAGAACCGTCTCCATCTCGGCGCGAATCTTGCTGACCGTGGTCAAGGCCTTGAGCATGCCCTTCTGGTCGCTGTAGCCGCCGTAATTGACCCCTAGCCAGAAATGGCCCTCGACCCCGTTGGGCTGCGCGGCGACGGCCCGTTGGCCCGCGTTTATCCCCTTCTCGAAATACCCCACTTTCTCTGATTTCGCGGCCCGGTCGCCGACGAAATAATAAACGCGGGCGGCGCGCCACAGCCATTGGTAATCATTGCCGTTAGCGCCCAGCGCACGTTCGATGACGCCCATCGACTGTTTGTCGCGCGCGGCGTCGTCGCCGAAGGTGAAGAAATTGTCGGCCTCCTGATACGGGTTCGTGTTGGCCGGAGCCGCGGCGTTTTTGGTCTTCGGCTGCGCAAAGACAGGCGTAAGGAGGCAGCAAACGGTCAAAGTCAAAAATATCGCTATTTTCATCCGACAAAAACTAACAACACGTCTCGCGTTTCGCAAGTCGCCGGCGAAGCGCCACTTTTTCTCTCTTTCTCTATGTCTCTGTGTCTCTGTGTCTCTGTGTCGACTTCCCTGACCAACGCCGATTCGGAATTTGCCAAATCTCAGCCCATCGTCAAGAATACTGTTTTCTTTCATAGCGAGGAAAATGAGCATGAACAAGTTCTACGTTACAACGCCGATATATTACGTCAACTCGCATCCGCATCTCGGCCACCTTTACACGACTCTGGTCGCCGACACGGTGGCGCGCTACAAGCGTCAGCGCGGCTTCGAGACCTTCTTTTTGACCGGGACCGATGAGCACGGGTTGAACATCGAGCGCGCGGCGGAAAAGGGCGGCCTGCCCGTCAAACGGCACGTCGACAACATCGTCAACGAATTCAAGACAGCCTTCGCGCCTTACGGCCTCGCCTACAACCACTGGATCCGCACCACTGACGATTACCACAAGCGCGCCGCCCAGGAGCTTTGGCGGCGGGTGCGCGAGAACGGCCACATCTACAAGGGCAAATACGAAGGCCTGTATTGCGCCAACTGCAACGAATTTTACACCGAAAACGAGGCCAAAGCAGGCGACGACGGCCAACTTTGCTGCCCGCAGCATGACCGCCCGCTGGATCGGGTGGCCGAGGAGAGTTATTTCTTCAAGCTCTCGGAATTTCAGGGCAGGTTGCTTGAACTCTATGAGAAGAACCCGAACTTCATTCGCCCCGAAACCCGGCGCAACGAAGTGATCAGCTTTGTGCGCGGCGGATTGAACGACCTTTCGATCAGCCGCGTCTCGGTCAAATGGGGGATCCCCGTGCCGGACGACCCCGGTCACACGATGTACGTGTGGTTCGACGCGCTGTCGAATTACATCACGGCGATCGGATTCGGCAACGAACAATTCGGCGGCCTGCGGCATTTCAAAAAATTCTGGCCCGCCGACCTGCACCTCGTCGGCAAAGACATCCTGCGTTTTCACACCGTCTACTGGCCTGCCTTCCTGATCGCCGCCGGGGTCGAGCCGCCGAAGACGGTCTTCGCGCACGGCATGTGGCTTTCGGGCGGGCGCAGGATGTCGAAGACGCTCGGCAACGTGATCGACCTGACCGTGCTGCATAAGCATTTCACGACGGACGCGGTGCGCTATTTCTGCCTGCGCGAGATGGTCTTCGGGCAGGACGGCGATTTCACCTACGAGGCGCTGCTGGAGCGGGTCAACGCCGGGCTGGCGAACGGCCTGGGCAATCTGGCCAGCCGCACGTTGACGATGATCGTGCGCTATTGCGACGGAGTCGTTCCCGCGCCGGGGAAAGCCGGAGCGGAATTGACCCGGCGGGCCGACGAAGTGCGCGAAGCCGTCACGCAAGCCGTCGCTCAATTCGACCGCGAATTCGACGAGTACAATTTCAGCCGCGCGCTGGAGGCCGCGTGGTCGGCCATCGAGCGCGTGGATAAGTTCATCTCCGACGCCAAGCCCTGGGACCTGGCGAAACAGGCAGACGGGCGCGGCCCGCTCGAACTGGTCTTACATACGGCGGTCGAAACGCTGCGCCATCTGACCGCCCTGCTCGCGCCCGTTCTGCCCAACGCCACTCAGGAGATTTGGGCGCAGTCAGGCGAAGCGGGCAAAGTCTGCGAAGTCGCGCCGAGCGCGCTGCGGTGGGGGCAATCTACTGGCAAGCGCGTCGGCGAAGTCAAACCAATCTTCCCCAAACTGGACAAAAAGAAAGTTATGGACGAAATCAAACAGGAAGAAGCGGCGAGCCAGGCCGCGCGAACAGAAGAGGGCAAAGAACAACCCGTTCAATCTCCGGCTCAACCGGCGCAAGCCGTGAGCCAGCCGGCGGCGGCGCCGGCCTACATCACGATCGACGATTTTGCGAAAGTCGAATTGCGCGTAGGCCAGATTCTGACCGCTGAACGCATACCGAAAGCCGACAAACTGCTGCGATTCACAATCGACCTGGGCGAGGCCGAGCCGCGCCAGATACTGGCCGGCATCGCGCAATATTACGAGCCGGAGAAACTGGTCGGGCGCAAAGTGATCGTCGTCGCAAACCTCAAGCCGAGAAAGATACTCGGCTTGGAGTCGCAGGGGATGATCCTGGCGGCTGCGGTGGGCGAAGAAGGGCGGCCAGTGTTGGCGGGATTTCTGGAGGAGGTTCCGAACGGGGCGAAGTTGAGATAGACCCAGACTGTGGGACGCCGCTGAAAATATAGCGCCGAAGGCGCCGCCGCAGACGCCGAGAACGCGGAGGCTTCGCAGAGAGAGGAAAAAAGAGACTCTCGGTTCTTCCCTGCGAAACCTCGGGGCGCCCCGCGCCTGCGGCGGTGAGACCAGCATTACTTGATCATGGAGTTTATAGATTCCCACGCCCATCTCGACGTTCCCAACTACGACGCCGACCGCGCGGAGGTAATCGACCGCGCGCGCCAATCCGGCGTCGAAATGATTCTGGAAATCTGCGGGAGTGACGTCTCAAAAGGCTCGCTCGATGTCGGATTGAAAATCGCCGAGGAATATCCGTTCATTTACGCCGCCGTCGGCGTACACCCTCACGAGGCTAGCCTGTACGATGAAGTCCTAGAGCGGAAATTGCTCGCTATGAGCGATCACGAGAAGGTGATCGGTTGGGGAGAGATCGGGTTGGATTACCATTATGACCACAGCCCTCGCGACGCGCAGCGCCGGGTCTTCCGCCGCCAGTTGCGACTGGCGCTAGAACGCCGATTGCCGGCGATAATTCACACGCGCGAAGCCGAAGACGACACGATTCAAATCCTGCGCGAAGACTGGGCGGAGGCCGGCGGCGACGTCGTCGGCGGGGTCATTCACTGCTTCACGGGGACCCAAAGGCTGGCCGACGCGGCGATAGGGATGGGGTTTCACATCTCTTTCTCCGGCGTGTTGACGTTCAAGAACGCCGCCGAATTGCGCGAAGTGGCGCGGTCTGTTCCGATGGAAAGATTGCTCGTCGAAACCGATTGCCCCTATCTGGCGCCTTTGCCGCATCGCGGCAAACGCAACGAACCGGCCTTCGTGCGCGAGACCGCCGCAAAGCTCGCCGAATTGAAAGGCGTCGACGTCGAGGAGATCGCGAGCGTCACTGGCGGCAATTTTAAACGCCTTTTCGATCTGCGTTGAAATCGGCCTTCATTGACAACCCAGGCGGCAGACCTGGAATCCCCCGCCATAACGCTGTAGCGTTTGGCGGCGGGAGGATGTCAATGATAATCTACGCATAGTTCTTTGAAACTCTATGTTGGCGGTTGCGGTGGGGAGTCCACCGCGTAAAACCTAGAACGCTAAAGAACATGTAACGTTTGACGTCTACCCTGGTAGATTCCTCGCGAAACCCAAGCTGGAAAATATCAGGTGTCAACTCATACCTTCGCCGTGGGGCGAACGGAGAAGTAAAACGCTTGTGGAGCCAGTGTAAGACCTGCTGCGGGAGGCCGTTGGCGTTGAAGCGAAAATCCAGCCGCTGGAAGCGGCGGGAGTGTCAAAACTGTGCTCTAAACCGACCGTAGTCATAAGCGAGCGCGTGCAGAGAGACAAGGATTTAACCAAAACAGGCTAGGGTCAGCCTATCTCTACCGTTTGGCTGCGGGTGAGTTTGTGAATTATGGCGCAGAATACATTCGACATCGTTTCTCAAATTGATCACGCCGAGGTAGTCAACGCCGTCAATCAGGCTTTGAAGGAAGTCCAAACGCGGTTCGATTTCAAAGGGAGCAAGAGCGACATCGAACTTGAAGGACACGAAGCGATCGTTCTGACTTCTGACGACGAGTACAAGTTGAAGAGCCTAAACGACATCTTGCAAACGAAATTGGTCAAGCGCGGCGTGCCTCTCAAGGGACTGACTTACGGCCGTGTCGAATCAGCCCTGGGCGGTACGGTTCGCCAGCGAATCGCGCTGCAGCAAGGCATTCCGCAGGAGAAGGCCAAAGAGATCGTCAAGTTCATCAAAGACACGAAGCTCAAAGTACAGTCTTCGATTCAGGGCGACGCCGTGCGCGTCGCGGGCCGCGACCGCGACATCCTGCAGGAGGTTATCGCGGCCCTGCGCGATCACGATTTCGGCATTGACATGCAGTTCACTAACTACAGGTCGAACTAGGACATTGATGGCAAACATTCTTTCAGCGCCCGCCCCGCGCGAGATGCAAGCGACCGCCCAGGAAATCTTTCGCTCTATCCAAAGCGAAATGGACGCGGTGGAGGAGGAATTCGAGAAGCGGGCGCGCTCCAACATCCAACTCATCACGCGCATCGGTCAATACCTCTATCATACTGGCGGCAAGAGGGTTCGCCCGGCGCTCGTGATCCTTTCCGCGAAAATTTTCGGCGAGGACATAGACGCGGCGGTCATCCAGATGGCCACGGTGATGGAATTTCTCCACACCGCGACGCTGGTCCACGACGACGTGATCGACGGCGCCGAGCTGCGGCGGGGATATCAGGCCGTTTCGACGGAGTGGGGCAATGAGGCCGCCGTATTGATGGGCGACTGGCTCTACATGTCGGCCTTCGAGACCGCGCTGCAGCAGCGCAATCTGGCCATCCTCGACGCGTTGACCGACGCGACGCGCAGGATGACCGAGGGGGAACTCATCCAATTGGCCCTCGTCGGGAATATGCGCATCACCGAAGAGCAGCATCTGGAGGTCGTCACCCGCAAGACCGGCTACCTGTTCAGCGCGAGCTGCCGCGTCGGAGGAATTCTACGCGGCGCGAACGAAGAAGAGCGGCGCGCGCTCGCCGATTACGGGCTGTGTCTCGGCATAGCGTTTCAATTGGTCGACGACATGCTCGATTTCACCTCGGACTCGACGAAACTCGGCAAACCTGTTCTGAGCGATTTGCGCGAAGGAAAAGTGACGCTCCCTCTGATCCGCTTGTTGAGAAAGCAGCCGCAGTTCGCCTCTCTCGTGCGCGCCGCGATGGATGAACCCGCCGGAGAGACGAGATTGGCCAAACAGGTCTTATCGCTGCTCGGCGAATATGGGGAGCTGGACCACGCGCGCGAAGAGGCGTACGCTTACGCGGCGCGCGCGCAGGAGGCGTTGACCATCTTTCCGGACAATCGTTATCGCCGCGCCTTGAACGACATCGCCCAGTTCATAGTCGAACGCGACAGATGATTTGATTGCGGATTGCGGATTGCGGATTGCGGATTGAAAGAGGCCTTCTATAGACCTTCAATTCGCGTCAGAGGCAATTTGCGATTCGGGTTGGCGCCGCTTGCGGCGCCGATGTTGAGGGCGCCGATTGGGATTCAGGAGAATCCGCAATCCGCAATCCGCAATCCGCAATCCGCAATCCCCAATCATATGATTGATAACACCACCCTGGCTTCCCTCCAACGTTCGCTCGCCGAATACCGCGATGCGAAGCGAAAGACCAAAACCAGGATCGCCGAGATCGAGGCCGAAGCCGAGATGTTGCGTTCGCAACTGACCACGATCGACGCGATTATCGAACAGACCGAGACCGCTCTGCGCAAAGTCTTGTTCCCCGCCGACTACCAGGCTGATTCCCGGACCGACAGGCGATCCGTCGGCTATGAGATCGAGCCATACCGCCCGTCCGAAGTCGAGATCGAAGCGGAGGTCGCCAAGATTCAGAGGAACGAGCAGTCGAGCAACGTCCGTTTCAATGATTTTCGCATTCCGCAAGCCGCTACGGTCATTCTGCGCGAGGCCAATTCATCGCTGCACGTCAGCGAGATATATCGTCGTATGGCCGAAGGCGGCTTCGAATTTCGCGGCCAGCACCAACTGATCACGCTCGCCGTCAGTCTGAGTCGCAGCAAACGTTTCCGCAAGGTCGCCCCGGGCACATTCGAACTCAATCCTGAATACCAGGCCGGGCAGGTGGCGTAATGGTAAATCTTAGCCACGAATGAACACGAATGAACACGAATGAACACGAATCCTTTTCCCGACCTTGATCCCTCCGGTTCCCACTCCTTGCCTGCATTCGTGAATATTCGTGTTCATTCGTGGCTGAAACTCTTTTCTTAAATGCGTATGATCCCTGTGACATCTCCGCACGAGATTGAAGTGAAACTCCGATTCGACGGCCTTGACGCGTTCGCGCGCGCCGGGATCGCTCTGGAGATTGAAACAGCGCGCCATTTTGAAGACAACTGGCTGCTTGATTCCCCCGATTGCCATCTCGGAGAACGCGCCGCGATCTTGCGAGTGCGTTCCGCCGCCGGCAGAGGCGCCATCACATACAAGGAAAAGGCGGACGGCCTGGCCCCCGCGTCACGGTTCAAGAAACGGATCGAGATCGAAACCGCGATTGAAGACCCGGAGAGCGCCGTGGCGGTCTTCGAGCGCCTCGGTTATCGCAAATGGTTTCGGTACCAGAAATACAGGACTGTTTACCGGGCCACATTGCCCGACGGATCCGAATTGCACGTCATGTTTGATGAAACGCCTCTCGGCCCGTTCGTCGAGCTTGAGGGCGAAGAGGAGGTTATCGCCCGGGCCGTTGAATTGCTCGGCGTAACCCCCGAAGAATACGTTCTGGAGAGTTATCTTGCGATTCAGGCGGAGCATTGCCGGCGGCGGGGCAAACCGCTAGGAGACATGACCTTTGGCGAAGCCGTTGATAGTCGTTTTGGGCGCCACGTTGAGATTTGACCGTCGGTACGCTCCCCGTACCGTACCGAGAGAGGTAAAAATGAAAGCAATGATTCTGGCCGCCGGGTTCGGGACTCGCCTGTGGCCGTTGACGGTCGGACGGACCAAGCCCGCGCTCCCTTTTCTCAACCGCCCCCTGATCGCTTACACGATCGAATACCTGAAGCGCCACGGCGTCGAAGATTTGATCATCAATCTGCATCACGAACCCGATTCGGTGCGCGCGCAGATCGGCGACGGATCGGATTACGGAGTCAGGATCGATTACTCGGTCGAAGAGCCTGAAATACTCGGCACGTCCGGCGCGATGGATCGCGTCCGCGAACAATTGGACAAAGAGACCTTCGTCGTCATCAACGGCAAGATCATCACCGACATCGATCTCGGCGCGGCCATCGCGGCTCATCGCGACCGCAAGGCTCTCGCCACGCTCGTCTTACTCCCGAACCACGAACGCGAACGATTCAGCGAGGTGAAGATCACCGACGACGGCCTCATATCGGAATTTGCAGGTTTTCCCGAATCTGGCGATCCTCGATCCTCAATCCTCGATCCACGTTCTCCGCTGATGTTCACCGGAATACACGTCCTCGAGCCGGGGATATTCGATTACATTCCGCGCGGGGTCTTTTCGGATTCAGTGCGCGACGTGTATCCGAAGGCGATGGCTGACGGCAAAAACATCGCCGCGTACGTCGCCTGCGGCGACAGCTCATGGCGCGAGTTGAGCACGCTTGAGCGGTATCTGACCATCAGCCTGGAATTTTTGCGCCGCGAGGGGCGGGACACAATTATGGATGAGGGCTGCGAGGTCGAAAGCGGCGCGACGGTCGAACGGTCGGTATTGTGGAAGCGCGCGCGCGTCGGACGCGGCGCGCGACTTACCGAATGCGTCGTCGGCGATGACGTCATAATTCCTTCGGGCGCCGAATTCAGCCGCGCCGCCATTGTACGCGCCGACGCCGCTTCATTAAATGACCGTCCGGAAAAGGCTTTACCGGCGGAGATAATCGGCGACAACCTTGTAGTGAAATTCGGGTGATGGTACCATCCCGGCCACATTCGAGGGGCGAGGATCGAAGATCGAAGATCGAGGATGGATAATCGCCTGACGCGTGACGAGGCAGTCTGCGATTATCCATCCTCGACCCTCGATTTTCGATCTTCGATACCCGATCCTCCTTTTCGGAGCCCCCCCTGCCCCGACAAACCGAAACAGACATATGACGACACAGAACATTCAACTGTGCCTGATGACAGGCCAAATGGCAGGAATGACGGGAGGGCTGAGCGAAAAACGCGTGATAAATTATGTGTCGCGCTATTTCGACATCCCTCTCGAAGAGGTCAGATTTCAGGCGCTCACCCCCGACGCCTCGACACGCAAATACTACCGCGTCTTTGCGGGCGCGGATTCGGACGATACATTCATCATCAGTCTCTACCCGACGCCCTTCAACGCGCACGAAAACTCTTTCGTTGACGTGTCGCGGTTGTTCGAGCGCGCCGGCTTGCCGGCGCCCAGGATCATTGACGTCGCCGACACCGACGGAATCATTCTGCAGGAGGATCTGGGCGACACCAGCCTGGCGAAATGGCTGTGCGACGCCTCTGATTGCGGCGACGCGAAAGGCGCAGAGGCGATGATGCGGCGGGCGATCGAGTTGATCGCCCGAATACAGGCCACGACGCAAACCGCATACGAGATGAACTCCATCTCCAGCCACCTCGCCTTCGACGAGGACAAACTGTCGTGGGAGCTGAACTATTTCTTCGACCATTTCTTCGGCAGCCTGAGGCAGAGGCAGTTTGAAGCCGAAGAGGCCGAGGCGATCAAAGTCGATCTGCAAGCCATCGCCGCCGAACTGGCCGCCCGCCCGCGATCGCTGACTCACCGCGATTACCACGGGATGAATCTGATGGTCGACGCCTGGGGCGCGCTCAGAATTATCGATCATCAGGACGCGCGAATGGGGCCGGCGACTTACGATCTGGTTCCGCTGCTCGTCGAACGCCGGCTGCATTCCGTCGACGAAGCATGGGTCGAAGACCATAGGAGGTTTTTCCTGAGCGCCCGGGCAAAACTCGGTTTGCCGAGGATCGAGCCTGAAGAGCTGCGATACGAATTTCACCTCATGACTGTGCAGAGGCAACTGAAAGCCATCGGCACGTTCTCTTACCAAACGGCCGTGGTCGGGCGCGGCGAGTTTTACAAAAAATACATTGAGCCTTCGATCAGAACCGTGTTGCGCGCGATGGCGAGGCCGGGAATGAAAGAGTATCCGGCGTTACGGAAAGCGCTGGAAACCTCTTAACAGTACCGCGCGCGTAAGCAAGCGGCTGACCTATGAATCAGCCGCTTGCTTACGCGCGCGACGCCGTACCAAACTCACGTGCCCTGATTTGGTTTGAGAAAGCGGTTTGAGAAAGCAGTTTGAGAAAGCATGGATGATCGCGCAGTCAGGATCATTGACGTCCTCCCGCCACTAAGTCGGAAGCCGACTATAGTGGGGGATTCCGGTTCTGAATTAAGACTCCGGGCCGCTTGCCCGCAATCGACCGGTAGGTTCTCAGTTCACACGGGAGAGCAACCTCTCCCATCCCTGAAGGGGCACGCCCGCCCCTTTGTTTGACAAAAATGGTTCTACAGCGTTCAAACTTTTACGTGGCGGACTTCCCGCCACACGAGAAGATCGGTCTCAGCCTCGACCAGTCCGGCTGGGCGTCGGCGCCGCAGTTAATCGAAGCGTCGCGCAAGCGCGGGTTTGAATTCACGCTCGAAGAGCTTCAGAATGTAGTCGCCGGCAACGACAAGAAACGATTTTCTCTCAGCGAGGACGGCCTTTGGATCAGGGCCAATCAAGGCCATTCGATCGAGGTCGAGTTGGGATACGACCCTACCGTCCCGCCTGAAATTCTTTACCACGGAACGGCTGAAAGGTTTTTGATTTCAATCGAACAACGAGGGCTGATTAAAGGTAAACGCCATCATGTTCATTTATCGGCTGACGTTGATACGGCGACGAAAGTGGGGCGGCGACACGGAAAGCCGGTCGTGCTGAGAATCGAAGCCGGCCGGATGCGTCAAGACGGTTTTATTTTTTACCTTTCGGCGAATGGGGTGTGGCTGACTGATCGCGATCTCGGCGAAGAGGTCACGATCAAAGGGTGGCTTTACAACAAACGTTCGAGTGGCAAATTGGGCTTCCTGGAAATTCGCGACGGGTCGGGGATCATTCAAGGCGTCGTGTCGAAAAAAGACGTGAGCGACGAGGCGTGGGAGAACACCGAGACGGTTACGCAGGAATCTTCGGTCATCGTCAGGGGCGCGCCGCGGGAGCATCCGAAAAAGCCCGGAGTATACGAACTCGACATCAAGGACCTGCGGGTACTTCAACTGGCGAGCGAATACCCGATCACGCCGAAGGAGCACGGCGTCGAATTTCTGATGGACCACCGCCATCTGTGGCTGCGGTCGCGGCGTCAACATGCGATCTTGCGTGTGCGACACGAAATCGTCAGGGCTGTGCGCGATTTCTTCGACAACGACGGGTTTATTCTATGCGACACGCCGATCTTCACCCCGGCGGCCTGTGAAGGCACGACGACGTTGTTCGAGGCGTCCTACTTCGATGAAAAAGCCTACCTGACGCAATCCGGGCAGCTTTACAATGAAGCGACCGCGGCGGCTTTCGGCAAGGTCTATTGCTTCGGCCCGACGTTCCGGGCCGAAAAATCGAAAACCCGGCGCCACCTGACCGAATTCTGGATGGTCGAGCCTGAAGTCGCTTACGCCAAGCTGGACGACATAATGGCGCTGGCCGAAAACTTCTTAAGCTTCATTGTCGGGCGCGTCCTGGAGAATCGCAAAGAAGAACTGAAGCATCTCGAACGAGACATATCGAAGCTCGAAAAGATCGCCCCGCCATTCCCCCGCTTGCAATATGACGACGTGGTAAAGTTGCTCCATGAGGGCCACGCCAAAGGCGAGATGGAAAGCCGCTTCGAATGGGGAGGCGACCTCGGCTCGCCGGATGAAACGTATCTTTCCAATCTGTTCGACAAGCCGGTGATGGTTCATCGCTACCCGGCGGCGGTTAAGGCGTTTTATATGGAGCCTGACCCGGAGCGGCCTGAACTGGCTCTGTGTGTCGATGTTCTCGCGCCCGAAGGTTATGGCGAGATCATCGGTGGCGGAGAGAGGGCTTCATCATTAGAATTACTTTTGAACCGGATCCAGGAGCACGGCTTGCCTGAAGAGGCCTTTGACTGGTATCTGGATTTGCGCAAATACGGCAGCGTCCCGCACGCGGGTTTCGGCATGGGGATCGAGCGGTGTGTGGCGTGGTTGTGCGGGCTTGAACATGTGCGTGAAACGATTCCATTCCCCCGGATGCTTTACAGGTTGAAACCATGACATTGTTCATTTGTCATTGTTCATTCGTCATTTGTCATTGAAGAAGATCGACTCCGGCAATGACAAATGACGAATGAACAATGACAAATGAACAATACGCGGTTCTTCCCCAGTCTCTGAAGCTCGAAAGTGAGGATACTCTCCCCATGAATCGACGTGAAGATACCGCAAAACCGGATGCGGAGGAGACGGAGGGCGTCTGGACGCCGAAAGTCGCTCCCGCTCCCCGAAAAAAACCGCTGATCGCGACCTGGCTCAGCGAGTTTGAAGAACAGATCGCGCGCGATTTTTTTCGGCGCACGGGATTGGATTACAAACAAACCATAGCCTTGATCATCGACTCCGCCGATCCGTTTCCCGGAATGCAGGTGCTCGACGTGCCGACCGGAACCGGAGTCATAGCCCGTCAGTTCGTAGGAAAGATCGGGGAAAAAGGCAAGATCACCGGCGGAGACATATCGCGCGAAAAGCTCGAAAAGGCGCGGCTGGCGGCGCATTCAGCGAAAGTCTCCATGCGCATCGAGTGGCGGCAAATGATGGCTGAAAGACTGGCGTTCGGCGATTCCAGCCTCGACCTGATAACGTCGGTAATGGCTTTTCACCGGATACAGGCGCCGAAGTTTCTCGATTCGGCCTATCGCGTGCTGAAGCCCGGCGGGCGGCTACTGATAGCCGATGAACTCGCGCCCAAGGTCGCCTCGAGCCCGTTGAAGCTCAAGTTCCGCAGGCATTATTATCGCTATATCGCGCGTGATCCGGGCGAAGCCGATGCGCATTTTTATACTGCGAATGAGGTGATGGAGATGCTCAATGAGCGGAAATTCAAGCAGATCGTACTCAGGGCGCTCAGACAACGCAGCGAACATGATCGAATATTTACTTTGATCAAAGCGGTGAAATGAACGCGCAGAATCCAAAGAGGAAAGTGACGATCATCGGCGTGTTGATGGACCTGGGCGCTGATCGTCGCGGGGTGGACATGGGGCCGTCGGCGATTCGCGTGGCCGGGCTGAACGAGCGGTTGGCAGGATTGGGCTACGAAGTTACCGACGCGGGCAACATCGGCGTGCGCAACCCGGAAATGATGCAGATCACCGACCGCAAGCTGAAATATTTGCCGGAGATCGCCGCCGCCTGCCAGACCTTAGCCAGCCAGGTCGAGACCGCCCTCGAAGAGGGCGCGATCCCGATCATCCTCGGCGGAGACCATTCGATAGCGATAGGCAGCGTATCGGGACTCGCCGCCTATTACCACAAGCACGAACACCGCGTCGGAGTCATATGGTTCGACGCGCACGGCGACATGAACACGCCTGAAACTTCCCCTTCCGGCAACATTCACGGAATGCCTTTCGCCGCAATTCTCGGACACGGCGCGCCGGAGTTGACGCGCATCGGCGGGTTCGCCCCGAAAGTTCATCCCGAAGATTGCGTGCTGATCGGCGCGCGCAGCGTAGACCCTGAAGAGGCCGTCGCGCTCAAGGCGTCCGGCATACGCGTGATTACGATGCGCGAACTCGACGAACGCGGGATGAGCGCGGTGATGGACGAGGCGATGTGGCTGGCCTCGCGTCGTACCGGCGGATTCCACGTTACGATGGATATGGATTTCGTCGATCCTGATTTCGCGCCCGGCGTCGGAACCCCGGTTCCCGGCGGGCCGACTTATCGCGAGAGCCATCTGGCGATGGAGAAGATCGCCGATTCGGGCAAAATGCTTTCGTTCGAGCTGACCGAGGTCAACCCGGTCCTTGACGTCTCGAACAAGACCGCCGAACTGGGCGTGCAACTGATCCTGTCGGCGTTCGGCAAGAAAATTATGTGATCGTCATGAATAGGACTTATGGGACTTATAGGACTTATAGGACCTATAAGTCCTGTTAGTCCCATTCATGTTTTAAGGAGCAATCTTTGTCGAAGAAACTCAAAGTCGGAGTAATCTTCGGCGGGCGTTCCGGCGAACACGAGGTTTCGCTGCGCTCCGCCGAATCGGTCATCAACGCCCTGGATCGGGGCAAATACGAGATCGTCCCGATCGCCATCACCGACCAGGGCAAATGGCTCGCTTCGAGCGAGGCCACGAACCTGCTGCCGAGCGCCGTCATCGAGAACGCCGATCAACGCGTCGCCATCTTCGGCGATCCGACGGAGCGCGGATTGGCCCGGTTTACCGAAGAGGCCGCGGACGGGAAGCGCGATCAGATTGACGTCATCTTTCCGGTCCTGCACGGCACTTACGGCGAAGACGGCACGATCCAGGGGTTGCTGGAAATGGCCGACGTGCCGTACGTCGGATGCGGCGTACTGGCTTCGGCCACCGGGATGGACAAGGTACTGATGAAGCGGTTGTTCCGCGAAGCCGGTCTGCCGATAGTCGATTTCACGAGCTTCTTGCGCGCGCAATGGGAGGCCGATCCGCAGGAGATCGAAGTACAGTTGATGGACGAGATCGGATTCCCCTGTTTCGTCAAGCCCGCCAATCTGGGGTCGTCGGTCGGAATCTCAAAAGCCGTTGACGCGAATAGTCTGAACGAGGCCATTGCGACGGCGGCGAAATACGACCGGAAAATCATCGTTGAAAAGGGCGTTGACGCGCGCGAGATCGAGGTCAGCGTCCTCGGCAACGACGAGCCGATAGCGAGCCTGCCCGGAGAGATAGTCCCGCAAGCCGCCGAGTTTTACGACTATAAGGCGAAATACATCGACGACAACGGCGCGCGTCTGGTCATACCGGCTGATCTCGGCGCGGAGATGATCGCCGAGATTCAGCGACTCGCCATTCGCGCGTTCCAGGCGATTGATGGATCGGGGCTGGCGCGAGTCGATTTCTTCCTCGAACGCGCGACGAACGAATTGATCGTCAACGAGATCAACACGCTGCCCGGATTCACTTCGATCAGTATGTATCCGAAGTTATGGGAGGTGAGTGGGATCAGCTACGGCCAGTTGATCGACCGTTTGATCGAGTTGGCGTTTGAACGCCATCGCGAGAAATCGCGCAATGTGACGAGTTACGGATGAGAAGGGCGATTGCGCATCGCCCATTGATTGGCAGGAAAGGAGACTCGGAACGGATTTCCCCGCGAGACAATGGGCGATGCGGAATTAGCGATGGGCAATACTTATGGTAGCTGTCGCAATTCTGCGTAATGCAGGTAGACGATCACGAAGCTGAGGAGCACCAGCGTTTCGATGAATGCGAGGCCGAGAATCAGGGCTATCTGAATGCGGTTGTAAGCGCCCGGATTGCGGGCCATGCCCTCACAGGCCGCAGCCGCTACGCGACCCTGGCCAATGCCGCACAGCCCCGCCGCTATTCCGAAGCCTATTGCCGCGCCGATGTAGCCAAGCCCTCTCCTTAGGCCCGCGCCTTCGGCGGCGCCTCCAGCCGGTTGCGCAAGAGCGGTCATCGCCGAAAAGAGCACAGTCGTCAGTCCAAAGCCAAGACGAATCAGATTTCGTTTCATTGTTTTCTCCTTTGAAATTGATTGGGTGATTGATTGATTCGCGGCGCGACGGCGGGGAAAGCGCATAAAACTGATATGAAAAATTCCCTGCCCCGCTCGCGCCGCCGCGGTTCAAAGGATGCTTGACGGCGCCGTTATCGGCTTTGGCAATGAATGCGACGCCAGGTTTACATTGCATATCCTGGGGGATTGCAAGCTCCATACTGCGTTTGCCGCCTCAAGAGATGATAAAGCCGAATCCGACGAGCCGGTTTGCATCCGAGCTAAATGTCAATGAGCTGTCGCCACCGCATGGTCGTGGGCGCGCTCGCCGTGATGCTCTTCAGAATGATGCGAGACCTCGCCGAGATAGACCATCGAGAGAAGTACAAAGATAAACGTTTGAATAACGGAGGTCAGCAACCCCAGAGGCATCAGCACAACGGGCAAAATCCATTGCGCCAGGGATGAGATAGCGCCGCTCAGTTGCTCTTCGCCGAAAATGTTTCCGAAAAGACGAATGCTCAGACTCATAATTCGAGCCAGGTTGCTGAAGATCTCGATCGGAAACAAGAAGAACATAATGCCGATGCTCGGCACCGGCCCTCCGAAATGTTTTATGTGTCCGAGCAGGCCGTTTTCGCGAATGCCGACGTAGTTGTAGTAAAGAAATGAGGTGATCGCCAGCGCCAGCGTCACGTTGAAATTGGCCGTCGGCGCGACCATGTCCGGCAGCATTCCGGTCAGGTTCGACAGCAGAATCAAAATGCCGAAAGTAGCGACGACCGGAAAATGCTTCATCCCTCCCGTCCCGACCAGATCGCTGAGCAGGCTGCGAATCGCTTCCACCCCGACCTCAAAGGACTGTTGCCGGTTGTTCGGAGATTCGACAGAGAGCTTCCCGCGCAGAATCGTCAGGATCACGACGGCGACCACCATGACGAACAAAAACATCACGACGTGCGTCGGGATCGGTAGATAACCGGCGTCAAGATATTGCTGAAAGGTTTTGTCTTCGCCGGGCCACTCCGGGCCGAAGATTTTCAGATACTTGTAGATCGGCGGCATGATCACCTTTTGAAGTTCGAATACCGGCTCGCCGATCCAGTGATTCAGTTTTTCGACAATGAACGGGACGTGCTCGGCGTGAGCGGCCGCCGCGTGTCCGGCGGCTTCGGCCGGTTGCGCCCCATGTCCAGCCTCTTGTCCGTGCGCCTGCAGAAGATTCAATAAAAACATAAATGCGATCTACTCTTTCGGTGAATTTTCCTGAGCGTTTTCGCCGGTCCTGAAGAATTTGAGAAACAAGCACAGTTGATAAGCCGCTTCGATCATCACTCCGCCTGTGAACGCCGCGAACCCGATCCCGATTCCCAATGGGTGAAAATAGCCGGTCGAGAGCGCGATCCCTATGGCTGCGGCGATGGCGAAATAGCGCAGGATGAATTTAGACGCAGTGAACGGCGGGACGCGCCCGCTCTGCGTCATGACGGCTTTGCTCAATATCGCCGCAACGCTGCCGCTCAACCAGCGGATGTTAAACAGGCACAACGCGCCTCCGAGCGCCACTCCCAGGGCCATTCGCCATCCAGCCAGAAACCATCCGGCGATCAGCGCGACGCCGATCACGACATAGGTGTTGCGCTGAAACCGCCGTTCGATCCCGCTGTCGTCAATTTGGCTCATCTGCGAAACAGGGATTTTAAACTGGCGCGGCTGAGTCTGTCCAATCATGAGTAACTATTCCGCCAGCTAAAACAAGGCGGCCTTCTTATTGATATTGGAAGAGAGGATTGCGCTACGCAAAGCCAACGCGCAATGCCAAATTCCTCTGTCGGCTATAAGCCGACAGTCTCCTTTGGCGGAATTTATGAGACTTATGGGATTTATAGGGCCTATGGGAACCTATAGATTCTATGGCCCCATTCATGACCGCTCGCCGAATTTGCTGAAATAGCCGAGCTGTCGCCGGTAGCAACGATGATTCTCCATGTCGAAAGCGACGCAGGAATCGATCGGGCGCGAATAAATGTGAATGCTGACTGCGCGCTCCGCGTCGGCGCTGAGGTTGTAGAGGCGATGGATTGTCTGGAGTTTGTCCGCCGTCACCACCGGGCCGCCGGCCGAGGCCTCGACCTCGCGGATCACCTCGAGCTTCGTATGCTCCGACCCCGCGACGCAATCAATCCCGACCACGTTCTGGTATTCGGGATGGTCACAGCCGAGCCATTTGTAATCGACGACGGCCAGATTGCCGCGCTGCGTGATCATCCAGCAGAGCTGGCCGTTGTGCGTGTGAACGGCGGTCTTTTGGCCGGGCTGCCAGCAGATGGTCATCACTTCAAAAAGCTCGTCGCGGTAAATCAGATTGCGCGTGTAGAACGCGTCGTCGAAAAAGACGTACGGGGCGAGCGACGAATCGGTGATCATCACGCTCGAACAGAGGTCCAACACGCAGTCCCGAGTGATCAGGCTCCGCTCGAAAGAGCGGATCCTGTCTATGAAATCGTCGATGCTTATCAAATGCTTACCTGTCATATCGCTTTACCCTCCGACGTGGACCGCCGGACGCCGTGACGGGTCGTGCTCGGCCTGGCGCAAGATTTCGTGCGTCACTGGCGCCGTGTCTCCTTCGCCGAAAAATATGAATTTCAAAACGTACCAGAGCGGGTTGCCCTCCGTCCACCCGAAATAGACGTGTGGGATTTGCCCCGTCGTGTCGCGCGCGTGGAGCAGGAACGCGGCGATCGCGTTCGGCACGGCCGGGCTTCGCGTCCGCAACACTTTATAAGCGCCCACCTGCACCCCGCGCACTCTGAGAACGCCCGAGAATTCCGAGACGTCGCCCGGCCTCACCTCGAAAAACAGCACGGGGTCGCCCGCCGGGATGTGGTTGTTCCAGCGCTCCTCTTTCTCCTTGAGCCGGTACTCGTCCACGTCGCCCCGGTCGGGGCGGTTGGCGATGATCCGGATCGTCCCCTTCCCGGCCTCCTCGATGAAGGCCCGCGCAGCCTCGTTCATCTCCACCCTCTCGACCCGCAACTCGGTCGAGCGCAGCGCGCGCGAAATGAACGAGACCGCGATGATCGAGATGATGAAGAACGACGCGATCTTGATGCCTTCGGGCCGCTCGATGATGTTGGTGACCAGGGTGTAACCGAAGACCAGCGAGATCGCGAGAAAGGCGTATCTGACCGCCCCATCGCGCCAGGTTGACATGGTCACCGCCACCGCGGCCGAAGTCATCAGCACCAGCACGCCGGTGGCGTAAGCGCCGCCTTGCGCGTTGTGATCCGCGTCGAAGATGATCGTCACGGCGAAAGCGATGGCCGTGTAAACCAGCACCAGCGGCCTCGTCGCGCGCGTCCAATTCGGCGCCATTCCGTAGCGCGGCAAGTAGCGCGGCACTATGTTGATCAAGCCCGCCATCGCCGACGCGCCCGCAAACCACAAAATCAAAATCGTGCTTACGTCGTAGGCAGTGCCGAAATAATCGCCCAGGAAATGATGGGCGAGATAAGACAGCGCGCGCCCGTCCGCTTCGCCGCCTTTCTGCGTCGCCGTCGCCGGGCGGAACTCTTCAGCCGGGATGAGCATGGTCGTCACCAGGCTGCTGGAAATGAGCATGAAGCTCATGATCAAAGCCGCGCTCAACAGGAGGCGGCGCGTGTTGCGAATGCGACCAGCCGGCCTTTTAGGATCGTCCCCCGGATCGCCTTTCACCAGCGGCATGACGGCCACGCCGGTTTCAAATCCCGACAAACCGAGCGCGAGTTTCGGGAACAAGATCAGCGATAGTCCTATCATCAGAAGCGGGTTGCCCTTGACTTCGGGCATTGAGAACATCGCGTTTTTCCAGGCCGACAGCGTTTGCGGGTGAATGAGTATTTCATACATCCCCACCCCCACGATCACCAAGTTGAGCAAGAGGTAACTGGCCACCAGAAGCACGGCCAAGCCGATCGCCTCTTTGAAGCCTTTGAGAAAGACCCCGCCGAGAACGCTGACCAGTAAGAGCGTGACCGCGACGCGGTGGTCATGCAGGAAAGGGGGCGCGAACGGGTTGTCTACGATGTGCGCGGTGGCGTCGGCGGCGGAGAGCGTGATCGTGATGATGAAGTCGGTGGCGACGAAGCCGAGCAGTATGAGCACGAAGAGTTTGCCGCGCCAGCGCGGCAGCAGGTCTTCGAGCATCGAGATCGAGCCTTCACCGTGCGGACTTTCCCGCGCCACGCGGCTGTAGATCGGCAGCGCGCCGAGCAGAGTCAGGAGCACCACGATCAACGTCGCAAGCGGCGAAAGCGCGGCGGCCGCGACGAACGCGATGCTGGGCTGATAGCCGAGAGTCGAGAAGTAATCCACGCCGGTCAAACACATCACCTGCCACCACGAGTGCGTGTGATGCTGGCCCTCTTTTTCGTGAGGGCCTTCGACCTCTTTGACCTGTCCTTCGAGGAACCACTTTTTGAAAGAGCTGATAGATTTTCTATCTACAACCGCAGTCGCTTCCGCCATTGTCTTTTTGCCCTGCCTTGCGCGGCAGCTTTCGCCGCGCGGAATTCCGATCGAATTGCGCCATTTGCGGGAAAAGCTCGTCCCCGCAGGCCAGTATCCTAACACCAACCATAAAACGGCTAAAGACGCGTGGTAAATCATCATTTTAGCGCTATGAGAAATTTTGACTTAATAATTTCTTGAATCTGAGAAGAACATCGAGTATCTTGCCCAGTCATTTCTGACTTAACATTTTCGACAAATAAAGTAATTAAAGGAGAGGGCTTATGAAAATATCTGATCAAACATTGAAAATGATCAACCAGTTGCCGCCGGACACGCGCGTTAAGGTTGACCAGATCATACGCACTCATGTCGCCGCTTGCAGAAGGACCGGCAGTCCCATTGAAAACCTGGACCGCCTATTTATTGAAGCCGTTGAAATCGTCAAACTCGAGGAACGGCGCCCGGAAACAAGGCTCGAATACTCGTCCGAGTGGGAGCCGTTTCGCCGCTACGATCAATATCTAAGCCCTCGTGATCTCTGATCAATGAAACTCGATCGTTTCGCGAAATATGCCTGGTTTGCGCTGGCTTTTAATTTGCTAGTCATCGTCTGGGGCGCTTACGTTCGCGCGAGCGGTTCGGGCGCCGGATGTGGCAGCCACTGGCCGCTCTGCAACGGCGAGGTCATTCCCGGCTCTCCGACCGTAAAAACCATCGTCGAATATTCGCACCGCCTGTCTAGCGGAGTGGCCTGGCTGCTGGTCGCGGGCGCGCTCGTCTGGGCTTTCCGCGCCTACGCTCCCAAACATCACTTGAGACGCTATGCGGCGGTCGCGATGTTTTTCATGTTGATGGAGGCGGCGATCGGCGCCGGCCTGGTGCTTTTCGAGATGGTCGCCGAGAATAAATCCATCGTGCGGGCGCTGGGGGTGTCGGGGCATTTGGTCAACACCTTCCTGCTGGTGGGAACGCTGGCGCTCATGGCCTGGACTGCGACGACGGGCGGACGATTAAATGTTCGAGGGCAAGGTTCGATCAACCGGGTGTTCGCCGCCGCAATGGTGGCGACTTTGATTCTGGGCGTGAGCGGGGCCGTGTCCGCGTTGGGCGCCACGCTCTTTCCGGTTACCTCTCTGGCCGAAGGGTTGAAGCAGGACCTGTCGCCTACGGCGCACGTCCTGGTTCGATTGCGGTTCTTCCACCCGCTCATAGCAATTGGAGTGGGCGGGCTTTTGATCTTGACTGCTTTCTTAGCTCGTTCGCGCCGGTCAAGCAATGGCGTCAAGAGATGGTCAACCGCCTTGATCGCGCTTGTGCTCGTACAACTCGGCGCGGGCGCGATTAATCTGTTGCTGCACGCGCCGATCTGGTTGCAGCTCCTACACCTATTACTTTCCGATTTGGTCTGGATCGCGCTGGTGTTGCTTGGCTGCTCCGCCCTTCAGCAACCCGCGCGTGGGCCTTCCGCAGGATTCGTGTTAGATCAAGACGCGCAGCGCTGGGACACGGGCACAGTACCGCGCGCGTAGAGTGGGACAGACTTTAGTCTGTCCCACTCTACGCGCGCGGTACTGTGCCCGTTCATAGTCACTGGAACCGCAACCCGCGCAGTTCTATCGTGATGTCCTTTACTTCGTCCTCGGTAATTTTTTGCGGGGCGTCGACTTTAAGCACTATATTCATCGACTCGCCGGGCTTGAGCGGATCTTTCCGGATGCGCGGAATCTGCAGCTTAATGGCCTGCGCGATGATCTTGTCTTCGAAGTCGAGCATCTTCCCGACCACTTCGACGCCGGTCAACTCCCGGTCGCCCCGGTTGGTCAGCTTCGCTCTCGCTTCGAGCTGCCACATCCCGATCATATTGGGATAAACCATCTTACCTTCGGGATCGACTTCCACCGTGACTTTATCCTTGTAAGCGTCGAATTCCGGCGAACCGGCCCGAGCCATGTTTTCAACTTCTCTGTCTCCGGCCGACTTGGTCATCACCAGCGCAATGATCAATAGCGACAACATGAGAGCCGCGATCGCGCCCACGGCCAGAAGCCCGCGCGAGCGATTCTGTTCGAAGCCGGCGCCGTTCTCGTTTTCGTTCTCGTTTTCGAAAACGGTCAATTGAGTTTCGTTATCCATAAATTGAAATCCCCAGTCGCAATGAGCGACGCCCGGAAAGGATGAGAATCAACCACGAAGAAACGAAGAACACGAAGTTTTTTCTCCGATCTTTCTTCGTGTTCTTCGTTTCTTCGTGGTTGATTTTTCACTCTCCACTAACCATCATTCTATCGATCTTGATTGTCGGCGCAGCCAATCGGCCACGGAACCGCAGGTCGTCGCCGATCATCTCGATCCCGCGCAGCATGTCGCGGAAATTGCCGGCGATGGTGACTTCTTCGACCGGGAAAGCCAGCTTGCCGTCTTCGATCCACCAGCCGGAAGCGCCGCGAGAGAAGTCGCCGGTGACCGTGTTGAAGCCGAAGCCGATCATCTCGGTCACGTAAAAACCGTTTTTAATTGAAGCGATAATCTCGTCAGCCTGATAGACTCCGGGAGCGATGAAAAAGTTGCCGAAACCGACCACCGGCGCGCCCGTCAAAGCGCGCGTAGCGTTCGCCGTCGAGCGCAATCCGAGTTTGCGAGCGGTGTAAGTGTTGAGCAGATAGTTTTTTAAAACCCCGTTCTCGACGACCACCGTGCGCCGCGTGGCCAAACCTTCGCCGTCGAATGGGCGCGACCCTAAGCGGCGGCGCATCCTGCCGTCGTCAATGACGGTCAGTCCGGGCGCGGCGATAGTTTCGCCGAGGCGGCCCACCAGGAAAGACGCGCGCCGAAAGATCGAATAGCCGTCAACCGCCACAAAAAAATCGCCTAACAGCTCTTCCGCCACGCTCGATTCGAAAACGACCGGCGCTTCCCGCGTCGTGACTTTGCGCGCGTTGAGCTTTCGCAAAGACCGTCTTGCGGCTTCCAGTCCCAACGCCTCGGGCGAATCGAGCGACGCGAGCGCGCATTGGCGGTCTCCCCAGGAGGCGACCTGCATCTGGCCGCCCTCTTTCGCAATCGGCGCAACCGTCAAGGCGCAAGTCGTGCTCTGGTATTCGCCCGCGAATCCTGCGCTGGTGACCAGGATGGTGTTTCTTACAGCCGTCGAACAAGCCGAGCCTTCGGAATTCGTGATGCGCGGGTCGGCGCCTCGGGCGGCCTCTTCGGCGGAGCGGGCCATGTCGATTTTGCGCTCGGTAGTCAGTTCGCCTACGCCCGGGTCGTACACGCCGAGATCGGCGGTTTCATGCGCCAACTCGTCTCGCGCCGGGAGCGCCGCCGCTTCGTCGATAGAAGTCAGTTTGGCCATTTCGACGGCGGAAGAGATCAGTTCGTCAATCGCCTGGGGGTTTGTGTCGGAAGTGGAGCTTGACGCCTGACGGCCTTGATAAAGCACGCGCAGTCCTACGCCGCGTGAAGCCGCTTCCTGCAACTTTTCGACCTCGCCGAGCCTGACCTCGACATGGAACTCCGTAGACTCGACGCCGACTGCTTCGGCGTCGGTCGCGCCGCGTTTGATCGCGCGATTGACGATGTCGGAGAGCAGTGCGATTGTAATCACTTCGTGCCTCCGACGGTCATCTCTGAAATTTTGATCGTCGGCAGGCCGACGCCGACCGGGACGGATTGCCCGTCCTTACCGCAAGTACCCACGCCTTCATCGAGCGACAGGTCGTTGGCCACCGCCGTGACCTTGGTTAAGGCGTCAGGGCCGTTGCCGATGAGCGTCGCGCCCTTGACCGGCGTGGTGACCTTGCCGTCCTCGATCAGGTAGGCCTCGGTCGCGCTGAAGACGAACTTGCCGTTGGTGATGTCGACCTGGCCGCCGCCGAATTGCACGGCGTACAGGCCGCGTTTGACCGAGCGAATTATCTCGTCGCGATCGCTCGCGCCGTTGAGCAGGTAGGTGTTGGTCATCCGCGGCATCGGCATGTGGCGGTAGCTCTCGCGCCGCCCGTTGCCGGTCAGACTCGCGCCGGTCAGCCGCGAGCTCAGCTTGTCCTGCAAATAGCCGCGCAGCACCCCGTTTTCGATCAGCACGGTTTGGGAGGTCGGATTACCTTCGTCGTCGATGTTGAGCGAGCCGCGGCGGTTCGGCATCACGCCGTCATCCACCACGGTGCAGAGTTCGCTCGCCACCTTCTGACCGATTAGCCCCGAGAAGGCGGACATGCCTTTGCGGTTGAAATCGGCTTCGAGGCCATGCCCGACCGCTTCGTGCAACAGCACGCCGGGCCAGCCCGGCCCCAGCACGACCTCCATCGAGCCGGCGGGCGCGTCCTGGGCTTCCAGTTGAACAATCGCCTGGCGCGCGGCCTCGCTGGCGTAATAGTCGAGTAATTGGTCGCTGAAGAAATCCATCCCGACGCGTCCGCCCCCGCCCGAAACGCCGGATTGGAGATTGCCGTCGTCGTCGGCGATGCACATCACGCGCATTCGCGCCAGCGGTTGCGCGTCGCCGATTAACTTGCCTTCGGAAGTGGCGATCAGGATGACCTTGAATTCGTCTGCGAGGCTCACCTGCGCCTCGCGGATTCGCCGGTCGAATGCCCGCGAAGTTCTATCAATTCGATCCAGCAGTTCGATCTTGTGGGGGAGCGGCTCGTCGTCAATCAATTGCGCGACCGGATAAAGATCGTGCGAGGGACTCTCTCGTGAGACGTTGATCGTGCCGGCGCCGGACCCGCTCTGGGCGATGTGCGCGGCGGTCAAGGCGGCCTTGCGTATCGCGGCGACGTCAATCTCGTCGCAGTAGGCGTAGCCCGTCTTTTCTCCCGAAATCACCCGCACGCCGACGCCCAGTCGAGCCGCGCGATTGGCCGATTTGACGATCTGTTCTTCGAGGTTCAGAGAGTTGAGCGTCGCGTATTCGAAGTAAAGGTCGGCGTAATCGCCGCCCCGAGACATCGCGACGCCTAGCAGAGATTCGATGTCTGAAATAGTGATGTTGAATTTCCCAGTAAAAAACTTGATTGGTTCGGTCATAGCTGTGCCTGCGCTTTCACATTCGTTCGCCAAGATGCAACGCGGCGACGCCGCCGGTCAGATTATGGTAACGCACGTTCGCATACCCGACCTCGCGCATCATCCCGGCCAACCGCTTCTGGTCGGGAAACGCGCGCACCGACGCGGGCAGATAGCGATACGCGCCGTCGGAGCCTGAAACGAGAGAACCAACGTGGGGAAGAATGTTATGGAAGTAGAACTCAAAAGCCTGGCGGAAGACTGGGATCACGGGGCGCGAAAATTCCAGCGCCGCCGCGCATCCGCCCGGTTTGAGCACGCGCAAAATCTCCGCCAACCCGCCCTCGACGTGTTCCAGGTTTCGTAAACCGAAAGCGATGGTCACGACGTCGAAGCTGCAATCAGCGAAGGGCAATCGCAGCGCGTCCCCCTCGGCGAGAAGGGCGCGCCGGACCTGTTTAGTCTTAATCTTTTCATTCCCGATGACAAGCATCGGATGGCAGAAGTCGCAGCCGATGACGCGCGCATGTTTTTCCAGTTCGAGCGTCAGGTCTGCTGTTCCGCAACACAGATCGAGAGCGAGCGCCCCCGGACGCGAGAGCGCGTCCTTCAGCTTTTTGACGGTGAAGCGCCGCCAGAGCCTGTCGACGTTGATCGAGAGCAGGTGGTTGAGCCTGTCATAACTGGGTGCGATCTCCGCGAACATTGCGCGCACCGCCCGAGTTTTACCGGACGCGTTTAACTCTGGGCTGGGCGTTGCGACGCGCGATGTTTCGATCTCGACCTGTTCAAAGGGCAAGGGCATAAATGAATTTCAAACTCGGATCTCGGATTTGAGATCCGTCGCCCACTGTTCGCTCATTCTTCGAGAACTCCTGCGGAAAAGCAACCACGAGGAGTGTGACGACCCCTCGGAAAATGAGTGAACCGTGGGCATTATGGATTCAATTTGAAATTTTCGCTGACCCGCCCCAGCGCCACAACGGTCATCGCGTTGGCGTCAAAGAGGCGCTTGGCGACGCGCTGCACGTCAGCGGCGGTGATCTTTTCGATGTTCTCTTTAACGGTCAGCGGATAATTTTTCGGCGTCTTGAATGCCTCGATCTCGCGCAGGTAGTTTTCGACCGAGCGCGCGGCATGCTCTTCCGCCAGGGCCGATTTCGCGGCCGCAATCTCTTCGGCGGAAACGGCGGCAGTGGCGAGCGACGTGAAACTCTCGGTCGCCTTACGCGAAAACGCCGAGGCCTGATCGGCGGGTATTGACGCCGAGAAGTAGAACGGCCCCGACAAGACGCGTCGCGTCGATTGGGCCGTGAAACTCCCGCCAACAGCCTCGGCCTCGCGTTTCAGTCTCGCGTTTAAAATCCTGGCGATCGCTTCGGCGAATAGAAAATCCGGATCGGCGATTCTGAATCCGATCATCCCTCCGCGCAATTCGACGTTCGGCGCGTCGGGGACCTCGACTTTGACCAATTTCAACTCGACGGTCTGCGCCGGCTGCCGGAAGGTGGCCGGAACGGACTGTCCTTTCGCCCATCCGCCGAAAAAGGCCCTAAACGGCCTCATTGCGCGGTCATGCGTGATGTTTCCGACCACGACGACCGAAACGTTGTTCGCAATGTAAAAGCGCTTGAGAAAATCATAAACGTCGGCCTGCTTGATTCCGGACACCGTGGCCTCGCCGCCGCCTACGTTATGGCCGTAAGGATGATCGCCGTAGACGGCTTTGAGGAAGGCTTCGTCGGCCTGTTCGGCCGGGGCTGGCTTGACGGATTTGACTTTCTCCAGGCGCTCTTGATGCGCGCGTTTGAAGGCGTCGGGGCGGACGTTTTCGACTACCAGCAGGCGCCCCAGAATTTCAAAGACAGAATCGAAATTGTTCGCCGGGGTTTCGATGTGAAACCAGGTGGTGTCCCAATTCAATCCCCAATCTATCTTCCCCTGCAGCGATTCAATCTCTTCTTTCAACTGGGGATTGACGGCTAGCAGCGTCTCTTGGGTGAGAGCCGCCACACCGGTCTTGCCTGCCAGATCGAAAATGGCGCCGGCCCGAATGATCAAGTCGCATTTCACGGTCGCGTCGCCGGCGCGTTCAAGCGTGATAATCTGCAACCCGTTGAGCAGGCTGTCGCGGCGAACGTCGCTGTAGGGCGTCGGAGGAATGACGGCGGGGACGGGAGGATTCTTGTCCTTGTCCTTGTCTTTGTCCTTGTCCTTCTTTTGCGCGACGGCGAGCGGAGCCAGAAGGCCGATCAGCAGAATGCCGCAAGTGACGAGTGAGAGTAATTTCGAGAATCGCATAATCGTGATTTCCTGGGAGTAAAATTGGAATAGAAAGTGTATCTGCGCGCCGAATGACCGTCAACCAAGCCATCGAGGATCGAAGATAGAGGATCGAGGATCGAAGGTCGCCGAGGGCGGGCGGTCCTCGATCCTCTTTCTTCGATCCTCTACCTTCGATCCTCTACCTTCGATCCTCTACCTTCGATCCTCGATCCTCGATCCTCGATCCTCAAATCATTGTCTCTTCTGCTTCGGATCGAGCAATTCACGCAGGCCGTCGCCGACGAAATTGAACGCCATGACCGTAAGCATCACCGCCAGTCCGGGAAAGATGAGCAAGTGAGGCGCGACGCGCAAGAAACTGCGCGCGTCGTTGAGCATCACTCCCCAACTCGGCGTGGGGGGGGGCACGCCGAGGCCCAGGAAACTCAAGCTCGCTTCCGCGAGGACGGCGCCCGCCATCCCCAGGCTCGCCTGCACGATCATCGGCTGGATCGCGTTCGGTAGAATATGGAGAACGATGATTCGCAGGTCGCTTGCGCCCAGCGCGCGCGCCGCCGTGGCGAAATCGAATTCGCGGACTTTGAGGGCCTGCCCGCGCATCAATCGCGCGTATCCCACCCACCCGATCACGGAGAGCGCGAGGATCAGGTTGTTCAGGCCGGGGCCGAGAAACGCGACCATCGCGATGGCCAGCAGAATGCTCGGGAAGGGAAGAAAAACGTTGAAGAGGAACCCGGAGAGCAAGCGATCCACCCAACCGCCGTAATAGCCCGATATCGCGCCGATGATCGTTCCGATGACGGTCGAGATTAAGACTACCGACGCGCCTACCCGCATCGAAATCCGCGCGCCGTAAATCACCCGCGACAATATGTCGCGTCCCAGGTCGTCCCGCCCGAAGAAGTATTCGCGCGTGGGCTTCAATCGCTCTTCGGTCGGCAGACCGCTCTCGAGCCGTGTTTGCTCGCGCGGATCGTAAGGCGCGAGCAACGGGGCGAAGAGCGCGACGAAGAAGAAAACGGAAATAATGACCAAGCCGACTTTGCCTAGACGATTCATAATAACTATTCGACCTTAATTCTGGGATCGAGCAGCCGGTACGCGAAATCCGTGAGGAAATTGGCCACGATATAAGTGAGCGCGATCATCAGGATGCAGCCTTGAACCATCGGATAATCGCGCTTATTGATGGAGTCAACAGTCAAATCCCCGATGCCCGGCCAACTGAAGATCACTTCGGTGATGATGGCCCCGGCCAGCAGCACGCCGAATTGCAATCCGATCACCGTGACGACCGGGATTAACCCGTTTTTCAGGACGTGCTTATAAATCACCTGCCGCTTGTTCAAGCCTTTCGCGCGGGCCGTCCTCACGTAATCTTCGCCCAACTCCTCGATCACGCTCGAACGAACCATGCGGGTCAGGAAGGCCGCCAGCGGCGCGCCCATCGTGATCGCGGGCAGGATCAGGTGCTCCGGCCCAAAATTGCCCGAAACGGGCAGGAGATCGAGCTTGATCGCGAACAGGTAGACCATCAACGGCCCGAGCACGAAGCCTGGTGTGCTGATGCCGAGCAGCGCCACGACGGACGCGATGTTGTCCATCGCCTTGCCCTGGTTCGTTCCCGCCGTGACGCCTAGCGGTATGGCTATGAGGATCGCAAAGGCGAGTCCGGCCAGGGCCAGTTTGATAGTCGCCGGATAACGCTTGAGGATTTTTTCGAGGACCTTGTTAGACGGGTTGATCAAACTCACGCCCAGGTCGCCGTGCAGAACCCCGCGCCAATAATTGACGTATTGACGGGAGAGCGGCTGGTCCATACCGAGCTTATGCTTCAACTCATTGACTTGCTGTTCAGTCGCGTTGTCGCCGAGCACGTTTCTCACCGGATCCCCGGGAACGATGTGAATCAGCAGAAAGACGAGTGTGACTACGGCCCATACTACCGGCGCTACGAACAACAGGCGCTTCGCCAGAGCAATCATGAAGTTTCGCATGAAACCAATGATAACAGAGAATGGCAAGTAAACCATTGTCCCCAATTGTTTACATGGGTGTCCCAAATTGTCACGCCCGGGCGCCGAACTGGGTAAATATTTCAATTCGTCCTTGAACGCTCTGATTACGCTTAGGAATCGCCTTTAGGACACCTAGTAGGCAAATGAATCAGTATCCCTTTGCAAGAGGGTTGATTATCTTCCGTTCCGTTGTCGGATCGGTCACATATCTTAAAGTAATACACAGATAGTGGGCGACGAAGCAACGTATGGCATTGATGTTGCGTCTGAACGCGCATTACAGGAAGAAGAGGTTAGGAAATTTACCGAATCGATTTTGAAAAGAGAGGAACGGACGACAATGATCAAAAAGACTGGCGATTTAGCTCTGACGGCGGGAACAGAAGAAGTTATCGCCGTAAATAGCGCCAAGAGTAATGATCTGGCGATTGAAGATAAGGCCGTGTCCGTTGAGCATCCTGACTTGCAGGAGAAGGTCAATTTAGTAATCCATGGATGGCTGACCGATATGTGGCTTTTGACTACCGGTGAGCCGGTTGACGCTGACTCTACTCCCCACAAGAAGCATAACGGACGTCCCCTGGCCATCGTTTGCGACGGCCAGATGAAGTTGACGGAATCAAAACCAAGCGCGCTTAGCGCATTACGAGCGGTCGGCATTGAAATGTCGTAAGGCCGCCTGCGGGAATTTTTACGCGGTTTTTAGGGATTGAGGGCAATGAGCCTACTCAATCCCTTTTTTCATCCCTTATTCTTGCGCATCCGTATGAAGCGCAACACTTCTCCGGTGTGGATCGGGGTCGCCTTGTTGAGCACCGTGTGTTGAATCGTGATCAGCAATTGATCGTCCCGGCCCCGGAAGCGCCCGGTCAACGGATGATTGCCGGTTTGCACAACCACTCCTTCCCGTACCATGTTCCAGAATTGCTTCTGCGTTATCCAGTATTCCTTGCCGTCGTTGCATATGATCAGGGCAGTTTTTTTTACTTTCATATTCGTCCGACCGTAAGTGAATTTTTGAGAGCCGCTTGTGTTCAATTCGTTTCGACCAAAAGTGACCATGGGACACCGTTCCATAAAATGATGACAAATACGCCACCATTTTATCGCGATAGGTTTTGTTGATTTGCCTATCGCAGTTTTGTTCTTTGATTGACGCGGCGACTTGGTTTCGGCCTTTGCCGCGTTCTAAAGTCTGCCCCGGAACGCCAAGTCTGACGCCGGATTGATCTGCTTTCGATGGTAACTTACCATCGGCGATTTTTCGCATGCGTATTTAATCACAGATAAACACATTTGTCAGCGCAAACTTTAGCTGCTTTTAGCCCCACGAGTGAGGCATTGTGTCACAGCGACGGGCGCACGGCAAGAAGAGGATCGAGGATCGAAGATCGAGGATCGAGTCATTGCGCGTAAAGCGATCCTCGATCCTCGATCCTCGATCCTCGATCCTCGATCCTCGATCCTCGATCCTCAATCCTCGATCTTCGATCCTCAATCCTCAATCCTCAATCCTCGATCTTCGATCCTTTGCGCAGGTCGATGTAAGGCTCGATTTCACGCATCATCAAGGCGAATTCTTCAAACCTCAGCGATTGTGGCCCGTCCGACCAGGCTTCTTCCGGGCGGGGATGGACTTCGGCCATCAACCCGTCGGCGCCGACCGCGACGGCGGCCTTCGCCAGCGGACGAACCAGACTTCGTTTACCTGTGGCGTGGCTCGGATCGATGATTACGGGCAGATGGGTCAATTCATTCAGCAGGGGGACGGCGGCGATGTCCAGAGTGTTGCGCGTGGCCGTTTCGAATGTGCGAATGCCGCGCTCGCACAGCATCACATTCGGGTTGCCGTGCGTCACGATGTATTCCGCCGAGAGCAGGAATTCTTTGATGGTCGCCGAAAGTCCACGCTTCAGCATGACCGGCTTTGAGACCTCGCCCAGCTTCTTGAGCAGCGCGAAATTTTGCATGTTGCGCGCGCCGAGCTGCAGAATGTCGGCGTATTCCGCCACCAGTCCGACGTCCTCCGTATCGAGAACCTCGGTGATGATTTTCAACCCAGTGCGCTTGCGCGCCTCGGCCAGTAGCTTCAGCCCTTCTTCGGCGAGTCCCTGGAAATCATAGGGCGAAGTGCGCGGCTTGTAGGCTCCGCCGCGAAGAATCCTGGCGCCCGAGGCCGCCACGGCCTCGGCGGTCGACATCAGTTGTTCGTGACCTTCGACCGAACACGGTCCCGCCATTACGACGAAGCCGCCGTCGCCGATGCTTACGTCTCCGACCTGAATCACCGTCTTTTGCTTCTTGACTTCACAGCTTACGAGTTTAAAAGGTTGAAGGATCGGAAAAGCGTCTTCAACTCCGTCGGCTGATTTCATGTGCTCAATGTGCTCTTTTTTGTCGCCGGGGCCTATGGCGGCTATGACGGTCCTCTCCGTTCCGCGAAGCACGTGCGGAGTGTAGCCGAACTCTCGAATGCGCTCACAGATGTGGTCGATCTGGCTCTCCGTCGCTCCGGCTTGCATTGCTACAATCATTGTTAATAACTCCTTCGGAAAGTATCGGGAGTGGGGAGTAGGGAGTGGGGAATGGGGAAACAATCCATCTTTCCCCACTCCCTACTCCCCACTCCCGATTCCCGTGATCTAAGCCTGTTTATAACTCCCCAAAACTTTGACGCTCGTGGCGAATTCCTGCAGATTCGCGAGCGCGTTGCGGATGCGAGGCTCGGTCTGGGCGCCGATGAAATCCAGGTAGAAACTGTATTCCCAGGGGCGACCAATCAGCGGCCGCGATTCGATCTTCATCAAATCGATGTCACGTAGCGCGAACACGGCCATCGCGCGATAAAGCGACCCTGTGCGGTTTTCGAGCGAAAACACGATCGAGGTCTTGTCGGCGTCGGGCGGCGGCTCGGCGCAAGCGTCTTCCCGCGCGAGCAGCAAAAATCGAGTGAAGTTCACCTGGTCGTCTTCAATGCCGGGGACCAGAATCCGGGCGCCGTAAACTTCGGCCGCCGCCGCGCTGGCGATCGCCGCGGCGCCGGCCTCACGGCTCTCCATAATCATCTTGACGCTGCCTGCGGTGTCGTAAGCTGCGACAGGCCGCATTTCGGGACGCCCGCTGAGAAACCTCCTACACTGCCCCAAGGCCACCGGGTGCGAATAGACGCGCTTCACGTCGTCGATCTTCGTTCCCGGCGCGGCGATCAGGTTGTGAATGATCCGCAAGTTGGTTTCACCCACGATACTCAAACTGTGTTTGAGCAGCAGGTCATAGTTTTGATGAACCGAACCGAAGAGCGAATTTTCGATCGGCGCCAGGCAGTAGTCGCTCGAAGCGCCTTCGACTTCTGCGAACATCTTTTCGAAGGTTTCGCAGGGGATGAGCTCGACCTCGTGGCCGAGCAGTTTGCGCGCCGCCTCGCCGCTGAACGCCCCGGGTTCTCCCTGAAATGCGACGCGCGGATTCTTTGCTTCATTTGTTTCTGTTGTTCCAATCATCCGATACACCTCCTTAACATCGCCGCGCGCGAATGGCTGCGCGGCCAAATCAAAAGGCCCCTCACTCGGTTTGAATGAGGGGCCTTTCTTAAGACTTTTCGTTCGCTCTCGGTCAAGCCAACGAACTTATGACCCCTCTCCGGCGGCTAAAGTAAAAATAGAATCCGAAACTAAAGCCGAACTTAAAAGAGAAGGGGCGGCCAGATTGGCGCGCGCTTCGCGACGACTGGGCGCAATTTCGAGTTTCGGCGAGCCTGTCTAGCATAAGTCTTTGCTCCGTCATGCGGAAATCTTATGGAAAAATTGATAAACAGGATTTATGACGCAGGCATTATCAGCGAGGCCCTATTCGGAGTCAAGAAGCGCAATTCAATCGATCGCCTTTCCGTCTTCCAGCGAAGCGGTGGGAGTGATGAAATGAAGGTTGAGGTAGGCCTTCAATTCCGCCGCCCATTCGCGCATGCCCTGGTAATCGATCTGCTGCTCCGTTTTCATATTCCCGGCCATGCCGACGGAGTCCAGTCCCAGTTCATTGGCGATGTAGAGCGCGCGGGACAAATGGAAACCCTGCGAAACCAGGACCGCCCGCTTGAGGCCGAAAACCTCTTTCGCGCGCAGGCAGGTCTCGTAAGTCGAGCGCCCTGAGTTGTCGACGATCACGTCTTTCGGCGCGATGGCGTGGCTGATCAGATATTCATACATCGCCTTCGGTTCGTTGTAACTCCGATGCCGGGCGTCGCCGGAGACGAGGATGCGGTCCACTTTGTGAGCGCCGTAAAGCTCTATCGCGGTATTGACACGGTCTGCGAGGATCGGTGAGAGATCGCCGTTGCCGTAAACGCTCGCGCCGAATACGACGGCCACGCGAGGCGCCGGCCAGTCGCGTGTGTTCAAACTGTTCAGGTCGATTATGATCCGGTCGTCGTAGTCGTGAACCTGGCCGTGCACGTAGAGCAGGCTCAGAGCGGTGATCAGCAGCACGACGATTAACCATTGATAGCGATTCATTGGCGCCAAAGCCCCCCAAAAAATCTTCCGGGCGACAATCTCTCGAGAGCGCGCTTTATCAAACAATTTCAGGGGCGAGGCTGTCAAGCGCGCGGGGCTTGTGGTATAGTCCTTCGCTTCGTAATCATGAATAAGTCCTATAGTACCTATAGTACCTATAGGACCTATAGGTCCTGTTCATGACGCCCCAGGAATTTTTTGAGGAGCATAGATCATTTATGGCCAAGAAATGTCAGGTTACCGGCAAGAAACCGATGTTCGGTAACAATGTCTCGCACGCCAACAATAAAACAAAACGCCGCTTCGATCCGAACTTGCAGTGGCATCGTTTTTGGGTCCCGAGCGAAGGCCGCTGGGTGCGGCTGCGTGTGACGCCTCGCGGGATTAAGACCATCGATAAGCTCGGCATCGAAAGAGTCCTCTCCGACATGCGCGCCCGCGGCGAGAAAGTATAACAGCGTCGCTTGGTTACGCGTTTTGAATCCCGCCTTTAGGCGGGATTCAAAACGCGCGATAGCTTGCTCACGCGCGCGGCGCTTCTATTTGTGAAATGATTCGCCGCATCCTAGACACCAGCGTGAGGAGTCGCGCGTCGTCAATAGCTTCTCCCGCCAGAGTCATCTCCGCATCGCTCAACGTCTGACGCAACTCAATCTCGGAAATGTGGAATCGTCGCCGGCGCGCGCCGGTGATAATCTCATCCCTGGACGCGCGCGACGAAAGGCCGAGCCTGCGACAGAGGCCGGCTTTGAATCGCGGGTAGATGTTCTCCAGCGCCAGTTCGCGCGCCTGAGCCGCCTGTTGCAAGTTGGCCATCGAGCCGACGAATTCCAGAGGGGAGTGGCGCGGGACCTGGGGCAAGGGCAGCGGTCGGGCGAAACGCCGGCTGTAGGTGTAGACGATCAGCAGGCTCAAACCGAGCCCCTGCAGAAGCAACCAGGGCGCGGGGGTGCCTCGAAAGTAATTGACCAGCGGATTGCCTCCGGTGTGATAGCCATGGTGGAACTCGTCGAAGAGAATCCTCCGCTCCGGCGCGCCCATCGAATGCAGGATGTTCATCGCCAGCGTCAGATTCCCTCCACGCGCTATGCCGTTGTTGGCGACCACGAACGGGTCGGAAAGAAAGATGACGCGCCCTTTCCCATATGTGAGGTCCGCGAGCGCCGCGCCGTCTTTGTCCCCCAGGTGAATTACTGGGGCGTAGAGAGTCGGCGCCGAATCTACTTCTTCTTCTTCTTCTTCGCCCGTATCGTCCAGCGGGTCCGCCTTGACTGTTCCCCCTGCTCCGTCCGCCCTATTATGAAAACTCATTCGCGACGCGAAGTCTGAGAATGCCAGGCCGCGAACCTTTCTGGTCAGTTCGGTCGGTTGCGCGATCAACTTGTCGCTCTCTTCGTCAATGTATTGCTCGGGCGTCGCGTCCTGGGGGGGCAATATCTCAGGCGCTTTCGCGCGGATCGCCGGGTCTCCGAACTGTTCAATTGGAGATCGGCTGATTATCAACGCCCGGCCGCCAGTTGATATCCAACTTTGCAGCACGATTGCCTCTTCTTCAGATATCTTCTGGCCTGACGGGAACGGGCCGATGATGACCAGTATCGAGTCCTGGTCCTCTGTGAACAGCGAAGAATAATGACTTCTCCATCGCGCCACAGGTGTCCCGGATTCTTCAAGCAACTGGTAGAGGGCGCGCGTCCCGGTCTGGCCCGAATTGTAAGTGGAGCGGTTCGGCGCAAACTCATTCTCGACGGGCCGGTCGAATTCAATTGCGCCCGCCGCGCTCATCCCGACGAGGACGGCTATCACGATGACTATGGCGCCTAAGCCAGCAAAATATCGACGCATGGAGTTTATTTGATCGCTTCCTGATAGAGTGAGACGAAGTTATGGAACTCCTCTTCCGTGGAGCGCGCCTGTCCGTACCAGGCGCGTTCGAACGCGAGGGTCATGACGGAGAACGTGGGATATATCCGTTGCTCCGAGCGCATCGCGTCGAGGTAATCGCGATTGGTTTTCGAGCGCCCCAGACGCAATTTGCCGCGCTGGTCGAGGTCGCAGAGCAGCGCGATGTACGCCCGGCGGATCGCCTTGCGGTACTCGCCCTGCCGCGCCAGATCGGAGGCCATTGCGAACAGATCGGCGGCAGTGGCGTATTCCGGGATCTCCTCGCCCAGCGCCTCGCGCGTCTCGGCCTTTTCCGCCGGCTTTTGGCGAACCTGAAACCGTCGCACAAGCTTCGCCGCCCCGAAAATCAGGGCCGCCGCCAGAGCCAGAAAGATCAGCGCCTGTAATACCATAACCAGTCCGCCGCCGCCCGTCTGTGGCGCGCGCGCCGAAGACCCGCCGAACAGTTTCCTCAGCAGCCGAACAATGAATTCCTTCATGTGCCTGATCCAACGCGCTATCGTCGATTCGCGCTCTACTTCGGGCTGGTATTCGGGGCGGGCGAGAATGTCGTCGATCCTGGCGCGCTGATCCTGCGACGCCCGATCCTCCGCCGTTTGAGCCGATTTTACGCTTTGTCGAAGTCTGGCCAGACAGGTGGAGATTTCGCGCAACATCTGAAGACGGCGTTCGGCTTCGCCTTCCGTCTTGACGGCGCTATCCACGGCCTTATGCAACCAGGCGTTGTCAACGCGGGTAGTGGCGCCGTTGAATTCGACCTCTTCGCTCACGGGGAGCAGCCGCTTGACCTCGTTCATCCTGGTCGCCAACTCCGGGGCCTTGCTATTTCTCTCGATCGCCTCTGTCACACTCCGCTCCGCCCGGTCGAGCCGATTCGCGTAATCGTCGACGGTCGAGCGCCCCTGGGCCGGCGCGCGCAGGGCGCATAGAGAACCGAGAAACATGATTGCGAAATAGAATTGATTCGTCCGTGAGCGCATTTGAATTTGAATGCGGAGCGGAGAGCGCCGGCGACCTGATCGGTACGGCGCGGGGAGCGCGGAGCGGCCTGAGCTTCGGTCAAGAGATCTCTCGATCGGAGCTCAGGTCGCTGACGCTCCCCGTACCGTACCGCTGGTCAATACTTAGTTCGCTGACGCCCTCCGTACCGCGTAGATGGTCAGGATTCGGGTCGCTGACGCTCCCCGTACCGCGCCAATGGCCAATGGCCGAGCCGCATATACTGCAGAAACTATTCTCGACATTTGTTTCTGCGCCGCACCAATCGCAAATCTTTCGAGCGACTTCGGGAGTGAACTGCGCGTCCTGCGCCGGAGCCGGATTGATTGGCGGGGGGCTGTAATCGTCGAGTCCGAGGATAGAGTGCCTAAACGAGCCGCGTTCGCGAGGCGCGGGCGTCCACTCGGGCGCCGCCCACTGAGGCGCAGGAGGATAGAGAGGCGACGGGTCCGGCGGCTGCGCGAGCGTTCGATTGGCCACCAACTCGACGTCGAAGCCCTCTTTGCGAACGCGGCTGTCGAGGTAAAGCAGCGTGCATCCGATCATGAAGATCGGCATAAGTAGAATCTCGCTCAACTGCGTCACCGTTTGCCAGGCGATGTTGTACCACGGAGACTGTTCGGCGCCGAACGGGTTGACCCAATCGGAGATATAGCCGAGGGGGAGGAACAGCAGCAAGAGCACGGACCAGCCGACGTAAAACCAAAAAAGGATGAGCGCGGCGATCCGGCGGAGTTGCCCGCCGGCGAGGGAAAAACTGCGGCCTATCGAACTAAAAACCCCTTTGCCTTCGACCATCAGGATCTGCGGCACGTAAACAACGCGGCCGTACATCAGCAGGAAGGAAACGGCGAACGCCGCCGCGACCACGACGGCGAAGATGATGGCGGCGCCTACTTGCATCCATTCGGGCGACTTCTGCAGGACCGTCGCCATCGTCAAGGCGAAGAACATCGCGATGGTGACGACGAAAAAATACGCGATCATCATTGCGCCCATTATCAGCAGTCCGATCATGAAAGTCGCGCCGATGAGCGACCAGATGCGTTCCCGCGCCGCGCGGTAGACGTCCCGCGCCAGGATCGGCTTGCCCTCGAAGAAATGCGCCACCAGCGACCGCGACGACCCGCCCAGCACGGCGTAGAAGGCCGCTTTGCCGATTACCCAAAGCAGAATGCCGCCGAGGACCAGCAAAACGGTGATTACGATCCTTTCGTCGCCCTTCGACAAAGTGGCGTTACGCCAGCCGATAGACCAAAGAATCGAGCCCGCGTAGGCGACCAGGCTGGGCGCGAGCACGATTCGCAACAGCGCCAGAAAATTGCGCCCGTAGAGCCTGACCGCGCGGTCGATGATGTCGCCCGCCGACATCGGGGTGATTGTGAATGAGTCGAATGAATTCATGTCGAATGCTCCGATTACAGAACGAGCGCATCTTACGCTATTTTGCGCGCGCTTGAAAAACGGATTCGCCGGCGTCTCGGCGCAACGGAGCCGTCCGAATCTTTCCGGCGTCCCGAAGCCGCGAGGTTCGATTTGGCGAAATGGCTTCAGCAGCGTCTGGCCAGCGCCTGAAGGTTGTGGATGGTGATGTGGTAGTTGGAGTCGATTGAGAGGTAGTCGCGCTCCTTGTACGAAACCATCACTCGGTTGATGTGCTCGCGCGAGGCGCCGATGAGCGAGGCGATGTCGCCCTGGGTCAGTCGGATGTTGAGATGAACCCCGCCGTCCGGCTGTGGCCGGCCGTATTGCTCGGCGAAGGAGACCAATTGACGCGCGACGCGGCTCTCGACCGACTGCGTGGCGAGCGTTTCGATCTTTTCGTTGGCGTGGCGCAGCCGTTCGCCCAGCGTACAGGCCAGGTTGTAGGCCAGTTCGGGCGACTTCAGCAGACAACTCTGGAACGCCGCGCAATCCATCCAGAGCATCGCGCAGCTTTCGATCGTGACGACGCTGGCGGAACGGATCGTCTGGCCGAGGACGCTCATCTCACCGACGATCTCGCCCGGCCCCAGCATCGCCATGATCACGTCGCTGCCGTCTTCCTGCTCGACGTGGACCTTGACCGTGCCGCTCAGGATGAAATAGACGGCCTCGCCCACCTGCTCCGCCGTCATCAACGTCACGCCTGCGGGAAAGGTCTTGCGAGAGAGCAACCCGCTCAGCGCCTGCAAGTAGTCGGGCGGCAGGTTGCGGAATAAGCGAATGTTCAGATTGCGCAGATCAATGTTGGTCTCAGCTTGACGGTTCATCTTTCCCCCTCGATGGATACTCCGTCCAAAGCCTTCAGGCTTGGATGGAGAGGAAATCGAGACCGTGCACAAGTTGAAGGGCTTGCCCCTTCGACGCGCGCACGGTTGACTCTTGTGGTATATTGCCGTTGGTCAAAGGCACTCGTCCCGCGAGGGAGAGAAACAGTTTCTGATCCTTGAGAACCAGGGATAGGAGGTTGTGGCCGGAAAACTTCGACCACGTAAAATCTCTGAAGTTGCTTGGTAGTCTGCATTCCAAGTACCCGACGCTATCGCTTTCGGCTATATGCCGGAAGCTGATGGGCCGCACTGGATTCGCTTGAATCCGATGGTCAACCGGCCCTAAGCAGTCCGTTCTCGAAAGATCATTCTTTCGGGCGTGAACACGAAATTTGGAACTGCAAGCTCCATCTACAACGCGTTAGTGTTTAGATGGAGTAGTTGACTGATGTCAGCCTTCGTTCCCCACATATGACCCACATTTTTCAGCTCGACGTATTCCACTTCGTGCCCTTCTCTTTTGTACATGTCCCGATTCTCGCGGGCGATCCACACCGGGAACAAACGATTGTTGATTCTCCGACCTCGATTATTTTGGCGCCTGCGCCGTCTGCGCGCCGCCCAAAAACTTCAACAGCGCCGCATTAAACTCCGCGGCCTTCTCCATCTGCGGCACGTGCCCGCAATTCTCAATCACAACCAGTTGCGCGCCGGGGATGTCTACGACGAAGGCTTTGCCGATTCCTAGAGGAGTCAATCCGTCGTCCTTGCCCCAGAGCGCGAGCGTCGGGGCTTTGATCGCCTTGGTCTTGCCGTCGAGGAAATCTTCGCCGCGCAGGATTGATTCGATGAACGAATTGATCGTATACCCGTCACCGCGTTTGAACTTGTTGGCCAGTTGCGTCTCAACGACCTGGTCGGTCAGCATCGCCTTATTGTAGAAGACCAGACCGAATAACCGTTTCAGGTCTTCGGTCGTCGAGGGGTTGAGCGCGGCCAAAGCCTCTTTGGTCATCTCCGGCCCTCCCCACCGCTTCGACGTGTAGCCCGCGGCGTCTACCAGAACCAGTTTGTCCATTTTTTCGGGATGCGCAATGGCGAAGGCCGCGGCCGTCCATCCTCCCAGCGAATTGCCAACGAGCGTGACCTTCTGGACGCCCAACTTCTTGCAGAAGGCATCGAGAAATTCGACCAGCATCGCCACGCGGTAGTTAGCGATCGGCTTATCTGATTTGCCGAAGCCGACCTGGTCGGGGACGTAGACGTGGTATTTGCCGCTGAGCGCCGGGATCGTCATCGCCCAATTGGACATGTCGCCGCCGAGTCCGTGCAGCAGGATCACCGCCGGGGTCGACGCCGCGCCGGCTTCGAGGTAGTGGATCTTCTGGCCGAATATTTCCACCTGCTTCGATTCGGGCGCGGGGGCTTGCGCCCGGGCGGCGGTGAAGATGAACGTCAACAGAACGAAACACTTCAAAACATGCTTTGTCATGAACGCTTCCGCTACCTTTCACACAGAAAAACACGGCATTTTTCCATGAAATCAAGAGTTAGTCTCAATCTCCGTCCGGTTTTGAATGTTTTGTGATTTCGTATCGGCTGGAATGTACCACAGCGCGTTCTCTGTGTCTCTGTGTCTCTGTGGCTAAGCCCTGCCGCAATCCGCAACCCGCAATCCGCAATCCGCAATCAGAAGATCCTCGACCCTCGATCATATTGTGTTACCATTCGGGACGTGATGAAGATTCTCGCCTCGCGCTTCCGGGCGCATCCCCGCCAAGTATTTTTCTGGCTGACCGTTTGCGCCGCCGCAGGCATGGCGATGTTGTTTTTGTTCGACGACAGTTGCCAGCAGGACGGCGGGCAACATTACCTGTTCGCGCGCTGGGCGTGGGTTCATCACGAATTGTTCGTCGGCGTCTGGTCGCGCCCGCTCTACACTTCCGTTTACGCCTTTCCGGCTTTGATCGGTTACCGCGCCGCGCGGATGTTGACAGTCTTGATCTGCCTGGCGGTCTCGTATCAGACCTGGCGGCTGGCCGAGGATTTAAAGATCGACCGCGCGCCGCTGGCCATTGCGCTCGTCTGGTTGCAACCGTCCTTCTTCCTTTTTTGCGCCGACAATATGACCGAGCCGATCTTCGCGCTGGTATACGTCGTCGCGCTGCGGTTGCATCATCGAGGGCGCCTCAAGGTTGGAATGATCGTGGCTTCGCTGATGATCCTGGCGCGGCCCGAAGGATTTTTCCTCGGCATGTTGTGGGGAGTTTGGGCATTGCGGATTGCGGATTGCGGATTGCGGATTGCGGATATCTCAACCGTCCAAAAGGGCCGTCTAGGAGGTTTATGGACAGCTGTCAGGCGCTTGTCGATGCAAATTCCGCAATCCGCAATCCGCAATCCGCAATTGCTATTGCTCGTGACGGGTGCGTTCGCCTGGTGGTTGGCGGCGTTCGCCATTAGCGGCGACCCGCTCTTCATCAAACACAACTGGCCGGCCAACTGGCCGGTGACGGGGACGATATACGGCGCCGCCGGGCTGTACGCTTACCCGATCAGGCTGCCGGAAAGCGTCGGATTGTTCCTGCTGCCGCCATTCTTTTACGGGTTGTTCCATCTGCTCAAACATCGCCGCCTAAGTACACTCACGTCGTCATTCCTGCTCCTCTTAGTCCTGCACACGATCCTGCGAGCTTACGGGCTGCTCGGCTCGGCAGGTTACCCGCGCTACCTGGTTGCGATCTCCCCCGCAATAGCTCTGATCACGTTGGCCGGATGGAACGAAATGGCGAAGTTGTTCGCTCGCGCTTCGCCCGCTTTAAAGACGGCGGGCGCCGGCTTGGTTATCGTGGTCTCCGCCCTCACGAATTTCGCTTACGCGGACGGCGCGGAATGGTCGCGCGACGCGCGCGCGATCTCCGCCGTTCACTCCTGGTTCCAATCACAACCGGCCAAGCCGCCGATCTCGCGCCTGATCTGGTCCCATCCTTACTCGTGCATCCTGTTCGACCGCGACCCTTGGGAGAACACTGGATTCACGCGCGACCGCGAAGCCGATCTGAAGACGTTACGAGAGTCGCCGGTCGGGACGATGGTCGTGTGGGATGAACTGGTCGGGCCGAAATCGTCAGGATTGCGCGCGAATGATTTTGAAGAGGCAGGCTTCGTCAGCTTCCACGTCCAATCCTTCACGCTGAAGGGCTATATTCTCGACCGCTCGTGGTTCGGCTATGGCGGGCCTCGCGCGCAAACAATTTATCTGCTCTATAAGGAATAAGCGGTGTTAGGGCGATTTGCCCCGGACAGGTGTAGCCACACGCCCCAATCTGTGTGGCTTGAAGCTACAACTGGATGAATTGCTGGCCGCGAAATGTCATGGCTTCAACTCAGTGAACAACTGCTGAAGATCTCTTGATCCTTCCCTCGAAGAAAAACTGGATGGGAGAAGCTTTTTGGGCTGTGTTAGCGCAGTACCGCGCGCGTAAGCGTCCATGGGGGAGACTGCTACTTACTCATACGTGGTATTGTATTTTTGGGCGATGTGTCGGGGTTGCGACGTTCATTCCATTCCGTGCGGCGATGTGGGCGGCGACCTGGTTCAAAAGCCGCGGCGGCGGCGCCCAGACCGGAGTTCCCTCGTAGGCCCAGTAGATCCCCACAATCGTCTGGTCCGTATTCTCCGTCGGCGTGACGACGCCATCGCCGCCCAAACGCTTCAAGAGATTGGCAATTACTGTGCCTTCGCGAACGGATGCGGAACTCCCTGTATTTTGTAGGGGGTCGGCGCCCGGCGAGCAAGAGTTGTAGCTATACGCCCCAAATTGCGTGGCTTGAAGCTACACGCGATCGAGGATCGAGGATCGAAGATTGAGGATCGAGTATTGAAGACGATCTATTTTCGATTCTCGATCCTCGATCTTCGATCCTCGATTTACGGCTTGGCGACTCCGATGACTCCGCAGGCGAGGCGCCCTCCGGCATTGCCCGTCGGCTGAGTCTTCAGGTCATCGGGGTTGGCGTGAACTATCATGCCGTGGCCGATGATCGCGCCGTGGCCGTTCATTTTCATCACCAGATCATTGTATTCGAGATGGGCCACTCCGCCCTGATCGGCTTCGATGTTGCCCATATCGCCGGCGTGGCGCTGGGGGGCTTCGGGCGACCCGTGGGGCGCGCTGTCCGGATTGAAATGGCCGCCGGCGGACGAGCCGTCCTTCGAGCTGCAATCGCCGAACTCGTGAATGTGGAAGCCATGCTTGCCGGGGGTGAGGCCTTCGATGTGCGCCACGACTTTGACGTTAGCGCCGGACTGGATGAAGGTCACCACGCCGCGAACATTGTTACCTTCGGTCGGGCTGATCACGGCGACGGCCTTTGTAACTTCCGGCGCCTGCGAATGTTGAGCCGCCGCCCGGAGACCGGCCCATAAAACCAACAGGCATGCGACAGCGGCGAACGACAGCTTCAGAGTGTTATTTTTCAAAGCAAACTCTCCCTTCTTGTTTGAGTCTTAAATCGGGACACGTGAGATCGGTACGGCGCCGCGCGCGAGCGACGCCGTCAGGCGAATTTTGCGAAGTGAGTTCTGAATTCGGTCGAATCCATTCCGCCGGCCTTCGCCAGCTTCTCGACCCAGACATCGTCGGTAAAATCTTTCGGGCCGATGCGGACCATGTAATCGCGGGCGACCTGATAGCTTTCGCTCGTGACGTCGACGCCTCGCGATTTGCCGCGCCCCGTCGCCGGGTCGATCACGGCGCTGAAAGGCACGGGGTTAAATTCGCCGTTCTGCATGGTGATCATCGCGCCCGAACCGCCGGCCATCAAGTAAGTGACCGCCGCGTAACCGAGGTCGCGCGCATGTTCGGCGTCGTAGGGGATTGGCGGCGCGCAGCGCAATTCGTAGCCGATGGTCTTGTCGACGACGGTCACTTTGACGCCGCGCTTTTCAAGACGGGACTGGACCTCGCTTTTGACCTTGCGGCCCAGGTCTATCTCGGCCACGCGGATGTGGCCCTGCGCGTCGCGGTCGACGTCTTCCAGTTCGGTCACCTCTTCGGGGCTGAACCGCTCCGAGAGCGCCTCGGAGAGCAACGCGACGCCGTAGCCTTTGCCCATCGCGCGGCGCTTGATGATCGAACCTTCGACTATGTCGCAGATGTCGGCCAGCCGGATCGCCGGTTGCGGAAACTCCTCCGGAATGATCGTACAGGTCGCGCTCGCCGCCGCGCCGACGCCCAGCGTCAAATGGCCAGTCGGACGCCCCATCGTCACGCCGATGAACCAGCGCCCGCTCGTCTTCGCGTCCTCCATCAGGCTGTTGACGATGCCGACGCCGACCTGACGAGCGGTCTCGTATCCGAGCGTGGTCAGAGGGGCCGGCAGCGGCAGGTCGTTGTCGATGCTCTTCGGAATCTGCACGACTTTGATCGCGCCCTCTGAATGTCGCTCGACGGCGGCCGCGCTGGCGAGCATGTCGTCTCCACCGACCGCGACCAGCGCCTCGATTCCCAATTTTTTCAAAGCCGCTATCGAGTTGTCCATCATCTGCCGGTCGTGCGCGACGTCGGTTCGCGAAGTCCCCAGGATCGAGCCGCCGTCCAAGTGGATGCGCGACACTTCATCGACCGTAAGTTCATGCTGCTCATCGGTGTAACGCTCCGCCAGCCATTCGAAACCGTCGTGAAACCCGACCGGCGCGCAGCCCAACCTGATCGCCTCCAGCGCGATGGCGGAGATGACGCCGTTGATCCCGGGCGCCGGACCGCCTCCGACCAAAATACCCAATCTCTTAATAGCCATAATCAGTGGTTAGTGGTTAGTGGGCAGTGGGTAGTGGGCAGTAATTCGCAGTTCTTCAACCGCCCACTGCCCACTGCCCACTAACCACTATCTTCATGCGAACCTTCTCCTTAATTCTTCAACGCTCAGGTTCCCCGCGCGGGCCAACTTCTCGGCCCATTCGGGATTTTCGAAGTCCTTGTAGTTCAGACGCAGCATGTATTCGCGCGCGACCCGGTAGCCTTCGCTCGTCACGTCGACGTTGCGGACGCGGGTCTTGCCGGTGTTCGGGTCGCGAATCTCGTCGAAGAGCAGCGGGACCATTATTCCGTTTTGAATGCTGACCATCGCGCCGCTGCCGCCGCCGAGCAGGAAGCGGATCGCGGCGTGCCCCAACTCGCGACAATAGGCCATGTCAAATGGGATCGGGTCGCAGCAGCGCAGCTCGTAGCCGATGTTCTTGTTGCTGATCGTGACGCGAACGCCGCGCTGTTTGAACCGGCCTTCGAGTTCGACTTTGACCTTGCGCGCGAGGTCTATCTCGGCGAAGCGGATGTGCCCATGGTCGTCTTTCTCCACATCCATCAGGTCTTCCATGTCGCCCGGGTCGAGCTTCTCGATCAGGCCCTCGGCCAGCACCGCGACGCCGTAGTGACGCCCCATCGCGCGACGTTTGATGATCGCGCCTTCGACGACGTCGCAGATCTGCGCGAACGGCACGGTCTCATGCTCGAATTCTTCGCGGATCAGCGTCAGCGTAGCGCCCGACGCCTTGCCGATGCCAAGCGCGAGGTGGCCTGCCTGTCGCCCCATGGCGACCACGATGTACCAGCGACGCGTGGCGCGCGCGTCCTCCGACAGGTTCTGCACAAGCCCCACACCGGTGTGGCGCGCGGACTGAAACCCGAAGGTCGGGATGTGCGCCGGCAGCGGCAGGTCGTTATCAATCGTCTTCGGCACGTGAACCGTGCGAATGTCGGAGCGGGCCGCGACCGTGCTCGACGACAACGCCGTGTCGTCCCCGCCGATCGTAACCAGATGCGTCACGCCGTGATGTTTGAGCGTGTCGATGACGGCCCTCATCGTCTCCTCGGACCGGGTCGGGTTCTCACGCGCCGTGCCGAGTATCGAGCCGCCGCGCAGATGGACGCGCGAAACGTCGTCAATCGAGAGCGGCCTGGCTTTCGTCACGTCGCGCCTGACCAGCCATTTGAAGCCGTCCTGAACGCCCAGGACTTCAAAACCCTCATTGATCGCTTTGATTGTCGCTGAAGAGATGACGGCGTTGATGCCCGGGGCAGGCCCGCCGCCCACCAGAATCGCTAACTTACCTGCAGATGACATTGACCCTTCTTCTCCTGATTTTTCTCCCGGGATGTGAGATAGGGAGGCGAAGTAAGATCGGATTCTACCGGAGTGTATTTGCTTTGACCAGACCGATTTTCTTGCGCAGCGTTTCGGCTAGGGTGTAGGATGGCGAAAATTTGCGGTGTTCATTAACGGATTGTCTCGACAACAGCGAGAACTCTCTTCCAGGCATTCATCTATTTTTCTTCTCCCGCTGCGGTTTACGCCAATCTACAGGGCGCAGCTTAATCAAGACGCCAGTAGATTGAAGCGGCGAATTCGCGACTGACAACGCTTCGAACCAATGAAAAGGCGGCGCGTGACGTACCGTAGGTTGTCCAACCTGCGGATGCTTCATTACCAAGCCGCTTGGCGCCAACCGAACAGCTAATTAATCAAGTCATCCGCAGGTTGGACAACCTACGGTACGCTTTCCGAAGGAGCCATCTATGAACCAGCGTAAAGAAGTCACCATCGGCATCGGCGGAGCCGCAGGGGACGGGTTGGACAAGACCGGCGACACCATCGCCAAGACATGCAGCCGCCTCGGGCTTTACCTGTGCGCTTACAACTCTTATCAATCGGTGATTCGCGGCGGCCACATCTGGCTGCGGGTGCGCGCAAGCGAACGGAAGGTCTACACGCATGGCGATCACCTCAACGTCCTGATCGCATTGAATCAGGACTCCATCGAACGCCACGCCCGCGAAGTCAATGAGGGTGGCGCGATCATCTACAACTCCGATAAACTCAAAATCGCGCCCGGGCTTGCGGGCGATAACGTGTTGACCGCGCCTATGCCCGTCGCCGAATTGCTCAAGCCGCTGGGCAAACTCCCGGCGATCATGCAGAACACCGTGGCGATGGGCGCGCTGATCTTCCTGCTCGACCTGGAATTCGACATGGCGGCGGAAGTGCTCGCCGACACTTTCAAACACAAGGGGCAGGACGTTGTCGACCAGAACGTCAACGTCGCGCGCGCCGGGTACGAGTACGCCAAAGAGAAATTCGTCCCGCTAGGCTACCAATGGAACTTCACGCGCGTGCGGCGTCCGTTCGTGACCGGCAACGAACTCTTCGCGCTCGGCGCGGTCGCCGCCGGGTGCAAATTCTATTCGGCTTACCCGATGACGCCGGCGTCATCGATCCTGCACTGGATGGCCAATCACGGCGCGAAATGCGGCGTGGTCGTGAAGCAGTGCGAAGACGAACTGGCCGTCATGAACATGGCCATCGGCGCCGGACATGCCGGGGTTCGCTCGATGTGCGGCACGTCGGGCGGCGGCTTCGCGCTGATGACCGAGGCCATCGGGATGGCCGGGATGATCGAGGCGCCGGTCGTGGTCATCGAAGTCCAGCGCGGCGGCCCTTCGACCGGCATCCCCACAAAGACCGAGCAGGCCGACCTCAATCAGGTCTACGGCGCGTCGCAGGGCGATTACCCGCGCGTGATCATCGCCCCGACCGACACGACCGATTGTTATTACACGGCGGTCGAGGCGCACAACCTGGCGGAGAAATATCAACTGCCGGTGACGATCATTTCAGATCTGTTGCTCTCGGAGCACCCCGAAACGATCGAGCCGGACGCCTTGCGCCATGACGTGGTGATCGAGCGAGGCGAAATGATCTCCGAATGGTCCGAGTCCGAGAGCGGGCAATTCAAACGTTACGCATTCACCAAATCCGGCGTCTCGCCGCGCGCATTGCCCGGAACCGAAGGCGCGATGTATGTGGCCGCCACAGACGATCACGATGAAGAGGGCGTGGTGATCAGCGACGTGTTCACCACTCCGCCCGTGCGCCGCAAGATTCAGGAGAAGCGGATGCGCAAGATGGAAGCGGTCCTGGCGGAGCTTCCGCCGCCACGACTGGAAGGCCCGGCGGACGCCGATGTCACGCTCCTCGGCTGGGGTTCGACCGGAGGCGTGATCCGCGAAGCCGTGGCGCTGCTGGCCCAACAAGGCGTGCGCGCCAATCATCTGCAGATCAAATACCTCCACCCGTTCCACTCGAAAGAAGTCAGCGAGATTTTGTCCTCTTGCAAACGGGTGATCTGTGTCGAGTGCAACTACTCGGGGCAGTTCGCGCGCCACCTTCGCGCCGAGACCGGCTTCGGCGTGAACGAGTTGGTTCTGAAATATGACGGCGAGCCTTTCGAGCCTCACCACGTAGTCGAGCAGGTCGAGGCCATTCTCGCGGGCAAACCGCGCTCGCTGGATGTCACGATGGACGAGGCGCGCGAAATCGCTTACCACTACATCCGCGCGCATCTGGCCGACAAGGCGCGGCCCGTGAAGATCGAACAGGAAGACGGCGATAGCGAGCGGCTTTGGGTGGCGCAGTTGGCCGGGCGCGAGAGCGGCGAGGTGGAAGGTGAATTGCGGATCGGGGCGGAGACCGGTTCGATCTATTCGTGGGAACTGACAAAGGTGATGGGCGCAGGCGCAACTTCCGATTAACCACAGTATTTTCCTGTCCCTCATTCCGTCAACGAGAAAATGTGGGACAGGATAATGAGGATTTCGGCATGCGGATCTCACACAAAACGACCATTTACGCGCTGCTGCTCGGCGGACTCGCTCTGCTGGGACTAGCAACGGCGCGCTACGGCAAAGCTCAAGATGAAGAGGAGAGGCCAACATCCAGAACCATGCGGCCACTGATCCGCGGGCGCTATTACGCCGCCGCATCTATGAAAGCGGAGGCGACGCGGGCCGCCGAGCGAGTTCTGGAAGCGGGCGGCAACGCCTTCGACGCCATCGTGGCCGGCCAGGCGGCGCTCGCCGTGGTAGACGCCGCCGCGAATGGCGTGGGCAGCGATGCGGTGATTTTGCTCTACGACGCTCGCGCGAAGAAGGTCTTTTCGGTCAACGCCGAAGGGACTGCGCCTAAGCTTGCTACCATCGAGTGGTATCAGAAGAACAATGGCGCCAAGCTGCCGGAAAGCGACGGGCTGCTCGCCGGAACTGTGCCCGGAGTCGTTGACGCCTGGTACATTCTGCTGGACCGCTGGGGAACGATGAGTTTCGCCGAGGCGCTGAAAGACGCTATCGATCTGGCCGAGAACGGCTTCCCCATCGGCGACGGGTTGGCGCGGGCGATTGAACGCTCGCGGAAGCTGCGCAAGTACCCTTCAAGCGTCAAGGTCTACTACCAGAACGGACAGGCGCCCAAACCCGGCGAGATCTTCCGCAACCCCGATCTGGCGCGCACGCTGAAGAAGCTGGTCGAAACTGAAAAACAGAATGCGGGCAAAGGACGCCACGAAGCCTTGAAAGCCGCACGCGACCGCTTCTACAAGGGCGACATCGCGCGAGAGATGGCGAAGTTCGCAGAGGAGAACGGCGGCCTGTTCCGCTATGAGGATTTCGCCAGTTTCACGGCCAAGGTGGAAGAGCCAGTCTTTGTTGATTACCGTGGCAATCAAATCTATAAGAATCCTTCGGCCAGCCAGGGTCCGGCGGAGCTCTTCGCGCTGAATATCCTGGAGGGCTACGACCTCAAGGCGATGAAACATAACAGCGCCGAATACATTCACACCAGCGCCGAGGCTCTCAAGCTAGCCTTCGCCGACCGCGAAAAATATTTGGGTGATATGGACTTCATCCGCATTCCATACGAGGGCTTGCTCTCGAAGGAGTATGCCGGCGAGCGCCGAAAGTTGATTGACCCGAACAAGGCGTCACTGGAGATGCGGCCCGGCGCCCCGGAGAAATTTATGAAGGGCGCCGCGCCGCCTGATCGAACGGTCAAACCCAACACCTCCGGAGAAGCGGACCACGAGGGCGACACGAGCTACATCGCCGTGATTGATAAGAACCGCAACATGGTCAGCTTCGAGCCGAGCCTGCACAGCGGTTTCGGGACTGGCGTCGTGATGGGCCAGACGGGGATCATCTTCAATTGCCGCGGCGATTACTACTCGCTGGAGCCGGGCCATGCGAACGCGCTCGCGCCCGGGAAGCGCCCGCGCAGCACCCTGCAAAGCACGCTCGTGATGAAGGACGGGCAGCCGCACATGATCCTGGGCAGCCCGGGCGGCGACGACCAGATCATGCGGACGATGCAAACGCTCTTGAACATGATCGAGTTCGGGATGAACGTTCAGCAGGCGATCGAAGCCCCTCGCTGGACCACGCGCAGCTTCCCCGCCTCGCCGTATCCTCACACGATGTATCCGGGCGATCTGTCCGTTGAGGCGAGGGTGGCGGAGCCGGTGCGACAGGCCCTAATTGCAAAGGGCCATAAATTGCGCTCGTCAGGGGCTTGGACGATGGGAGCGAATGCGGCCATCGTCGTTGACTTGAAAACAGGCGTGCTGAACGCAGGGGCCGACCCGCGAACGGACGCTTACGCATGGGC
>WNFZ01000638.1_pt1 | contig 50503 bp, 55 predicted proteins | sample 5400081 | NCBI WGS metagenome assembly WNFZ01 (sample SAMN13153365, study PRJNA577476) | soil metagenome | isolation source: 80 cm soil or saprolite under grassland replicate 1 | place: USA:California | collected 2016-06-15
GCATTTTCTATGAATTTAACATGGTAAAACCAGATTATATTCATATTAAAGATGTATCATTAGATTTGAACCAAAAATATGATTTAATATTTGTAGGATGGATGGATCCTGGAGTTGATTTTAGAAAAGCTGTAGCTAAATGCACAGACGTTATCATAACAACTCTCGATCAGGGAATAAGCCTGGGTGCAGAATTTGAGGAGTTTGGATTTAGAAGGATAGCTTGGTGGAGAACTCCGTCTTGGATAGATGTAAATTATCAGATTATGAATAAATATTATACTAAGATGTCACACGAATTATATCATTACCTGTTTGATTTACGTGGAGCCCATAACTTATGGTACGTCTATACTAAGAATTTAGAATATATCGATCAAATTACGAATGCACTAAATCATTGCCAACAACAAGGAATAACTAAATATGATTTTGAAGGGATAATGGATGAATGTGGATTTGAATATTTTGATAACTCACAATTTTTAAGAAAAGAGAAAGATACTAATGTATTTTCTTTATGGAAAATTGAATATGAACAAAATAAGATGTAGATAAAAATATATCGTTTCTTTCTCTTAGTATCATATAATTAGGTTATAATAACATTAAGATTGATTGTTACCATTTTCTCTTTTTCATATTTCGAACGTGATAAAAGAGATATTGTTGTGCATAGCCACCATATTTGCCAAAATGATTTCTCATTATTTCTGACAAGACTGAATATTGGTCATCGCTTAGGTTTTTATTTCCGTTCATAAAAGTCACTTTTCTGTTGTGAATTAATCTTTTGTAGTACATGAATATTGCACGACCCATCCATACATCAATTGGAAATGCTTCGGTCTTTTCTAGAGAAAATAACAATATACAATCAGCTATTTTATTTCCAATTCCATAAATGCTAGTTAGTGTTTTTCTAGCATCGTCATATTTAGAGCGATATAATTCATCAATTGTTAAAGATCCAGTGACAATTTTTTCAGCAATCGATTTAATAGTTTTTGCTCTATATCCAACACTACAAGAACATAATTCGTTGATAGACGCTTTGTACAGATTTTTCATTGTGGGAAAGGTGAAGAATATTTTATTATCAATCCGTGTTTTAATACCAAATTTCATGGATAAATTTTTTAACATCCTTCGTATCATTGATATGTTTGTATTACTTGAACAGGCAAAAGAAATCATACATTGATGGGGATCCTGGCGTATCAAGCGTAACCCAGTATATCTTTTTAACAGTTTAAGTAAAATAATATCGTTGGAAAAGTTGGAAAAAATATTTCGAATATCATCATCTAATCGAAAAATGAAATGTTCCCAATTATCAAACTTTGGAGTAGAGCAAAATTCCACTTCATCTTTTGTGATTGAAAATTTTAAAATGTAGTTTGCATAAGTCCCATACCATGAATTGTTATATTTTTCCCATAAAAACATCTGCCCACTATTGATACTAATTTCAGGATTAAATTTAGAATCTAATAACATGTGTATATGTTATTCAACAATTTTTTTATCCGTCTTTAACAATCCTCTTGTTTTCTCTAAGTCGGTTTCCAAGGCTTCGATTATTTTAGGAATTTCTTTTAGAGAACAGTCCAAACATATACATTGTAATGACAGTGGATATGTAAAATATTTTTCCTGCAATATGATGTCTTTTTTACATGCTATGCATTTTTTTATTTTATACGGATCAGTATTTTTTATTATCATTTAGAAATCATTACAATACAGGATCATTACATATATTAAAATTTTATATTTACATCATCATCTTATTGGCCCGCTTGATTACCATAATTACTTTCTAATGCAGCTTGCAATTGTTTAAAATATTTAGTAGTAATTATATCCCCCTTGTCACCTACTGAAATTAAATTAAAGTTTGGAGTTTGTTGTGTTACATAGTCCCATTTCCAGTACGCTAATCCCCAAATACCAAGATCTTTAAAAGTTTTAACAAATACATTAGCCTCCTGTTGATTTATATCACTTTCAAAAGGATTTATCTGAAAAACTGCGTTCCCTTCTTCATTAATGGTTTGCTCTCGTAGGACATTATTCCATTCGCCTATGTATAGCGGTACACCTGTGAGATTTGAAGCCTTAAGAAAAGTATTCAATCTCTGTTGCTGATATGAACCTGAAGGCAACCCATATATGCTTATTTTAAAAACTACGTTTGTACTGTTTTGTGGCTTCATTTTGGCCAGGTTTTCTGCTGTCAAGTCTATAGGGCTCTTTAAATCAACAGGAATATTCATACTGTAAGCAAGAACTTTGCTTGTAAATTTCCTCAGTTCGTTAACCATAAATGTATTATACTTGCCAATTTTTTCCCATTGATCGACATTGTGAACCTGAGGTTCGCTGAGAATTTCGTAACCTAATGTACTTTGATGACTGTCTAGAGTATCAATTATTTTTTTCATGAATTCGACTTGTAGAGTCCATCCATCGGTACCATTAGTATCCTTTACAGCTCGATTCCACCAATCTGTCCACCATACTTTTGCCGGTGTATATTTAGGTCCACCACCATTTCCAGGAGGATAGGCAGGATTGTTTTGAAAGAGGAATGAAGGGAAACCCGTTCCTCTTTGTGGATTGAACCATGAAGAAGTATGAAATTGATGGTTATCATAAATTACATTGATGTTGTATTTATCAGCAGCTTGTGCTAGAGATTGTAGTTCAAGCATAAAATTGATAGGATCTCTTACATAAGATTCCCAATAAAATACAAACCGTACATGATTCATGCCAGCCTCCGAAATTAATTTAAGGCTATGATCAAAAAAATTTTCGGGCATAACGCTTCCTATCGTTCTGCTTTGGGGCATACTTGTATAGTATCCCTTCATATTAACACCAAAGAATATTTGATCTGCTCCCAAACCATGTGAATATAGTACAAACGAATTAGTTAGCAATAGGCTGAAAATTACAACCAGTAAAACCAGTTTAGAACTAACAAGGCCTCTTGGGCTAATAGTCTGCATTCAGTTTAGGATAAATATTAACATTATAAAATAGTTTCCAGCCATTTTTTCGTAGTGTTAGATTAATTCAGATTGACTTTTTGTTCATTTTTCTTAATTAACTTCTATAATCTGCCCATTATCTGGAGCTATTGCATCAATTCCATACTTTTCTTCGATTTCACTAGCAAATTTAACACATGACATGTCATCACCGTGAACTGTAAGAACTTTAGGATTTCCTTTAATTTTGTTAAGTATTTCAAATAATTCGGTTCTGCTACTGTGTCCAGAAAATTCAAAATGATTTACATTTGCAAGACTTTTTTTTGATTTTCCATTATATGATACAAGTCCTTTCTCAAGTAGAAGACGGCCTGGAGTTCCCTTACCTTGGTACGACACTAAGGCTATACCGCTATTAGGATTTTTTGCTATTTCTTGCAAATAGAATATTGCTGTTCCGCCCACAAGCATTCCTGCAGGAGAGATTATTATTCCCGATTCTTTTACCAATTGCTTTCTTCTGCGCCATCCTTGGACCCATTCAATTTCTGAAATAATTTTTTTAAATACCTCGGGATCTCTTAAAAATGATGGATTTTTTAACATTATTTCATTGGCTTTTAGTGCCATCCCGTCCATAGATATCCTATATTTAAAATTGCAAGTTTTCAATACGTATGCAATTTCCTGTGCTCTTTCAACTGAAAACGCCGGTATGAAAAGAGTACCTCCTCTTTCAACAACATCGTAAGCAAATTCAACAAGTTTTTTTTCTGATTCCTCTCGTGGAGTCTGCTCTGTTTGAGAATAAGTACTCTCAATTATTAAGACATCAATTTCAGGTAAATCTAAATCTGCAGACCTCAGTAGTTTAGAGCCTCTAGTGTTTATATCTCCTGTATAAAAAATACGTTTACCTTCACTTTCTACAATTATTGAGGAGCCGCCTATTATATGACCAGATTCATATAAACTAATTTGCATATTATTAATTGGGTGTTTTTCCTTATACTGTAAGGTTCTTGAGTGATTCATCATATTATTCAAATCGGCGTACTCAAATGGCAAATAAAAACCAGATATTTTGATCATATCTTCAATAAGTAGATTGGTAAGATCGAAGGTTGGATTTGTTCCCAAAACTGATATATCAGAATTAGATAAAAAAAGCGATGGAATAAATCCAGAATGATCTAAATGAGCGTGGGTAAGAACAACTGTATTGATATCTTTTGGTCTGACATGAATTGGAAAGAATGGCTCTCTTTTTAAAAGGACTCCATAGTCTAACAAAATATTAGTATTGTCTGATGTTACCATAAATCCAGAACGTCCGACTTCTTTACCAGACCCTAAAATAGTTATTTTCATTTATTAATCATTTGTCTATGCAGACGGGTTTTAAGTCTTTCATTTTTCCTTTTTGTATTACGTATTTATAGCGAAATAAAAACGACAGAATAAAATTAGAGTAATTGTAATTTTAAAAGTTGTCAAGAATCGTCATTACCGGTAATCCGGGAGTTGGAAAACGTACAATCAGCAATATGTTATCAAAAAGATTAGGATTCAAGACAATCAATTTAAATGAATTTGTGATAAAAAATAAACTTGTTTTTACAGATAAGGCTTTGGGTGTTTATGATATCTATATAAAAAAAGCTTCAGTGATGCTTAGAAAGGATTTAAAAAGTTATGATGATGTAATCATTACGGGGCATCTTGCTCCATACTTACTAGTCCCCAGTCAGGTTGATCTCGTTGTGGTTTTACGACGTTCTCCTAAATATCTTTTACAAACTTTTAAAGAAAGAAATTACACAATTATGAAAATTAGAGAAAACTTAACAAGTGAGATTCTCGGTATAACTTTATATGATAGTATAAAAAAATTTGGCAAGCAAAAGATCATTGAATTTGATACTACAACTGCTTCTAGTAAAGAAATTATCAAACGTTTAATCGAAGCCTTGAGTGATGAATCAAAAAGGAGAATTGGAGATATCGATTGGATGTCTACATTAAAACATCAGCAGGAATTATTGAAATTAGTATCATATTAGCTATGCCGTATTGTAATTCCTCTTTGATTTTAAACCTTTATTACATTAAAATCTAACAGGATTTAAATAATAAGCGATGATGAGAAAAATATCATGCGGTTTTCATAATGAGCAGAGTAAGAATTGGTGTTGATGTTGGAGGGACATTTACCAAATCAGTCGCAATAGATATGAATACTGGTAAGATAATCGGGAAGGTTACAGTTCCTACTACACATTTCTCAGAAGAGGGAGTCTCAACAGGTATTGTAGAATCATTAATCAAACTCATACTCAAGGAGGGTATTAATGAATCAAATATTGAATTAATCTCTCATAGTACAACACAGGCTGTTAATGCGTTGTTAGAGGGAGACACTACAAAGGTCGGAATTATTGGCATGGGGGTAAATTTGGAAAAAAACGATATTGTGAAAAGAACAAATTTAGGTAACGTCAAACTAGGACCAAATAAATATTTGAAAACATGTTATCGATTTTTGGATACTTCAAAATTCTTAGATAAAGAAGAAATTCTTCAAATATTAAAAGAATTGAAGGAAGAAGGAGCAAAAGTCCTCATAGTTAGTGAAGCGTACGGTGTTGATGATCCCAGTAATGAATTATATGTTATGGAAAAATCAGATCTGCCTGCAACTGCAGGACATGAACTGACTGGAATATATGGTCTCGAAATAAGGACCCTTACTGCTGCAATAAATGCAAGTATTTTACTAAAGGCTATTGGCACCGCAAAATATGTTGAGAAGGCGGTACGTCAACAAAAAATCTCTGCTCCACTTACAATAATGAAAGGTGACGGAGGTGTTACAGATATGAATACTTTTAAAACTAAGCCAATTTTGACTGTATTATCAGGACCTGCAGCAAGCGTCGCGGGGGCTCTGCTACATTTAAGAATACTCAATGGAATTTTCATAGAAATTGGAGGTACTTCAACAAATATTTGTGTTATAAAAAATGGTAAACCTGAGGTCAAATATGTTACAATTATGGATCATCCAACTTGTATAAAATCATTAGACGTGAGAGTAGTTGGAATTGCTGGTGGTTCGCTCGTACGGTGGTCCGGCAAAAAGATAACTGATGTGGGTCCTAGATCCGCCCATATTTCTGGTTTGAGGTATTCATGTTTTGCTGAGCCTCAGGAATTGGAAGGAGGACAAATAGTAACGTTTATGCCCAAAGAAGGAGATCCAATTGATTATATAGGAATAGAAGTTGGTGCAGGCAAGAGGTTTGCGATAACTAATACATGTGCTGCAAATGCTTTAGGACATATCCCCGATAACGATTATGCGAAAGGCGATCAAAAATCTGCGCAGCTAGCGTTATCAATTTTGGGACAGAGACTCGGTATGGATATGGGGGAAATTGCCACCAAGATTCTTGATATTTCGACTAGAAAGATACTGCAGACAATAAGAACTTTAATAAGAGAATATAGATTAAAAGATGAAAACTTTATGTTAATAGGTGCAGGAGGGGGTGCATCCGTTCTTGTTCCATTGATGGCAGAGAAATTGAATTGTCAATATAGAATTGCTGATAACTCAGAGGTGATTTCATCTATTGGTGTCTGTACGGCGTCAATACGGGAGGAAAGGGAAAAGTTAATAGATAATCCTAGTCCCGATGAGATATCACTTTTTATTCAGGAAGTTGAAAAATTAGCGATTTCTAAAGGAGCACTTCCTGAATCGATTTCTACTCAATCTGAATATATAAATGAAAAATCTCTTTTACGCGTTACGGTCTACGGTAATATGAAGCTAGATGTTGGTACCAATGATACAAAAGAAATTGATGATGAGGAAGCAGAAGTACTAGCGTGTGAGTTATTTGGTATCAATGAAGGCGTACATAGAATATTTGATATGAAAGATTATTACATATTTGCATGTGAAATACATAAAAAGAAATTATTTTTAAAGTCAAAAAAACAGCCTGTTTTAGTTCTTGATAAATATGGTCATGTTAAAGTATCTATTGAAAATGCAGATATATACAGTGGTAATCCTCGAGAGATGAAGCAAAAAATTCAATCATTGATTAACGACCATGAACTCGCTCCACAGATTCATATCGTTGATGGGAAAAGAATATTGGATTTTTCTAGTTTATCCTCTACGGCGCATGTTCTAAAAGCAGTAACTGAAGAGCTGAATAAAACTGTCAATAATCAAGTGACAATAATTATAAAAGTATAAAACAAAAGTTTCATCTTAGCTAAAAAATAGTGATCATTGTTTCAAAAAATAATCTGATATTACACTGCTTAAATCAACTTTGGCAAATTCATTGGGAATTGAATTTGTAGATAATATTTCCCTGATACCTGCTTTAAGTAATTTTTCTTTGGCATCATCGAGTAAGAGTGCGTGGGTGCATATAACATACACGTCGCCAATGTTATTTTTTTTCAGTAATTCAATCGCTTTTATAACACTAGTACCAGTACTTATCATATCATCAACAATAAGAGCGGTTCTTTTTTTAAGTGGCAATTCTTCACTAAGTGAGATTGATACATCGCCGGTGAACCTATCTCGCGTTTTGACTAATGAAAGTATATTTGCATTGATTAATCGTGCAAATTTTTTAGCTCTTTCTATTCCTCCTTCATCAGGGGAAACGACTATAGGATTGTTTATTGTCATATTTTTTTTAACATAGGCGGACAGAGATGGAATGGCCGTGAGATCTATTGTTGCAAAAGAGCAATTAAGCACGTTGGGGCTATGGCTATCAACAGTTATTAATTTTGTAGTTCCTAATGACGCAAAAATTTTGGTAACTAAATTGACGGTTATTATTTCTCCGTCAACGAACACCTTATCTTGTCTTGTGTATGCTAAGTATGGACTTACTACACAGATATTGCTGGCGCCATCTTCCTTACATTTATAGATAATCATGAATAGTTGCATCAGATGCCTATCAGTAGGAGGATATGTAGAATGTATGATTATGCAATTTTTTTTGGCTACATTATCTAGTCTAATTTTACTTTCTCCATCCGCAAATGCACGTAATTCTGTATTCTTGTATTCTACATCTAAGTGTAATGAAATCTTTTTTGCAAGAGAAGAATTTCGGTCATCCGAAATTATTACAGTATTATTTTTTTCCAATGTAAGAATATGGAAATATTTTTCAACAACTATTTAAAAGTGTTAAATAAACTTAGATTTTGTTATTCTGCATATGGAATGTAAAAAGTTTTCATATCTTCTGCCAAATCAACATTATTGTGAATAGTTCTTGCTTCATCTAAGAGAATTGTCGGATCGTTATACCTTGAACTGAAATGTGTGAGTATTAGCTTGTTACAATTCGACTCTTTGGCAAGTAGAGCAGCTTCAGTGGATGTAGAATGAAAAGTCTCGATTGCCTTCCTCTGATATTCATGAATGTATGTTGATTCGAAAATTAAGATATCACATGAATCAAAGAAATTTCTTAGTTTCGAGGACGGTCTTGTATCTCCAGATATACCTATTTTACGGCCTTTTCTTTTGGGTCCAACTATTTGATTTGATTTTATTAATTTACCATGAACGACTACATCTTCACCGTTCTGGAGTCTACGATATAGATTTCCTTTAGGAATGCTTAGCTCTATTGCTTTCTTAATATTAAATATGCCCAACCTAGGATGCTCTTTGATACAATAAGAAAATGCAGGTACTGAATGATCGGCTTTACAACAACTGATTTGATAATCATCTTCGGTTGCTATAACTCCTTCCTTATCGATTACGTGAACGACAATTTCAAAGGACAATGCAATATTAATAATACGAAAATTTTCGTTGATAAATTCTCTCAATCTTGGTTCCCCATAGATATCAATTTTTTTTGTGCGTCCCAGAAGAGACATCGTTTGAAAAAGTCCTAATAATCCTAAACAATGATCAATATGTAAGTGAGTTACGAATACTTTCATTTTCTTATTTATTCCAAGTTTAGCTTGAAGAAAATTCTTTTGCATTCCTTCGCCGACATCAAATATTAATAATTCACCTGCTCTTTTAATGACAATTGAAGATAAACCCCTATTTTGGGTTGGAATCGCTGCTGATGTTCCAAGAAAAACAATCTTCATGTCGGCCATAAATAATACATCAATATGTCAGCAAATTATAAGCGTTTGCTTCAACAGTAACGTCATAAAAGTCCTTATAATTATGTGTATTTCATATTACAATTTGTATTAGACCCAAATTAGCTCAGAATTTTAACATGTACTTGGTTTCAGTATAAAGTGGCATGTGGCAAGCAATTAAAAAGGCAGCTAGTCTGAGAATCAGCTTATTATTTTGAAAAAATCTTTTAAGAGCCCTTTTTGGTTTTGAGATAAACCATCATATGATTCGATAAATTCTTTTTCTATGGATATATGTTCTTTTAATACAGAACGAAATTTCTCATTAGTTATCGGAGTTATGGTATCTATTTCACCGGTGGTGTAAGCATAAATATATGCACTAATGATTTTTATTACGAAAGATGGTATTGTTTTTAATAGCAGTAGAATGCTTTTTTTCATGACGTCATTACCAGATGTATTTATATTCATAGTATTAAAGTAAGATTCAAGGACTTTTATTCTGATATTTCCTAGTTCTTCAATGGATGATGCAACTAGGATTCCGGTTTCAGTTAATCCATAGAAAGGAACTCCCTCTAATTGGAGTGCTTTTGGTCCACGTCTCAATGGTAGGCGACCTCCTTCCTTTACTACTCCTGATGGTATTAGAACTTCATCGAGATCTTTGAAGATACCAGAGTAGATATTTTGCCATAATATACCGTTGTTCCTTGCTATCGCGTGAGCAATCGATGTTCGTGTTCTTAGCTCTGGATTTTTTTCCAAAGCTAGATGAATTATAATACCTCTTTGTCTTTTGGCTTCACCTGTAAACTTATTTTTCTTTGTTTTAAAAGTATCAAAGATGGCAATGTGCGCATTTTTCTGCTTCAAATATCTTCACCAATATTATGAGCATAGCATAATTTTAAATTATTATGTTACTCTCATATAAATATCAAATTTATCTATGGCATTATTCAGGGCTAAATGAAATCAATAATTGTGTGCTGATCTTTTACGTCTTGCTTAAAAAGCAAATTTAACTCTGTTTGCAGTGTGTTTATCCTGCTTGTCAGGTATTCACTAATTTTAAATTCTGAGGAGATGTTTAATGCAGTTTGTACATATTTTTCAACACTCCCCCGTGTTACAGTTGGTAATAACTCATTATGACATTCTAGGCAAAGACCTGCAACTGGCATTCTCCTGTATTTTTGTCCACATTTAGAACACCTAAAGGATTGTGAAGAATAGGCCCTTAAATTTCCCATAATATCAGGTAAAATGTGGGTCGTTAAAACCATGGACATTACCTCGTCTACATCAACGGCATTAATCAGCTTGGCAGTACTTATTTGCATCTTTAGTTTTTCTTCCATCGTACTCAATGTTGAATACAAACTATGTGATTCATCTAGCATAATATTGTCTGTAGCATGAGTGAATTTATAATCAAAGAATTCATTTGTATGTCCTAGTCTTTTTTTGATAAGATCTATATTATCGATAATATTGGTTGTTTTTTCCATATCCCAGGAAGATCTATAAAAATTCAATGGGTATCTTTCATCAATATCAATGTTGTGGGCTTGCCTTTGGACTTCATGTGGAAATACTAAAGGTTGAATAAGCAGTGGTGCATCCATTAGTCCACCAATTCTGTCAGGCAAATACTCCCTTGAAAAATTCAGAAAGATATCCATCAGCAACATTATAGAATCTGCATCACCATCACAATCTCTTCGTTTTGCAGAATGCCAGATGGGCGAGCCAAGACATACTTGAGAATTGACAAATCCAATAACTCTACCAATTATACCGACGGAGGTATGTGGTGCTAAACCGACAATCAAATGTCCTATCAAGTCATCTATGGAGTTCATATCATAGAATGCGTCAACCCCATAAAATTTTGTCAGTTCTTCATCTACAAACTGAGCAATTTTCAGAAGGTGTTCTGCAGCATGGATTGGTATAATTATATCTTGTATGAATAGTTCTAGCAATTGATCTGGTGATTCTAAATCATTGCCAGTATAATCTTTAAGATACCCAAGCTCTCTTAATTTTGCAATATTCGTTTTAACCCATTTGGGTTTAAAGTGAGTTAAAGGTTCATTTGTAGCGTCAAAACGTATGGTCCCATCCTTAAATGTATACAAGTTGTTTTTTTGCCTTAAAATTCCCTTTTCTAGAGGTTCTGCACATCGATTTTTACCCATAAGGGATTTAACCCCTTTCAATGGTTCAACTGGTTGTATGCCAAGATGCTTTCTTGCTTTTTCAATAGCAACCTTGAGAGGATAATTGGTTGGAGAATGTGTTTTTAATCGATTTCCGCAAATAGGACAAATACCGTTTGGTTCCTCACTATTAAGTTCATGTCTACAGGTTGAACACATGATCTGAATTGGAGTATTAGAATGACAGTCTGGACAGCAAACAGCTACGGATGGTGATTTACAATTCTTACAATATCTGTTTGCGATTTCAATATAAAGTGGTTTTTCCAGTGCTTTAAGAATATCCCTCGTAGGACCACCGTTTGTTCCTATAGGAAATAAGACATGAACAGGAGGTTTCATTTTTCTATCTGCAGCTTTTTCTGGACGTCCAACACGGACTGCAATTGAAGAAGAGAACTTTTCTTTTATTCTAACATTTAGTAACTTAGAAATAATATCCAAAATGTGTATTTTAACATTATTTGGATCACTGTCTAAGGGAACAGTAGATTCTAAGAGTTTATCAAGATTTGTTTCATATTTGATACATTTGGCTATTAATACTGTTAGGATATATAGATGATCAGGATCATCAATTCTTATTTTGCTGTCGTGAAAACAAAGGGAGTGGATTATGCCAAGTTTTTCAAAAATTTTTTTTACCTCTGAATCATTAGTAAAAAACTTTTCTTGGTCGGTATTTTTTATTACCTCTCTATTTTCTAGTAATTTTGTGATTAAATTAGTAAATTCATCTAATGCTAAAGCACTCCAATAGAAAACGTATCCAGGATAAAGAGGTATATCAAAGAATTGGCTAATCTTGAATGCTTCAATAACCGATGGTTTTTTTTCCAATGGATGTTGTATTAACTCGAGTAATCTTTCACTCTCAAATATTTTCAAGTTTGAATGAGAGTGCATTTTTGTGAGTTTGCTTTCTAATTCCAGAGCCCATATTTCTTCAACATACGATGATGGCAGTAATTGAGTATTATTTTCAAGAAAGTCACCATAGCTTATTAGAATGTCTCCTAGATAGAGAATTTTTGTAATCTTTTTAGCTATGGATTTTGCTTGACTTACTGTTTCTACCTTCATAATACTTCCATCATTTAGTTTTACAATCGGTGGTTCGATACTATCTACTAGTGCGATAGTAGAGGCCTTTCCTGGCGCGTCAATTTTTATTTGCGTACCCACAGCAATTGCATAATTTAATAATATTGGGACGGTTGGGTGAATTCCAATTGTAGCGAATCCAGTGTTGCAGCTTCTACCATACCGTAATCTAAAACCACCAATTTTTTTCTGCATTGAAAGAACCGGTCTCCCAGTAATGACTTCAGTCATCCTGTGAGATACTGTATCGTCATCTGAAGTCTGAATTGCTCCTTCAAGACTTTTGAGCCAGTCCCACCCTTCTAATTTTAGACTTTCAACTATCTTCAATATTTTTCTGCTTCTGCCTATCAAACCATCATTCATTACTCTTAATGCACCCCCACGAACTCTGTTGGTAGAAACCCTTTGCAGATTCCGATGACCAACTACTTCTATAGGGTCCGTGTCAACTCCATCAATTTCTACAGGAAGAGAACTTATGCAACGAATGACGTCCTCGTCAGAAACCTTAAACTGGAAATTACCTACCTCTCTTTCATAAATTCTTAATTCTTCAACATATCTACTAATTTCGTCATCATATGAATTAGCAATATACTTATCTAATCCGATAATCTTTCTCACATGATCAGCGATTAGCATTGTTAAGGCAGCTTCGGTTCCCCCTGCAGATCTTATTGGACCAGCAAAAGAAACTGATAGATATTGAGAATTGTTGGCGTTTGTTTTTATTTTAACATCATATATCCCTTGCAATGGAGCTACCGTTACACCTTCTGTTACAACAGACAGTCCAACTCTTACTGCGTTGTTTAACTTTTCTTCTATACTTACTCCGCCATATTTCCCTAGGACTATTTCTTCCGCTATCTTTAGTGCTGTTAATTCTTTTCCTAATTCTGGCAATAGCGTTCTTAATCTACTAGAAATGTCGATTTCGTGTATCTTTGCTATCCTGTCTGGTAAATCATAACCAATTTGTGACTCAACTTTTTCAGAAATATCAAAGCCGTTGTTTTTAGCTGTTTGCGCAACAGATATGGAATTTTCGATATATTTTGAAATTTTCTGGTGATACTCTATATATTGAGAAGGAATTTGAACGTCTTTGTTTTCTTTGATATGATTACTCAATTTCTTATTGCTTTCATAATATTAGCAAATTCTAACTCCCAATCTTTTTCTTTTTCAATCATGGTACCAATAACTATGATGTCAGCCCCCGCATTAGATATTTTTTTGGCAGTCTCAGCTGAATTAATTCCTCCTCCAACTATTAAAATTCCCTTATAGAATTTTTTCACAGTGCTCACCATCTCTGGTGGAATATTTTGTGATGCGCCAGATCCAGCTTCGAGATATAAAAATCGCATACCCATGTAAAGTGCTGCTAGGGCGTACATTACTGCGATATTTGATTTGTTGAATGGAATGGATTTGGCTTGGCCTATGAACCATGCTGTTGATCCATTACCAATAATAAGGTAGCCAGTTGGAATGGCTTCTAGATTATATTTATTGACGACCAATGCTCCCTGCGCCTGGGCCCCTGTTATGTAATAAGGATTTTCAGAGTTGAGTAGGGAACTGAACAAAATTGCATCCGCAGCTGGTGATATTCCTGTGATATTTCCTGGAAATAAAATAACTGGGATCTTAACATTCTTCTTTAATTCTGTCACAAAATTGGATAATTCAATTTGATCCGATGTTGATGAGCCACCAACTAATATTGCTGAAGCACCAAGCTGTTCTAATTTTTTTGCTAGTTCTATGGTCTTAAACGAGTTTTCAGAGTCTATAAGTGGAAAGCATAACGTTTTTTGCTTCTTGATTTCGTTGAGAATGTATTTTTCGGTGTCTTGTATTTCCATCATTTTTCAAAGTAATTACTTCTATAATAATAATCTCATTAGAGAATTTAGACGTGTTGGATACCTATTTCAATAGGTTAATTAAACTATGGTACTATACAAATTTGTATAGCAAATGGAAAATACCAATTTGAATTATACAGCCATCTTGAATCATTTTATTGCAAATTCTATATTTACAAAGAAACAAACATCAATTATTTATAATAAAATGCTGAAGGCAAAACCTATTGATAATACAAGTTCTGGTGCGTATTATCGGCAATTAGGTCAGTGTAGGAACAAGACAAGAAAGACAGTTTATACAATGGTTTTATTGCAATTGCTCAGTGTCGTCGACATGGAAACATTTTCGGTACTCGATCGATTGAATAATCAATTGAGTGTGATATTGAATAAACGGAGTGATGAAATTGATCCATCAGTTTTGAATGGTGTGATTTCTTTGATTGATAATGTGATTAAAAGGTTAGTATTGATATAGTAAAAATTTAATAAATATGTGTATGTAAATCACATGATATCACATGAGTATTTATGACATTAATTTAGAGTATTCATTATTCGATGTTATAATTTCAATTACACTTTTTGTATTATCCTTTGTTGCATTTTTTTATTTTGGATATTTTCGGGACCTGAAAGAACGAGTTAAAGAGAATCAGAAGTTTAAGGATATGTTAATTGATGGATATATTCGCAAGTTTGATGAGTATAATGATATCATTTCAGAACTACAGACTAAAATAGATATGATTGAATTAAGAATAAATCCACAAAAAAGTACACGGATCGAAGAAGAGCTTGTTACCAGTACCAATGCTGTTAATGATAGGTCACACAAAAATATATCACATAATGTTACTCCTGTGATGAAAAGCGTGATTATCACAGACAAGAAAGACGATATTAGAGACGATGTTGCTCTGCATTTGAATACGGTAAACTCTATACTCAAAATGTTAGAGGTACCATTGACCTCGAGAGAGATTCAAGGGAAAATTAACAAATCACGTGAGCATACATCTCGATTGCTGAAAAAATTATATTCGGAAAATATTGTGATTAGAGATGAGACTACGAGGCCTTTCAGATATAAAATCACAAATGAAGGTCGTAAACTGTTGGAACAGACAACAAGTTCACCTCGTTAGATTTGTCATAATTTACTTTTTCATAATTTAGATTCTCTTTAACCAGTGAATAGACCCATTGTTTACCATTTTTTGATCTTTTAAGTTGTTTTTTTAGATAAAATCGAGACAAATAGATAGAAATGACACTTAATTGGATCGTCTCATAATTCAGGTCTTGGTAAATTCTTAATAAATCAGTAGAGGTGAAAGTATGATATCTAAAGTTTTCAGTAATCAAGTTCCATAATTTTTGACCTAATTTTCTATCGCTTTCTTTGTGTTCGATACTCGTGTCACGAGAATTTTTTTCAAAACATTGTACAAATTCAATTAAATTCATTATTTTTGCTCTTGATAAACTGCCCTGTAGAGTTAGGTTGTATTTTTGTCCATTTTCATCTTCCAATTCTATTTTAATTTTTTTCGTAGCGGATGACAGATCGGGAGTTTAAATCACATCACACTTAACAATTAAAGTGATTAACAAGTTAACAAACAGCTCAGCTTTTGTTAAGTCATTATGATGCGGTGATTAAGGCTTTATGCTCTATTGTAGTTATCAATTTTCCAATACGTCGACCTAAATTCTTTCCAGTGGAAATAAAGGGGTTATATCAAGCTCTTAACAATGTTGATCTCTGTTAAATTAGCCTGCATTGGAAATAAAGGGGTCATTTAAATGACTTTTTTTTCCTCCAAATTAACAACCCTAAACAATCGCTGAAACCTCCACCCCTATATTTCTCATTGAGGTTTGTTTTTACTTGTTACCATCTACAAAGTACTAAAAATTAACAAACAAATAAAAGAAAATTGATTTAGGAGTTTTTATTTTATATACATGCCACTTCTAAATGAGTTTATTATATTGAAGTTTATTATATTGAGATACAAGAGAAAAAGAGGGGTGTCTGAGGCGTCTGCAATTGGATGATGACATCCTAGACACTATTTTTGATAGTGCAATTAAAAATAAGAATATCATAAAAAACAGACAAGTTTTAACTATCGACTATGTACCTGATAAGCTGCTATTCAGAACTAAAGAAAGCACCACTATTGCGCAATCGCTATCCGTTATATTAAAAAAAGGTCGTCCGTCTAACTTGTTAATCTTTGGAAAACCAGGAACAGGAAAGACAGCAGTAGTAAAAAACGTTATCGAACACCTATACAATAAGACCAATCAACTAGGCATAAACCTTAGAGTTCCTTTCATCAATGCAAAAAATTCAAATACACCGTACAAGATCCTTTATGAAATTGCGGAATTACTGGACATCAATAAAGAAGAAAGAAAAATGCAAGTTTATTTTACGGGATTATCTATGAGTGAAGCTACTGATAGAATCCTTGATTTCATAAAACGCAAATCAATCAAAATTGTACTTGTTATAGATGAAATAGACTCACTTGTCAATAAAAAGGGTGATGATATTCTCTATAACTTTACAAGAGCTAATCAACGAATTTCGTCAGATCAGTTCATTAGTTTGATTGGTATTTCAAACAGCTTAACATTTAAGGATAAACTAGATCCAAGAGTAAAAAGCAGTCTAAGCGAAGAAGAACTGGTTTTTAATCCATATACGGTTGAGCAATTAAAAGAAATTCTAGTCGACAGATGCAAACTTGCTTTTTATGATAATGTTATTCCTATGGGCGTGATCAATCTCTGTGCTGCAATCGCGGGTAGAGAAACAGGCGATGCTCGAAAGGCGATAGATCTTTTAAGAGTTGCAGCAGAAATCGCAGAAAGATCAAGGACTTTGAAGATAACCGAGGATCATATAAGAAGCGCACAACAGAAGATTGATAGCGATACTAACTTCGAGATTTTGAGTAATTCCACTCTACACACCAAATTAGTAATACTTTCAATAATAAAATCTAAAAATGGAAGTACGGGAGAAATTTATACAGTCTATCAATATTTTTGTTCAAAACTTCAGCAAGAACCCCTAACTCAGAGAAGAATGACACAAATAATAGGAGAACTTGATCAACTAGGATTAATAACTACGAATATAGTCAACCAAGGACGCTATGGTAGGACACAACGAATCAAATTGCATATTCATATTTCATCAGTAAAAGAAGCTATTAAAGACGATCCCCTCTTGTCACCTTTTATTGACGACATTAATAGTTGAAATCTTTTTTAAAGGATTGAAGAGTCGCCAGATTAACTAATATACAAATTCCAGGGGTTGGAGTTATACCCATTGTTTGTTGAAATTTTGTCTGCTTTTGCCAAGCGCCAGAGTTTACTATTAATGTACCTTTGTATCTGCCCACTTGAGTAGTATGTACATGTCCAGCATGAAAAACATCCGGCACGTCATCTATAACCAACATGTCCTCCGATTCTGGAGCTATCGGCGTGCGGTTACCATAGATTGGTGACAAGTGCCTAGATCTTAACAAAATTTTCATCGCCTCCACAGGTTTTGAATAGCTCAATCCAGGCACTGTTGCAATAACATCATCCAAACTCTGGCCATGAAACATCAATAGCTTTACTTTATTCAATTCAACAAGTGAGGGATTACCGATAATACTGAAATTTTCCAATTGTTGAAAATCACGAAGGTTTGTTAAAGCACTTTGTGGTAAAGCCCTCCTTCCGGGATCGTGATTGCCAGGAATCAAAAATACATGCATCCTTTTGGGAATTTTTTGTAGTAAAGCTGCTGCATATGACATTTGACTGTTGATATTTATGTCGATTAATTCTCTATCTTGATTAGGATAAACTCCTATTCCGTCAACTATATCACCTGCTATACAAATAAATTTGATTTTTCTAACAAAGTCATCATCTGATGATAACCAACCTAATAAATCATTGAATTCCTTTTCCATAAAATATTTGCTGCCTACATGCAAATCTGAAATGAGGGCTACATATGACTCTGTACCTGATTTAGAAGAAACATGTTCTGGAATATCAGGAAATATAATATCTTTAATAACAAAATCATTTGAATTTCTTTTACTAAGTGAAATTTCTAACATTAACATTTGATCCAAAACAAGTGTTGAAGCCTCATTAATTAACTCCCGAGTTTTGCAAACTACAGGAATACTCCCGGTAGTATCATCTATCACTAACTCTACATCATTTTTTCTATTTCTCTTAAGCATAATTAAACCTGCGACAAAAACAGAATCAACAAATTTTCCCCTTTCATTCTCATTAGCTAGAGAGCTAAATCTCGACTTATTCCTAAGATCCTTAATATATTTTATTTTCCTAATCTGCCTGCTTTCCGATCGAATTGACAAGATTTTCAATGTTTTTTTATAACGACTATCAAAGAGTTTAAAAAAATCCTTCTTATCCTCGGACTTTATCTTGTACGTAGGATCAAAAATGATTTTATAACTTTCACCATTACTCTCAGTGTTTGTGTTTGTTATAACAGGTTCATCAGGGCGATTAAGGTCTCGAGAAATAACACTTTTTATATCATCGATTAATATTGGAGACTTTTTTTTGAATTTATTTTTAGCATCCACTATGGTCTTGATTATTTTTTCAACATCACAATCGAGAGATTTGAGAAAGGCAAAAGCATCAGGATGAACTTGATATCCCTTATTTATCGCATAAATCAATGCAATAGACATCGAATCCAAGTTTTATTATTGAACAGAACAATCATAAATGCTAAAAATGTTTTGTTTTATCCATATTATTAAAAAGCACAAACATTATGGTGGGATACATGTACAAATACAACTTTAAAAAAAGGACTCTTCATCTTGGATTTGGTATTTTTCTATTTTTGATTTTCTTTGTATTTGGGACATCAGTCTCATATGACAAATCTACATCAACAGTTTTAAAGGAACAATTTCAAAATAAAATCAAAAATATTGATAACATAGGCATATTCGTCAATAACTTTCTAATATCGACTCTAATGTTTGTCCCGGGTATCGGAATTGCATTTGGTCTCTTTTCAGGATTTAGTACTGGTAATATTTTCATGATCATAACACGAGATTTACCAATCCAAATACCGCCACTACTCGTTTTTTTGACAATATTTGGAATTATGGAACTTATTTCTTACGGAATAGCAATATCTAGAAGTTATTTACTACTAATTCACATTTTAAAAAGAACAAACATTAAAGAAAATCTTATGTATACTGGCATTGAAATTGGCATCGTAGCAATAATTCTATTTTTTAGTGCTATTATTGAATGGGATTTAATAAGACAATCTGGAGATCTGAATTTTTTAAGATAATTTAAAAACCAGAATCAAAAGTAATCTCAATCAAATTCCAAATATGTTTTGCGCCTAACCTGATCAATAACCAATACCGACATTGGACTAAAATCCATATTCTCTAATTCATTCAAATTACCCCTAAACATCCTCTCTTCAGCAGTTGTCAAAAATTCAAATACCCAAACTATTAGCTTTGAAGTATCAATTCCCTCATTTTTAAGGTATAATGCTATTTCTGATTGCATAAAATTTTTTTCTGTGCTATTGTTCCAAGGCCTTGGTACCAAAACTACGCTCTTCTTATCTTGTATTACTTCAACTAATTCTCTCTTATTATCTTCAATATCCTCAGTAATATGAAAACTAAGAACTCTTGCCTTATCCAGTGGAACTTTTGCCCTTGAAGCAGCAACTTGAATAGAGCTAATCCCCGGCATTAATTCTACTTTATCATTACCAAAGATTTCCAGCAATCTATCAACAACTTCAGACTCTGAAAAGTTTACATCTCCAGTAAAAGGAATCGTACAAAATTCATTTTCTCGCATTTTTTTGTACACTTCATTATAAGTTTCATCCTGATTCTTCATTGTTACTTCATAGACCTGATGAAAATTAGGAATAATCAAATCTCTTATTATTGATAATGTATATTTATAACCTATTAGATATTTGGATTTTCTTATTACATCTCTCACTACATCTGTTAAATACCTTGACGAACCTGGACCCACACCGACAAGAAATAACTTCTTATCTTCAATTCTATTTTCGGCCACAAGAACTTATAATATTGTCTATATTTTATTTACTTTCTTTTTATGGTGATTTATTTCTAGTTAGTTAGAAAGCAAGCATAACAAACTTTTAGGACATTTTGAATAATGTTACTATTGGATTCCAGTCCACATGATGAAACTGCAGGGGATCCTTTGCAGGATATTTTACCCAACCCTTCACAATTGCAAAGCCATAATTTTTCTGTTTATTTTCAATATCAATTTTAACTTTAAGTTCCGTACCCCATCTTCTTTCAAGAAAATACATATCTGAAATTTCAGAAAAAGTGAATACAATATTTTTATCACTTTTTTCAATATCATTCTTTAATTCAGTAATACCGTAACCTTCTATTGGCAAAAAAACATTCTTCTTTTCTTTAAATCGCAAAAGTTGTCGCTGTGAATGTACATCATGAATTCTGTATGACATGTTGGTCTTTGTTATAAATATGAGTCTTTTTTCCGTTACAACCAACATTCCCTCCCTTTTCCTTTTCATAAAACCGTCTTCTCCGCCCCATATCCACATTAGATGAGCTCTAATCTGTTCATCCCATTCTAACAACATTTCATTTCTTCAAAACCACAAATTTATTTTTTTCATCAATCAATTCAAACTCTAGCAATCTGTGATTTTACCCTTCTACATACAAAAGTCAATTAGGATATACATATTGCATACAATCCTTTTAATACAAATGATAGTAGATTACATATTTGAATGTTAGATCAGGAGGACAAGGCAGTAGAAATAAATCTCCAAGGCAAAACTCTGCAGGAATTAAGAACTAAGTCGTTAGAAAATATAGAGGACTTCTGGGCTCAGCAGGCAGATAATTTGATATGGAGTAAAAAATGGGATAAAACTCTTGATTGGAATCCACCTTTTGCGAAATGGTTTACTGGTGGTTTGCTAAATACCTCCGTAAATTGTCTTGATAAGCACATTAATAATATTACAAAAAATAAAGCAGCAATAATATGGGAAAACGAATCTGGCGACGTTCGAACTCTTACTTATAACCAATTGTATGTAGAAGTAAATAAATTTGCAAATGCTCTACGCAATTTGGGAGTAAAAAAAGGTGATCGAGTTACAATATACCTGCCCATGGTTCCCGAGTTGCCTGTTGCTATGTTGGCGTGTAGCAGAATAGGAGCTATACACATTGTTGTTTTTTCTGGATTTAGTTCACAAGCATTAACCGATCGTATAAATGATTCAAAATCTAAAGTCATCATAACTGCTGATCAAGGAGTAAGACGCGGGAAGATACTTGAACTAAAAAAAATAGTCGATAGCACTATTGCATCAGCCCCATCGATAGAAAATATAATTATTCTTAAAAGAGGAACAACTGAAATCAAAATGAGTAAAAAAGATCTTTTGTGGCACGAGCTGGTCAAAAAAGAAAAGTCCTACTGCCCGCCTGAACTTGTCGAAAGTACTCACCCACTTTACATCTTGTATACTTCGGGCACCACTGGAAAACCAAAGGGTGTGGTGCATAGTACCGGTGGATATCTTACACATATCTATGCAACGGCAAAATGGGTTTTTGATTATAAAGAAGAGGACATTTTTTTATGCACTGCAGATATCGGATGGGTCACAGGACATAGTTACATGGTCTACGCACCTCTATTACATGGAGTGACGAATGTTATCTATGAGGGAACTCCTGATTTCCCTACCCCCGATAGATATTGGGCACTAGTCGAAAAACATAGAGCCACAATTCTATACACCACCCCTACAGCATTGCGTATATACATGAAATACGACTTGTCGATCCCTAATAGTTTTGATTTATCATCATTGCGTCTTTTAGGCACAGTAGGTGAAGCAATAAACCCTCAAGTATGGTTATGGTATTTTAGAATTATTGGAAAAGAAAAATGTCCAATCGTTGACACATGGTGGCAGACCGAAACAGGCGGAATTATGATAAGTCAATGCTTGGGCATTGATACAATAACCATGAAACCGGGGTCCGCAACTTTTCCAGTTCCAGGAGTAGACATTGGAATAGTGGATGAAAATGGGATCGATGTAAACCCCGATAATAAAGGTTATTTGGTCATCAAAAGACCATGGCCAGGTATGTTAATAACACTATGGAATAATGATGACAAATATATTAATACATACTGGAACAAATTTCAAGGATTTTATTATTCTGGTGATTTTGCACTCATAGACCCGGATAACTATATCTGGTTACTAGGAAGGTCTGATGACGTACTCAAAATTGCTGGACATCGACTAGGCACTATGGAATTAGAGAGCGCATTTGTAGCATTCAAAGCTATAGCCGAAGCAGCTGTAATCAGTAAGCCTGATAAGGAAAAAGGGGAGGCAATAGTCGCATTCCTAGTTCTTAAGAGTGGGTACATAGAATCTCCAGAATTAAAAACGGATCTTGTCAATCATATTCGAAAGACAGTTGGACCAATTGCTGCTCCGAATGAAATACATTTTACCAATAAATTGCCAAAGACAAGAAGTGGAAAAATAATGCGAAGATTACTAAAATCAATAAGTACTAACTCAGATATAATTGGTGATACAAGTACCCTTGAGGATGAATCTTCAATAGAGGAAATAAAACAAATATATAAAGATTTTCAAGACATCGCTAAATGAAAATCATATTATACATTTCAACTTAAAACAATCTTATATTGAAACTAATTTTATTTTTGAATCTTTTGTGATATTATGATAATTGATAAAGCCTGATGTTGCTGCAAGAATATATTTTGATGGTATTGTATTCTTATAAGTACACTGAACAGCATCTAAAGTGTTTTTGCACGGTACTGCATCCCTTATCATATAAACAATATTACCGGCATTATCAAACCAAATCAAATCCAAATTGAATTGTATGTTCAGGAGCCACAAAGAATACAAATCAGACTTATCATAAACAAGAAGAAGGGCAGAGCTAAATGGTAGTTTTTCAGCTCTAAAAGTCAGCCACCTTTGTCGTTCGGCAGCAGTTTCAGCAATCTCAGCACTTATTGAATGATTGTTTATGACTATCGTACCTTTTGAAAATTCAAGATTCATACTCTTTTTTATTCCTTGTGGAACAAACATTAAACCCAAAACACCCAATACTACACTTGCAATAATAACTGGTACAAGTACTGTTATTTTACGAACCACATGTAAAGCTGTTCCAAAATATAATTTCTATCTTTTGCTTTATATCATCGTATCGAGAATTTCGATACATTTTGGAATATTTATATCGGTGTTATAAAATAGCACAGTGTTTAAATAGTTTCGACATTACTTCTGTTTAAGTGAATTAAATGCCAGTAGCAATAATTCCAGATATTAGCGAACAACATTGTATCGGCTGTGCTCTATGTGTCGAAATCTGTACTTCTCTTGGTCCGGATGTATTGAGGGTAAAACCAGTTGAAGGATGGAAGAGAGGTAAAGCTTTTGTATTCTATCCTGAAAGATGCATTTCAGATGGTGCATGCATAGGGGTTTGCCCAACTAAAGCAATATTTTGGATGAGACCAATGGATTATACACCAGGTCAGCCTATTCCACTAAAGAAGAGTGGTCTGTTCTCAAAGGGATGGGAAGAAGGTTAAACCAAAACCCCAAAATTCATTTTTTTACAATTTTTTGATCTAATCTTTAAGTAAAAAGCTTTATTGTATATTATAATCAACCAATAAGATTCCGGTTCACTATCAGATTATTGAGTTCAAATAGTTACTCTTAACAAAGCAACAATTCCAACAAGTTCTGCTATATGTATAGCTACAAAATACGGCAATAATTCATCTGGATAAAGTGAAGCCATAGCTAGGTAGGCATATACTGCTATTAAATTATGAAGCATTAACATAACCGTAAAGAACATCAGACCTATTGTAAATACCGCTCTACTTTTGACGTATATCTTTGCATAAATTACGAACAATATCAACAGCACAGCAACATTCAGCACACTTACCAACGTACTGGCATTCATAAGTAAACTCATAGCTGACCAATAAAATGATCAAATTGACTTATCTACTTTTTTCCAAATACTATCCAATTTAATTGCCTACAAAAAAGAAAAATTGAAAAAAATAAAAAGAAAGATCGTGTGATTATAATGTAGTCAATGGGCTTAGATCTAAAACCAATCCTAACATATACGAACATAAAGCTAAGTGATCTCTCAAATAAAATAATTGCTGTTGATGCTTTCAATACTATTCACCAATTTCTAGCTACAATTCGTGGATCTACCGGAGAACTTCTTTCTAATTTTCACGGAGAAATAACGAGTCACTTAAGTGGACTATTCTATCGTAATATCAATTTACTGGCGGAAGGTATCAAACTTATCTATGTCTTTGACGGAGTATCTAATCCATTAAAAGTTAATGAAATTCAACGAAGACATAAAATTAAGGAGGTAGCCACCGAAAAATATGAGAAAGCACTTCTTCAAGGCAAACTAGAAGAAGCAAGAAAATATAGTCAAGCAACATCAGTCTTGACGGATAAGATGATAGATGAATCAAAGAAATTGCTTTCTTTATTAGGAATTCCAACAATACAAGCTCCATCAGAAGGAGAAGCAACTGCAGCAAAGCTTACTAATTCCGATCTAGTACATATTTGTGCAAGTCAGGATTATGATTCTATTTTATTTGGTGCAAAAAGACTAATAAGAAATATTACGATAAGTGGTAAAAGGAAAGTTCCCAATAGAAATACCTACATAGAAGTTCCTCTAGAAATGTTTTATCTTGAAGATATACTTAATAATATTAAATTGACACATGAGCAACTAGTTGACGTAGGAATACTAATAGGAACCGACTATAACTTTGGAGGTATACCAGGAATAGGTCCGAAGACTGCAATGAAACTTATTCAAAAATATTCAAAATTGGAAAATATCGATCAACTTCAAGAACCGTTGTCCAATGTTCCATATGAAGAAATTAGAGAACTATTCTTGAAACCAAAAGTTGCAAACGTTACTAATGATGATATTAAATTTGAGTCTGTTGATTATGATAAGACAATTGAATTCTTATGTAGCGAAAAAAACTTTTCTGAGGATCGCGTTAATTCAGCATTACAAAAGCTTAAAAATTCAGACAAGAATAAGAATCAATCATTGGAAAAATGGTTCTAGCCCTAGAATAATTATTTTCTATGAATGTTTTATTAGTTATTTCGAAGATAATAATTCTCTTCTCCTCATTTCTTTTCTCTTCTCGGTTTCAAACCTTCCAAGCTCATATCGATTCAAATCCACAAATTTCATTCCTTTCGTAAGTAGTGGATGAATATCATTGATTTTTTTATAAATTTGCTGACATATATAACGATAATCTGGATGTCCTTGTGCGGTAGTACGTAATTCGATCATGTGGTAAAGTTCTCTCAAATTAATTTTTATGAAGTATGGGTATTTATAGGCAAAATTAACGGCATACTGAGCCTCGATAGGTATCGTCTTTGCAAGATTTTGATAAACGTTATCAGAAAGATACATACAATCCTTGAAATCTTTCTCAATCCCTGAGTGAATAATTTCTTTAGGAATATCATATCCATGTTTAGTCGAAAGTAATTGCCTTTCGATAGTAAGAATTCTATGACGATGCAAGTCACGGAACATCCCAAAGTTGGTAAACATTTCAAATAAATATTCAACCATCTCAAATGCCCTACCCGGTTTATGCCTTCTATTCCCACGAAATTTTGTGTAGGCCAAAATTATTTCCTTTATTTTTTCTTGTGGAAATGATTTAACTAATTTCAATATATCATGAAGTGATTGTCCATGTGCATGTTCATATAATATTGCAGAAACAACCTTCACTTCTGCATCTTTACTATCAGTATAACCAATTAGCCTTACATCCACAGGAGAAAAATCAGGTTGAATATTTCCAAGATATTTATCTGTCAATTTTGATATCTCCTTATTGGTATTTATCATAAATGACTGAAGAGATTTTCCATGTTTTTCATTTACCCTTTTGATAAAAGATGGTATAACACAATCTAGTTCAGAATTCAATAAATGAGCCAGTCCCTTGAGCTCATTTAATTCAGAGCAGTATAATTTTGTTAAGAGGTATTCAAATGCTCTACCATTTCCAGATATCCCCAAATTGGTAAGAGTGGCGGCAGGCAGCAAGTTACGTAGAATATCCAGGGCTTTAGATCTTACTGTACTATTGTACACTTTCTTCGCCGATTCTATATCCTGCCCATTCGCGAGCTTGGAGAAGGGCTTTTCTGATTTTGAAATGGAATCAAAATACACAAAATCATCAATTGGTTCAATTTCTGCAATAAATTTCTGCATTAAATTGATACTTTTACTATAAACATCGAATGCGTGGTTACAAGATTCTATATATAGATCTGCGTATTTTGATTTGAGTATTCTATCATCTCTATAATATTTATACATGTTACCAACTTTCTGATCAAATGGTATATAGCGAGACGATTTTTCCAAATAGGATAAACCAATCCTTTGATCCTCAATCTTTTTGGCCGCAATGTTGGAGATCCACTCTACCGCAATTTGTGCTTCTCCTAATTCCGCAACAGAATCATCACCATATTCTGATAATATTTTGCTATAGAATTCCTTTCCTCTGTTCGGATTTGTAATAAATTCATCCAAAAAAATCTTTCTCATTGTTTTATCCGATCGAGAATATCTCGACATCAGTGCGCCTCTATCGACTTGTCTAGGAGTTGTAATTGCAAATACGTGCTTATCTGTATTTGAAAAATGTTGACCAAGTACAGATTTTTCTCGATCGGAAAAATCATAAACAGAGTTAAAACTCATAATAGTAATACAAAATAGTCCATATACATATTTATTCAGATTACAATAATTTCAAGCTGCCAGTATCCCAAGTATTAAAACATCTACTAAATTATTGATTATTTTTAACAATGCCATCATTATATCTGAATGTCACTTCAACCTCATGAGTGATATAAAGCTCGAATTTGTAGGAAAGCAGGTAAAAGATATGTATGGCGCGTATGTAGGAAAGGTAATCGGGTTAGTTACTGATATCGATGGCTCTATAGAGTCAATCGGTGTGGATTGTGGTTCAATTGGATTAAAACAACTATCATATGAGCAGTTGCTTGTCCAGGGCGACTATGTGATTTTTATACCAAAGTGGCGAATGGACGCCCAGAAATTACTCAGACAAAAAAATCTTACACTCAAGAGAGTTAAGGCACTTGAGAACCTGGTTGCGGATAACGACTTAATGAAGGATGATGCTGAAGTTTTGCATTTAATATATGAAAAGAGACTGGTTGATTTGGAAAGTAACGAACAAGATGTCATAAATACTTTGAATTCAAGACTACAAGAATTGGATTTGCAAAGTACAACCATCAAAACGATTATTTTCGATGCAAAGTTACAGTATAGAAGTAATGATATTGTCGATGAAACATATCAACAAATCAGTACAAATTCAACTGAATTATTGGATCGAATTAAATTAGAAAAAGACGAAATAAACAGCTTTCTCTCAAGGATCACTCAGCCACATTCAGAAGTTATCTCAAATGAATCAGAAGACAAAAACATCAACCCTTCGCAAGAGGTAATAGACCATGTAAGCGAAGTGGAATCCAATCCAGATATTGAGAATGACGAAAAGCTGAGGTCAACATCATCTGGTGATGCTCAAGGTGATGAGGTAGATGGTAATTGGCTAAATGAAGTGCTTACAAAAGACACAGCTTAATGCATTTCGAATAATTTAACTGGATTACTCGAATTTTTTATTTTTTCATAGACATAGTATTACCGGAGATTATTCAGATTCATATAGTATAACAAATAAAGCTACACAGTGGATGTAGTTTTGTTCTAGATTATTGTGCCAATACATTAAAATAAATAAGTTTAGTGTATCCTGATATGAAATACAGAAGTAGAACAGAAATAGTAGCAATGATCCTAGAAGCAGCAAATGGTGGGGCAACAAAAACCAGAATCATGTACAAAGCTTTTCTAAGCTATGCTCAATTGAGAGAGTACCTCTCCGTACTTATTGAAAATAATTTACTAGAATATTTAGAAGGCTCACAAACCTACAAAACCACAGAGAAAGGACTGAATTTCTTAAAGATGCACAACGAAATTGGCGAGCTTCTACAAACTTCAATGAAAGAACAAAGAATATAAAAAATAAGATATTTTTTCCTTTTAATCCGCTTTTTTTATTTTTTTCTTATCTTCTACATCATAACTGAACAAATAGAGGTACTATCTTATAGATCTTATAGATTTTAGTATTGTCAGCCGTTTTAAAATATCACTAGTGATATATATGTTAAAATTATACTTTGACATTACGAGTGCCAAATCTTTTCATGAAATGTGGAATCTGTAAAGAAGAAATAATTAAGGAAAAAAGAAGAGAACATCTAAAATATCATAAATTAGATGATACGCTGGTAGAATGGATAATAGAAACTGATGATGATTTGAAATCATTTTATGAAAAACATTAGATAGTTTGCAGGTTAATATCCTACTTTATTTTTGCAGATTGTGTAGTATTGACGTAATAAACAAAAGGATTAATTTGAACGCATCCAGACATTATAGCAATGCCAAATAGTGCTCAAGTCTCATGTCCTTATTGCGCATCGAAATTTAACAATAACGAAGAGTTATCCAAACATATCGATAGAATACATGGTGATTCTGGGTTATTAGAGGGAGACCGAAGACAATGGAAATAAATGAATCAAATATAGATATTCAATAACATCAAATTCTTCATATTTGTTAATAATGTAGAAGTCAATATTATTACAAATAGGGATTAATTACGCCAATTTACCATAATTTCCTAGACACATCAAAAAATCGAATTGAAATTAAGTAACTACATTATCATATTATGGTATCAAAACATACTAAATAATTTTGTCATCTTTTATTTTATTGTAATATAAGGAACGATATGTAATTTGGTATTACGATAAAAGAAGAATTATATTTCGGACTCGACACGATTTATGTAGATAGAAATGAATTCCCGACTGATCGGGAAGAAAAACAAGTACGTAAAACATGAGTATTTGAGAAACACTACTGAGTTGGAGTATAAGCAATGCAGGTCATGCAAAACAAGAACGCAATTTACATGTGTTGTTTGTGGGTTTTGTTGGAGCTGCCATTGGAAAGTCGAACAATTGGCCAAAATACCAAAACACCTACTGGAAGATGTAATTAACGAATGAAATTTAGTGAGTCAAATGAGGAAAAATTAATGCTCAATGAGTTAACTCTCAATTTAAATTTTATTTATCAAATACTATCTTCAAAAGTTAATTGAATGAATAATGGATCATTATCTACTTTGTGATCGTAAAGTGATCCTTGTCAGTCTTAGCTCTGTTCTCATAAAAATTACCATTCAACCTACTTCCATTTTCCACTATATCAATATTCAAGAATCCGTGTCTCTGAAATTGAGTAATAACATAGGGCGCTTGACCAGTAAAATTATAGAGATCCTCCCCTCCGGTTCCCGCTGTGATAAATATAGGCCCTTTTGGATCATAGTCGTATTTCTCAGTATCTCTATCAGTTATTCTAGGGGTAAATGTTCTAGTCTCATTGTAGTTAAGTGGATATGTCCTTTGATAATTATGATTGTGGGCCTGTAGGACAATATCTACTCCATATTTATCAAAGAGGGGATGATATAGATCCTGCAATTCGTCAAGCCCTGGATGAGTTGTATTAGAAGAATAGAATGCCCTAAATGAGTACACTATTATCCAATTAATGCTCTTATTTTCATTCGCTCTTTTAAGATCGTCTTTAACGAATTTATATTGTTCCGAAGTTTCATTATAAGGTATTACTTTATTTTTGGCTGTTGCCATTGAAAGAAAATGAACATTTCCGTAGTTAAATGAATAGAAGGGACTGTCCATTTTGAAATGTTTCATATATTGATTAAATTTATAAGGAAACATTTCATTATCTCCGATCGCAATTTTTAATCGTCCGTCGTTATCTAATGGAGAAACAACTTGAAACCAACAATCTGCAGTTTTTTGATAAGAAAGATCTCCCAACCCTATGACCACCTCTGGTTCTCTGGTTAACATGTTGGTTATCGTTCTATTGGCGTTTTTACCGCAACCAAAGTCTCCGGCAGCAACAAAATTAAAATCTGATTGATTTGTTTGAGCTGCTGCAAATGAATGTGTTACAAAGACACCAACTGTGCTCAATCCAATCGAGAGAAACACCACTATAAATAACAAGAAATAATTTTTTCTAAATGATATAAAGCTCGAAAATAAATCTATTTTACACTTCCTCATATTTGATGTATTGGGGTCTATTTTAAGCTAATCTTATAAGAAATGCAGAGGATGAATATTTAGACAACCATAAAATAAATGTAACTCTAGGTTCAATCGCTAATTAAAGTTGATATATGTGTTTAGTGTTAATATACTATGTCAAAGTTAGTTTCTTCTAACGGATATAAGATAAAGAAGAAAGTACTCGAGTATCAATGTGGCTGCAAATATTCCTTTCAGGACTACACAAAACTGGAACATGTATGCTTCACACATGAAAATGAATTAATTGCTCAATGTGGTTAGACCAGCATCCAACTCGATTGATAATTTGTTGATCAAAATGCAGTCTATATAGATTCTATCACTTACTAATGATCCTATCACTTACAACTATCTATATTAAAGCGCCGGGAGTGGGACTCGAACCCTTCTATCATGCTCTCGGAGTCATATTTCATAAAATTTGAGAACATACAATAAGTTAATTTTTTGAGATTTATTTGTATTACGGTAGGAGATACTATTTTTTAGTAACTAATCAATAATTTATACATTCGACAAAATTGCACTATGGATTAACACTTTAGAAGCCAGTTGTATTCCAATTCGCTGTTGTTTGGATTCATTGTATTTTATACGGCAATGATGAATATCTAGGTTATACGCTAATAAATGGAGAATAAAGCATTTTAGTTGCTTTCGCAGGAAAAAGGGACTCACTGGATGTCAAAACCCGACCATCATTGGGATTAAAGTGTTCATATAGTTATAACTAAATTAAGTCCTTATTTTCTTTGTTGTACCAGTACAAATATGACAAATGAAACGGTAGATAATCGGTTAACAGATTTTTTGAAAGAGGGTAAGGATTGGGAGAGAAAACAAACAAACGTACCAGGGGTTTTCTTATTGAAATTACCTGCCTTTAGAAGTAGACCAGCTTGTATTGCGATAGAAATTGATGCCTTGGCTCGAGGTGGAGGCGGAGGCAATAGAAGAAGAGGATTAATTATCAGAACCAAAGAAGACATAGAGCAGCTGTCAGATATCCTTAGCAATGATAAAGTTATCCGGTTGGCATCTGCTGTAGAAAAGGTCAATCCTGTTCAAACAAGCACTTCATCGACTATAGACTCCGAGGTATTCGACATCTGACAATTACTGGGAACGAGTTGAACTATCAATTCTTGCTATATATGTTAACTGTTGAACCCATCGGCAATAAGCCCACCAGCTATCCTAGATAGGTCCTAATATTATATAGACAACAACAAATAAAACACGATTCACTTTTTAACCAGACTAGTCATTACTAGCATTATCGTAACAGATTCTATGTATATCTCCATAAGTTTATGTCAAACAAGGGAATATAGTGATTCTATAGTCTGCTGAGATACTTTCAATATTCGTTCCAGTTCTCCGGCCAGTTTTGTTATATGACTGAACTATCTTTCTCTAAAAGTAGGACAGACACATTTTAAGCACGGATATCTAATTTCTGTGCCTAACAAATGTTGATGTTGAACTCTATTATGCCCACAAACGCACAGGTCATTTTCTTCTGCCATATTTGTTTAGGTAACAAATAATTTTTATTTCTTCACCCCTTCCCTTAAGCCGTTTCTGGGATGCCCTTGACCAACATTTTTTCAGTTTATCGTCCCGCCAAAATTGTTTTGCTCCGCCTTCATTATTTTAAAATAGAGTTTATGCCCATCGAAACCGGCAATGAGACTCTTTGGGATACAATATCTCTTTTTATTAATAATACCTTTTTCCGTAACAATAACATCTGGCTCAACTTGCTGAACTTCGCCCAAATAACAATCGTCTATTCCAGTTGCGTCTTTCTTAAGTACATCATCCCATGCGGTGTCTTGGCTCATGGATGCATATATTACTGCAGTATTTCTTATATCAATTTGTTATTACTACGGATTTAGCATTCACTTAAATTTAAAGTTAGTAAACCGTTAAATAATTTTTTTAACAGAGTAGGATATGGGACAAGAAAGCATTCAGAAAAAGAAAAATGGAATTGAAAAGGATATTTCAAAGTCTTATAATGAATTCAAAGAATTTGAAGGAAAGAAATACACAGGAATGAAGGTGGGTAGAACTCATAAATGGTATTATGACAAAGGTGAATGGAAAGAAAAAAAACTAACTCCTGATAAATGGCAATTCAACTATAATGTTTCCAAAAGAAGAGCCGGAAATGCACCAGAAGGTTCAGGTGTTCCTGTCGGAACAGAATATCATTGGTATATCCTAGCAAATCAAAACGTGAAAAAACTTGATGCAAACAACTATACCACTTCTATGATAGGGCTTAAATATAAACTGGCTCATAAACGAGCAGAAAGAAACAACTGGAGCTCTTCTGATAATGAACAAAGAAAGAGATTGATAGAAATACTTGAGGAATTAATTGAAAATGTAAAAATGGAAATGGTCAGCACACCAAAAATTACTTGACTAATAATGTAATCGGATATTAAGATTATACATTATCCAAAGACAATTGATTCATTTGTTGCTATAGTTAACTATTTAGATATATCCAATAATAGAGCTGTATTTTTGATGGCCACATCGACAAAAAAGGATGGGCCAGCTATCAGCGGAGAGCGTCATTTACAGCATTGAAAAATTCTCATATTGAAGTTTTTGGTCTATTATAAAACTCACCCTTTGTATTTTTAATAATCTTAATACAATGATGGCTTTATCGTCAGTCTAACCTTAACCATTTGAGCTGGTTGAACATCTTCCGGTTAAACTGTGCTGACTTTTTTCTTTTTTTCTTTTTTTCTTGAACGTAACCTCGAGGAATCCATTTAAAAAAGTTGATTTCAATACTTTAGTAGCTGCTTCAGCTGGCAAAGGTATGATTTCATAGTATGTTCTTTTTTCATTTTCAGCATTTATCTCTAATTCCTTATCATACACATTCATTTTGATTCGCTCTTCACAGACGCCTGGAAGTTCTGTAATTACCTTTACTTCTTTAGCAGTTGTTATTACTTCGCATAATAGCTGTCTTTCTACAATACCATTAGCTTCCTCGATTTGATTATATTTATCGCTTGGAGAGTAATTATTTTATAATTTGTTGTTAGCAACATTATTGAAGTTGATTAGTAGGTCTCTAAAATTTCAAATTCTTTAAGTTCACTAGGAGTATGCGGGCAATCTTTTTCTTTCATATGATTGTCCAGTATATCTAGAAGTTTGGATACTTTATCAATTCTTGTTCCATTTTTTGCCATATTTGTCTATGTATGTACAATATGTATGTACAATAAACTTGTTAAAGGCTTGAAACAATCTATTTAAGCAGCCATTAAATTTTATGGAGAATCGAAAAGAGAACCAACCGGAATGGAATTCGAAGCCATTAGCTAATCTTGGGCGTTTTATCAATATAAGGATTCTAAAATTGTAGTGTTCCACATGACCTCGAATACGACTTAACGGTCCAAGCTTAACAAATTCACGATATAAACTATTAATACAATGGTGCCAATCAGTCTATGATGAAAAAAACAATCTATTTTGGAAGTGTGGCTCTGGTGTTGGCATTTGCACTGATTTATGTGTCGGTGGCTAATGCTCAAAATGTGACGACTAACGCTTCAAACGCCATGGGAAATGCCAGTGCAAATGCAAGTCAGATGGCAGGAAATGCTACGAATAAGACTGGCGGACTCTTGGGTGGCCTCGGCGAAAAATTAAAAGAAGCGATAGGAGGGAATACGACTAAGTGAGGACAAGCATTATTTATTAAAATCACAAAGCAGGACTTCCAACTTATCCTCATCAAATCGTAAATAAATCAGCGACACCGATTGTAATCAAAGGGGACTTTCTGTTGCAGTTGCTATACGTTTTCCAAAAACTTTAACTCTTTTATAATTTGTTGAATATTGTATCACAAGAACGAATAATTCCAATGAGTTCGTTCGTTTCATCAGGTGGGTCTAGTCAATTCCGCCATTATCTTGTCATAGACCCACTTTTCATTAATCTTTGGATTTTTAATATCATACATCACAAATCAATTAGCCAAAGTCATTTTCATGTTGGCTTTTTTATATAGTACCTATCTATAAAACTCAATTATGAAAAGAACAAGGCTTGTTTAGAAGCTGTCATAACAATAACTCTTATAACAACACTGTGCGCAACAGCTCCAGTGTTCTTATTGCAGCAAGCGTATACACTTAGAGAAAGTCTCCATGAAAAAATTAGTAACAAGGCACCAGTAGCCATTTCAGGAGGTAACATCTACGTAGCCTGGGGGTCAGACAAGACAGGAAATGATGAAGTAATGTTTAGGTCATCTACTGATGCTGGAAAAACTTTTGGTGACAAGATTAATCTCAGTAACACTACCAATTCAGAGTCTCAGAACGTAGAAATAGCAGCAGAGGGAGCGCAAGTGATTTTAACATGGTGGGAAAGGAATCAAACGAGTAACGAACCCGTTATGATAATAAGTGACGACGGTAGAAAAACATTTGGCCCGTTACTAAAACCCGCAACCAACGGAACCATATCTACTGGGGAAGTAAAACCTTTGATATGACAATGAGTAACGATTTTTCTCGTACCTATTAAGGAGGGCCTTATTGACTAAGTACAAGTCCTAGGGTATTCTGGTATCATTATTATTACTATTTTTGGAATCATCTTTTGTAATAATGCTATCTTCCAAAGGTCCAAAGTCCTTCCCAGCTTTGGTATTGTCTGTGGTTTTGTCTCCTTTTACCTCCAAATCTTTAGTCATTACACCTTCCGGACTATTCAAATCGAATTTAATTATTCATATTTAGATAATAACAAAAGGCAAGAGAAATCTGGGCTATTAAAGATGGTAACCATTATAAATTTTTAGGCCAACTGGATGCCAATCTGCCCTTAATTATATGAATGAGTCCACGTTAGTTAATTCCTGACAGGAAATATTGTTTTTGATACGGGCTGGTCGTTTGTGAATCACACTAATAGTGAAAGTTATGGAAAAAGGGTGCGAGGCTGCTCAAAGACTTTACGAATATCTAATGAATTTGGAATTTGGAATCAATCCACATGTCATTTTATGAAAGATATTACACCGATATGTCATGCGACAAGATGTTAAAAGGAGAAAAAGAGGTAGGCGCTCCTCCAGATTAAAACTCTTATTCCTTCAAATTCAGATTTCTCCTCGCACCATTTTCAAGTCAAACAGGTTAGTCCATTCAATAAAACTTGCAAAGTTTAATGAGCGGCTGTCAGGAAGATAGTTTGGAAGTATCTTGATATATTTGAAGTCATTCCTAAGCTGAAAAGTTAAGACGGGGTCGACCAGATTCTTGTTTACAACCTGCTCAGCGTACTTATGAGGTGACATTTGGTCTGCATAGAGACAATAATTGTAAAGTCTTCCTCCTCCAATTATTCTTCTTAGTCCCACTTTCGAGCATATTTGCTTTCTAGCCTTCATCAGAGCCGTACCGACACCCTGACGCCTGTATGAAGGATGACTTAAAATATCATCAGCATAGAGACTATCACCTTTTGGGTCATAGCCTGTCTTGTTACCATAACCCACGATATCATACCATGAGTGTTTTCTGTATTCAGGTTCCAAGGATACGATTAAATTTGTTGCAGAGCCGACGATTTGTCCCTCGATTTCAGCGCAAAATTGTCCTTCAGGGAATACTTCCAAATGCTTTTCAATGAAAGAAGGTACGTAAAGTTCTCCAGACGCCACTTCTGCATAAATCTGACGTTGAAGTTGTACTATTTTTGGTATATCAGCTTGGCTTATATTTCTGACAGAAACTTTCGTACTATTAATAAGGTCTCAGGATTGATAACCGTTTCCTTGTCACGACCCATATTCACGTCAGAACAGCTTCTGAATTACAAATTTGCTCGACTTTGCAGAGCCTTCACCTATGCCTTATACAAAATTGCAATTTGCATATTTGGTACAAGAACTTGTCAAGTACAATTCAAGAAGACCTGATACGCCATGGCAAAAAAAGCACTTGTTTTAGTGTCTGGTGGATTGGATTCCGCAACCTGTCTCTACTGGGCTAAAGATAAGTATGATGTAGTACAAGCCATTACTTTCAACTATTATCAAAGAATACATCGTGAAAAAATTGCTTCGCGCATCATCACTAAATTAGCTAAAGTCAATCTATTTGAAGTAAAAATACCATTCATCAAAGAAAAATCACTATACTTTCATTTTAAAACAAGGTCTAATGGCGAAGCTTCGCAATCCTATATTCCATTACGAAACTTAATTTTCTATTCAATATCGGGGTACTTTGCACAGGTAAACAAAATAAGAAACTTAGTGGGAGGTCATAATGCTACGGACGGAAACGTCTTCAATGATGCTACTGCACCTTATTTTAGAAAAATGAACGAACTGATAGAAGAAGGGCTGCTCGATTCAGTTGACTGCAAAATTATACTACCCTTGAAGAACATGTCGCGACCACTGGTAATCCGACTGGCAATGAGATTAAACGTTCCCATTGAACTGACATGGAGCTGTCATCGGCAGGGAAAAGTTCACTGTGGTAAGTGCTATGCTTGTATACAACGATTAAATGCTTTTAATCTTCTCGGATTAAAGGACCCTGCTCCATACTATAATCTAAAAAAGGCCACAATAGATTATGTTTAGAGTGGTGCGTAAAGAGCACTTAAGCAAGATATTTAGTCTTATTATCCTTATATTTAGTATGAAAGGCAAAGTAGCCGTAATAACAGGTTCAAGCAAAGGTATAGGAAAAGCTATTGCTATTGCTTTGGCAAAATCTAATGAGTACTCTGGTATCGTTACTAATGGAAGGAGACAAGAGGAAGCAGAAGCCGTGTCACATGAGATTAGAAATTTGGGTTGTAAATCTTTTGCGATTCAAGCGGATATTTCAAAAGAAGATGATTGCATAAGTTTGATTAAACAGTCGATTGACTTCTTCAGTAGAATAGATGTTCTAGTGAATAATGCAGGCATCCAGGAAGACATACCATTTACAGATACCACTTTGGAAGAGTGGTATAAGGTATTAGCAGTTGACCTTACGGGTCCGTTCATATGCAGTAGGGAAGCTGTAAAGCAAATGCTAAAACAAGAAAATCCCAAGGGAGGAAATATAATCAACATTTCCTCGGTTCATCAAATAATACCGAAACCTCATTATTTACCATATGCAACATCTAAGGCTGGGATTGAAATGATGACAAAAACCATGGCCCTAGAATTGGCAGGACACAATATACGCGCCAACTTAGTTGCTCCTGGTGCCATAATGACTGAAATGAATCGTGAGCTTAAGGAGAACAAAGAAGAAATGGAGAGAATAATTATGAAAATTCCAATGGCAAGAATCGGTAACGCCGATGAAGTTGCAAACATTGTTGAATTCTTAGCTTCTGATAAAGCAAGTTATGTTACGGGAACGACTTTTTTTGTTGACGGAGGTATGACGCTCTATCCAAGTTTTTTACTGCCCTCATCTCACGACTTCGAAAAACATGGAAAAGGGTCAGTTGCCTAAGTTTAACGCATTGATGCTTCTCTACTGTTGGAGAATGTTGGCAATAGACGTAATTTAAGTAGGGAGGTAATTCCTTATCAAAATGAAAGCAAATGCTCAAAAACATACTAAAAAAATAAAATTCAATGCTAAGGAGGTAGACTTCCTTTTAAAAAACGAAGGTTGCAGGGTAGCAACTGTTTCCCCAAATAATACTCCACACATAGCACCCGTCTCATATATTTTTGAAGAAGGCGATTTCTATTTCGCGACCGACTATATCACAAGGAAGTACAAGAACCTTAAACAAAATCCAAATGTTGCGCTGGCTGTAGACGTTTATTCTTCTATAAGTAATAGAGCTATTATTATTCATGGAAAAGCAAACTTTATAGAGCATGGCAGAAAATTTCAGAAATTATACAAAACCTTCCATAGAAAGTTTGAGTGGGTACGCATTGACCCATGGAAGGAAGAGGAAGCCCCGTTTGTAAAGGTTAAACCTTACAAGAAGATAAGTTGGGGGTTCGATTGAATTTAGATGGAAACAAAACGGACGAGTATTAAGCAATATAGTAAAAAAATTACAATATCAGAAGTGTCTTGCGATATCAGCCATTTAACTAGCCAAGACATCCCAATTTACCCAAGAAATCCCAGTCCTAAATTTGAATCCATTTTAAACATAGAAAAAGATGGAGTAAATGTTAGTCGTATCACACTTGGTACCCATACTGGTACTCACGTGGATTCTCAGAACCATTTTCTTACGAACGGTATTGGAATTGAAAGGGAACCTTTGTCTAAATTCATAGGGCAAGCAATGGTGCTTGATTTTTCCAAAAAAACTATAGGTGATGGAATAAACAGTAATGACTTGAATTATTATTCTTCAGTTGCTCGTTCTAACGATATAATTCTGTTGTATACCGGTGTCAGCAACTACTGGAATCATAGTTATATGGACAGGATTGGAAAGAAATTCACGTACCTTGAACCATCTGCAGCAGACTGGATTGTAAAACACAAAATCAAATCAATTGGAATAGATACTTTTAGTGTAGAAAAGTACGGTTCGAAGAAGGCCATAACACATAAAAGGTTACTTTCTGCTGGTGTAGGAATTATTGAAAATCTAAACTCGAATTTAAAAAAGTTTGTTGGCAAAAGAGTTTTTCTTGTATGCCTTCCCTTGGCTCTTAAGGGTCTGGATGCCTCTCCTGCAAGGGCTGTAATATTTGATATTTTGGACTAGGGTAACTGCTTTTAAGAATTAAGACTGATTATCATTATGGCTATAGTTAGAAATTGGCGAGCAGTACATCCTGTAATAGCTCACAGGAGTGGTCTGGACTGGAGATTGCTTTCAATGAGAGGTGCGAAGACAGATGGCGATATTGAAGCGAACTTAAAGCCAGAGTACCAATGCTTAAGGGCGATTACCTATGTCTCACTTGCAAGGTTGCAGCCTAGTCTGTCTTATGAACCCCATTCTCATAAGGACCATGAAGAAATTTACTATATCATTTCAGGCACTGGTAATATCAAAATAGGTAAACAAATTGTAAAGTTTAGAGATGGAGATGTAATTTACATACCTGAGAAAATGACACATTCCATCACCAACGATGGAGATGAAATGGTCGAATTTTTGGCATTTGGAGGATTCACAGGAGAGCCCAACAAAATGGCTTGAATATACGAAAATCAACTAATGACTAAATATTTGGTTGCTGTCAATAAATTAGATGCTATGAAATTAGGCGTAATAGGTCTCGGTAAAATGGGCTCAAATATTGCGATTCAGGCTTTCGAACAAAAAATACAAGTCGTAGGAAAAGCCAGAAGTAAAAAACCTGAGCTTGAAAAAAAAGGTATAACAATTGTTGATAACTACAAGGATTTTGTTTCATTTTTAGATAGACCCAGAGTTATTTATCTATCGTTACCTGCAGGTCCTACTGTGGATTCAGTCTTACAAGAACTTTGCCAGTTTCTAGAAAAGGAAGACGTTGTAATGGATGGAGGAAATTCTTTCTATCTGGATTCTATTAGGAGAGAGAAAGAGCTTTGGCAAAAAGGGATTTATTTTCTAGACTGTGGAACAAGTGGTGGATTGTATGGAGCAAGACATGGTGCCTGTTTTATGATAGGAGGAAAAGAGTCTGGCATAAAAGTTGCAGAACCTATTTTAAAAAAGCTTGCAATTAACGAAGATGCATATGTACACACGGGTGAGTCTGGAAGTGGACATTTTGTAAAGATGGTTCACAATGGAATAGAGTTTGGTATGCTAGAAGCGATAGGCGAAGGAGTTACTTTGTTGCGAAATGGTGACTTCAATCTTGACCTGGCTCAAATTTTCAAGAATTGGTCTAACGGTTCAGTTATTAGAGGCTGGCTTATAGAGTTGATGGAAAAGGGCTTAAGGGAAGGACCAGACTTTGATAAGATAGAAAGTTACATTGAGGATACAGGTGAGGTGAACTGGTTAGTTCAAGAGGCCATTAATAAGGAGATTCCAATTCCCATAATTTTCCAATCAGTTACGGAGCTCTTTAAATCAAGATATAAGGAAAATGATACCTACAAGGCTATTGCCCTAATGAGACATGGCTTTGGCGGACATCCATTTGGTGGTGATAAATATGTAGCGAATGAGAGAAAAACTAGCAGAACGCAGAAGCTGTAGAAAATATTATTGTAGCCCCTTATTAGCGTCGAGTCGCTTATCGTTACTATTTACAGATTAGAAGAGAGGTATTGAGGCAGGTTTTGCTAAAGTCTATATTCAGACAATTCATTAACGGAGCACTAAAACCTGTAAGTTTTGATTTTCGAATACCAATTATTTATGCAACTTCAATTCTTCGTCATTGCCAAACCACTGACATTATAACTTAATAATTTCAAAAGTACCGTCGGTGTTCGCTTTATAGTAAACATCAGCATGCCGAGTAAAAAGACCCACCTCTACTATTCCCGGAATAGACTTTAACTCAACTTCCTTGTCTCTTATATTATTAATAGTCGAAAAGTCAAATCCGGTATCAAGTATAAAATTACCATTTTCTGTAACATAAGGATAGTCTTCATTTAACATCCGTAATTTAGGTCTGCCTACAGCTTTTTGTTCAAGTTCTTTTATTACAATTGAAATAGCAAATGGAGATATCTCGATAGGTACGGGCCAGCTAAATTTATCTACAAACTTTTTTGATTCTGCTGCAATAACAACTTTTTTGGCTGCCGTATGAACAATCTTTTCTTTGAGCAGTGCTCCTCCTCCTCCTTTAATCATATTATACTTTGAATCGATTTCATCCGCACCATCAAATACAACATCTATCTCAAGAATTTGACCTTCATCAACTACTTTCAGTCCGCTATACTGTGCTTCTAATTTTATCTGAAAAGAAGTGACAACACATTCTATTGCTTTTTTATTTTTTATGCCATTCTTCATCTGCCTCACAATTTCCGCCGCCATAGGTCCACTTCCAAGACCTATAACTTGGATATCTTTTTGATTAACAAACTGTTTAACGGCATCTTTAGCGAGAGTCCTTGCTGCATTTTGAAAAGGAGAAGGAATCCAGTTCTTTAGTTGTTTTTGCATATCAGTCATTTTATTTATTATTATTATTCTTTGCTTTTCATATTCTTAAGAATATCAAAAATAGATAATCTTACAGCAGATATTCCTGTCCTGAATGGATATGCACCTTCTCCCCTATCCGTCTTTGGATTTAGCCATTCATAAAAAGTATGAACATGAGGCTCTTCACTTGATGCAAGAGTGGAGAACAGTATATTGCATTCATTGAGCTGACCAAATCTGTCTCGGGCAATCATCTCTAATGCAGTGGTCCACGGCCAAAACGTGTAATTATGATATTGATATGGTTTAAGAACCCAGGGACCCGTTCTCTGTAATTCAACTTCAGTTACTAGCGGCCATCTATTCTTCCATGTTCTGGATTTAATAGCTCCTAGAGTCCTTAAGGCCTTATCATAAGATTCATAATTGTTGTTACTGTTCCCACTATTCCTTTTGGAAGCTTCGGAATATTCTGTTCCTTTAGTTTGATTTTGTCTACCAAATTCTTTTTCTTCCTCTGTTAATGTAATTAAATACAAAACTACGTCTTGTGTAAGTGTTCTGTAAGGTCCGCCAATATGTTGTTCTTTTTGTTGTATATCTATATAACTTCCATCTTCTTCTGACCACAGTTTTTGTTCTACAGCTTGTGATACGTTATCTGCTAATTTCTCAATTTTGTTATTTAGTTTCTTTTCTGTAACGTCGTAGACATATTTTTCAGATTTTCTACCACTGGTATGATTTAGGTTATCAAGTAGCATCAACAACTTGGAAAAATTTCTCAAAGCAAGTATCCAGGTTGCATTGCTATAAACAATTTTGCCAATTCTCATAATAGAATCCATCCAATCCTCGTTATGTTCTTGTTCAAGCAGATAATCATTATCAATATCTCGTCTAGCCAAATATGCTGTAGCCTTTTCCATTCTAGGGATTACAAGTTTAATGACCTTATGGGTTAAAAGATGTAATTTTGAAGTTTTTATTTTTCTTACCCCCTTTATATTACCAAGATATAACAACGACGATTCTTCGTACAAATCCAAAAAACTCTGGCTATTCCTTTTAGCATTTTCTTTCTTTTCTAATAGCTCAAGAAGTATCCAACAAGTTGCATAAATCATTAAGGCAGTTGAATCAATATCAGGATTCTTTCCAAATACTTCAACAACATTACTTTCTTTAAATATTGACGTGGGAAGTGACCCATCGAATTTTTTCATAGTTTTGTCATTGGCAATAAGTGGTCTGAAGTCCATTTCGGGGGAGCCTCTACCATAAACCACCTTTTCTTCATTTTCAGGAGCTATTTGACTTGACCATATTGTGTCAAGTTGTTCTAATGACTCGTAAACTCCACCGGAAATAAACCAATCTCTAAGGATATAAGATGCATCTCTACACCAAATGCCGGTATAAATTCCGCCAGGATTTAGTTTTAATTTCTTATTTATACTGTAATATCTATTTGTAGAATCGATGAATTTTTTGGATTTTGTCCTAAACTGCTTATTCCATTGCAATAAGTGCTTACCGTCTTTATGAACCATAACTTTTAGTTATCCCTACTAGTAGATTATTTTTACACCTACGGACTATAGTGTAAAGAGTATGAAATATGAAACCTTAATAGGGATAAAAGCAGTGGAGTAATACAAAAATGGCTAACACTACTAGCAAATTAAGCAAAAATACCTCCGGCTATAGATGCAGGTTATGTGGAAAGAAGTACCGGAGCTTAGGTGACATGCAACGACATGAGTTATCAGTCCATGTGCAAAAAGGAGATGTTCCTCTAGAAGATTAGGATTATAACAATGCGTTTGTACGTTATTAAAACAATAACAAGCCAATTTTACTGTCAATATCTGGAAAGGTGGTCATATTAAGAAATATTCTTTAAAAATGAGGTAGAGCACATCTGTTAATTAAGGTTCGTTCTTATTAAAATAACGTAACACTTTTCTACCGAATTCGTGAACAAAGTTAATTTCATTGGGACTGGTGCTATGTACATATACTGCCGTGTAACCTACTCGGAAGTATTCTTCTATTGATTTTATGGAATCCTCAATGGATGTAACTATGTGGACAGATTGTATGAGCTTCTCATCTGCCACTTCTTTCTTTGCCTTCTGCTCTAGTTTTCTTGGGTCAGTAATGTTGGAACCAAATACATCTTTTATTAAAGTTGCTCTCCAAAACCCAGCTGACTCTAATGCCTTTTCGTAGTCCTCTGAATATGATATTTTATATTCCGCAATTTTTTCTAAGGAATTCAAATTCTTATTTTCCTTCTTCGCCGTATCGTTAAATGTATGTAACACTTTACTTGATTCATCTGGTTTTAGAAATGTAATTAAGCCATCAGAAAACTTTCCTGCTACTTTGGCTGATTGTGGACCAGTAGCAGCCAAGTAAATAGGAATGTGCTGAGAGACAGGAGGAGTGTAAAGTTTGGCCTCTCTGAGGATAAAATACTGACCGTTAAAATCAGTAAAGCCCACTTTTCTCATATTGTTATTGTTCATATCCTTTCCATCACCATATTGGTCGTTTTTCATTCCTTCATTCCATAGCCTCCTTATGACCTGAATTGCTTCTGTAGTTGTTGTTAATCTAACTTTAGAAGACTTTGGCCAATCATATCCCAGAGGAACTTCGTTCATAGCCTCCCCAGTTCCCAACCCAAGAGCTATTCTTCCAGGATATAGTACATCAAGTGAAGCGAAAGCTTGTGCAATGATAGCAGGATGATATCTGTATATTGGAGCCGTTACTCCTGTTACAAATTTCATTTTCCTAGTTCGTTCAGCTGCAGAAGCAATCCATATCCAAGTAAAATTACCATATCCGCTATGATGCCACCAAGGATGAAAATGGTCACTTGTCATCGTGGTCTTAAACCCGCATCTTTCAGCTTCCGCTACAAATATTAACAAATCTTCCATTGAGTACTGTTCCTGGGCAACCCAATATCCTATTGTTTTTGCTTGCCGAGTGTTCATGTTATATACCGCCATATTCAATCAGCGCTTACTACTTTATTCCTTCCAATATTATTAAATTCGAGTGCAGGCTGCCACTTTCATTCCGGTACCTCTACATAGTATCAGGGCAGGGAAAACTTTACTCTTTTCCATTATCAATAGAATCGACCACACTACCTCCAATCTAGAACGTTGTATTATTAGTCGCAATACAGATTGCTGTGCTGGTCGTTTGTGAATCAAATTTGACACGATTTTAAGACCCACTTATTGACTATGATTTAAAGTCACTAACTTCCCTGTCTTTTAGTTGTGATTCCTTTATTTCTTGTTGCCAGGCATGAACAAGTGTAACTCCAACCTTTTTTGTTTTATAATGTTCTGTAGATGAAGACCTATTGTCTAAAATAAATGCATAGGCATCACTTACTGATGGCCTAAAAACATCGCTGATTCTTGTACCATGTTTATTATAATATATAGTCATATCTTCGATATTGGTATTAGTTTTTCAAGTCTGAACATTTTTTCTACTAATTATCAAAATTCCAATTTGTTCATTTGAATTCTCCACCTCTATGTCAAAAGACAGTCTGTAATCAAACATAAGTATCAAGTTTACACCAAAATATAATATCTGATAACCGTTAGAATCACCAGGGGGTATATTGAATTCATTGATATTTCTCATAACATGCGGAAGGACTTTCATTACAGTTTCATAAATATGGAGACACGAGAAGATATAGAAGTTTTTGTGGAGATAACATAAGAGCATGGTAGATGATTTATCAATGAAATCAATGAATTATCCAGCGTATGACACAAAAATAGTTAAGATAATAGTCTGAAAGATTATGGTCATACAAAACTAGAAGATAGAAATTCTTAACCTTCTACCATCTCATCCAACAACATCATCATGTGTTCGTGATTAGTCCTTTACATAAAATATTATTATTCTAGCGTCTATAGACTTAATGAAACATGTTTTCTGATGAGAATCTTGGTAAGGCCATCGATTTTGTAAACCCTAAGGTCAACAGCTGGGCAAAGGACTTGTTTGGAAGCTTTGAGCAATTGAATTTGACTAGACCTCAGAAGGAGCTAATTCAGGTTTTGACAGCTGAAACTCTCCTGTACAATACGTTTATGTCAAATGAAGAAATCATCGCAATCTTGTCTGACATAATACGAAATATAGCAACCCGCCACACATATGGAATGTTCCTTGACTGGGGTAAGAGAGCCTCATTATTCAAGGCACCTGATAAAGAAAAATGAATCAGTGATAATGTCTTAGGATGCTTTTTAGAGGTAACTATAGATTTAGTGCTTTTTTCCAAATATCAATACTAAATCTTTACTCTCAGAATAGCTATATCTAAATGAATCATTTTGTGATACTGGAAAACTAGACAACTGGTCTTGATTGCATATCGGGCAGCTGTACTCTGTTTCAGAGATTTCAGATAATTCTTCCAGATACTTTTTGTTAAGACAAGTTACTGTCCAGAGACACTGGTCGCAGAACAGGAATATTGGTTGATTGGCCTTAAGGCTATTCTCGCTAATCACATTTTCAGATGCGGCCATATTACTTCTCATTTCCCACTCTATTATTTAGCTTTCTATTATTTTTAGTAACTAACCTAATAGCATCACAATCTTTTATTTGCTCTATAAGCATTTGAATAAAATACTTTAGTACAGACTCCCTTCTCTAGTATAGGATAGGATTATCTTCATTCCAATCAGTATATGTTGGCAATTAAAATTATTGTGCAATAAATGCAATTATAGTTTGTTTATTATTTTATAAAAACGAAGTGAAATCGGAACTTGGCATTCAAACCCATTAGGCATACTTGGGGTTTTATCTTATAAGAAACTATACTTGAGCCTTGGTATTGGGGGTTAACTGGATTATGTTTGTGAAAAAATAAAAATATTATTGGAATAAAATGTGATTGATACTCACTTTGCATGATAATCCGTACTCTCAGGTTAAGAAATGTGTTACATTCGTTTTTTTGAAAGACAACAATGGTAATTTTTATCCAATTGGGACTGGGTTTTTTGTTGGAAAACAACAATATTGCCGTAATTCCATATTTTCCTGACCAAAAAATATACGACTTAATGTTTATTCCTGATTCGCTCATCGCAACAAGTGAAATACTAAAAAGGTATAAGATTTCTGAAGGAGACGAAGTATTTTTTTCTGGTTTATTCACTAGCCATCCTGGTCAAAAGAAAAACCAACCTATTGTAAGATTTGGCAGAGTCGCACTGATGTCAGATGAAAAGATTGAATGGAGGGAAAAGGATAAGGCTGCAAAATTCCTAGATTTATACTTAGTAGAATGTCAGTCGTTCGGAGGAAACAGTGGTTCTCCAGTTTTCTTCTCTATAAGTGCAGGGAGAGATTTACCAGATAACCTACGACTTGTTTCCGTTGCTCCACCTTCTCTATTTCTGGCCGGTATAATGAAGGGTACCTATCTTTCTGCAAATGAGTTAGAAATGAAAGATACAAGCAAAATTCCCTTTTCCATCGAAAATATAGGAATAGCGGCAGTGACACCAAGCTATTTTTTAAATGATATACTATTAGGTAAAGAGTAGTCAAAGTATTGAAAATTGGCTTTTAAAATTAAGTCCGAAATTTTTGTTCTACTATAAGAATAACGAGTTTCTAAACATACTCTACCAGCTAGTGTTTATTCCATTTTAATAAATTTTTGAAGGTTTTGTTATATTATTGATGTATCAAGTAATTGCTTATCCTCTTGATTCAGACCTGATGATTTTAACCCCTGAGATAACCAAAGCTTCCCCTTAGATATTTCTGTTTTCGGTGAATATTTTCCTAACCAGTGAGGTGATGGATTGCAAATCTCACATTTTGCTACAGTACCTATAAGCTTGCTTTCCATTCCTTCAGAACCAATTCTCTTGGCTTCATCTTCAAGACTTATAAACCGAAAGGAGAATTTCTCACGAAGCAGTTTGGTGATTTGTGATTCAATATTTCTTTCAAGTTCGATTATTCGTTGATGACCTCTTTCTACTCTGTTAGCTCTAGTGGTAAAGTCGGTCTCCCATATGTCAAGGTAATTACTTTTGTCTCCGTTCAGGATAGCCCTTCCTAGGTTCTTTCTGAATATACTTCTGTCTGAGGGCTTTGGTTGATACTGATTAAAGTTCATTTTTGATTCATTAAGAAGAAAGTGTTCTGAAATTCTAGAATTAAAGTTGTCTTTCTTATGTGTTCCTATTCTTACTATCCGAGGATTTAACCCATTGCCGTGGTCCGAATTTTCTCCGTCTTCATAGAAAAAGTATATTCCTTTTTCTGGTAGCCCTCCTTTATCAAATGGAAATGTAATAATTGGTAAGGATTCTAATTTCAAGTGAAGCCACGAACATGTTTCAGTTTCTGACATTCAGCTCAATTTATCTCACTGATGTGTGTAAATTTTTGTATTCTTTTCTTTAGTTTGCTTTTAGTTAGTAATTTTTCATATAAAGGATGGAAACGTCCAGGATTATAGTAAAATAATATTTCTTCATAACCTCTGAGTGAATTATCAAATTCTTCTACAAGCGTCTTGAATTCATTATCCGTGACTTTATTTGGATTCTTTTCATACCATTCATGTGTTACTGGATAAGGCCATACTCCGTAATTATCAGAAAATATTGCCCATGATACTTTTTTCTCCTTGCATGCATTCATAAATCGCTTCGTTGGTGCTGCAACATACAAGACATCGGGTGTTATCTTTTGTTTTGTATTTCTGAATTTATTATTTTTCTTTGCGCAGCAGTGTGTTATGTAAATTCTACTATTCTTTATTTGAGTCATTGTACATAGTGTTTAAGGAAGTACTGTCTTTTCTTATACTTTATAATTATCTGTCTTGTGTTACAGTTATTGGCTACTTTCAAAAATTCTGTCAAATCCTTCTGTACTCCAGATTCGTTCACATATTTTCTGATAAAGCATTAGACGTTCCTCAATCTCATTTTTAGTAAAGTGTTGATATGGTTTAAATGGTAATTGACTTTCTTCTAGCGTTTTTCCTCGTATTCCAACGAAATTAAAAAATTTTGCTACCCTTGTCTTGTATCTATCCCGTGTCATAGGAGCTCTCATAGCATTCAGGAATAACGTCCAAGGGTCTAGTTGCGACTCTTCTGATACCTTTTTTTTCCCCAATTTTTCTATCCACCATATTATTTGTGAAACCCACTAAAAAGCACTAATATCGGAACGGGCCCGGAGGGATGTGAATTGTTATTGACACGAATTTTGTTTGCGTGAGGAGGATTTAATGCTCAACTAATAGCTGATAAACTTAATGACTATTTAAACAGTCAATGACTTTCATGAAAATTCTAAATAATGATTGTGAGATATGTGAATCAATACTAAACCATAAATCTTACCTGTCGTTGAATGTAAATCCGCTGTTACCTACTTACTATTATCTAAAATCCTTTCTTCAAGACAGAGTAATTCAACTTAAAACAGACGCGTCGTCGTATGATATGCTTATTCAACATTAAAATGATATGTAAATTGTGCCGTATTAGAATTTCCTGCACCGCTAAGACTTGTAGGTTCCACACTGTTTTGATAATACACAGTATGATTTCCGGGCTGCAGGGGTTTTAAGAATACAAACCATCCGTGCGCTGCTGCAGGAAATGTCCCATATTTTTCATTTGTTACATGACTGTCATTTGGTACAGTAGCATTAAACTCCTTGGTATATACTTCAGTCACATTATTCATAGTATTTGTCTTGTAATCAACGGCATCTAACGTAGCAACAGGAATATTGTCAACCTTGACCAGTCCCTTTATCTTTCCTAAATCAAATCCCCTAGCTGCCTTTGTTAATCCTTCAAATGATTGACCCAAGCAATCTTTTTCTCCTGCGTTACATTCACCAGTCCAAATTGGAATTAGAATTCCTTCATTACGTGAAATTGTACAGTTCTGATTCCAAACACCACCCACAGCAGTATCAGCCAACATTGCCATGGAATTTTCCTTATGAATTAGGCATCCATTATCTTTTACACCTGCAATAACGTTAGTTTGAGGGTCCATAGGTAGGGAGTAATCCCAATTCCAATATTTTGCTACCCAATCAGCGTTAGATATACCAAATGGTGATTCATCCTTGGAATAAAAATCAACCCCATATGCAACTGCGTAAGGAACCAAACTGCAGATTGAACCTATCGACAGCAGAAAGTACACACTTAAACTATTTCTACTGGGTCGATGTTCAGTCATTTTACCAAACATAGGCTTTTAAAAACATCTTCCTTAAGAACATTTTCGATAATATTATTAGATGCTTGTCGTCAAAGAAGATTGTTGTCATCTTACCGAGTGGTGTAGCAAAAT